>Ga0208560_1000004_pt1 | contig 65221 bp, 54 predicted proteins | sample Virmet3827_250_FD_185742 | JGI IMG/M metagenome (GOLD analysis project Ga0208560, IMG submission 185742) | Marine viral communities from the Southern Atlantic ocean transect to study dissolved organic matter and carbon cycling - metaG 3827_250... | ecosystem: Environmental > Aquatic > Marine >...
CGACAAGCGCGAGCTCAAATGCGCCTGTGTGGGGGGCAACAGCAATGTCCCGCTCGGTTTCGTTTCGCTGACCGAGAACCTGTTCATGATCGGCATGGGCCTGTGGATGGGGGCCAAGGCGCTGGGCCTTGTCGCGGTGTAACCGCCAGGCAAGCAGGGTCAGCTCTTGCCGAGGCCCACGCGGGGTACCGCCGCCCAGGACGTGTCGTTCCGGAAGTAGCGGCGGATACCGGCCATGCGGTACCAGAGATTGATCTGGCGGTAGCCGAAATTCTCAAGGACCGCAGCGGCGCCCAGCCGTAGCAGATCCTTCGCATTCGGCGTCCGCCGCAGCTGTTGTTCCTCCAGCGCCAGCGTCCCGAGGCTGAGTACGCAGCCGAAAACGACCGATACGAAGAAAAAGGCGACGGCCATCATCGGATCGAGCAGGCCCAGCAGCGCCGCGGCTGGCAGGACGAGATAGCCGAGCAGTTCGGCCGGTGGTCCGAAAATGTCTTCGAGCACGATTTGCGGCATGGCCAGCAGGCCGATGCGGCCATAGCGCGGGTTGAGGATCATCCCGCGATGGCGCTGCAGCGTTTCCAGCGCGCCCTGCTGCCAGCGGGCCCGCTGGTTGTCGAGGCCGTCGAGTTCAGCGGGTGCTTCGGTCCAGCAGACGATATCGGGCACGAAGTCGATCCGGTAGTCGCGCTTCTGATCGCGCATGTGGCGATGCATGCGAACCACCAGCTCGAGGTCCTCGCCCACGGTATCGTGGCGATATCCCCCCATTTCGACGAGCGTGGAGCGGCGGAACAGGCCGAACGCGCCCGAGATGAGCATCAGCGTGTTCATATGCGCATTGGCGACGCGGTTCATCAGGAAGGCGCGCAGATATTCCACAACCTGGAAGCGGGGGACCATGGTGTCGGCAATGCCGATCTTCTGCAGCGAACCGCCGCGAATGGTGCAGCCATTGGCTATGCGAATTGCCCCGCCGACCGCGACCAGCCGCCCGTCGTCATACATGAAGGGCTCGGCTGCGCGCAGCAGCCCGTCGGGTTCGATGATCGAATCGGCGTCGATGATGCACACCAGCGGCGTGCGCGCAAAACCGATCCCGGCGTTTGCGGCATCGGCCTTGCGGCCGTTCTCCTTGTCCACCACGAGCAGGTTCGGGTACCGACGCGAATGGAAAGTCCGGTAGACCTCCGTAACCTGTAGCGCGGCAATTTGCGTGCGTTGGGTTTCCTCCATGCCGAACGCTTCGATCAGCACGTCCAGCGTTGAATCCGATGACCCGTCGTTGACCACGATGACTTCGTGTTCGGGATATTCCAGCGCGAGCAGCGCCTTGGTGCTCTGCACGATCGACAGTTCTTCGTTGAATGCAGGTGCAATGACGGTGATCGGCAGGGCGAGATCGGCATAGCGGTGCCACAGGTCGCGGGCGCCTTCGCTCGGCCGGACGCGGGTCACGAAGACCCATGCCGCGATCAGCAACTGGATGAGGCTGATCCCGTTGCGCAGTGCAACGATGATGAAGCATGCGAAGGCGACCCACATGATTCCGTTCGCGGCCAGGACCTGAAACTGTTCCCAACTCATCGGGCACCGTCCCTGGGCAGGGCCGCGTTCTGTTCGGGCGCGAGCCTGTCGAAGGCCTGTTCGACGCGCAAGCGGATCCAGAGTTCTTCATCGCTCCGCATCGCCGTCAGATCGGGTAGGGCACTGCGCAGGCCAAGCGAGACGCTCGCCGCGATCGCCTGCAGGCGGACTGACGTGACCGGATCGTTCAGCGCGGGCAGGATCCAGCGTTCGGCCGCCGGATGGCCGAGCTTGGCGGAGGCGCGCAGCGCTGCGCGGCGAATTTCGGGGTCGGGATCTGCTGCGGCACGCTCGAGCAGGTCGATGGTCCCCATGTCGCCCGACCAGCCAAGCGCGTCGATGATCTGCGCGCGCCATTCGCTCGGCAAGTCGTCTTCGAGGAGAAGGACCATCTGCGCGGGGTAGAGCGGGGCCGTCGCGCGCAGCAGCGCGACATCGAGCCGCGTCGGTTGCCGGGAAAGCGCATTCAGTATGCGCAGGCTTTCCCGAGGCGGCGGCAGCGCGTTGTTCGCGGCAAGCGCGAATGCCGCTTCGAGCTGCACGCGGGAACTGGAATCATGCGCCATGAGCTGGCGCAGGCGGGCCACGCAGACCTCGCTCCCGAACCGCTGCAGGAAATGGATGGCGGAAATCCGTTCTGCGCGAAACATGCTGTGCGAGCGCCGCAGGGTTTCGGCCAGCACTCCGTCGAGTTCGGCAATCTGCAGCAGACGCGCCCTTTCGCCGCCCTTCAGCAGCGGCAGGATGCGGGTTACCGCGGCGAGCCTGACGCTGCGGCTCCACCTGGCGCTATCATCTACCCTGTGCCCGGCCACCCGGTGGAGGTAATTGCGAGTTATGGCGGCATCGCGCTCATCGCGCTGCGCCTTCGAGCGTTCTGCAAGGTAGCGGCGCAGGACGAGAATGAGGAATACCACCACGATCGCCGCGGCGAGGAACGTCGTCCCGGTCACCACCTGGCCGTACCCGATCATGGGGTGCCGAACCTGTATGACAACGCCAGGGTCCCGGACAGGCGGCGATAGCTGTTCTCGCGGTCTTCGTAGCTCGTCGCGCCCGACAGGGTGAAGCGGTCGGACAGCGGAACGGCCATGCCAAGCGCACCGCTGCGCAACTGCCTGACGCCGTCGGCCTCGACATCGGGATAGCTCGCAGCGATCGCAAACAGGGCCAGACCGCTGTCGGCGCGGTAGTCGAGCCGCGCGGAACCGCCCAGCCGATAGCTGTCGCCGCCTCCGAAGATATTGATCGCGCGTGCAGTCAGCGAGAAATCATCGTCCAGGGCGAACCGCAGGCCCGGCTGCAGCGCGAGGATAGTTCCCGTTTCATATTCGGCGATACGCGTATCGAGGATCGCCGTGAGGCGTTCTGAAATCCGGTCCTCGCCGCCAGCCGCAAGGCTCCAGCGTTCCTGGAAGTCTGCATCGGGAACGGTGCTGGCAGCGATATACACGAAACCGGTGCCGATCCGCCGGTCGATGCGCGCCGACAGGCGGGTGTCCTTGGTATTGCGATCCTCTTGGGCGAGGGCGAGCGTGATCGAGGAGCGTTGTGACACGTCGAACGCGACGGCCACATTCTGGCTGGTCCAGGTCTGGCTGCCGCGATTGTCGAATGCGATATCGGAAACGCTCGCGGACGCCGACAGCACGCGCAGGCGAATGCCGTCTGCATCGCGCTGGCGCTGCAGGTTCGCCTGTAGCGGGGCGAGGTCGGGATAGTCGGGCGCACGCGCGGCGATACCGGCCACGGCCTGTTCGGCCGCGTCGTACTGCCCGTTCCAGTAAAGGATATAGGCGCGCGCCAGCGCGACATCGAGGTCGGCAGGCGCGCGCTGGGAAGCCTGCTCGACCAGCGCCAGAGCCTCGTCCAGATTGCCATCGCCCGCCTCGGTCATGGCGAGGCGGCGAAGCAGGTCGGCATCGTCGGGTGCTTCGGCAAGCAGGCTGCGCAGCAATCGCCGTGCTTCCGCAAAGTCGCTCGCGGAACGCGCAGCCTCGGCGGCTTCCACCTGTTCGCTGCGCGTTTCGAGCGGTTGCTGTGCGGCGAGCGGCGCCGCCATGAGGGCCGATGCGGCGACAAGGATACGGGCCCCGGCCACAGGGATTACCCGAGCAGGCCTTCGATGCGGACGAGCAGTTCCTGCGGGATGAACGGTTTGGTCAGATACTCGGCCGCGCCGCCTTTCAACCCGGCGACGATATCGGCCTCGCTGTCGCGCGCGGTGAGCATGACCACCGGGATGTCGCGCACCGCTTCATCGGATTTGAGCTGGGCAAGGACCTCCGGACCGGAGAGGATCGGCATCATGGAATCGAGCACGATCAGCTGCGGCGCGCCGGACTGCACCATCGCCAATGCCTCCTCGCCGTCCTTGGCGACCGACACCGAATGGCCCGCACCCTCGAGCCGAAACTTCAGTATTTCGACAAGAATGGGGTCGTCATCGGCAATCAGTATTTCGGCCATCTATCGCTCCAGGCTCGTTCATTGGATAAGGAATGATTATTAAGGCAATTCTAAGGCATGTTCCCCGCGGCGGGCCATGCGTAGAACCTCGCAGTGCTCAGCTTTCCGCCGAAGCGCCAGCCGCGACCGTCGATATCTGCCCGCGAATGGTTTCCATCAGTTCGCGGCTGTCCCGATCGGTCCGGGATGCGAGGATCTTCCGTTCATACTCACGGCATGTTTCGCCAAGCGCTGCTTGTCCGAAATAACCGGCGACCCCGGCTATCTGGTGCAACAGGCTGGCTACCTCCTTCTTCCGATCTTCGGTAATTTCGTTTTCGCCAAGCGCTGAAGCCAGCGCATCGCGCGCAGCGGTCTTTCGTTCATCGAACATAATGCGCAAACGTGGATCGGTTTCCTCTTCGATCGCATTTTCTTCGCTGCGCGGCTCGATTACCACACGCGACGACCAGTGCGCGATTGCGGCGCACAGGTCTTTCAGGCGCAGCGGCTTGGCGAGGTGCGCCTGCATTCCGGCAGCCTTGCAACGTTGGATGTCGTCGGCATAGGCATTGGCCGTGACCGCGATAATGGGCAGGGTGTCGCCATCGAAACCCGCCGCGCGGATCGCCCTGGTGGCTTCCAGCCCGTCCATCTCGGGCATTTGCATATCCATCAGGACCAGATCGTAGGGGCTCCCGTTGCGCTTGGCGTTCAGCACGGCCTCGACCGCCTCGCGACCATCCTGTGCAAGTTCGCATTCGTGTCCGGACTTGTCGACCATCGCCATGGTCAGTTCCTGGTTCACCGGATTGTCCTCGGCCACCAGCACACGCAGCGTCACGTCATGCCCGCAATCGCCGGACGGCGCTTCCGCAGCCTGCTGCGCCACCTGCGCAGCGCTGGCTTCGAGCGGGATCGACAGGATGAAGGCGGAACCCACGCCCGGCTCGCTCTCGGCGCGCAAGTCGCCGCCCATGAGTTCGGCGAGTTCCGCACTGATCGGCAGACCAAGGCCGGTCCCGCCGAAGCGTCTCGCCGTCGTATCGTCGGCCTGGGTGAATTTTTCGAAGATGCTTTCGAGCCGGTCGGCAGCGATGCCGATGCCCGTATCGCGCACCGTAACCTCGATATTGTCTCCCGGCTCGGACGCGCGCCTGGCCACCGATGCCGCGATCGTGACTTCGCCTTCCATCGTGAATTTCAGCGCATTGCCGACAAGGTTCAGCACGATCTGGCGGAAGCGCATCTTGTCGACGAGAACCATTGGCGGAAGCGCCGGATCGATGTCGAGTTTCAGTTTCAGGTCCTGCGATTGCGCGACCGGTTCCATCAATCTCTGGCAGCTTCTCAGCGTATGCCGCAGATCGGTCGGCTCGCTGACGATGGCCATCTGCTTGGCCTCGATCTTGGCGAAATCCAGAAGGTCGTTCAGCAGGCGGAGCATGGCGTTGCCCGAATCAGCGATGATCTGCAGGCGCCGCTTCTGGGCCGGTTCCTTTTCCTCGCTCAGTGCCAGTTCGGTGAATCCGATCACACCGTTCATCGGGGTGCGGATTTCATGGCTCATATTGGCCAGAAAGCTGGTCTTGGCCTTGTCGGCCGCCCGGGCTTCTTCCAGCGTCTCGGTAAGGCGTTCGCGCATCAGGGTCTCGGGCGTACGGTCGATCATCACGCCGAACAGGGCGCTGGCTTCGCCTCCTTCGCAAGTGTCGACCCGGCCGATCACCTCGACATGCCTGGTCTGGCCATCGGCGGTCAGGATACGCGCCTTGAACCTGCACGATTCGCCGCTCGCGATTGCCTGGTCGAGTGTATCCTCGACCCGCAGGCGATCTTCCGGGTGGTAGAATTCGAACGCCCGGTCGAGCGGCGGTGCTTCCTCGGGCGCTAGTCCGTGCAGCCGGAACACTTCGTCCGACCAGCGAATATCCTCATTGACCAGGTCGAAGTGCCAGTGGCCGATATGTGCGGTTGCCTCGGCCATCTCGAGCATGCGGTTGCGCTCTGCCAGTTCGGCGGTCGCTTCCTCGACCTTGCGCACGACATCGCTTTCCCGGCGCAGGAATATCGTGAGCAGCAGGCCCAGCAGGATCGTGATCAGGATGCCGCTTCCCAGCACCAAGGCCGGCGCGCTCGACGAATTGCGCTGTTCGAAGGGCGTCAGGCTGCTCCAGCGCAGTGAAATCGGCTGGCCTGCCAGTTCGACCGTCCGCGTCACGACAAATCTCGCCGCCGCATTCTTCGCAGTGGTCGAAAACAGCAGAGCGTCGGCGGCAGGCTCGTCGCCGTGGAAAACCTCGAGCGCGAATTGATCGCCCTGTCCGGGCGTCAGCGCCGAGACCAGCTCTTCCGCCACGACTGGGGCGTAGACCCATTTGCCGGTCGGTTCGCCGGCGCGGTCGAAAACTGGCCGCATCAGGAGGAAGCCCGCGCCCTGCTTTGCGTCCTGCACCAGCACGATCGGGCGCGTGAGCACCGGTTCCTCGGATGTCCTCGATAGCGCGATCGCGTCGCGGCGCCCTTCCTCGAACGCGAGGTCGAGGCCGAGAGCGGCGAGGTTGCTTTCCAGCGGCTCGATCCGGTTGATGACATAATGCTCGTCGCGCATCACTTCGGGATGGATTTCGAAGCGATCGCCGAACTCGCGAATGAAATTGTCGCGGAAGGCGGGCAGGTCGTCTGCGGACACAAATTCGAACGTGCCGAAGCCGCGCATGCCCGGATAGGCGCGGGTCATGTCGAGCTGGGCAACATATTCGCGCCACTCGGCCGGGGACACGCTTTCATTGACGGCGACGAACGCTGCGCCGGCTTCTAGCGCACGCTGGTATATCTGCAGGCGGTACCGCAGCGCATTGTCGGTCTCGTCGGCGATCGCCACGAAATTGGCTTCGGCCTGCCCGTATTCCCGCTCCGAGATGAACTGCCATGCGTAGAATGTCAGCAGCAGTGTCGTCACCAGGCTGATCGCCACCAGCGAGCTTGCGCCTTGCAGCGAGCGGTCGTGCCACCGCACTTCGACCGGCGAGCGATGCGACAGCAGGAGGATCGGGATGATCAGCAGCACGCCGAAGAAATCGCCGATATACCAGGTACGCCAGTTCTCCAGCACCATGTCGGGACCGATCGCGCCGGCTGCAAAAAGCATACCCGTCCCGATCGTGGGGGCGATGAGACAGGGCAGGACGATCACCAGCAAGACCGCCATGCCCATCCGGCGCATGCGCGAAAGCTCGATACTATCGGAGAAGCGCTGGGCCAGGCGCAGACCCACCAGTGCCTGGATGCTTGCAGCGACGGCGACCACCGCGGCGATGGCAATGATCGGCACGGCACTGTCGAAATTGGCCCGGTCGAACCCGTTCATGACGTTGAGTGCGAAGGACCCCAGCCAGATGCCGGGCCAGATAACCGGGCCGCGCAGCAGCAGGGCACACAGCGCCACGCCTGATGCGGGCCAGATGATCGTCGCATAGCCCGGCGGCACCGCCAGTGAGAGGCCGATATAGCCCGCGACGAAATAGCAGATCGCCAGCAAGCCGATGTCACGCAGATTTCGTGGCTGGAGAACCTTGCCAAGGTTCGCAGAACCCCCGGCCTTGTGACGTTGCGACATATTGTACCTGTTGAAACGATGGGGGGCGGCGCTGCATCCGCATGGGTGACGCAAGGTTAATAACCTCGAAACCAACGTCTAGCGCACATTGCGGAGCAACCCGCATCGCCCACCTAAAAGTCGCTATGGAAGCAATGGCTTAGATCCGGGGCGAAGTAGGCTGGCGATATCGCCAATCGCCACCGCTCGATCACCCGCTCGGCCATGTTGCGGCCGCGCATCGCACACCGGCCCGGCTTATCGTCTCGAACAGACATCCTGTTCGGCCGTATGGCGAAGACGACGAAAATTGGTCGGGGAGAGAGGATTCCCGACCTTTTTTCGACCGCTTCTGAGAAAGCGCAGAAAATAGCCGTTTTCACGCTCCCGGATGAAGCGTGTGGCACAATCTGTGGCACAATTTGTGGCACAGCGCGATATGTAATCTGCGCCGTGATTTGGCTCGATCGGCACGACCGGATACCGTCCTTCAGGTGTCAGATTTGCGCCCCAGATTTCGGGCGCTCAGCGGCCGGACTGCTAATCTCGAAAGCGGACGTTTGTCCGGCACACGCCCTAGACCGACATGCGCCCTTCCTAGACAATCAGGCCTGATTCCAAGAACGACCGCTTCGCCTCCGTAGCCGTCGATCTAAGTGGGGATGATTCTCGGCGTCGCGCTCCCGATCGCGTCGGATGCATTAGGGCCCCGTTCGCACTTCACGCAGTGCTTCGATCAGACGCATCGGCTCTTCGCCGCGCCGGCGGCTGCTCCGCCCTTCTGGCCCGGCATCGACGACAATTAGTCGTTCCGCCTCGGTTTCTTCAAATGCGCGCCAATTACCTGGGGAGAGGCGTTTGTCGCGGGACGCGGAGATTTCGATGGCCCAAGAGCGATGGCTTCGCGGCCAATCCAAGACCAGATCGATCTCATCCTGCCCCATACGATAGCCTCTCGCCCGGACGGCCAAACCAGCCGCACCTACGAGCGCCGCGACCACAAAGCCCTCCCATCGCTTTTCGTCCCAGCCCTTGAAGCGGGTAACGTTTGCTCGCCGTCGCTGAAGATCTGCCACTAAGGCGCTGTCCCGCCAGTAACGCAGCGGCGGCGGCGGCGGCGCAGCGGCGTCGTCAGATGGCGTCCAGAAGGGCAGCGGAAACAGCAGCCCGCGCTGCTCAGCGACGGCAACGGCGCGCGTGAGGGTCATGCTGTCCAGTCTTAGCGCGCGCTGCAGCTTGCCTAAGCCTAGACCGTTTGATTCCGCTAGCAGCGGCCAAAACTGGCCGGGCTCGATACTCGAACCGCGCTGATCTAGGGGCAGCAGCGGCAGCTCTTCACGCAGCCAGCGCTCGCGCCATTGCCGCGCTCGCAGCGCGGAACCAGCGTAAAGACTGCCGGTGTATCCGCCGCGCGTGAAGTGCTGAGCAAGCGTGTAGGGCTGCACGAGCGGAACCGGTGTAGCCTCCACGTCGCCGATGCGCGGAACAGATGACAGTGTTATGCCGTCAAGAACGCCGTGCGAGGGCAACCAATCTTGCTTCGGGTCAGGGATCATGCTGGTCGCGACAAGTCGAGCACCACGACCTGCACCCTGGCGGCCTTCACTGCGGGGTGGGCGTCGAGGGCGGCTTGCAACTCGGCGGATGTGGTCGGCTTCGGCCTGCCATCGGGCCGGGCGGGGACATTAGCCATGGAGCCAAACCAGAAGACAAGAAAGACCCCCTGCCCTTCTGCCTGCCAATGGCCGGTGTAGAGCCGTTCCAGCTGCTGCTCGATGGCGTGCCACAGGTCGGGGTGCTGCTGGCGTTTGGCCTCGACCGGCAACCACAGCGCGTTGTGATAGAACACGATGTCGGCGCGCTTGCCTTGCGGCATGTCGGCCTCATCCATCGGATAAATTGCAAGAGGCACCAGATGGCCGCGGAGCAGCGTCACGACGCGATCACGGCACTCGTTTTCGCTGCGAGGCTTGTCGTCGTCGGTCCAGAACAGATTAACCTCGTCTTCTGAGCTGCCGCGCAGGCGGCGGCCCAGCTCCATCAGCTCGTCGACCACGATCGCGCGCAGGTCGGCGACGCTGGCGGGTGGGCTAGCGTCGAGCACTGTCTTGATCTGGTCGAGCGTCGGAGGAGTATAACCCTCGTCCGCCTGCTTCTGTCGCTGCTCGGCCGCGACCGTCCGCAGCAACCAGGTGTAGCCATCCTCAGCGGCGTCACGGAGTGCGGCGAACGCCTTCACGGCCTCGTGCGACACATCGTTGCCAAGGCGGGTGATTAGCGCCCGGATGTGGTCGGACGCGTCCCAAGGGTTCGTGTCACCCGTTGTCACGGAACCAGGACGCCCGGTGCTCGGCCAAAGCGCACGGAATTTCGCGATTATCCAGACGATCTGGTCGACCGATAAGAAGGTGGCTGATCCGTCGCCGTCCTCATGATAGCCTCGGCCGCCGATGCGTGCGCGCAAGTGCCAGAGCAGCTCGGGCTCAATCGCATTGCCAAGCCGCGCCCGCGCGGCGTCGAAGTCAACGATTAGCGCCACCGCCTCCCAGTTGCGCCGCCGCTCGTCTTCCAGCGCCTTCCCCTGCCGGTCGGCGAGCAGGGCGCGCAACGCATCACGACGGTTGGATCGGATCAGTCGATCAATCATCTCAACCTCGGCCTCGTCGGACATGTCGGCGAAGCGGGTCAGCCAATCCTCGGCTAGGTCCGCGCTCAGACCGACATCATCAGCGCGCATTATCGCGTAAAGTCGATCAACGTGCTGCTTGCGGCGGCGCAGTTGTGGCTCAATATAGAGCCTTACCACTCTCCTCCACTGCCCACGCCGCTTGAGCTCCGCCTCAAGGAGCGGCCCAAGTTCTTTCAGGCCAGCGTGGTCATCGATCATCCGATGCCAGCATTCAAAGAGCCCCGCCGCCAAACGTTCACTGCTCAGCCCTTCGAATGGCTGCTTCTTGGTCCGGACCCTCTCGGCGAGTGCAGCGACGATTATGTGACCCGCAGACCAACCTTTCGATTCGGCGAAGCTGCGCGCGATCTCAGCTGCGCGAGGGTGGGGCGGGCGAGCTTGAAGGAATGCTTCAAACCCTTCATGCGCCGCCGCTGCAATCTCCTCCCCTAACCATTCAGCGACCCGCTCATGCGCAGGCACGCCGTCGCCGATGTCTTGGAAACGCTTAAGATATGCTTGGGCAGGGGCGAGGATCAGGCCGTATTCGCCGGCCCGTATTTCGTCGATCTTGGCGAGGAACTCCCGGCGGTGCTCGGCGTGCTTGGCCGTCCGCTCCGCATCGCGTTTGCGCGCCCGCTCCTCCTGCTTGCGCTCCCATTCGGGAACAGGACGCTCGACTTTGGTTTTGATCCATTCGAGGTCTTCGGGGTTGCCGACGGCAAAGCGCGTGGCAGCCTCGCGCAACGGGCGTCCCTCCTCGCCCCAAGTCCGACCCAGGTCCAGAACGTCGCGCCAGCGCGGATCGGCCAAGTCGAGTGACCCCAGCAAAGCGACGATTTCGTCCTGTGTAGGGTAGAGGTTGAGGGGGGCGCGATGAAGGGGCCATGCCCGTTGCCTAACATCCTTGTCGTTGACCTCGTCGAGCAACACATGACGTTGGATGGCTTGCCGCACAGAAGCGTTAGCTTTCACCCATTCGGCTAACGCCTTGCCCTGCTCGCGCCGGTACGAATTCTCCTCGTTGAATGGCTTGATCCAGCGCCACAGCCGCAAGGGATCGACCGAGTCGTCGTTTTCAAGCCGCTTCAGTGCCAGGGCGTACTGAAGGTCGATCAGCTCGTTCTCTTCAAAGCCCACGTGCTTGGGCAGCAGTTCTTCGGCATAAGCCGCAAAAAGATCGAGTAATCCGTCCAGCCGCGCGACGGGCACATGCTTGGCTAGGCGGGAGAAGCCCATCACAGTGTTCCGCTCGGGCTCCGCTCCGATCGGACACAGAGAAAGGCCGTCCCGTGCTAGAATGATCTCGACGATCTGCTTGTCGCTAAGCGTCTCGATACCGATGTCGTCGAGCAGTTCGTGCGCGAGACGGAGGGAATCCTCGCGCGCGTGGCAGCGCAGCTGCTCAAGCAGGTCGGACCAGTCCTCGCCGCCGATGGATACCAAAGCCATCGCGGAAGGCTGGCGGATGCCATACGGCTGCGTCTCATCCAGCATAATCTGCCGCAGCAGCTGACGCAGGTTTTCGGCTATAGCCGCGCCTTTTAGCTGTTGCAGGAGAAGAGCGCGCAATCCAAACTCCGCGTTCGGATCGCGGACGACGCGCTCCACCTCTGCCATCAGCGGCGGGGTCACTAATGATGCCGCGCGGTATTCGCGCCAATCCATGAAGCGGGGGTTCTCAGCGGCGAGGCGCTCCAGTGCGACGAACAGCCGCTGCGCCTGCGCTGCCGTCAATGCCTCCGCATCGCCATATTCGACGACCCCCATCGGATCGGCGTCGATTACCGCGTCGGCTAACCGGGCATCACGCGCCAGCCAGGCGTGCAGGCCGCGGAGGGAGGCCGGCACGTGACCGTGCGACGAGAACTGCTCGAGCAGCCGCCGCCGCTTTGCCCGCGTATCCGCGCACTCCGCGAGCCAGCGTGCCCCTACGAATTCGCCGACACGGCGGTGGGCGTAGGTCAGGCCCTCCGACCTGTCCGCGGCAAAAAGCCTAGTGTCGGCGGCGCGGCGCACATAGCCATGGTCGAACGCTTCAACTTCGGCGAGCGGCAGCGCCTTGTCGCCGGGATCGATGAGCCCACTCGGCTTGTCCACGATCCGCCCGTTGCCCGACAGGATGAGCCCGGCGAACGCCGCCCCCGCCGCATTCAGAGCCGCTTCTCTCGGCAACGGCTCCTTGACCGGATTGCGCTCCTTGCGGAGAGTCTCGATCGCTTGCTCGAAGAGCTCCACGGTCGTGCTTGGCAGCGAATGCGCGGGCAGGGCGGCGATCAGCTCAAGGGTCTGCGGGTTGCCTAGGAATTCAGGGCCGAAGGCCGCGAAGTGATCTCGCAACACCCTCGCCCTTTCCGCCTCGCCGGTTAATTCGGTCAGTAGCCGCAGTTGCTCGTCGCGGGTAAGCGGCTCGAGGTGGACTTCTAGCGGCGTGGACTCATATTGTTCGGCAATGGCGCTTGATGCGGTTGCCGATCGCCACTCGGCGAGGCGGCAGCTTAGGACGAATGGCGGGTAATCAAGCTGACCCAGCTTCTGCAGCACTAAGTCAACCGCGTCCCCCTGACTTTGCGCCGCCACTTCGTCGAGCGCATCGACAACAAGGCGCTCGGCGTTGCCGACCAGCGTTTCAGGCCGCGGCCGGTTGATCAGCTGCGTGGCTCGACAGAAGGCGTTACCGTGCTCGCTCCCGATCGCCTTGAGCAATTCGGTCTTACCCATCCCGGGCTCGCCCAGAACGATCAAGGGCTCGGTGCGCGTGAGCAGGTCGCCCTGCTCAAGCCAGTGCTGGCCGTCATTGTCGACGTACCACAATCTGCGGTGAAAGTAGGTCACGCCTGCCCCTTTGCCCTATCGAATGCCTTTGACCAATCCCATCAATGCCTTTGACCAACCCCACCGCGGATTCGGACGCGACGTGGAAAGTGAACCTTGGCCTAGCTTGGTGGTGAGGGGCCACTGCACTTCAATGCCAGCGTATGAAGTGAGGGACGACCTTATCCCGGGATCAGCCGCCGCTCTCCACCCATCAACAGACGTTTTCCATCCTAAGACGCGCATGCCCGGAACGATGGCCTTTTAGATGACCCAGGCCGGCGACAATATGTTTGCTGTAGCCAGTCGGCTCGCCGAACCGGATGTTCGCGTTCCGTCCCACTTCCGGTTGATCCTCTTCAACCATTCCGCTTCATGATTGCAACAGAGTGGCGGCCTCGACCCACAATCCGGGCACTGCCACGCCGGGCCGCCTGCATTGCTCCGTTGACGTGCCAAGCGCCACCAGCATCAGCGAAGGGCTACCCCGGCGGCACAACATCTTAAGAAAGATCGGACGCACCAAATCCAACCGCCTCCCTCTCGTCCATCATCACGCTGAGATACCAAGACGGTTCAAACAGCAGGCCGCCTGATGCCTGCCATCACCCCGTCGCCCGTCGTTCCCACAAAGGGCTTCAGCGGATTGGCCGGAGGCAGCGTCCGCACCAGCGCGGGAGAGAAGATCGCTACGTGGCCACCTCTCTCTGCACTGCCGAAATCGGCGACGCCCGAGGCATCCACCACGAAGTCCGGACCGTGAACGCCTTGGAAGAATCCGTCCTCGAACATCAAGTCGAAGCCCGCCTGATCGTGACGCGCCAACAGCACGAAAATCCAATAGCGTGCGAGATCCTCGGCTGCCTGCTCCCGACGTTCAGCACCGTGCTTTGCATCGGCGAGAAAGTGTCCGGGCACCCTCTGGGCCAGTTCCGCTAGACGCAGACGGGCCACCCCTCGCATCGCATTCGCCAGCATCCGGCCATCACCCTTGGGGATCACCGTCTCGGGCTTCGCAGGGGAGCCGAAACCACGAAGCGAACGATTATCGGCCTCGCTCCAGCCCAGCGTCCTGCCATACCACCCGAGCTGCGAATGCGGCGGAAGCATTAGCGGATGGGACTGCCCCAGCACGCGCGACGGACCCGTCAGAGTCGCCGCTTTCCACTGCCCGTCCCCGATCTCCAAACGGCTCAGATCGACCGGCTCGATCGGACCCTCCCGTCCCTGACGAGCGGTGAGATCGGGATGCGACCGGAAGCCCATGAAGCAAAACGGAGGCAGCTCCATGGTGGGACGCCACTTGGTGAAGGGCCTGTCGAACGTGGAACGAGACAGGCCTGTCGACCTTGCCAGCTCCGTGGCCATACGCCGCACCGCCATGTTGTCCGATGGCCAGTTCTTCAGGTCCGAAGGAGCGAACGCCGGGGCTCCCTTACCTACGGGAGGGAGCCCCTCGCCGTCATACTCTTTCCGCGATGCGCCGTCCTCCGTACCTCCACCGCTCCCGGCTTCGGTGCCGGTATCGGCGAAAGGATGATCACCGTCGGTGGGGCCCGATGAACTCTGTTCCCCCGGGTCGTCCTCCTCAGCCAGAACCTCCGGTCCGAACAGGTCGTCCGGAATGTCGGGACCGTAATCTTCAGCGGAAGGCCCATCGAGGATCTCCGTTCGCTCTTCGACATCCCTTGTCGGATCGATCGCCGCATCAACCAGATCATTGATATCGGCGTCGATCGCAGACACTCGTTCCGGGCTGACTTCATCAGCAATTTCGGCATCTTTCGGCGCATCGTCCGATCCATCTGCGGGTTCGGGTGCCGCAGCCGTCACGGCATTTTTGCCCGACGAGCCGCTGGTTTCACTGGGCTCGTCGACCAGCCCGCGACGGGCACGACGCCGTGCCGCGATCGCATCCATAAAAGTGGCCACCGACGGGAACACCAGACGACCCGCGGTATCCATTCCGGCATCGATTTCGATCGCTGTTACCAAACGATCCACCCGCATTCTGGCCGCGGATATGTCCGCATCCTCGACGTCCAGACCGTGCAGTTTCTCCAGATCGGCACGCGCCTTCTGCAGAGCGATGCGCAGCCTCTCGCGGCATTGATCGAAGGAATCTTCGACCGGTTTTCGCATCCCGGAAGGATCATCGTTCTTAAGCACATGGTGGAATTCCTCCAGCGTCGAACGCGCTGCGGCTGACAAATCCGACCCGGTTATCTCGCGGTCGGACCACTCCACGATGACGTCCCTGATGCGGTTCAAAAGCTTTGATCCGAGCTGCAGATCTTTCGCTTTCACGTCCGCCGCATGGAGCATGGCAAACACCGGAAGCATGAACTTGGGCAGCAAGTGGCGCCACTGTTCATGCATTGTCATCCGGCGGACCATTTCCTCAAGAATTAGGGCCCTCACCTCCTGATGCTCGACCGCCCTGACACGGTGTCCGGCAGCAATCCTGTCGTTTACCAACAACGCCTTCAGCAGGTCCTCCTCCGTATCCAGCATGGCGGCGAATTCACTGTTCTCGGAGAAGTTCTTCCTTCCCTTTGACACGTCCAGCGGCGACCGCCTATCGGCCCTCGTAAACACCAATTTTGGGTGCTGCGCGCGTATCTCTTCCATGGCATGATCCAAGCGCTCGCCGACATTCTCCGCGGTCGACATGCGAGTGGGATCGGGCAGCATCTGATCAATCAGGCGGGCCATTCGGAGGGCTTCCTCACCCGACATACCCATAGAGCTCGCCGTGTTCTCCAGCATGCGCTTCCGCCGAGCAACCAAGGCTCTCATTTCGCCAGGCGCGTCGCTTATCCGAGGTCGTTGGGGGCCTGGATCCGCACTCGTATCAAGCTCCTGCTGGCGGTTTTCGTCGCTTGAATCATCACCCGAATGCGGCTGCAATTTATCTCCAGACATCTACTATCGAACCCTTCGTTCAAGTCCCAATTCACTCTCGTAACGCTAAGCGCCCAGGGCTTCATGCTAGCTACAATTGGCCGAAACTCGGCCACGCGACGCGGAACTGAAGATCAAGACCAGTGTGATGAGCAAAAACGCCCTCTCCCACGCTAGGGCCTCTTTCTTGCTATACTCGTAACAACTCGCTCATTCGCACCATTGTCGCGGTCTGTCAGAGGGACGCGGGCATCCTATATGCCACCCTGCACAGGGGTTTTCCCACACGCTTGCTATAAAGCGGCAAAATCGTTTCGGATGACCTAAGACGCCTTAAGTGTGCAATAGGGCCGCGTACTTGCTATAGCGCGCATGCGGATCGCTATTTTCCTAGGGAAACCTCAACCAAACGGTATCGCGAGGACAGCGCTCCGGTATCTTGAAAGCGGAATTAAGCGCATAACCGAGGAAGTCTCAACTTCCTTGCTATAGCTGAAAGCAATCAAACGACACCGCGACCATGATTTAGGTTAACATTCGCGGTTAATTTCTGAGGCGCAATACCACAAAAAGGGACGCAAAAATGCATCCCTGTTTGAGGCGCAATACCACAAAGTCATGTGCAGGCTTGGTTACCAATCACGGCAAATGACTTTGTTGCGCCTTTCCGCCCGTTCCGAGCTGCAAGGGTTAGTTCGCTTCGCTCACGCGTTGATCCGGCACAGCCGTTCTCCTTGGGTGCGACCGCCAGCGGTCTGGGGCGGCGTCACGACGCCTTGGAAGAAATGCGGCACCTGTGCTGGAAGCTTCGGGCCGCGAGAGAAACATCATCCTGGCCTGCCGGGTGAATCCGGCAGGGTGAGGGGAAAAGTTGAGTGTGAACGCTCGGCTCCCGCCTCGCCGGTTTCGACACGAAACCGGAGAAACCGAAATGATCAATACCGACCACCTGTCGCCAGACGCGGAAACGCTGGCGAAAGACCTTGAGCAGCACGAAGGATACCGCGTGCTGCGACGCGTTCCGAAGCCGTATTCCTTGATGCCGCATCAAGGGCCGGTGCCCGATGGAAGATGCGTGGCCATCCTGGATGTGGAAACGACGGGTCTTTCAGCCCAACACGATGTCATCATCGAGCTCGCCATCATGCTTTGTTTCCTCGACGATGAAGGCGAGGTCATTGGACACCTCGGACCGTTCAGTTGGCTGCAGGATCCTGGCCGCGAACTCGATCCCAAAATCAGCCTGGTCACGGGCCTTCGCGCGCAGGATGTAGCGGGACAGAAAATCAACGACGCGTTCGCCATCGGCCTGCTCGACCATGCCAGCCTCATCGTGGCCCACAATTGTCGATTTGACCTAGGCTTCATCGAGCGCCGCTACCCTTCTCTTGCGGGGCGCGCCTGGGCCTGCTCGTGTAACGAAATCGATTGGCTGGAACTCGGCTTCGAGGGACGCTCGCAATCGGCGCTTCTTGCCCACGTCGGATGGTTCAGCGATGCGCATCGAGCGGCCGCGGATGTGTGGGCGTTGTTCTGGCTTTTGCAGCACCGCCAACGCGATGCCGGTGGCGGGCCAATTCGCACGCATTTGCAGCGCCTGATCGAAGCCGCCGACAGGCCCTCGGTGATAGTGCAAGCCGAACGCGCCCCATTCTCCAAGAAGGATATGCTGAAGGCTCGCGGCTACAGCTGGAATCCCGATGATCAATTCTGGCAGATCGAACTGCCGCCCGAGCGCGTCGAGCATGAGCAAGCGTGGGGCTACCGCTCCGGCCTGCCGGCCATGACGACGCGCACCATCACGGCATGCCAGCGCCACCGCTGAGCAGCACATTCCACCACTTCGTATTTCGAGCCGACGACCCGCCGTCCGAGCGGGTCTTTTTTATGGAGATTACCAATCATGCACACCGACAATGTAAGCTTCGAACAAGCCCTCGCACGTGATGCTCGCAGGTTCCTTGGCTTGGGCGCCGAAGGCGGGCGAGCGGGCCGCAGCCCACAGCGCATCATCGTCGCCGATTTTGAGTACCGCTGGGACAGGAGCCGATACGATGGCTACCGCGTCAGCGAAGGCGAAAGCGCCGAGCCGACGATCCGCTGGCCCTTCCATCGCATCGCGGCTGGCTCGTGGCTGCAGCTGCGCTTCGATCCAGGAGAAGAGGTTCCAACGGTCGAAAGCATCGTGGTTCTGGCCAAGGACGAGGCGAATGAGCAGGAGATGATCGCCCGGTTCTTCGAAGCGCTGTACCAGGTGCCGACAGCGCAGCTCATTACATGGGGCGGGGAGGTCAAGGATCTTGCGGTGCTGCGCCGGTCGGCCTGCGAGTTCGCTTTGGTGTTGCCGCGCCAGCTTACGGACGGCTCCCCGCATGCGAGGGAACGCATCGATTTGTGCCGCGCAGTGACCGTGCAGGCCAGGTCGCCCCACTTGCCGGAATACGCCGCCGCAACCGCTATCCCGGCAAAGCCGTCGCCGAGCAGGACAATCGGTGAGCTGGTCGAGAAAGGCGATTGGCCCAAGGTGCGCGACCAGGTGCTCGCCGACGTACTGACCACAGCGGTTATCGCAGTGCGTCATCTCGCAGCGCATCGCGCAATCGAATGCGATCAACCCAGCACCCTTATGGCTATCGCTGATGCGGTGGTTGCGGCGATCCCCGGCAGCGAGTTTGCGCGGCGCAGTTTTGCGCCGTGGGCAAGGGGGCAGAAGGCTGCGAGCGGATTGCGCGGGACAGTCTATCGCCCCGCCGAGTGAATAACGGGAATCCTGCTCCAAGCTGGGCAGGAATGGGATGACGCGAAGATAAGGAGGAAAATGTGACGTAGCGAACAGCAAAAAGCAGGCGGGCACGGGCCTCGAACATCACCAACCGTGCCGCGACGGTTCTGCCGCCAAGCAGATCAAATGAGAGCCGCCCATCCGACGGGGATGAGCGGCATTTTTTATGCCTAGAAAGGATCTGAAATGCCGAAGAAGAAAACCACTGCCGGTCGCGCCATCGCGCCCGCCGGAAACACCAACCTGGCGCACCTGCCCGAACGTGTCGCCATTGGCGATCACGAGGTCAGGCCGGAGCAGCTCTATGTCATCAGGGATCGGCGTCCGCGCGGCCAGGGACCATGGAGCGATGAGCGGTTCGACAAAATCGCCTGGCGCGATGCCGAGAGCGGTCTCGACTGTATCCTTTTGCGCCAGGCTTCTGGGGTCTGGGGAGGGTTCGTGGCAGTTGCGCCCGGACACCCGCTCTACGGTTATCGCGAGGATGCGATACCGGCAGGCGCCAGCCTTACGCCGCACGGCGGGATCGATTACGCGGAGATCTGCTCGCGCAACAAGCCCGAGGCAGTGCGCGTGTGTCACGCACGCATCGGCGGGCGGGGCGCCATGCTCGATACCCCGAGCGCCGATGATCAGACCGCGGACGATGCCTGGTGGATCGGCTTCGCCGCCGACAAGCCGGGAGACCTGGTGCCCTCGGGGTCGAAGCCGGTTCTCGCTCGCGAGGAGGGCGAGGTCTATCGCGGCATCGATTACATGTATGAGGAGACCGTCGCGCTCGCACGCCAGCTCAGGTCGATCGAGGCAAACGGTGACCTCCGCGTCGAACCCGTGATCACTCCGCCGCCGCCGAGGCTCGGCAAACCGGGAGGGCGCTGAGCATGGAACAGCAGGACATCCCCTACGAGCAGCGCCGCAATCCGAATTTGCCGTTCGGCTACTGGTGCATTGCGGACCCGGATGGCTATCCGCACTTGCTCGACGAGCTCGGGCGGCGCTGGTCGTCGCTGCGCGAATACATCTGGTGCGGTCGGCTCGGCATGGCGCGGGACTCGGACTGGCAGTTCACCGCCATGACCGAATTCCTGCTCGCTGTGCTCGCGGCGATCGATCGGCGCATCGTCCATGTCGAGGAACGGGTGAACGATCTGTTTGATGGCGCGTGGGATGTCGCCGGCCACTACAGTTCTTGGCTCGAGGGGCACAAGCTCTCCGAAGGCCTGACCGGCGACCTGACACCCGAGGGAAGGGCTATCCTCGTCGCGCTGGCCAGTACCCGCGGGGCAGGGGAGGCACCCATTCCGATCGGACTTCCGACGGTCGCGCGGTGGCACGGCTTCGATGGCGGGGACAGCCGCGACGAGCGCGAACGGGTATTCAAGGCCAACGAGAGCTTCGCTCTCGACCTGCCGGGCAGGTTCGTGCGGGAGAGTATCAACGGTGATCCGGGTATTAAACTCATCGGGGTTCCGACCGGCGCAAACATCCCGCTTGGCCGGGTGCTGTGGACCATGACGTTCGCCGACGAATACGCGCGCGATCGCTTGTTCGCCTGGCTAATTCATCGGCTCGACCGGTGGGAAACCTGGATGGAGCTCGCAAGGAAGGATGGCTCGCAGGCGTTCACCGAGCACATTCTGCGTCTGCGGTTCGCCGACGAAACCATCGAGCTCGGCTGAGCGCCCGACTCGACACCATTCATCAAAGATCGCTGCGGACGGCGCCTGTACCAGGCTCCGCCCGCAGCCCTGTTCAAGGATTACTCATGCCCCATCGTCGTCGATCGACCATGCCCGAGCGCATGGTTGTTCTCTCGCTACTGCTGCCGCCTCTTCCGCACGAGCCACTCGCTCCCTTCGGGTTCGGCGCCTTTATCATCACTCCTCGCTGGAGAAACGACGCGGCATTCGCCGCACACGCTCACGGCTATGGGGCGGGATACGAGCCGCGTCGCATGCGCGAGGATATCGAAAGGTTGTTCACCCCCGACACCACTGGGCTGATCCTCACGACTGCGCCACCTGGTTTAGGGGAGGGGCAACGTCAGGCTACACGGGTCACCGGCCGCCCTCTCGACTTCATTCCCCGCTCGGGTCTGCTGAGGAATATTCACGCGAACATCCCCCACGACCAGTTGGTCCACGCCGCGCGGATCGGCGGCCACGATCTATCCGGAACCGTTTCATCGGCGATTCAGCGCCTGGTCCAACTACGCACCGAAACACAGGCCGCATGGGTATTCTGGCTGCTCGTGTCATGCCCTCCGCCTGTCCGCCGGAACCTGCTCGCGAGCTATCTATCGTGGAAAGCGTTGGATCAGGCGGCGAGCCGTCAGGTGATAATCTGACTCGAAAGGGGCGCACGAATGCGCGCCCCTTTTTTACATCCGCATTCGCGCGCGGAACTCAGAACTGTGACGTTCACAATTCCACTCCCCTTCCTACAGAGCTGACCGGAAAATCCGAATTTCGGGCGCATTGCGAACTGGCAGCTCCTGGGCCGATTGCGGACTGGCAGGTTTCAGGAAATGATTGGGGGACAGCCGCCATTCTTAGGTTTCCGGTCAGTAGGCCGCTCCCGCCAACATTCCGGTAATTCCAACCGGCGAACAAACGCCCCGAAAGCTGCCGACCGATCATCTGCTCGTTGTCAGGAGCGCCAATCGCCTGGACTGAGCTGAGGCAGCGTGACGGCAAGCGGGGAATCATCCGGCGACCAGGTGGTTGCCCGCGCCATGATCGTCGCGAACAGTCCGGAGGCCAGGTGACCGGCCAGCCAGCCCTGGAGATGCGGCAACGGTAGAGCGCTGAACCATTGCCGGTCGACGGCTGCGAACTGCCGCACGAAAGGCATAATCGCAGCGTCCGTCAGCCCGCGGGCAGGCCCGCATAGCTGGCCCACACCGGCCAGGCGTCCGTCAATCTCGCGCAGGAACGCCAGGCCACTTTCGCGATGCGCGCGCGCGTCCGCGCTGCAATACTCGGGATACTTGTAGCAGTCGAGGTCACGTTTGAACGGGCCATCGTTCATCGCGATCAGCTCCGCGTCGTCCCGCGCCAGCCAGCCTTCGGGATCCCGGTTCGCGAGGGCCCAGCGCATGATGTCGAGGCTCTCATCCAACACTGCTCCGCCTGGCAGGACGAGCACGGGAACGGTCCCCTTGGTCGAGGCGTCCAACATCGCCTGGGGCTTGGCTGAAAGCTTGACCTCGCGCAGTTCACCGCGCGTTCCGCTCACCGCCAGCGCCAGCCGCGCCCGCATCGCGTATGGGCAGCGCCGAAAACTGTAGAGAACCGGATCAGTCGGTGTGACCATCATGCAGCTTTATCTGAACTGCGCCGATGTGAGCGCGACCCTGCGCGGCCGCGAGCAGTTCCTGGCGGTGGCGTTCGCGGCAGGACGCACGCTGCTGTTCGCTCCTCTCGGAATGGCACGCAGGGCAACTTACCCCCGCTTCGTAGAGTGGTGATGCAGCGTCACCTGCACTGACCGGGCGCCGGCAGGCGTGGCAAAGTGTGTAAGTGCTCTGGGCGAGACCGTGGCCGATCGTTACCCGCTGGTCGAACACGAAGCACTCCCCCCGCCAAAGGCTCGCTTCCGCGGGAACCGTCTCCAGGTACTTCAGGATTCCGCCCTTGAGGTGGAAGACCTCGTCGACGCCCTCCTGCTTCAGGAAGGCAGTGGACTTCTCGCAGCGAACCCCGCCGGTGCAGAACATCGCGACCCTCGCAGGCTTTCCCCCCTTGATGTAATCGGGGCCCAGCAGCCTTTCGCGCTCGTGGCGAAACCATGCCGGGAAATCGCGGAAGCTCGTTGTCTGCGGATCGATCGCGCCTTCGAACATTCCCACTGCCACCTCGTAGTCGTTGCGTGTGTCGATCACGATGGTGTCGGGGTCCGCGATCAGGGCGTTCCATTCCTGCGGCTCGACGTAGGTTCCGGCGCTCGCCCGAGGATCAATCTCGGGCTGGCCCATCGTCACGATCTCGCGCTTTAGGCGTACCTTCATGCGATGAAACGGCATCGCCGATGCGCCCGACAGTTTGACGTCGAGTTCAGCGCAGTCCGGCAGGGCGCGAATGGCCTCCAGGACTCTGGTGATCCCTTCAGACGGTCCGGCAATCGTGCCGTTGATGCCCTCAGGGGCAAGAAGCAACGTGCCGCGAACCCGTTGCTCACGGCACAGGCGCTCAAGTGGCGCTTTCAAACCCTCGCAATTCTCGAACCGAGTGAAGCGGTACAGGGCTGCCACGTGCAGAGGCTCATGGGATTCGCGCGGAAGCATGTGCATGTCAGGTCCCATAGCGTCATGCAGAAGGCGCGTCAGCTATCACGCCCAACCCGCGTGCTGCACAATGGTCGATGCGATGGCGAACTCCCAGGCAGGAAAGGCTGGTGTGGTAATTCTGACCCCACCCGCTAGAGGCGGGCCGCGCAAATTGAGGCAGACGCATGGCCCGCAGACATTCGAAACACGATCCCTATGGCCACTTGCATAGCGAGGAGGAGGCTCCGGCGCCGGCGGTACCCTGCTGGTTATGCGGTCGGCCGACTGGCAAGGCCATTGTCTGGCATCATCCCGTGCCCAAGAGCCGGGGCGGGCGAGATGTTGTGCCCACGCACCCCCTTTGCCAGCAGACGCTGATCGCCAATTTCACCAATTCCGAACTGCAGCGCCATGGGATGGATGTGGAGGGCCTTCTGGCCAACCCCAGCGTGCGCAAATTTGTCGATTGGGTGGCGAACAAGGACCCCAATTTCACCGCGACCTCGGCGAAGAAGCAACGCTGAATTATTATGTATCCGACACAGCGCTGGTGTCGTCAACCGCCAACAAATCGGCTCTTAACGAGTTCAAAGGATCTCGCTGGAATCAGCCATACGTTCAGGCGGTTTCTGCGGCGGGCGAACGGCCAGCATTGGCGGCCGAATTACCCCGTAGTGGCTCTAACGAGCTATTCGGCGTCTTTGAATTCGCCGAACAGCTCCGGCAGGAAGGATGCCAGATGCGGCATCTCCTGCGCGCAGTGGACGAGCAGCGCACGGGCATCACTTTCCGTTACACTCAGCACACGCTTGGCAACGACTGCGGCCATACCACCAATGAGGTTGCGCCCTGCGACGTGCCTGCCGCCCATCCAGAAGCGCGACCGCATCTCGCTGCCTCCGGGAACCGCGCGGACATGGTGCGCCAGATAGCCGATGTCGATCGGGGCGTCGCCAAGGCCGATCTGGGCGCAGATGATGGTGGCCTGTTGGTCGTCGTCCAGACTCTTGTCAGTGAAACCAAGCGTCGCGGGCGGCACAAAGCGAATCGCGCCGCGGATCAGATCGCTACCGATATATTCGTCAACGATTGACGTCTGCCCGACATAGAGCACGCGGCCGCTGGCGCCAGCGGGCGGCGTTTCGCGCCAGCCGACATGCACATGCGCCTGCGGATGCCACAGCTTATACTTAGACGCAGCATCGCCGTGCCAGCCGAACCACCAATCGACCATCGCCGGGGTGACGCTCGGCATGGCGGAGCGCACGCTGACTCGCATGCCGCCGTCGCTGGTCAGCACAAAGCCGTCTTCCAGCACAGCCTCTCCGCCAAACAGGTTGGTAGTCGCCTGATCGATGTCCGGCAGCAGAATGTCCGGCACCCCGCCTCGATCAAGCGCGGCGCACACATGCGGTGCCAGCGGGGCAAGCTCTGGGTTGAAGAACCGGGCATAGGGCGCGGCGCGATCTGCCTCGCGATAGCCCAGATAGCGCCCTGCAATCGGCTTACTGCTTTTCATGATACACGCCCCATATAAGCATTGAACCGGCCTTCGGGATCAAACTTGGCGCGCAATGCGTCCAGCCGTTCCAGATTGGCTGGGGCCATGAACGGCATCGGCCTGCGCCCCAGGTTTTCATCAGCGAGCTGAATGCCGACACTGTACGCTTGCAAGGCCCGCATATGGTCGGTCGCCCAGCCTTCATCGGCGGGTGCCCCCGCCTTGCCGCGCAGCCCGCCATAAAGCGCGAGATAGGTGCGCGCTTCAAGTGAGAAGGCCATGTCGGGTCGCGACGGCGGTGCGTTCCAGTTGAGCCATAAGGCATGGCTGGGTGCGGTCGGCTGACTGTCTGCAATCTTGCGGAGCGCGGGCAGCATCGGATCGATCGGATCATTCATCCACATGCTGTCGGCGGTCCAGCGGGTGTTGGGCAGAAACAGCATCTTTTCGCCGGTCTTCATCATCATGTTGAGCGACATTGGCATCAGCGGCAGGGTCAGGCTGGCCTTTTTGCGCAGCGGGCTCCTGTCGATGAACGCTACCGCCTCGCGCGCGTCGCTCCAGCGATCGGTAAGCACCGGGGCCAGGACTTCGATCCCATGCGCAAAGATTCCGGTCGCCCGCCGGTTGAACACCAGCTGGAATTCGACCGAAGGGGACACATCCGGTCCCGCTTTATCTGCCCAGGCCATCACCTCTTCCAGATGGCGCATGCGGAAAATCTGCAGCTTCAAGCCGACAAATTTGGGTCGGCGGTGGAGCTTCAGATGGAAGCGAACCACGACACCGAAAAAGCCTGGCCCAGCGCCCCGCGCGGCCCAGAGTAATTCCGGATTTTCCTGTTCGCTGGCATGCACCAAGGTGCCATCGGCGAGAACGACATCGATGCCGATGACGCTCTGGCACGCAAGCCCCGACGCCCGACTGTTCCAGCCAAAGCCGCCTTGCAGCAGGAAGCCGCCCATGCCGACAGTATAGGCATGCGCGACAGGAAAGAAGAGGCGGCGCTTGGCCAGCGCGGCATTGAGTTCACCCGCAAGGCAGCCCGGGCCGATGACCGCGGTGTCGTCAGCTTCGTTGATGGCAATGCCGTTCAATCGCGACATTTCGAGCAGCATCCCGCCATCGCGGATGTGGTTTTGCGCCCAGCTATGCCCGCCCGAACAGATGCCGATTGTCAGGCCTTCATCATGCGCGCGCTTCACGGCTGCGATGACCTCTTCAACGTCATTGACCTGCACGATCCGATCGGGACGGCGACCCGGGTCTTGCGCATTGAAGCTGGTGCCGAGCAGCGCCGCGTCAAAATCCGGCGAGCCCTTGTCGATCACGACGCCCCGGCTCGCTGTGCGCTTCATCGCATGTCTCCTGTTTGTGATTGCGGGGATGGAGGCAGCGCCAGCCAGCGCATCGGCAATTCGGGTGGGGGCGGAAAATCAAAGGCCGCATGCGCCAGCCGCTTCGCTTCGGCTGCATCGAGACCCAAATATGTCAGAAGCTGGGCGGTTGCCGGATCAATCTTGGCGAAACCCAAGGTGCCCCGATGCAGATCGAGTGCCAGCCCCGTAATTGCGCCTGCGACTATCGAGGTAGCAAGATCGACGTCAGCCACCGTGAAGAGACCACGCGCGACGCCCTCTTCAATGTCCATTTTCAACCGCAACCGCAACTCGGCGCCCAACCGGTCAGACGGCAAGCCAACGTCAAACATCAACCTTCCGAAGCCGGGCTGCTCGGCCACGATCCGTAAGGTCTGACGGGTGATCCGCGCAAAACGCGCGGCCGGGTCGTCACGGTCATTTCCGTGTATCGCCATCGCCGCCGCGTGCGTGGCGCCAAGCAACTCGCCCAGATCGCCGATCAGCGCGGCCACGTCGGGATAGTAATTGTAGAAGCTCGCATGCACCAGACCGGCATGGGCGGTGATCTGACGAAGGCCAAGTGCTGCCGCGTCCGCTTCCATCAACAGGGCTTGGGCGGAAATCAGCAACTGATCGCGGGTTCGCTCGCGCTTTGTGCCGGAGCGGCTTTCTAAGGTGGGCATCATAACAAATGACATAATGTCATTAATGACATACTGTCAATATATGCGATTGGGATTTGCGGTGCTCATCCCATGCCTTGAATGCTCCAGATTTTGGCGAAGAGGTGGCTTGATGCCGCCTAGCGGACAATATGGCATTGATGGTGTCATTATTTCGCGATACGTATGATGGTAAGCAATGTCGTCATCGCGGGTCTGGAGGCCAAGGGCATCAAAAGCATGGCGCAGTTGACCCGCGACAAAATGAAACAAGGCACCACCCCAATGTACACAATCAACGGCGCACTCGGTTCGCCCTATTCGATGAAAATCCGCGCGCTGATGCGTTATCGCCGCATCCCGCATCTTTGGGTCCACGGGCCGGACTCGCGCGAGGCGCTGACCAAGGTCAGGGCTCCTGTCATCCCGGTGATGGAATATCCCGATGGCAACTTCCACAATGATTCAACGCCGCTGATCTATGATCTGGAGGCGCGGCACGCCGAACGATCGGTTGTCCCGCCTGATCCCGCGTGCGCCTTTATCGCGCACCTGATCGAAGACTTTGCCGATGAGTGGGTGACCAAGGCGATGTTCGGCTATCGCTGGCTGGAGGAGGTGGACCAGATCCAGATGAGCCGCTGGCTGGCGTTCGATGCGATGAAGGGCGGCGGGCTGCAGCAGAGCCAGGGCTTTGCCGAACAATTCCGCGCGCGGCAGGTCGGGCGGATGGCGATTGTCGGCTGCACGCAGGAAAATTTCCCGCTGATCGAGGCCTCGACCCACGCATTGCTCGACGCGCTTGAGGCGCATGTGGTTGACCGCCACTTCCTGTTCGGCACCCGCCCCAGCCTCGCCGAATTCGGCATGTACGGGCAATTGTCACAGCTCGGCGTTGACCCGACCGCGCAGGCGATGATGCGCAAGAACTATCCCTATAGCTATCGCTGGCTGCTCCATATCGACGATATGTCGGGGATCGAAGGCGAATGGGATGCGGCGGACGCGCCCTTTGCGCCGATCATCACCGCCTGGCTGAAACAGGTGGGCGAAATCTACATGCCCTTCCTCCTCGCCAACGCTGCCGCGATCGAAGCGGGCAAAGAGACCTTCAGCATCACCGCCATGGGCCTGCCGTACACGCAGGGCGTGTTCAAATATCAGGTCAAATGTCTGGCGGATTTGCGCGCGCGATACGCGGCACTGGACAGCGCGGCGCGGGCGAAGGTCGATCCGCTGCTGGCGGAGGCGGGGTGTCTCGACGCTCTGCTGAGGTAATGAGGATGAAGTGTCCGGCGACCGCCTTGGCCGCCTTGGCGTTGCTGAACCCTTTCACGCTCGGCGCCCAGGCCACGGCGACGAAGCGCCCCAATATCGTCATCCTCCTTGCAGATGATTGGGGGTTTACTGATGTCGGGGCGTTTGGCGGCGAGATTGCGACGCCCAATATCGACGCGCTTGCTGCCACGGGCGTGCGCTTTTCGAACTTCCATGTGGCAGGATCCTGCTCTCCCACGCGGGCGATGCTGCAGACGGGGGTGATCAACCACCGCGCTGGCCTTGGCAATATGCCAGAGACAATCCCGCCGGAACATTTGGGTAGGCCCGGCTATGAAGCGCAACTCAACAACCGCGTAGTGACGATTGCTGACCAGCTGCGTGCTGGCGGCTACCGCACCTATCTGACCGGGAAATGGCATTTGGGCCACACGCCCGATACCTTGCCCACCGCGCGCGGCTATGATCACGCTCTCGCGCTCGCACAATCGGGCGCCGACAATTTTGAAGATAAACCCAACCTGCTGATTTATGACAAGACCGAATGGAGTGAGGATGGAAAGCCGGCGAAACTGCCCACGCGCTTCTACTCCTCGACCCTCATTATCGATAAGATGATCAGCTATATCGACAGCGGCAGGTCGAGCGGAAAGCCCTTTCTGGCATCGGTCAATTTCATCGCGAACCATATTCCGGTGCAGGCACCCGATGCTGACATAGCGGCTTATGCCGAGCGCTACACGGCGGGCTGGACCGCGCTGCGCAACGAACGCCGCGCCGCTGCGATTGCCAAGGGCGTGATGCCCGGGGGTGTTGCAATGGGGACCATGGACACAAGCGGAGACTGGTCAAAATTGTCGCCACTGGAACGGCGGCAGCGCGCAGGGGCGATGGCGGCCTATGCTGGCATGGGCACGGCGATGGACCGCGAAATCGGCCGGTTGATCGCGCATCTGAAGGCCATCGGCGCATATGAAAATACAATCTTCGTCTTTCTTTCTGACAATGGTGCCGAAGCTACGGACCCGATGGCGATGAGTGCATTCGCGCGCTGGAACACCAATCTTCAATATGATCAAAGCATCGCCCAACAGGGACGCCCGGGTTCGCTGACCGCACAAGGCGCAGGCTTTGCCAGTGCTTCCGTCTCGCCGCTGCGCGGATACAAGTTTACCGCGAGCGAAGGGGGCTTGCGTGTGCCGATGATCATAGCCTGGCCGGGCAACCCGGCGATCAAGGGCGGCAGCGTTGCGGCAGGCTTTGCGCATGTCACCGATATGTCGCCTACTTTGCTGGCGTTCGCCGGGGTCGCACCGCAGCAAGGCAGCTTTGCCGGACGTCGCGTCGAGCCAATGATCGGGTTGAACCTATCGCCAATGCTCACGGGCACTGCATCCACTGTCCATCCTACGGATCGGCCATTGGGGTATGAATTGTCGGGCAACGCTGTGCTGTTCAAGGGCGATTACAAGCTGGTCAAAAACCTGCCGCCCTATGGTGATGGCCGATGGCGGCTTTACAATATCACCGCAGATCCGGGAGAGACCAATGATTTGTCGCGCTCCGATCCGAAACGCTTTGCCGTTATGCAGGACGATTATGTCGCCTTTGCCAAGGCAAACAAGGTGCTGCCGATGCCCGAAGGCTACACGGCGCCTAGCCAGATTACCGCCAATGCCTTGCGGACTTTGCTGATACCGCGGTTGCTCAAGCTGTGGCCAGTTGCTGCGGTACTGGTGATAGCAATTGCGGCCTTGATCTGGTGGCGCAGACGACGGCGAAGGGCATCGCCAAGCTAAACTTTGCGGGCCGAGTTCATCCCTCGGCGGCAGGGCGTGCCCTATTGTGAAGAACTTCGGTCACCGTATCGCTAGTCCCTTTTGCTCCATCCGCCACTTCATCTGATCAAACCGGTCCTGCCCGAAAAACGGTTCTCCATCGAACACCATCAGAGGGACGCCATAATGACCGCCTTCGCGCTGGGCATCTTGCGATGCCTTGATCGCCTTGTCGTAATGATCGGGGTCAGTGGCGATTTTGGCGTCGAGCTCGGCCAAGTTGAGGCCCGCGCGCTCAGCGGCTTTGGCGAGGTGATCGCCCTCATGCCAGCCCTTCACTTCGCCGCCCCAGATGGTGCGGCTCACTTCATCGAGGAACGCTAGGCCCTTGCCCGCTTCAGTCGCAGCCTGACCAAGCTGGGTGAGGCGGTAGATATAGGGCTGTTCCTTGGGATACTTTCGCGTCGCCATGTCCATCACCACCGGATCGGGGCTTGGCCAGGAGAACGGAATCTCCAGAAACTCAGCACAGCGGAAGATGTCGCGCATGAAATACTGGATCCAGAGCGGATCGTTATTGTCGAAGAAATCGGGCTGGCGAACCGCGATGGGATAGACGACGCGGACGTTGCAAGCGACGTCATAATCACGCTCCAGCTCGACCAGCCGCTTCATCACGAAATAGCTGTAGGGTGAGCGAAAAGACCAATAGAGGTCGTAGGTGAAGGTCATCAGCCGATCGCCTTTGTGCGTATATTGAGCTGGCCTGCAAGCCCGGCATCGCGGTGCTTGGTGATCGCCTGATATTCAGGCGACTGAACCATCTTAAGCATTGCCGCACGCGAGGGGTATTCGGCGATCGCGACCATGTCCCACAGCTCTTCCACCTCACCCAGCATCAGGTCGGTGACCATACCGGAGAACCGCGCCTTGCCACCAACAGCGGCGAGGCAGGCCTGGACCCCCGCGCCATAGCGCAGATAAGCATCGCGCCCCGGAAGCTCCGGCTCGGACCCGTCAGCATAGGTGGCCTTGTCCTTGAACTTGAGCAGGTTGACCATACACATCGGCCCGTCTTCAGCGCCGCCGAAAAAGGCCTTGGCTTGTTCGGGGCTGGGGTGGACCAGGTTGGTGACTTTCATTCAGGGCTCCTGTGCAGCGATAAACTTGAGGATCAGGTCGACAAGCCGCTCGGGCTGATCTTCCTGACAGAAATGGCTGGCCTCGATCCGGCAATGCGGCTGACCCTTGGCTCCGGGGATCCGCCGCTGAATTTCGGCATCGAGATGCCCAAGCACCTTGTCCTGTTCGCCAAAGCAAGTGACCACCGGCTTTGTGAAGCTTTCCAACACCGCCCATGCCGCTTGGTTTTCCGCGACCGATGCGTGTTCCGGCGTTACCGGCACCAGCACGGGAAACTGGCGCGCGCCCGCCTGATAGTTTTCGTCAGGAAAAGGTGCATCATACGCGGCCACCTCGGAGCTGCTGAGTCCGCGAACGCAGCCGCCATCGACGATCCGGCCGGTCTTGAATTCGGGAGTGGCCTGACTGAATGTGCGCCAGGCATCGAACCCTGAGCCAATGCTTTCGCCCTCTGGCAGGTAGGTGTTTGAAATCACCAGCCGGGCAAAGCGATCGGGGAAAGCCGCGACCAGTCGTAGCCCGATCAACCCACCCCAATCCTGACAGAACAGCGTGATATCGCGCAGATCAAGCTTAGTCAGCCAGTCACTCATCCAGGCGACATGGCGTTCATAGCTATAGTCGGCGCCCTCAGCGGGCTTGTCTGATTTGCCGAACCCGATCAGGTCGGGTGCCAGCACGCGGTGGCCAGCCGCGGCGAGCGGGGGTACGAATTTGCGATAGAGATAGGACCAGGTCGGCTCCCCATGGAGCAAAAGGATCGGCGCGGCGTGTCTTGGCCCTTCATCCAAGTAGTGCAGGCGCATAGGCGGTGCGCTTGGCACCTCAACCTCAAGGTAATGCGGCGCGAAGGGATAATCCGTGAGGTCGGCGAAAGCGGCATCAGGGGTGCGCAGGACCTTCAAAGCTTGGCTACTTTCAGGATGCAATCGACGAAACCTTGCGGATCGTTCTCCTGGATGAAATGGCCGCCGTGCAAGGTGCAATGCGGCTGGCCCTTGGTGCCGGGAACGCGGCCGATGAACCGGGCTTCGCCGCCGCGGGTCACCGGATCGCCATCGCTGAAGCAGCACAGGAACGGCTTGTGCCATTGCTCGAACACCTGCCACGCGCGCTTCTGGTCGGGAATCGCGACATTGTTTTCAAACGGGACGAAGCTGGGGAATATCCGAGCACCGGCTTTGTAGCTGCTGTCCGGGAACGGTGCATCATAAGCTGCGATTTCCGCAGAGCTGAGCGCGCGTTTGGCCCCTACGTTGACGATGCGGCCGATCGGGAAGACGGGACTCCATTTGGAGAACGCCCGCCAGATCGCAAAGGCGCGCGGCGGGCTGCCGCCTTCGGGCAGGCCGCCATTCGACAGCGCCACGCCTGCAAACCGATCAGGCATTTCCGCGACAAGGCGCAGGCCGATCAGCGAGCCCCAGTCCTGGCAAACCAGCGTCATCCGCGTCAGGTCCAGCGCTTCGATCCACTGGCGCATCCAGCCGACGTGGCGAGCATAGCTGTAGTCAGTCTTTTTCGTTGGCTTGTCCGATTTGCCAAAGCCGATCAGGTCGGGCGCAACCACGCGAAATCCGGCCGCAACCACTGGGCCGATCATATGGCGATAAAGATAGCACCAGCTCGGCTCACCATGCATCATCAGCACCACCGGCGCATCGCGCGGCCCTTCATCGACATAGTGCACGCGCAGCTTGGTGCCTTCATCGGGATCGGTGATCTCCAGGTAGTGCGGCGCAAAGGGGAAATCGCGGATAGCCGCAAAGGCGCTATCGGGCGTGCGTAGGACTTTCACTAGGTCTCCCCTAAGATTGATATTATTGGCACTATAAGTGCCATATTACCAAAGACAGGTCAAGAAGCAGGCCCAGCCTTCGTCCCGTCTATCAGCCGGAACCCGATATGGTCGGTGCCCAGCCCGCGTTCCTGGAACTGCCGCGCGGCGGGGCGATAGCGGGCGCAATAATTGGCAGCGCACAGGTATGAGCCGCCTTTGATGACGTTGACCGGTTCGCTGGCGTCGGCGCGTGATCCTTGGGCACTGGTCCATTCCCAGACATTGCCGATCATATCGTAGAGACCGAAGCCGTTCGGCTTGAAACAGCCCACCGGCGCGCGGCCGACGTAGCCGTCGGTGTTCAGATTTTTGACCGGAAAGATGCCTTGATAGTAATTGGCTTGCGGCTGGCCTTTCGCATCAACCGGCTCCGGCAGCGCCGCCGCGCCGCCGCGCGCGGCATACTCCCATTGCTCCTCGCTCGGCAATTGCTTGCCCGCCCATTGCGCATAGGCCTCTGCATCCTGCCAGGCGATCTGGACAACGGGTTTGCGGTCTCGCCCGGCAATGCTTTCCTGCACCCCCGCAGGATGCCGCCATTGTGCGCCAGCGATCCAGCGCCACCAGCGCGGTTCCTCTTGTGACGGAATGTTAAACACCGCAGACCCAGGGACCAGCATCTCGGGCGGTGCGCCGGGAAGCTTGGGCGGATTTCGCTCGGCCATGGTCTTGTAACCGGTCGCCTTCACAAAGGCTGCGAATTCGGCGTTGGTCACTTCATGTGCGTCGATCCAGAATCCCTTGACGGTGACGCTGCGCGGCGGCCCTTCCTCGGGATAATGCGAATCATCGCCCATTACGAAGCTGCCGCCGGGCACCCAGACCATTTTGCTGTCTGGCAGACCGGCGCACGATGCGCTCGGCGGAGCGCTTGCATCTCCGCATGCAGTCAGTAGCAACGCCAGAGCAACTACAACCGCGAGACGCTGCATCAATCGTCCAGCATTCCGGCCATGGCATCGCCCAGCAAACGCCGCACGACAGCCTTCGCCTCTTCAACCGGCAGTTCCTGATCATGCCGCAGCAGCCGCCAGGTCTGGAAGCTGAGGATCACGTTCAGTCCGCGCGCGCCAGCAGTATCGGCCCGGACTGCCTGCGGCAAATGCGCCTCGATCGATTCGCTCTCAAGGCGCAGCATTCGCCGGTAATCTTGCATCAGATAGGGCGATTCAAATCGCCTGAGATTGCCTGAAATGCGGTAAGGCATGATCGTTTCGAAGACCTTGGCCCGGCGCTCGGCCAGGTCGAAGATCTTGTCCTTCCAGGTCGCACCGATCGGCGGCTGGAGCAGGATCGGCAGGATCCCTGCCTCGATCACTTCGCCCATTTCGCGGTAGAGCGCGTCCATGTCCTCGAAATGCCGAAACACCGAGCGCAGCCCCACCCCGGCGACCTCGGCCACCTTGGCGGCGCTGGGAGAGACATCGCCCTTGCCGACCAGATCGAGCAAGGCGGCGACGATCTTCGAGCGGCTCGAGCGGCTGCGTTCGCGGCGACCATCAGCCAGTTGTGCTGTCGAGCGTGATGCCAGTTTTTGCGATCCGTTGGTCATAAGCCTGTGTTTTGCGGCAATCAGGAAATGGTGCAAGCGACAAAAGCGATTGCAAATATATTTTGGCACAATTAATGCCAATAACATTCCGCTGAGCTGTTGGAAGAGGATAGAATGTCAAAACCGGTGATGATTTTGGCGGCAACGGCACTGCTGCTATCTGCCGCACCGCTGTCGGCGCAGGACAATGTGCGCGAGGCATGCATGCCGGACATCCGCCAATTTTGCTCTGCAGAATTGGGTACCTTTAGCCGCGAAAAGGTTCGCGCCTGTCTCATCAAGAACATCAGAGAAACGTCACCAGCCTGTCAAGCGGCAGCAAAGGCGCAGCGCGATGCCGAGCGCTCCAAGAAGAGGGAGAGCTAAACCATGGCTGTCTTGATCATCTGGGGCGCGGCCCTGCTGGCCTATGGAGCATTTAGGCTCTGGTATGATAATTGGTCCGGCCCGCTGAAGCCTGCGGAGATTGATGCGTTTCTTGCGCAAATGGCCGGACGGTTCGAAGGCACAGGAAACAGCCCCGAGGTCATGCGCGCATTTCTGGAAGCCGATGACGGCCGCGAGTTCGTAATGCTGAACCTGGTCAAGGCGCAAATGGAGCAGGTGGCAGACCCGAAGACCGGGCAGATGGTTCAAGGCTTTGACCTGCTCAAACGCTATTCCAAACGCTTTATGCCGGTGCTGTTGCACAATGGCGGTCACCCCGGCATGGTCGGTCGCAAAGTGGGCGGCTATGTCGATGCCTGGAACACAGAACCTGATCCAGGCTGGACGATTTTCGGGCTGATGCGTTACCGCAGTCGGCGCGACATGATGAAGCTGGTGATGGACCCGGCCTTCATGGAGGGCCATCCGGACAAGCTGCGCGGTACGCTTGCGACCTTTTCCTTCCCGGCGCAGCGGGTGGTGTCGTTCTATCTCAGCCCGCGCGTGACGGTGGCGCTGGTGCTGGCATTGATCGCGGCATTGGCGCATCTCGCGCTTTTGAGCCTTGCGGGATGAGCGCCTTCCTACCGCCGAGTACCAGTGATCAGTATCACGGCTCGCGCTATGCAGCCTGGTTTCTCGCCTTTTACGGGGTCGCCTGGATCGTGCCGGGCATGATCCACAGCTTCCTGCCCGATGGCGGCGCGGGCACCATTGCGGGGCTGGACCTGAGCCACAATCCAACAATGATTTTCGGGATGTTCGCCTGGGCGGGGGCCACGCAAATCGCGCACGGGATCGTCACGTTGATCGTGGCGCTCCGTTACCGGGCGCTTGTGCCGCTGTTCCTGTTGGTCAGCCTGATCGAACGCCTGTTGCTCAGCTGGTCAGGCTGGGTGAAGCACCTCCCCGTTAACGGCCACCACCCACCCGAACATTATGCCAGCCTGATTTCGCTGCCGGCAATTCTGCTGTTTCTGTGGCTGTCAGTGCGGCAATCGAGTCTACACCAGCCGGAGATTCTTGCATGAAAAAGCTGAAATGGATCGGGGCTTTGGCGCTGCTGGTCGGCGCTGGCTATCTGGGTTTTCAGCAGTATAAAATCTACCTTCCCGGCATTATCGGCGAATGGCGGGAACCCATTGCAGAGAATCGCCCGATCAGCTGGGCGCAGGGTCCTGCGGTGGCACCTTCAGGCGAGCGTCCGCCCAATGTCATCCTGATTGTCGCCGACGATCTGGGGATGAACGACATCTCGCTTTACGGCGGCGGTGTTGCTGGTGGCGCTGTGCCGACCCCCAATATCGATTCAATAGCCAGGCAGGGTGTCAGCTTTGCCAACGGCTATGCTGCCAATGCCACCTGTTCGCCGTCGCGCGCGGCCTTGATGACGGGGCGTTATCCGACGCGTTTCGGTTTTGAATTTACCGCCGTTCCAGCCGCCTTTGCTTCAAACCTGGCTCATAGTGGTGGCGATTCACCCTATCCACCGATCTATCATGAAGAGCTGAACCGCGATCTGCCTGCCTATGCCGACATGGGTGTGCCCAATGCGGAAATCATGCTGCCCGAGGCGCTGAAGGCCAAGGGCTATCACAATATCCATATCGGCAAGTGGCATCTGGGCGAGGCCGAACCATTACGGCCAACATCGCAGGGATTTGACGAAAGTCTTTGCATGCGTTCGGGCGGAGATCTGTTCATGGCCGAAGAAGACCCCCAGGTCGTCAACGCGAAGCTGCCATGGGATCCAATCGACCGCTTCCTATGGGCGAACCTGCCCCATGCCGTCTATTGGGGAAACAGTCAGCGGTTTCGCCCAAAGGGCCATCTGACGGACTATTTTACCGACAATGCGCTGGCCGCGATCGAGGCCAACAAGAACCGGCCTTTTTTCATGTACTTGGCCTATAATGCGCCGCACACCCCGCTGCAGGCGCTCAAAAGTGACTATGATGCGCTACCGCAGATCAAGGACCATACCCAGCGCGTCTATGGCGCGATGATCCGCCAGCTCGACCGGCGGATCGGCGATGTGATGCAAAAGCTGAAGGACACGGGGCTCGACGAGAATACTCTTGTGATCTTCACAAGCGACAATGGCGGCGCCTGGTATACCGGCATCAAGGATCACAACACGCCCTATCGCGGTTACAAAGGAACTTTCTTCGAAGGCGGCATCCATGTGCCGATGATGATGCGCTGGCCGGGCAAGATCGCGCCGGGCACGGTCCGCAACGATGTCGCCCAGCACCTCGACATGTTTGCGACCATCGCCGCGGCAACCGGTGCGAACGTGCCAGGAGATCGCAAGATGGACAGCTTCAACCTGCTGGCGGCCGGGCCGAAGCGCGAAATCACCTTCTGGCGCTCTGGCGACTACCGCGTGGTGCGCGCAGGCGATTGGAAATTGCAGGTTTCAAAGCGGCCTGACAAGGTCTGGCTGTTCAACCTCGCCATCGATCCGACCGAGCAAGTCAATCTGGCCGCCAAGGATCCCGCGCGCGTGGCGGAACTGCGCAAGTTGATTGCAGCTCAAAATGCCGGACTTCCCAAGCCGCTCTGGCCCGGCCTGCTCGAAGGTGCGATCCGGATCGACGTTCCGCTCAATGCGCCGTGGAAGAAGGATCAGGAATATGTCTATTGGGCCAACTGATCGCGCAGCGATGTTTGGGTCATGTCCGTCGCCTTTACAGCGGCCTTCACCTCTTTCCACCTAATAGCGCGTATGGCACGATAGCGCGTATGGCACGCGAAATGGCTCCGGCTGTAGAGGCCGCTCCTAAATTCGCAGACACTGACCCGCCACGCCTTTTGGATGTTGAAGTCGTTGCAATCTTTTGATGCCGATAACAACAATGGCGCATTGCTGAGATGATTTGATCCACCTGTACGAACGTCTGCTGACCGCAATCGCCTTCTAAATCCGGACTGTCGGCACCGTCCAACTTTGCCATCATTCGAGCTTCAGCAAAGCGATGTCCGCTTTCGGGTGATCGGCAAAGGGGTTGGGATGGCGGGAATTGGGGCGCAAAGCCGACATTAGCGAGATGCGGTTTGCTTCTTGCGGCGACCGCGGGGCTTTCCAAATTTCTGGTGCTCCGGAGGCCTCAGATTAAGCGGCCTTCTCGGAATCTCAGGAAGCAGCTCGGCGAGCACTTCGACCAACTCAACGAGCTGATGAGGTTCAAAGTCATCGTTGTAGTGTTTGCCCTCCGTATCATTCGGCTCGTGTCCGCCAAGGCCTTGCCGGTGTGCTTTGTTGAACACCTTGCGTCCCGTCTTTTCCTCTTCGTCACGAAGCACATTGAAGCCCAATGTACGGATGGACGGGACATCGACATCCTTCCGGCCCCGTTTACGAGATGTCCCCTGGGGGAAAACTAGGCGGCGCAGCGGGCCGAACAAATCCTTGTAGAAGCATTTGTCGAATTCCATCGTATCGTGCTCGAATTCGGGGAAGAGGGCACGGTGGCCTACTTGCCTCATCGCCGCGACGTATTCGCGAAAGCCGAGGGCGAGGACCTTCTTCGCGATCGGGACTTTTCTCGCGGAAGAGACAGTCTTGATGCGCCTTAGACTGTTTTCTCGAATATGAAGATACGGGACCTCGCAATCCAGGATAACATCTGCGACCTCCAGACCGGCAATCTCGTCGGAGCGGGCGAGGGTAGAGATCACCATCGGGAGCACCCAATAGCTTCCGTCGTGGATCACCTCGTCGCCAGGTTCGAAGCGATTCCAAAGACCGGCACATCCATACCAAACCGGGGTCTCCAACATCTGTCGCAAATCGTCGGGGTGCCATGGAAGGCGCCCGGTGTTTCGCTTCTGATTGTTCTTCACGGATTGGCGCTCGCCCTGCTTTTTCGGGTTAACCAAGGTCTTGCGGACCGCCGTGAAATTCAGGCCCTTCGGCGCAAGGACAGGATCATGTCCTTCGAGATGCGTCACGAGTGCACTGATCCAAGTCAGGTGCTTGCGCTGGGTCGTGAGGGACAGCCCAACATAGGGTAAACCTTCTGCATCGGCAGCGATGGGGTCCGCATTCCATTTCTCGCGAAGGTCATCGCCGCGCTGCAGGGCTTCTTCGATCGTTTCGCGTACTTTCTCGCCGTTCTGGTTCTTGCGCTCGCGTCCGTACACGACGGGAAGTCTTGGAAAGAGATCCTTCATGGCGATCAGATGCTTCTGGGTAATGGTGTTCACCGGTAGATCGCCGTTTGCAGCGATGAAAATCGCCACCGCGCCATTAATGTCCCGTATGCGCCCCTTGTCCCACGCGCCGTCGTTGATCTTTTTCGCCAGTGCTTGCTGTGCATATGCAGAGATGAGGGGAACCTGGACCTGTGCTGGCTGCTCCTCCGAAACGGATTCTGCAGATGGCGTCACGTCGCTGTTCGTGTCGGCCCTGCCGTGACTTGCCGAAGCAAGTTTTTCTTCCGTCCGAGCGAGCCAATCAAGCTGTGGGGGCAGCGGCCAGATATCGCCTTCGGGAAGCGGCGAGCCAAGCTCGCTACACGCCACGATGTTCGCGTTGCGGTATGCGGCGGCAACCACCCTGCCGGATGCTGCAAGATTTCGCTCCCCGGGTTCGATGCCCTGTTTACGCAGATCCTCCATGAGTTGACCGCGCGAGATCGGGAGCTGGCGCTTGTGACGAGTGGCGAGGGCGGTCAGGGCGTCTGCATCTGTCTCGCTCAGGCCCCGCTCGCGAAGCTCCTCGTAGCTTTCGAGGCTGCCGTCCAACAACTGCGGCTCGGTCGCGAGGAGGGTGAAGTAGCGCGCATATTGGCGATTGAAGGCGAGATGGTCGTCGACCCGGCCCGGTTCCTGGAACTGCGCCATGATCACACGGTCGAGCTCGCGCTCGAACGCACGTTTGTAAAGGGCGGGCATGTCCTCCGCCTTCACGCTGCGCCGCAGTATCGGCATCTGTTCCATTATCGCGTCCTTCGCCAGATCGAGTTCGGCTGCACGCGCACGAGCCTGCTGGGGGCTCGCCGTGCGCAGCGACATTCTCACCATTGTATGATGAGATGGAACGGATGAGAAACGCAGGCGCGATTTCCACCAGAAGACGGGGCCGCGACGATAGAGAGCCATGCCATTGAATTCCTGGCTGCGAGGAGCCGGGCGGGGCACGGTGCGGGCACAATCTGTGGCACAATTTGTGGCACAATCGGCGCGCAAGATTCCCGACCGATTTCCTCGGTTGAAGGAAAACGGCGGAATTCTGCGGCTTATTGTCGGAAACGACGAAAATTGGTCGGGGAGAGAGGATTCGAACCTCCGGCCCCTGCCTCCCGAAGACAGTGCTCTACCAGGCTGAGCTACTCCCCGACCGGATCGGCCCGCGACTTCGTGAAGCGGCGGGTGCGAAGCAAGGCGCGCCCTATAGGTGGGGATTGCGGCACACGCAAGCGGGCAATTCGGGCAATTTGTGCCTAGGAGGATTTTTCGCAGCAAAACGAGCCTTCCGTGTCCGAATCGCATCCCGAACAGCAGTATCTCGATCTCATGCGCCGCATATGGTCGGAGGGTGACCAACGCATGGACCGGACCGGCGTGGGCACGCGGTCGGTCTTCGGCGCGATGCTGCGGTTCGACCTGGCCGATGGAGCCATGCCGCTGGTGACCACCAAGCGGGTCTACTGGAAGACCGCGACGCGCGAATTGCTGTGGTTCCTAACCGGCAACACCAACATTCGGCCGCTCGTACTGCAGGGGGTCAAGATCTGGAACGAATGGCCGCATGCGCGCTATGTCGCGGAGACGGGCGAGCAGGTTCCGCTTGAGGAATTCGTCCAGCGGATCGCCGACGACGAGGCCTTCGCCGCCCGCTGGGGCGACCTCGGTCCGGTCTATGGCAAGCAATGGGTCGACTGGCCGACCTATGAAGCGCAGAGCGACGGCAGCTTCCGGCCGGGGCCGGGTATCAACCAGGTTGCTGAGGTGGTCGAATCGCTACGCAGCAATCCCGGCAGCCGGCGGCATATCATCGAGGGCTGGAACGTCGCCGAGCTCGACGCGATGGCGCTGCCGCCGTGTCACAAGACATACCAGTTCCATGTCGGGGGCGAGGGGGCGAAACTCAACTGCCTGCTCTACCAGCGCAGCTGCGATGTCGCACTGGGCCTGCCGTTCTTTTGTATGGTCACGTCGCTAGGATCAGGGCGTAGACCACGGAATTTACAGGACGGCGCTATCATCAAAAAACCTAGCGCTATGCTAGAGCATCATTCACGTCGTTAATTCGTTCTTGCTATGTTTCGATCTTGTATATAGATGGCAGGTTGAATGATCTGACATTGGAGCGAGACGGCAGTGACGCATCCGGAGCAACAATACCTCGATCTCCTTCAGCATGTCTGGGAGAACGGCCACGAAAGGCGCGATAGGACGGGTGTTGGCACGAGGGCGGTCTTCGGCGTCAACTTGCGCTTCGATCTCTCCGATGACCGCATTCCCCTTCTGACAACCAAGCGCGTCGCGTGGAAAACGGCCGCGCGGGAAATGCTGTGGTTCCTGAGCGGAAGCACCTCCATCCGACCCCTCGTCGAGCAGAAAGTCCACATCTGGACCGACTGGCCTCTCGAACGATACCGGCACGAGAGCGGCGAGGATATCGACCGCGACACCTTCGAAGCACGGATTCTGGCCGACGACGCGTTCGCGCGGCAGTGGGGCGACCTCGGTCCGGTCTATGGGAAGCAATGGGTGGATTGGCCCACCTACCGCTATCGTGCCGACGGCCTCTTCGAGAGAGGCGAAGGTATCAATCAGGTCGCTCAACTCGTCGAGGATCTGAAGAACAACCCCGCGAGCCGTCGCCATATCATAGAGGGTTGGAACGTTGCCGAGCTCGACAGAATGGCTCTGCCGCCGTGCCACAAGACCTACCAGTTCCACGTGGCCGATGGACGCTTGTCCGGAATGCTCTGGCAGAGATCGTGTGATCTGGGGCTCGGCTACGCGTTCAACGCTTTTTCGGCGGCCCTGCTCATCCGCATGCTAGCACAGCAATGCGACCTCGAAGCGGGCGAGCTCATCTGGAGCGGCGGTGATGCGCATATCTATCTCAACCACGAGCACCTCGTCCAGGAGCAGACGACCCGCAAGCCGCGTGGAGAGCCGCGGCTGAGAATGCTGCGGCGACCGCCGTCGATCTTCGACTATCGCATCGACGACTTCGAGGTCGACGACTACGACCCCCATCCCCACATCGCGGCACCGGTGGCAGTGTGACCACACCGGCGCCTGACACGAGGCCGACCTACAATTCGGCCGCGGCGATCAAGGCGCTGAGGCCAGGCATCGACCGGCGCGTGGGGGTGCTCCTGGACGAGCTCAGGGCGGCAGGATCGGTTCCGGTCCGTCGCGGCAGGGTGGACCGCAAGACCGTCTACTCCCTTCTCGATCTTAGCTACGGCTCGGCGAGGTTCCTGGAAATCGGACGCGCGCACCTCGCGAAGCACGACGCTATCCTGGAGAAAGAGGGCGCCACGCGCCTGCTGTACGAGAACCTGCACCTCCAGATACGCGACCTCTTGGAGCGCCGGCATCGGGACGGGACGCTCGTGTTCGAGAGGGGGCGCATTAGCAGAAGGTGGATTGCCGACGAGATGGGAATTCACACACCCGTGTTCGTGCGATATCCGAAGACGTCGGAGGTGGTCGAGAAGTTCGAAGCCAGTATCGCCGACGAGATTCCGGCGAGCTGCACCTATCCGACACTCGGCGAAGACCTTCGCGAGCTGCTCGAACAGTTGAGGGCGCGGGACGAGCTGCCCGTCTTCAAGGACCACCTCAACGAGGCCGAGCTCGCCCGGCTACTCGGGGTGCCAAAGCGAGCGTTCCTGCTCGTCCCCGAATGCGTCGATATGCTTGCCAGCGCCGATCAGGAGGTGCGCCACGAGGATCCGACCCGGCCGTTCCACATGGAGCACCGACGCAACTACTCCTTCCGCGAAATCGTCCCGACCTTCGGCAGGACCGGCGCCGCGAAGATCGCCGCCAGATTCTGCGAGGCGGCCGGACCGAGCGCGTCAGCCGGGAAGAACCAGTATGGACTGGTCCTTTCGGTCTTCAGTTTCCTCGGTACGGCGCTCCCGGAGACAGCCAGGAAGGCGCTTTCCGAAGGAGACGCGGTCTCCGCACGAATCATCGAACGGGCCTTTCGGAAGTGGCGCGAAAGCTGGCTGCGTGGAGGCAAGAAGCCTCACGTAGCATCCAAGCAGGTCGTCCAAGCCAGGGCCGTGCTTGAACGAATGGCCATGTTCGAGGACGCGACCGATGTTCTCGTGCCCCTGCCTAACTCCGGTTCGTCCCGTCCGAAGGCGTCACTCGCAGAGGCCAGGGTCCTGCGGTCCGAAAAGGTGTCTGGCGTTGTTCTCGGCTACGCCAAGTCCCTCCGTCTCGACTACGACCGTGCCGAGGTTGACGCCTTCGTCTCGAACCTGGCCCTGTCCAGCAAGCTGTCGGACGTCGGTGTCGACGACCTTCCCGACGCTATACGTAAGCTGAACCGCGACCGGCTCGACCGCGTCCTCGCCTGTGCTCATCTCGCGTTCCGGGAAGGTTACGAGCGTCACGCCGAGGGCATGGCGCTGCTCGCACGAGCCCAAGCTCAGGAGGTGGCGCTCGACGAGGTGCTCTCGGGAGTCGCCGATGGCACGCTGACCAAGGCTGCCGCCGTCAGGTTCTTCACGACCCGGGGCGAGGAAGGACTTGCGGCGTTCCTCTACCACGTTGATCGGGATCTCGGCGGCCTCATGCCGGGCGGGGGACGAGACACCCCCGTGGCCGAAACCGTCTACTACTCAAAGATCGTGCGCGGCCTGGGTGGCATGAAAAGGCTGACCGGCCTGCTGCATCTGTGCGAACGCACGGTCGCGGCCGCTTGTATCGTCTACGTCGTCGAGGCGGGGGCGAACAGCGCCGTCGCGCGCGGGCTAAAGACCGATTGCATGAGGCGGTCGACCGTGCCGGGATATATGGAAGTTGGCGGCTGGAAAAGCAGGGCCGGCGGTCCGATCGTCACCGACCTGCCGATAGACCATCGCGATGGCACCCCGAGTGCGATATCCGTTCTAGAGGCCGCGGCGGAGATCCAGCCACGGCTCGCGCAGCACGCGCGGGGCGTGGAACATGACGCCCTCTTCCTGGTCGAGAGGCGTGGGCGTGTGGCTCCGCTCTCCGAGCACAGGCTGCTACACTGGCTGCGCAAGATCGCGAGCAGTTCGGCGGAACTCGCCGAGATCGAGCTTCGGGTCGATATGATCCGCTCCAGCGTCCTGCTCGACGCGGCCCTTTCCGCGGACGGCAACATCAACGTGGCCAACGCGGTCGCCAATCACTCGAATGAAGAGATGACCGCACATTACGTGGTCAAGATGCCGCTGCGGATCATCTACGAAAGAAAGATCCGTGACTTCCAACAGGCTCTGGCTAGCATCGCCGTCGACGGGGTTGAGGGCGCGGCCGAATGCCTAGGGCTCCCCTTGGAGAAGGTGAAGGCGCTGGCAGAGCGGGCAATGAGCACCGGACTGGGGCGGATGTGCCTCAAGCCTCGCGACGGGATCCAGCCGGGGACCGAGCGGGGCGAGACCTGCACGCGCGTCGATGCGTGCAGTCGGTGCCCGGCGGCGGTGGTCGTGGCTGACGTCGACCTCGTAGCAGATCTCGTCATTTGGCACGGCAGTCTCGTGGAGGCGGCAGAGGGCTGGCCGCCAGAACGAGAAGAACGGTTCGCCGAGGCCTGGCTCGACGATCTGGCCTTCTGCGAAGCGGCGCTCGAAGCCTTGGCGCGCGGTCCGAACGCGCGCATCCTGCGCAAGGCCCGCCAGGCGGCTAACAAGCGCCTCGCCGATCCAGGCTACGAAAAGCCAAGGCCGTGGTGAGCTCGAACGTCGTCGCTCTGAAGGCGGTCGGTGAGCCGACCACAATCGATGGCGTCGTCACGACGCCAGGATGGCTGCTGTCGGACCCGGAGGACCACGTCTGGACTGTGGCAGACGGGCCCAGTTACGATTTCGATCAGCCCCGCACCGCGAGTATCGATTTCCGGCACCACCTGCCCGACGGAACTCGTCTGACCGACCCGTCGAACGAGGAATGGCTGGCGTTGGCGAGGCAGTATGCGGTTCTGCTGCGCGAGCATGAGACCTCGCGCATCGATACCGCCCAAATGCAGGCCGCGCAGGTCCGGGAGCTCTTCAAGCTGATGGACTTCATGAGGCTCCAGGCAGAACCCATCGAACGTTTCGAGCATCTTAGACAGGCGGACATCGCTCGCTACGTCCTCGTCGCCCGCCACGGCCTCGCGTCCATCCTCGACGTAGCCGAAAGGGCAGCCGGTCTGGCACAAGCGGGGGTGGACATATCGGACGCGAGGACCGTGCGCGAGCACCTCCACCTGCCGCCGCAATTATCCATCTCGGCCGAACTCGAAGTCGCTTCAGGGAGGTCGAATGGGGAGCCTAATATGCTCACCCACAACCCCCTGTTCCGAACACTACTCGTACCGGAGCAGTTGTGGGACTTCCGTCGAGAGATAGAGGGTGACAACCTGCGGTTCCATCCGTTCGAGACGAGCGCCTCGGCGGAGGCAGCCAAGCACTGCTCCGACACCTGTCGCACGCCTGTCATCCCGCAGCGCCAGGCGATGATGCTGATCGACGGATGCCTCCGCCTGTTCGTCGAACTCGGTCCGATCGTCCTGTCTTGCCGCTCCGTCATGGAGGACGAGTTCGCCAAAGCGACCAACCGTCCGTCGCGGCGCGCTGCACTCGCCCGCCTCGCCGCCGTGCAGGCGGAGGGAATCGGCAAGCTGAGTGAGCGACTGCGCCTGCCGAAGGGGCGGTCTCCGCTCGACGTCATCGAGCAGGCCACCGTCGTGCTCGTCCAGGCCTGCTTCGTGCTTATCGCTGCGCTGTCGGCCCGAAGAGCGGCCGAGATCGAGACCTTGCAAGAGGACTGCATCACGGGCGGCGACGGGAGTAGATTCGTCTACTCCGCAATCCTCAAGACCGAACGGGAGAATCAGCATACGCCCGTCCCGGACGTCGTGGCCCGCCTGGTCGATTGGATGCACGAAATCGGCACCCCGGCGCGTCTGGCATCCGGATCGCAGCGTCTTTTCATCTGGAGCGATGCTCGCTCGCTCGCGACACGCTCTCGCGCACGGACGAACGTACCGAAGGACTTCGACCGTCTTGCGCAGCTATGCGACGTGCCACCGCACGAAGGGATGGCCTGGCGGTTCTCGGCCAGACAGTTTCGTCGGTTCTTCGCGATCGTCTACATGTGGAGATACGAAAATCCCGACCTCGGCGCGCTGCGCCTCCATCTGAGGCACTGGGACTTCCGTCAGACGAGGGGCTACTGCACCGACGGCACGCTCGGCCGGATCTTCACCGAAGAGCAGCGCGGGTTCACACGAACTGTCGTTGGGGAGGCGCTGGCCGGGGTCCGGCAGGTCGGCGGGGCGGCCGGAGGACGGCTCGTCGCCATGGCCGCTCGGCTCAAGCCACGTTTCAGTGGGGTGGTAGCAATGGAGCCCGAGCGTCTTGCGGACTGGTCCAAACGCATAGCGGACAGGATGGTGGTCCGGTGCAATCCATGGTCCTATTGCACCTGCCCCGACACAAGACGCGGGGCCAAGGACGCGAACTGTCGGCCAAATCCAGGACTCGCAGCCGTGGGCCCTGACCTGTCACACGCCACACTCGAAACCTGCATCGGCTGCAGGCACCGTATGACGGATCCGGTCTTCGCCCCGTTCATGAGGACCGAAGTAGAGCTCGGGACAAGGATGCTAGCTTCACCGCGCGTCGCCGGCACACCGCTTGCCGCGGCGACCCAGAAGCGCCTCGACGTCATTCGTGACCATGTGGCTACCGCCGATGCAGCGGGGACCCCGCCATGAGCAGTATCTCGGACCGGCTGGACCGCAGGATCGAATTACTATCCCAGATCGTGGAAGAGGGTTCGACCGCGATCAACGACGCGTCCGGTGTGGAAGTCAACGTGGACGTGCCTCTTAGCCTTACGAAGTGTCGCAAGTGGAACCTACCGGCACTCGGCATCGAGCCGATCGCCGATCCCAACTCCTTCACCACGAAACATGCGCGCCACGGCCACAAGGTCCGTGAAATCGAAGGGCTCATCGCGCGGCTGCCGAAGGACGCCGGACGGCCACGCAAGCTTAGTGCGACGGCCGAGGCGGCTATGCTACGCCGCCAGCTCGCGGGGAGCGAAGCGCTAGTGGCGAAGCTCACCGGCCAGCTGTCCGCCATCAACGAGGAATTGCGCGTCGAACGCGCGTTGCGGCTTCAGACCGAAGAGATTCTCCGTCGAGAACTGCGGCGGAAAGACACTTCGAACAAGCGAGGATCGCATCTCAAGTTGGTGGAGGACGGGCACGAGTGAGCCGCTACCGGATCGTCTGGACTGACGCACACTGCGCCATAGGCACCTACGATGCGAAAGGACGCCGCGCGGGCGAAGAGGTCGTCAAGGGGTTGGCCCAGATCGTCAGTTCGGTCGATGGGTTCGTGACGGGGCCGAACGCTTACCTGATGCACCGCTTTCGCCGGAAGAGCGGGACCGCTCGGGCGACGGAGAACGAAGCATACGCGATCCGCGCGTTCCTCGACTACCTCGATGAGCTTGGGCGCGACTTCCTAGTCGTCAACGACGACTTGCTCAAAGCATGGCGCAACCGCGTTCGGATGGGCGCTCGGGCGGGGCGGCGCGAGGGGCGACGTGGCGCGGCGGGTCACACGCGGATCAAGGCACAGAGGAGCGCCGAGCATGTTAACGCTTACATGGCCGCCGTGTGGCGCATGTACGTGTTCCTCGAGAAGATGGGATATGTGAAAGGGGTCGTGGATCTCGAGAAGATCGGGCGCATCGATCAGGGCAAGATTTCCGTCCGCTACGAGAAACGTAGGGGACGCAACGGGACCGTGCGCTTCGTCGAGATCTGTCCGTTATTGCTGGGCGGGGAACAGCGTTCGCGGCGGGAGACCCCGGACGCAACGGACATCGAACAAGTCCATGCGCTCATCTCGGGATGCCAAGCGGAGCGCAACACGCTGATCCTGCTTCTGGCAGAGCACGTCGGAGCACGTCGGGGCGACATTCTTCAGATCGTAACCGACGATGTGCCCACCCGTGATGCGATCGATCATCACATCGCGGAAGAGCTACTGGTCGGCGTCGATGTGATAGGAAAGAGGCGTCTGGCCCGGAGGCTCAATCTGCCAGCCTTCACCGCCCTCATGGCGCGGGACTACATGGAGGGACTCCGCGCTGACGTGATCGCGCGACGCAAGGCGCGCGATCCGAGTTACCGGGATCCGCCTCAGCTGATCCTCTCAGATCGAGGCAACCCTCTCTCGCCCAACTGGGCGAGCAACATCGTTGCCGAGCTCTTCCGCAAGGCCGGGCAGAAGAAGCGCTCGCTGCACCGGTTGCGTGCGACGTTCCTGACACGGATCGCAGAGGCCTTCGTGCGGTTCCGTGACAGCGAGGGCCGGCCGCTGCCGATCTCCACCATCCAGCTCCTGGTCCAGGAATTGGCCGGCTGGACCTCGCTTGCCGCACTTCCCGACTACGTGTCGGGCGCGCACCGGAGGGCGGTGCAGACAGAGGAACGGCACGAGACGTCCACGGAGATCACGACCTTGGTCGATCGGATGCTCAGCGGAGCGCGATAGAACCGCATCCGCGCGCCGCGTCATCCTGCTCGATCGTCTGACGGACATTCATTCCGAAAGTTCGCAGCGCGATGCGTTTTAACGGCGGAATGAGATGATCGTCAGCACCGTTCGCGCCGACCGCAGCCGTCATCCGCTCCCGATCCGACATGGGCGAAGCGATCGCAGAAGGTGACTCTCATGAAATGCTCGGTCAGGGCACGCGCGCCGTCCCGCGTCACCATCTCACTCCAATCATCCCAGCGGTCGACGCGCTCAAGCAGCCAGAGACAAAAGCGGTCGCGCGCATTCTTGTCGCCATCGGGCCAGGACATCGTCCACAGTGTGCTACGCACCGGGATTTCGCGAGTGATCCGCAGACCGATCAGTTTGACCACCGGATCACCGCCAATTGTATCGGACGCGAAACGATGCGCCATGCGCGCAGCGACCCTTTCCCGCCTTTCGACCTGCTCGGCGGCTTCCCTGCGTTCAGAATGACCCACAACCGACCGGTTCGCCATGATCCAGTCCAGCCCGACATTTTCTTCGGCATCCTCACGGGTCCTCGTGGCGATGAGCATCAGCAGCACCGCCCGTCCTTCGGGCGTCGGCCTACCGTCATCTTCGTTCACCAGGCCGGCAGCCAAAAGGTAAGCCCGGAAGAACCGGTCGAAGTGACCATCGCCCAAGAAAATGTCCCCCACGCGCTCCTCCGCTGCCACGAAGCGACCGTCGGCAATCGCGAGATAGCTCGCCATGAACTCCAGCACCCTGTTCACCGAGGGCGAATAGATCCAGGGCAGCCCGAGACGACCGACCCAGAACGCCTCGCGCACCGATCCCCATTCGCGGCCTTCGTTATCCACCAACGGCGGTTGTCCGGGAATGTCCGAGGTGGAAACCAGCCAGTATCCCCACGGGATGTCGGGATGCCGACCGTCCCCGTAGCTCTCATTCCGAGCGCCGAAGTAGTTAAAGGTTCCGACCATCACTCGCCTCCGTGCTCGGTAGGCGGGGGAAGTCCGAGCGGCTTACGCGGGGTCCTAACCTCGTCCGGCCTGTCCTCGATCAGCGCTTTCAGTTTGCGCGCCAGTTCGATGCAGTTCGAGTAGACGAAGGACTGGTCGCGATAGATGTCCCCCTTCCGACCCTCACCGTATCGACCATTGGGGACGAGATCGCCGGGGTGGTCGGTGTCGAAACCGAGCCACCACAGGTCCTCGTGGAACTCGTCCTCGGTCGTCTGTACCGTGCGAAAGTCCTGAACCGTTCTGATCCACGTCGTGTGGCACACGGTGTAGCGCTCCCGACGCGGCTTGCCCTGGGCTTGCCGTTCGAATCGATTGACCTCGCATTCCTTGGCGTATGTTACGCCGCCGTGCACCGTGTTCGAGACGCCAACGGGCACCGCATCCGCCTCGAACCCGAAGAGTGGGTGTCGCGGGTCAACGGAGACGTAGCCCGAGATCGTGCCGTTCTTCTGGCGAAGCATGATGCAGCCGAGGCCCGTCTCCTCGTCGACCCACGCTACCTTGTCGGCTTCATCGTTCCAAGGTCCGTTGCCCGACGGTCGGCGATCGGGGTTATGATACACCTGCAAGGCGGTGATGCTGGTGTCCGCCACCGGATAGACAATCGGTGCCTCGTTCGTCAATCCGTCCGGAAGAGACGCCTTCTCCACCTGCTTGTCTGCCGCCTTGCGTCGCGTCGGCTTCCTAGCCATCTTCGTTTCTCCTGTTCTGCACCCCGGGTACATGGGCCAGCCGATCAGCCATCGCCGTCCCGACGGTAGCGGCTGTAGGCGTCCTTGCGCGTCAGCCGCGGGCCCATTGCCCTTGCGCGCTTGCCACTCGCGTAGATCTCGCTGGCCAGCCAGGCCTGTTCTGTGACGAGCCGATCATCCATGACCTCACGCCACCAGACTTGATTCTTCGGGTTCCAGCGGTAGCCACGCATGCGCAGGGCATCCTTTGTCGAGAAGGGGGATCCGACCGCCTCGATGAGGAAACTGTCGCATGACGAGCTGCCGTCGAGTTCGTAGAGCAGCGGGCGGCCATCGGTGCCTTCGTGCCGAAGGAGCTGGATGAGTGCATCGACATCCCCCTCGGCCCTGTGCGCATCGTAGAACCAGCCCGCCTGCGCGCAGAGCCAGCCGAGCGAGCGGCCCTCGAACCCCGCTGCCGCCCAGTCGATCTCGACGCAGGAGCACGCCCATTGCTTCGCGGGCAGGGCGGTGAGGCGCTTCTCCACCATGGGGCGATCAAATGCGGCGTTGTGCGCGACCACGACATCAGCCGAGGAGATGATGTCGATCGCGATGCGGTCGTCGATACGGCGACCCATCAGGTCCTGGTCGGTGATCCCGGTGATGCGGACGATGTCCTCGGGCAGCCGGACTCCGGGGTCTTCCCGCCAGCACCACGACCTTCCGATCTCGACGACATGCCCGTCGGGATCGAATTTGAACCTGCGGACCGCAAGCTCGATCACCCGATCTGTCGCCGTGTCTAGCCCAGTGGTCTCGACATCGATCACGGCCGCGGTGCGTAGTGGTCCGTCGGGATCGCCAAAGCCGGTTTCGCCAACCTTCAGATCCACACGATGAAGCTGGCGGATGTCGGGACGAACGAGATCAGGCATGGTCCCGCTCCGTCGGTCCGGTTAGGTTGGCAGCATTCAGCAGGCGATCGATGAACGAAGGGTCGCCATCGAGGCCGAGGCCGAGACCGTGGAGCAGGATCGCCTTGGAACACGCCTCGCGCTCCATGCACGCTTCGATCGGCGCACGTCCCTCGAACAGCTCGAGCGGTGCGACCATCCAGCCGACCGGGTCTACGTAAAGACCTTCACGCTGCATGCGTGCGCCGGTCTCGGCCGCCACACAAGCGATTCGGACCAGGGAAACCCGTTGTACTGCCATCATCCCGCCGCTCTCGTCTTGAAGCGGGTCGAGGCTCCAGTCGCTTGCGGTTTCGAATGAAGGTTCGAACTCGAAGTCCGCGGTATCGCCCATGGCACCGCTCCTTACGTTGTGTGCCGGACCTACCGACATCTCCAGGAAGCACATAGCACGAACATCCTATACGTCAATACGTATTGACGGATTGAAGCATCTTGCGGATGCCGTGCGCGTTCGCTATCGGCAGCAGAATGGAAAAGATGGAAATCACACAGAGGCTTTCAGCTCTAGCGCAGCCTACGCGCCTCGACATCTTTCTCACCATCGCCAAACATGATGCGGGTCTTTCGGCTACCCAGATTGCAGAGGAAGCCGGAGCCCTGCGAACCAACACCTCGGTGCACCTGACTGTCCTGCGCAACGCGGGACTGCTCACGTCCACGAAAAGCGGAAGGACCGTGACCTACAAGGTCGAGCGCGAGGCTGTCCGTTCTCTGGCACGCTTCCTATCTCGGGCGGCTGGCTGAGACCTCCGGTTCGCGACGCTGTTCTGCCGCTTCGTGATCGGAAGTCCTGCGACTATCCTACTCACGGCCGCAAGTCCGCCGAAGCCGATATTGCCGAGATCGGAAGATGTTGGCACCATCGAAGGATTCAGATCAGCCGGACAGACATCGCGGATTTCAGCTACTTCAGGGCGATCGCCAAGTTTCGTAGTTTTCGCCGCGCGGCACTCGAGATTGGCGTATCGGCATCGGCACTCAGCCTTTCGCTCAATGGCCTCGAAACCCGGCTGGGCGTACGCATGCTCAATCGCACCAATCGAAGCGTCACGCATGTTGGCAAAGCCGCGCGGGCACGACTTCCGGTTCAATGATGATAGTCCCGCCGTTTCCCGCCATATGAGCGTCGCCGGCGGCTGAACTACCACTATCGCGCTTCCGAGTATCCAGACCAGTTGGCGCTACTGCGGCAGTGGTAGGCCGCGGGCCTAAATAGTAGCGGGCCCCTTCAATTGTCCTCACAATTTCCGCCCGTGCGAGCCCGTTTCCCTGATAGTCCAGTACGCTTCCACGGTAAGTAGCGGTTGAAACATGGGTAGAATTGCACCAATCCGTTTGAGAGAGGCGTAGAGAATCCCTATCTCGATCACCATGTCTCACTATGCTGGAATTGCAACTTGGGAGCGAGTGCTCGAGGAGACCGAAACCCTGGGGCGTGCGCAGGTCTGGCCTTCGGAGCGCATCCGACCGCGTCCTTGGCTGGAGAACTTTTCCGATGAGGGGGAGCGCCAGATCGCGGCGGTGCTGCTGAAGCGTTTCACCTTCCTTTCGGATGATCTCTTCGTCTCCCATCTCAGGGGCGCATTCCTCTCCATCTCTAGGTGCGCTGAGTTCGACACGGGATCATCGGAACACGCGATGGCATGGCGGATCTTCTGCGAGGAGGCGCTCGTGACGCATGCGGAGCGCGAGGTGCCGGACGCGACCCAGTCCGGTTCCGGGCTGCTACCCATAGTGAGGAAGAGGCTGGGTCTGGACCGCGGCCAGATGCTGGTCCCCCAGGAGGCCGCCGATGCTGTTTGGTATGGCTTCGACGGTCCGGTCGTCTTCCTTGACGACTTCGTCGGCTCAGGCGAACAGTTCGTATCGACGATGAAACGCGAAAGAGACTGCCCCGACGGATCCAGACGCACCTTCACCGAAATGCTCGCCGAACGCAGGTTCTACTACGTGGTCGGTCTTTGCACCGCGAGGGGCAAGTTTCGGCTGGAGCGCGAGTTCCCGGGTCTCAAGGTCGTAGCGGGCAGCATCCTCCCGGAAGACTACAACCTCAGCGATCCAAACTGCCCGCTGTGGCCCGCCGAATGTCGAGAGGCGGGGGTCCAGATGATCGAGAAGTACGGACGCCAGCTAGGGTTCGATGCCGAGGACGGCGGAGAGCGGGACTGGAGAGGATACAACGCTTCCGGCCTAGCACTCGCCTTCGAGCACGGCACGCCTGACGCGACCCTCCCAATTTTCCACGGCGCTGTCGACGGCTGGGTGTCGTTGGTGGACCGGACATGACGAAGCAGAGCTCCCGCGACCTCGCCGACCTTTTCGGAGACCATCGGGCCGAACAACACCGGGACGAGCTCTTCGAACTCTTCCGTAGGCCAAATTACTATCCCGAACTCGAGCAGCCGCGACCGTGCTTCCTGGTGGGAGGGCGTGGCAGCGGGAAGACCACCGTGCTTAAATGTCTTTCCTGGGAGGGGCGATATCGGCTCGAAGGAGAGAACCCCGAGCGGGTGGACGGATGGGACTACTTCGGGTTCTATCAGCGGATAAACAGCAACCGCGTCTCTGCCTTTCAAGGCGGTGGCGTCGACGAGGAGCGCTGGCAGAGGCTCTTCTCACATTACCTCAACCTCGTATTCTGCGGGCAGCTCACGCGATTTCTAAAATGGCATCAGGCGATCAGGCCGGGTCTGCCGAGCCTTGACCGAGCTGTCTGCGAAGAAACGGCCTCGCTGCTTCACTCGACTCCTGCGAGTGACGTTGCGAGCTTGGACAGCTCAATCGAGCAGGGGTTGCGGACCTTCGAAGCCTACCTCAACAACATCGATATCGATAATTTGCCCAAGCTGTCCTTGCAGGGACAGCCGCTTGACCACCTCACGGCGGCGATCCGTCGACTTCCGCATTTCTCCGGCAAGCACATCTTCCTTATCGTCGACGAATTCGAGAACCTACTCGACAGCCAGCAGCGTGTCGTCAACACGCTGCTCAAGCATTGCGGAGAGGATTATTTCCTCAAGATCGGGGTGAGGCAGGGTGGACGCCGCCTCAGGAGCACCGTCGGGGCGAGCGAGCGGCTGAGGAGTCCAGCGGACTTCGCCAAAATCGATATCGAGGATCGGCTGATCGAGCATGGCTTTGACAAGTTCGCGGCCGAAGTTTGCAACAAACGGCTGAAGCGTTGGAATCCGGAAGCACCCGGGATCGAAGAGCTGCTACCGGGGCTGTCCATGGACGAGGAAGCCGCGCTTCTCGGCATCCGCGAGGTTGCGGACGATATCCGGAGGCAGCACGCTGGAGACGAAGGGCTGCGAAAGGCGCTGGAGCAACTGACGGATCTTGAGGTCCACTTCGCGAACTACTGCGCCGAGGCGTTCGGCGAGGACATCAACTCTGTCGTTTCGTCGGTAAGATCGAAGGTGTGGAAGGACAGGCTTCACAACCACGGCTACGCCGCAATGTTCGCAATCCGTGCAAACAAGGCCGGTATCCGCAAGCACTACGCCGGCTGGCTCACTTACACGAAATTGGCGGGAGACAATATCCGCTTCCTTCTGGAACTGCTTAAGGAGGCCTTTCTTCTTCAGCGGTTCAATGTCGGGTCCGCCTCGGGCGCGCCGGTCCTGCCCGAACTCCAGACCAGAGCCGCCTTCAACGTCGGCCGGGACACGCTCGAGTCATTGAAGGGCGAGGATGTAAAGGGATTGCGTCTTACCGTCCTGGTTCTCAGCCTCGGCCAGATTTTCGCAACGATGGCGCGGCAGCCCCAGAAGCACCGTCCTGAGGTCAACCATTTCGTTCTCTCGGACGAATCCACCGATGGCGCGGTGGAGGAACTCCTAGACCTGGCCGTGCTGAACCTCGCGCTGATTCGAACCACGGCCAACAAGAGGACCGATATCGACTTCAAGGGCTACGACTATCATCTCCACCCGATCTTTTGCGCGTTCTTCGAATTCAGTCACCGCCGCAAGCGCAAGATGACCCTGACCGGCGAAGAACTCTTGGCGCTCGTGGAGCAACCGAAGAAGACGGTTCGCGAGATCCTCCGACGAAATCGCGGTGGGACGTCCATCGATTCCCAACTCCATATGTTCGAGACATACCTTGACCCACGTCAGTCTTGAACCAGCGTTTACCCGACATTTTGAAGATCCCAACGATTTCGTTCCGGAAAGCGGAAGCGCATACATTTACGGTGAAACGGGCGAACCGCGCTCAGCCTTCGCGAACCAGCTTCGCAACCGGAATGCCGACCAGGTCCTCTTCATTCGCGTGACGGAGACGGCCAGGGGAGTTGTCGAGGCAGACCTGATTCCGGGCGCACCATTGTCCATGCGTTCGCTGGTTGATCTGCGTAAACTGATCGAAACTGTGGGCCGGAGGAGGGTCTATGTCGATATAACAGGGATGGCGCATTCGGTCTGGGCCCCTATCGTCAAGTCTGCCTTGGCCGAAGGCATGGATCTTCGGGCCATCTACTTCGAGCCTAAACGCTACACGGTATCCCTCGCGGAGGTAGAGAAGGACGCACGGAGAAGGGGGGAGACCTTCGACCTCTCGGAGACCTACGAGAAGCCATCGCCGTTGCCTCTCTTCGCCTCGCTTGACACCACCCCGGACGACCAAGTCCTGTTCATTCCGATGCTCGGTTTCGAGGGGCCGAGGTTCGAACACATCCTGAATGAAATGCAGGCTAGTCCCGGATTAACTTATCCCATCATCGGCGCTCCCGGATACCTTCCGCACTATCCGATCGATACCTTTGTCGAGAACGCGCAAGCCCTGCTCAAGTGGAATATCCAAGGTAACGTCAGGCACGCTCAGTCGAACTGCCCATTCAGCGCCTACTATACGATCGGGCGCATCTCCGGTGTGGAGCACGGGCGACACTGCCGCATTGCTCTGCTTGGCACTAAGCCGCACGCACTCGGAGGCGTCCTGCACGCCATTCGCAATCCAGAGAGCAGCGAATTGGTCTTCGATCATGCCACGAGGAAGAAGGGGCGGACGGAAGGGGTGTCGCGATGTCTGGTCTTCGGGTTGAGGGCCTTCTGGGATCACCTCGACACGCTGGAGGCTGGCCCGGCGGACGTCCCGAAGCTCAGGCACGATGGGACAGTGCTACGGTAAATAAAGAAAAAATCTGGTACCCGGCTCCCGTGAATGTCATGGGATCGCGCAACGGTCCGAAAACCAGAGGGAAAGATGCGGGACGAGCTGGGAAGATACTACACGCCAGAAGACGTGGCCCGGACGCTGGTCGGTATGGTCCGCCGCATCCCGCGAACCGTCGTCGATCTCGGTTGCGGCCAAGGTGCGCTTATGAAAGCGGCGGCTGCGCGCTGGTCCGGGTTGGAGATCAGCAGTTTCGACGTCGACAACGTCGAGCCCACGGCCCCCGAGGGGTGCGCCAGCCACGAACATCGTCAGTGCGACCTCCTTGAAGGCGACTGCCGAGCGGAGTTGGCCTGTTCCGGCCGAAAGGCGGAGCTTGTCCTCCTCAACCCGCCATTCGGCGTAAACCGTCATTACCAATCTCAAGCGCCCGGTTCCTTCGGGGCGGCCGCACGACGGGCCGAATACTCGTTCCTCGAACTCGCAACCATGCTAGCTGCGACCAGCGGGACGATCGCCGCGATCCTGCCGGCGACATTCGTGTCGTCCGCTCGTCTCGCGAAGGTCAGGGGGGAGCTGGCTGGACACTGCGCCAACATCACCTTCAAAGGCCTGCCGAGCCGTACGTTCTCCGGCACGGAGGCCAACGCCGTGTTGGTCATCGCCGAAGTCGGCGAAGGACCGGCCGAGGTGACTATCCTGGACGAGGACGACGCCGATGTGGCAAAATCTTGCTCGGTCATGGCGGACGAGTGGATCGATGGGGTTGGCCCCATGTCGGGAAGAACTCTACGAGCCCTCGGGGCGACGGTATCCAGGGGAAGAATTCCGAGCAACAGGACGGCCGACTTCCCGGGGACGTTCCACACGTCACACTTTGCGAATGCGGCGGGGGGCCGCGTTGCCTTTGGGTCGACCGAGCCGGGCGATCAGGTGGCTGCGTCGGCAGGCGATATACTCATCGCGAGGGTCGGAAGACGTCTCGAGGAGAATGTCGTCATGGTGGAGCACGGCACAGCACCCCTATCGGACTGCGTCCTGCGACTGCGGTTCCCCGCGGAGCACCGCGACACGGCCTTCGCCTTCCTGCGCTCGCGCGAGGGTGCGGCCCAGCTGCGAAATGCGAGCGGAGGTCTCGCCGCGCGCCATCTCCCGATGACCCACCTGCTTGACCGCGTCAGGATTTGTGCGGTCGAGGAAACTGTTGTAGATCGTCCCGCCAGCTCCGGAGATACCGTTGATTGTCGAAGAGACTTCGCTGCGCATGCGCCGAAAACCACTTCCAATTCCCCCGCGCCCTCGCCGGACGGGGCCGAAGGAGGGCCACACACGACTGGTGGTGGTGCCGGACACTTCGTCCGCGAAAGCGGCCATGTCGAGCCTGCGCGAGACGCTGCCTGAGAAAAACGGCTTGATGGACAACGTCGTGGTCGACAGCTTGGACGGAGGAGCCGCGTTGCTGATCGAAGTTCCCGATGGCGCGGTGGGCAACATCCTTGCCAGGACTGACGGACTCGAAATTCGGGAAGCCGGCAGCGTGGAGATGATGCGCGCGAAGGCATTCAGGATCGAGAACGAGCTCGCGCCTCATACGGCGGACGGGGTGCTCGTCGAGCTGCGGGTGATTGACGAGCAGGGCCATGCTCTCGAAGGCGTCGGCATGGATGTCCAGATCGACGAAGCAGGCAAGTTCGGACTATCGCGTCTCGAATCCGACGCCGAGGGAATGGTGCGGTTCAGGATTCCAGCAGGCTTCGAAAGCGTCCACTCCGTGATCGCGGAACCCCTCTCCGACTTCTGGCCGAAGAGACTGGGGCCTCTCGATGTTAAGGGGGATGAGCATTTGGTGCAGCTCGACCCGATCACGGACGAGGATTCGGACGCCCTCGATCGGCTGGTTGATGACATGGAGGGCTCCGGAGAGGGCATCCGCGTCGCGGTCGTGGACGGAGGGGCCTGGTTCCCTCCCGACGCCAACTACACAGCCGGAGGAAACTTCGTCGAGAATGAAGCCGACGACCTGGTCGACGACAACGGTACGGGTCATGGCTCTCACGTCGCCGCAATTGTATACAGGGTCGCCCCGCAAGCCGAGATTCGCGTCTACAGGGTCTTCGGGCAAGGAGCTGTGGAGGCGGAGGAGTTCTCGATCGCCAAGGCCATTCGGCAGGCCTGTGACGATCAGTGCGACGTAATTAATCTGAGCTTCGGCCAGTCCAACGAGAATCTTTCCATCACGACGGAAATCGAACGTGCCGAACGTCTCGGTAGGATCGTCGTCGCCGCGACCGGCAACGACCAAGAGGCCGCGGTGAAGCATCCCGCGAGGATGGCCTCGGTTATAGGTGTCTCGGCTTGCGGTCACGACGAGGGTACGCCGGAGACGGCCATACCCGCTTGGTTTCGGGCTTCACCACCTGAAAACCACGGCGGGACATTCTTTGCCAAGTTTAGCAACGTCGGAGACACCGTCGATCACATCGCACCAGGGGTTGGCCTGATCTCCTTCGTAGCCGACGATCGCGTTGGCGTAATGAGCGGGACATCGATGGCAACCCCTGTGGTGTCGGGGCTCATCGCGAGATTCCTCTCGAATTTCTGCGGTGAGATGGACGATCTCAAGGAACGTAGGGAGAAGTTGAAGGATTTGTGCCAAGAGAAGGCACGGTCCCTCGGCTTCGGGGCCCACCGGGAAGGCAAGGGCTTCATGAAAGGGGACATCTGACCATGCGACTGAACACGGAACGCCGCTCGGGCAGGGTGGGAATCGCCAAGCGGTCGCGGACGAGCGATGTGACAGCAAACAACCGCAACCGGTTTGTCCTTGTTTACAAAGGCGACGAGGAGCCGGACGAGAAGACGGTTCAGAGCGTCGTCAAGGCCATGGCACCGGCTAAGGTAACGCAGGTACTTCCAAAGACCCTTTCTGTGACTGGAAAGGCACCTACCGTGTTCGCGAAGGCCTCGCGCATCGAAGACTGGGAGCTCTCACGGGCTAGTACGGTTACAATGTTCCGCCAGGAGGCTCCCTGCTGGTGAACGATCGGCGCTTTGGCCCGGTTGAGAATGCCGAGGCGCTCGGCGTGGTCGAGGGGACGTGGTCGCTCGATAGCTACGAGGACAGGGACGGCTACGACCCGACGTTCTTGGGCGGCGCCGAGATCCCGCTTCCCACACCCGGAAGGCACCTAAATACCGTTGCGACCTTGAAGGAGGAAGCCAAAGCCGACGGACTTCCCAACTGGGAACTCAGATACCGCCACTTCAGCGTTGCATTCGATGGGGCGAGGCAGCTGCCTCTCTTTTCGGCGGTGAACATCGATGGGGAACGCATCGACAGAGATACCGCGTCGAACGGCAGCTGGCGACGCGACCCGAGGATCCCGTCATCGATCCAGAACCTGCGGGAAGGTTATGGTCACGCTCACAAGGGCTTCTTTTCCCGCGGCCACATGACGCGGCGCTTAGACCCGAATTGGGGGGAGAAGGACAAGGTCCTGCAGGCCGACGCCGACACGTTCCACATCACCAATGCCGCGCCCCAGCAACAGGGCTTCAATTCTCCCATATGGCTGAGGCTTGAGGACTATGTCATCGACAACGCGGGTGCTCAGGATCTGCGGATCTCGGTCTTTACCGGACCCGTCCTCAGGGAGGATGATCCCCTGTACTACGGACGACGGGTCCCGCTCGACTTCTGGAAGATCGTCCTGTTCCTAGACCCGAGGAGTGGCGGGCCCTCATGTATTGGATATCGCCGCTCGCAGGCGAAGAACGTCCCGTCGGCCCAGGGAGGGTTTATCTTCGGCAACTTCGAAGATTGCCAGGTTCCCGTTGCATGGATAGCGCAGGCCACGGGTCTCCAAATGAAGGCCTTGATCGAAGTCGACGTCATGCGCGGCGCGGATCCGCGGATGTGGGTGCGGCTCGGATCCTTGGAGGACCTCTACCTCAGGCGTTGAGTTCCACAAGGGCAGGGCTAAGCGAGCGGGGAAGGTAGGCCAATGGCGAAGACGATCGTTATCCTGCTGGATGGCACATCGAACGAGATCGAACACGACCGAACGAACGTTCTGCGCCTCTACGGCACCCTTGCGAAGGATCAGTCCCAACTCGTGCTCTACGATCCCGGGGTGGGCACCTTCGGATCGGAGGGCGCCTGGTCGCGATTTCGACGCAAGGGAGCAGAGGTATGGGGTCTGGCGACAGGCTGGGGGCTCGACGCGAACGTCAAGCAGGCATACCGATTCCTCGTCGAGAACTACGAAAACGGAGGGAAGAACGGCAAGCGCGACCAGATTGCTATATTCGGCTTCAGTCGCGGCGCCTACACTGCGAGGGTCCTGGCCGGCTTCGTCAACGCCTTCGGGCTGATGGCGCCACATCAGCTCAATCTGCTCGACTACGCCTATCGTGCCTACAAGCGGATCGGCGAGGACGCGCGGAGGCAGGCCTTCGAGGAAATTCGTCTGTTCGACCGGATCCTCAGGCCAGACCATCCTCCGATACGTTTGCTTGGCCTGTTCGACACGGTCGCCTCGGTGATCGAAAACGGACGATCCGGCCTCAGGCTCAAGTCTCACGCGTTCACGCGCAACAATCGCAGCGTGGAAACCGTGGCACATGCGGTCGCGATCGATGAGCGGCGAACGATGTTCCGCCCGCAGCTTTGGGGGGAGGAACGCGAATACCACGGCGGACCGTTCGACAATGGTAATGGCGTCCCGCAAGACGTAAATGAGGTATGGTTCGCGGGTGGGCATGGCGACGTCGGCGGTGGCTACGCCGAGAAAGAGAGCGCGGCTTGTAAGATCCCGCTACTTTGGATGATCGATCACGCGAAGCGCTGCGGCCTTCGGTTCAACAAACGGAGCGTGAACTCGCTGGTTCTTGGAGAATACGATGATTCTCGATACGTGAGGCCTGACCATCTTGGCGCCACGCACGAGACCATGACGGCAGGATGGTCGGTGCTCGAGTTCCTGCCCCGGAAGCTGCCGCAAGACTCAGGCAGGCCCTCAGTCCTCGGCATCGGCCTCCCTCTGTTCGAGAGGCGGCACATACCTAGCGGCTCGAGCATTCACGCTTCAGTGGCGGAGAGGAGGGAGAAGAGAGAATATGCCCCTTCGAACCTGCCTGCCGAGATTGTTGTCGTCGGCTGACTCGGGCTGCGGGAGCCTATGAAACGCAAAGGTTTTACCAGTCCAACGCCACCTAAGCGACGAGAGCAATGCAGGGCTAAGCTCGGCTTCAGAGGAGGATCGCCACCTGTCCAAGCGATGAGCGAATCGCCCCAGACGATTTACAACCTGTTGCCGATGCAGGCCACGGTGCGCCGGATCTGGAGGGGGAAGCCGAGCGAGATGGACGAAAGAAGCTCCAGGTTCAGTGAACCAGATTAGAACTTGTATTGATGGCTCGTAAGGTCCGGCGAACCAAACGATCTAAGGAACTGGATGGGTGGTCGCATTTGCTGCGTTGGCCCCGCCCGAATCCGACAGTGTGTTGGTAGATGAATGGCGACATCCTATAAGCTAAATTCGGAGTTCGAGAGAGTGCCGTGGTGGTAGGCCTTAGGGCCGCCGACAGTGCAGCCGAAAGGCTTTATACGGAAGGAATGGATAATGGTTTCGGGCACCATAGTGATACCGCGTGACCATACAAAACCGTTCAACCTGTGGTCGGCGGCGCTGCTGACCCGGATGATCGCGCAGCAGGTCGGCCTTGAACCGGGCGAGCTCGTCTGGACGGGCGGCGACACGCATCTCTACCTCAACCACGAAGCGCTGATCGCGGAGCAGCTGTCGCGGGAACCGCAGGGCCGCCCGCGCCTTGAGATAGTGCGGCGTCCGCCCTCCATTTTCGATTACACGATCGAGGATTTCGTGGTTCACGACTATACGCCGCACGGGCCGATCAAGGCGCCCGTCGCGGTGTGATCCGGCCATCCCTTGACCGTTTCCCATCTGTGAAATAAAATAACGCTTAAGCGTAAGATTGCGTCTGGGAGACGATTCTATGGCCGACAGGCCCCAGGGTAGTGCAGCGGAAGGCGAAAACCGCCCGACACTCTCGCTGCATGTTCCCGAACCCAAGTTCCGGCCGGGCGACACGGTCGATTTCTCGCATATCGACGTGCCCGAGGCGGGCAGCATGGCGCGGCCCGACGAGGCGTGCCACCCTGCGGAGATGCGCGATCTGGCATATGGGCTGGTCCGCGTGCTGGGCGATGACGACAAGGCGCACGGGCCGTGGGATCCCAAGCTCGATCCCGATACGCTGCGCGCCATGCTCGGCCACATGGCGATGACGCGCGCGTTCGACGAACGCATGTTCCGCGGCCAGCGGCAGGGCAAGACCAGCTTCTACATGAAGTGCACCGGCGAGGAGGCAACCAGCGTCTCGGCCTCGATGGCGCTGGCGGGGGACGACATGGTCTTCCCCAGCTACCGCCAGCAGGGCATCCTGATCCAGCGCGGTTACCCGCTGATCGAGATGATCAACCAGATCTACTCGAACAAGGGCGACAAGCTGAAGGGCCGCCAGCTGCCGATCATGTATTCGAGCCGCGAGCACAGCTTCTTCACCATCAGCGGCAATCTCGCGACGCAGACCCCGCAGGCGGTTGGCTGGGCGATGGCCAGCGCGATGAAGGGCGACAGCCGGATCGCCGCGACCTGGGTGGGCGAGGGCAGCACCGCGGAAGGCGACTTCCATTCGGCCTGTACCTTTGCGACGGTGTATAATGCACCGGTTATCCTCAATGTTATCAACAACCAGTGGGCGATCTCCAGCTTCAGTGGTTTCGCCGGGGCGGAGCGCACCACTTTTGCTGCGCGCGCATTGGGCTACGGCCTTGCGGGTCTGCGGGTGGACGGCAATGACGCGCTGGCCTGCTATGCCGCCGAGCGTTGGGCGGCGAACCGCGCGCGGGCCAACGCCGGGCCGACGCTGATCGAGTTCTTTACCTACCGCGCCGAAGGGCATTCCACCTCGGACGATCCCAGCGGCTATCGCAGCGCTCAGGAGCGCAGCGAATGGCCGCTCGGCGATCCTGTTATGCGGCTCAAGAACCACCTCATCGCGCTTGGTGAATGGGACGAGGAGCGGCAGGAGAAGATGGACCTCGAGGCGGCCGAGCACGTCAAGAAGGTGACCAAGGAAGCCGAGGCCAACGGTATCCTCGGCCACGGTCTCCACCACCCGTTCCGCACCATGTTCGAAGACGTCTTCGAGGAACTGCCGTGGCACCTGCGCGAGCAGGCCGACCAGGCGGTGCACGAGCGCAAGACCAAGTTTCCCGAAGGACTGCCCGAGGCATGAGCGAGACCCAAACAACGGACATGCCCGCAGGCACGCAGGACGGCGAACGCCGCCTCAACATGATCGAGGCGATCAACGATGCGCTCGACGTGTCGATGGGCCGCGACGACGATGTCGTGGTGATGGGCGAGGACGTCGGCTATTTCGGTGGCGTCTTCCGCTGCACCGCGGGGCTGCAGGACAAATACGGCAAGACGCGCGTCTTCGACACGCCGATCAATGAATGCGGGATCATCGCGGTGGCGGTGGGCATGGGCGCCTATGGCCTGCGCCCGGTGCCCGAGATCCAGTTCGCCGATTACATCTACCCCGGGCTCGACCAGCTGATCTCCGAGGCGGCGCGCCTGCGTTACCGCTCGGCGGGTGAATATATTGCACCGATGACGGTGCGCTCGCCCTTTGGCGGCGGCATCTTCGGCGGCCAGACGCACAGCCAGAGCCCCGAGGCGATCTTTACGCATGTCTCGGGCCTCAAGACGGTTATCCCGGCCACGCCCTACGACGCCAAGGGGCTGTTGATCGCGTGCATCGAAGACAACGACCCGGTCATCTTCTTCGAGCCCAAGCGCATCTACAACGGCCCGTTCTCGGGCTATTACGACAAGCCGGTTCAGCCGTGGAAGAAGTTCGACGCCAGCGTCGTGCCCGAAGGCTATTACAAGATCCCGCTGGGCAAGGCGCGGCAGGTCACCGAAGGCGACCGGCTGACCGTCCTCGCCTATGGCACGATGGTCCATGTGGTCGAGGCGGTGTGCCGCGAGAAGGGCGTCGAAGCCGACATCCTCGACCTGCGTACGCTGGTCCCGCTCGACATCGAAGCGATCGAAGCCTCGATCGAACGCACCGGTCGCTGCCTGATCGTGCATGAGGCGACCCGCACGAGCGGTTTCGGCGCGGAGCTTTCCGCGCTGGTAACCGAACGCTGCTTCTATCATCTCGAAGCCCCGGTCGAACGCGTGACCGGCTTCGACACGCCCTATCCCCACAGCCTCGAATGGGCCTATTTCCCCGGCCCGATCCGCATCGGCGAGGCCATCGACAAGATCCTCAAGGACTGATCCCCATGGCGAAATTCACCTTCAACATGCCCGATATCGGCGAAGGCATCGCCGAGGCCGAGATCGTGCAGTGGCACAAGCAGGTCGGCGATCAGATCAGCGAAGACGAAGAATTCGTCGACATGATGACCGACAAGGCCACCGTGCCGATGGAAAGCCCGGTCAATGGCAAGATCCTCGAAATCGCCGGCGGGGAGGGCGATATGGTGTCGATCGGCTCGATGCTCGTCGTCATCGAGGTCGAAGGCGAAGTGCCTGAGGATGTCGTCGAGGAAGCCGCGGCTGAAACCGAGGCTGCGCCCGGATCGGCCCCCGCGCCGAAGGACGAGGCGGTCGAGGAACGGATCGAGGTGGAAAACTCTGATGCGTCCGATGCCGACGATGCGCTGGCGGCCGATCCGAAGCCTGAGCCGCTTCCTGCGCCCACGCCGGCGCCCGAGCCGGTCCAGCACGCCAAGGTTCTCGCCACGCCCGCAGTGCGCAAGCGCGCCAAGGACCTCGGCGTCGATCTCGCGCAGGTGAAGCCGGCCGAGGACGGCCGCGTCCGGCACGGCGATCTCGACCAGTTCCTGTCCTACAATGCAGGCTATGGCGCCGCCGCCTCACCGCGTGCGGATGAGGAGAAGAAGGTCATCGGGATGCGCCGCCGCATCGCCGAGAACATGGCCGCATCGAAGCGCAACATTCCGCATTTCTCCTATGTCGAGGAATGCGACGTCACCGAT
>Ga0208560_1000005_pt1 | contig 57626 bp, 48 predicted proteins | sample Virmet3827_250_FD_185742 | JGI IMG/M metagenome (GOLD analysis project Ga0208560, IMG submission 185742) | Marine viral communities from the Southern Atlantic ocean transect to study dissolved organic matter and carbon cycling - metaG 3827_250... | ecosystem: Environmental > Aquatic > Marine >...
TGCTGCCCCAGCCCGAACCGGGCGTGGTGGCGAGCGAGAGGAGCGGCGGCGATCTCAAGCAGGTGAAGGGGCAGGAAACCGCCAAGCGCGCATTGGAAATCGCCGCGGCGGGCGCGCACAACCTGCTAAGATAGTATATACCTACACAGCGTAGGAAATTTTCCATGGACTGCGTCATCTACATGCGGTGGTCAAGCACCGAACAAGCCAAGGGCTCGAGTCTCGAGAGGCAGCGTGAGGACTGCCGTCAGTATGCGGGTCAGAATGATTGGACCGTCATCGACGAACTGGTCGACGATGGCATAAGTGCATTCAAGGGCGAGCATGCGTCGTCCGGTGCGCTCGGGCGCTTCGTGAACGACGTCCAAGCAGGGCGATACCCTGACGGCGTCATCCTCCTTTGTGAGAAGTTGGACCGCCTTTCACGCCAAGAACCCGGCAAGGTGTTCCTCTGGATGATGAACCTGACCGAATCCGGCGTTGTCGTGGCGACGGTGGATGGAGCCCGCCGCTACTCGAAGGGCAACTTCGACATGGCTTCGATAATCGAGGTCGTCGTCAAGGCGCAGCTGAGTCACGAGGAATCACAGAAAAAGAGCGAGAGACTCGGCGCTGCGTGGGCGGCGAAACGCCGCCGATTGAATGCCGGTGAGCGGTTCGTGATGACACGGCGCGCTCCCGCCTGGCTCGAGGTGGTCGGGTCCCCGCCGACATTCATCCCGATCCCGGAGCGCGTCGAGGTGATATGTCGTATCTTCCAGGAGACCGTCGCAGGATACGGCAAGCATCACATTGCGAAGAACCTCAATCGTGATGGTGTGCCCACTTTCGGCCGGGCCGAAGGATGGCATGCTTCGTACATCCAGAAGATTCTTCGCAACCCGGCGGTGATCGGCGAACTCCATCCAGGACGAAAGGCCCGAGGTTCGGCACGCGAACTGACCGGCGAAGTCCTGGTCGACTACTATCCGGCCGTCGTGGACGCGGATCTCCATCGCCGTGCGATTGTCGCGATGGATGAACGGACCCGGCGCTTCACGGGGCGCGGCCGCCGTCTGGTGAACCTCTTTTCGGGTCTGGCGCGCTGCGGCACGTGCGGTTCGAAGATGACCTTCCGTGGCAAGGGACGCAAACAGCGCGCCGATGGTTCCTGGGTCAATGAGGATTATCTGGTCTGCGACGGATACCAGCGCGGGCTTGGGTGCGACAATGGTCTCCATTTCAACTATGCGATCTGGGAAGCCGGCATACTGGATCCGATCATCTTCGAAGCGTTACAGGATGATCGGATCGCTTCCCAATCCGACATACGAGATCTTGAGATCGAGATCGCGCGGCTCGAGCGAGTGTGGCAGATCGCCAGCGACCGTGCAGGATCGGCGCTCAGGATCGCCATAGAGACCGGTCGGCACGAGGCGCAGACTGCTTGGACCGATCTTGCCGCGGAAGCCGACGCCGCGGACGTAGAGTTAGCAGAAGCCCGCGAGAGGTTTCTCCTTCTGGTGCACACTCCGAGCAAGGAGGAGCAATGGACCCGCATCAACCGATTGCGGGCCTCCCTCGACGACGAGGATAAGGAGGTGCGATTCGAGGCACGCTCCAAGGTCATGTCAGCGGTGCACGCGCTGTTGACGGACCTTCGTTTCTATGGTCCGTATCCCGCAGGTGTCAGTATGGTGATCGCAGGCGAACGATCAGCCGACGTGCATTACAACGAAGTGGTGGGGGCCACGGAATGGTCGATGCGGTATCTTGATGCGGACCATGCTTGAATTCGTCCGCGCGTACCCGGAATGTGTCCTGAGACACGTGGGGAATGACCATGCAATCTCGTGAGGAAGATGGCGCTCCTGAAGAGAACATTGGTCCTCTCGTCACTCGCAATGTATTCATAGACACTCAGACTTATCGTGAGGTGGAGTTCGACACCCGCCATCCGACGCTCACGGCCCTGTTCGAACACATCGGGACTGATACACTTCGTCTGCACACGACCGACATCACGCTGCGCGAATGCCTGCGTCACGTCGGGGCTTTGACGGAAGGCTTGGCGAGGGAGCTTGGCAAGACCGCCGGCCTGGCGACGAAGTGGCGAGGAAGGATACCCGCAAATGCGCAGGAGATGCCCGAAGTCCCGACAGGCATCGATCACTCGGCATGGAGCAAGACGTATTTCGGTGCCTTCCGGACGGCTCTGAAGACCCACGGAGCACGCGAACATGCCGCGGCCTCTCAGGATCCTGTTCCCATTTTCAGGGCATACTTCGATCGCCACCCGCCGTTCGATGAGAAGAAGAAACCGAAGGAGTTTCCCGATGCTTTCGTAATCGCGGCTCTCGTCAAGTGGTGCGAGGACAACGACACCTCGATGTACGTCGTGACGCGCGATGGAGGAATGCGTAGAGCGGCTCTCGCTTCTGGGAGGCTCGTTCCTCTGGAGACGCTTGCGGAGCTCCTCTCATCGGCGACACGCGAACATTCTCCTGACGTCGAAGCCGCAGTGGACCTGATGGTAGGGGCCTCCACCTTCGCTGAGGAACTCGCGGGCCTCGTCGACGAGCACCTCGGAGACGTCGGGATCGTCTACTACGGCGATCTCGCCGATGGCGATATCGAGTCGGCACAGGCCGCCGGCGATGCGAAGGAGATCGGCTGGACCGTCATATCCGCTGCCGCCGACCGTTACGGAGTCATCGTCGACTTCGTTCAGCCCATCCTGGCTCAGGTGGATTTCGAAGACCGCGAACTGGCGTTCTACGACAAGGAGGATGACAGCTATTTCGGTGCCGAGAGCGCCACCGCCGAACTCGAAGCGGATGTCGAGGTCAGGATGTTCGTAGAGATCACGGCGTCAGGCGAAGTCGTGCGAAGCGAAATGCTGGGAGGCGACCTCGACTTCCACGATCCGACAGGCCCCTACTGATAGCGGATGAGTGGCAGAGCGCTCCATCCGACATCGATCGCCAGTCGTTCGAGGATCCTGACCATCGCTAGCGTGTCGAGGTGGCAGTAGGAGAGAAGTTCGGACTTCAGACGCTCGCGACGAACGTCCCTCGCCCCGATCATCTGCGTCCATCCCTCCATCGCCATCGCTCCGTCCTGGATTGCCTGTTCGCCGTAATCGAGGTCCGGACAGAGCACCGGCAGCACCTTCTTGATGGAGGTCGATCCCCTGAAGCCCGGATGGACGTAGTCCTGCTGGAACGGTGACATGAGATCCATCGTCCTGTCATTCATATCGGCGAGGAACGTGGCGTGTGCGGGAAGCAGGTCCGCCATCCGCCTATTGCACCCCATCTCGAACGACTTGTTCCATACCAGTATCGAGCCTCTGGCTTCGACAGTCTCGCGCAGCATTCGAACCAGTTCGTCCTGTCGTCCGTATTCGGCGGCGATCCATTCGTGATGCCGCAGGTCGCCGTCCTCATTCAGGACATGCATCGACACCTGGACCGGCAGGGTCATGTAGGGACCGTACCCCCTCGACACAGGAACTGCCGGGGCGATCGTCTCGTAATCGTATAGGTGCAGTGGCCATACGAGAGCATCGAGGAAGCTCCAGATCGCCGGCTTGTCCAGTTGGGCCTCGCCACTTCTCAGCGCGCGCAGGATCACCCGCTGCTTGGGCGTGACGTCGTCATCCTCGATCGCATCGATGGCCAGTCGCCCCTCCTCGTCCAAGGACGTCAATCGCTTGCTGGACACCCGCGGCAGATCGTGCGCGGTCAGGTCGGGGAGGTCACTGTTCAGATGACCGAAGGCCGCACAATGGCGCGCCCGGCTACCGATATGGCGACAATCGCAGCGGGTTTCGTCGATGCTCTCCTGGTCGAGAAGGGCTTCGGCGGATTGCATCGAAGCGAGCACCTCGCGTGCCATCCGGGCCACTTCTTCGGTTACGTCGGCAATGACGAAGAGCTGCTCAGGCTCGAGGACGTTTTCCAGCCGGTAGCAGGGGTCGAGGTATACGATGTAGCACTTCTCGACCTTTTCCCCCGCCAACTCGGCTACGTTGCGCTGGAAGCATATGTCGATGACGTGCTCTTTATACGAGGTCGAAGCCTTGATCTCGTAGATGTCGATGGCGTCCGGACGTCGATCGATCGCGTCGGCACGCGCGAGGAAGCCGCCGTGCTCGAATGTCGTCTGCTTCGCCATCGAAGACGAACCGATCAGGCCGGCCAAGTGGTCGAGGGCGCTGCGTTCGACCTCCTGACCTTCGCGCGCGAGGAGCCGATCGAAGGACGATGGGCCCGGCGTGGGAAACTCTTCGGGCCTCGTCCGCTGCAGCCAGAAGCATTTGGCACAGGACCGGAATCTGATGAAGTCCGTCTTCGTGATCATCGCAATCTCACACGTAGCCTTTGGGAACTACTTTAAAGTAGTATCGTTATTGTCGACATCAAGGGGAAGGTTCCACCATGTCCGACGCTACGACAAACTTCGACGAAGTCGCCCATCTGAAGGCCGTTGCCGCTTCGAGGGCCACTGACTGTGGCTTGTGTTCGGGATGGCTCGAGAAGATCGTGCTGTTGGACGGCGGCACCTGGCGGAGCCTGGACTCGCGGGCGGAGCATCGGCTGCGGCTGACGGTCGAACTGCTCGGTCGCGTGCTCGACGCAGGGATGGTGTCCTGGTTGCATGGCGACGACGAGGACGCGCGAAGCACTTCCCTCGCCCAGACCCTCACCAAGGCGCCGCGATCGCTCCGGCTGGCGCTCGCGAAGTTGCGCGAAGGATCTGTCCGTTGACTAATCCCTCGTTTCAAGGTGTGGATGTCGGAGAAAGGCTTCAGCTATTGCTTCTCGACCTACAGGACGTTCGGGGGGAACTCGCGAGGTCCGGCGAAGCGCTTCCTGCTGCCTATGTCGAGGGTGCTGTCGATGCCCTGCGGGCCGCTCTGCGAGGCAACTCCGTTGCCGGTTTCCGCACGAATTCCGACACGGCCTTCATCGGACGACATCGTATCAGGTTCCTCCCAACCACTCCCGATACGTTCAAGCTCGATGTCGATGCCGCAACGCTCGCGCACAGGGTCGACGACGCTTCGGACCACATCGGAGCCGCTATCGGGAGTGATGAAGGTTTCATGGGAATGCTGCGGTGCGACGACCTTGCCGCTGCCACACTGTACCTGACCCTTGCACATTGCGACTGGATCAATCTCGCGACGGGAGATGTCTTCCATGGCACGGCGAGCGCTGCCGAAGGCATAGTCGGGACCCTGTCAGGGCGTTCGAGCTTTCCACGCTGGCGAATACCTAAAGCCGGGCGCGTGCATGAAGAGACCCAGACCCGTCTTGGCATGCTCGGTTGGAAGCGGCTTCGAGGGGTCCAGCCTCCTGAATCGCACTGACGGGGCTAGTCGGCCTTCCGTCTCGCTCGTGACCTTTCATCCGCCAGAGCTTGCAGGGCTTCGTCCTTCTCCCGGATCGCATCCAGTACCTTCGAGCGAAGGACCCTGACCTTCTGCTCGTACCGGGCGATGAGCTCCGCCTGTCGTCTGATCTTCTCGAGAGTGCCCTCGCTGACCCCATGGGTGGATCGCAAAGAGACGATGTAGGCGGCCATCCTCGGGTACTTGCATTTTTCTCCTGAGATGTACTTCCGCAGGGAGGGGCTGCCGGCTTCGATCGCGACGTTGGTCTGTGTGATCAGGGGTTTATGCGAGCCGTCGGCATCTTCCATCTGCTCGAGCAGTTCCGGTGATTGGGGTGTGCCGTCGAGCAGACGGTGCAGAGCATCCAGCAAACGTCGATACGGGCGTGGACACTCATCTTCTGGATGGTCGAGTTCCGGCACGAGGCTCATCGGCGTTCTCCTCGAACGATTTCCGTCTGATCGATTTCGTCAGCGGGTACGGGCGCGCCGAGATGAGCGAGGATGGTGCGGGCCTGATGGGCGCGGTCCCTCGCCGCGCGGAATGCCTCGATCTTACCGGACCGCTCCCATGCGGTTCGGTTTTCCTCGTAGCGGCGCTGCCAGAACGGAATGTCGGCTTTCCCGAGAATGAAGTTGGGGCAACTGCAGCACAGGCCGGGATTCCGACGCTCGACGTTCGGTTCCTCGACGCGCCAGTCGATCCGGCCGCCGCGGACATGACAGGCGGCCTTGTCCGGATTGAGCCCGATGAGACAGCTTCCATGTTCCGCGGGCCAGAGGCGAAGGTCGGCGTGCTCGATGAAGCCCCGGAGCCGGTCGCTCGCATTCTCCAGATCGTCACCATCGATGATTTCCGAAAGACGCGCGCGGTGACGTTCGAGTATCCGGTCAGCACCGGCTACTGCCGGGGTGTCGGCTTCGTTGCGTTCGTAAAGCAGCCTTACGAGTTCGTTCGTTGCCACCGCCTCGCTCTCCTCCAGCGCTGCGGGGCTCCGGGCGATGTAGCCGTTCTCCGTTATCGCGAGGGAGAGATGCTTGAAGTGTCTGCTTATCGCGGGGCCGAGATCGGGGTTCGTCCGGAAGATCATGCGGTGGAAGGCACGTCGCCACTGATGCGGCCTGATGCATCGGCCACCGGTCTCGTAGTACGGGGCGAGGCCGGGCTTCGAGGCGACCTGTGGCTCGAGTATCTCGGCGAGTCCTACCTGCCGCTCGATGAATGCTTGGGCGCCTGCCCGCATCCCCTCGGCCCTGATCTCGACGATGTGTTGCGGGTCGAAGGTGATCGACGAATTGTACCAGTTGAGGACCAGTTGGCGTCGGAGGAAGGGGGTTGGAGCATTTTCTCTCCACGGCCGGAACAGCCGCTCTAGCACCCGAACAGCGAGCACGGTCATGGGTTCTGCATCGCTGCCGCTGACCCGAGCCCCGATCAGCCATTCGGTCGGGGTCGGCTTGCGCTGGTTCTTGGAAAGATAGCCTTTCAGCCAGAAATGCTCGTTCGTACCGGACGAGGAAGGCCGGATCTCGATGCAACTGGGTAGAGCGGTGTCGTCGCTCATCGGCTCGACCTCGACGCTGGCCGCCTCGCTTATCCGCCACCCGATGCCGGCGTTGAGAATGATCAAGCAGGCATCGCGGATCGTCCTGACTGCTTCCGCGACCCGCATCCCGGGGTCCCGGACCGCAGCCCCGCTCTCCTGCAGCCAACGTTCGCCATCGAGCTTGAAATCCAGGAAATTGACGAGACGATTGCGCTTGTCGGTCGTCTGGAAAGGGATGCTGAGGTCACGCGGCCCGATCTTCAGATATTCGTCCTGGACCCAGATGGTCTGATCGGCGGGCGCTCCCATGAGCCTATGGGCTTCGCCGACGATGGGCAGGATGACTTCGTCAGGTAGATCTTCGAGCCGTTTGAGCCCCTCGCTCGACATCTGCATCGCCATGCTCGCGACCGTCCTGCTCTCGAACAGCCCTACGGCATTTACAGCCACCCCCGCACGTCCGAGATCGCCCTGAACCTGATGTAGCCACGACCAAGGCTTCAATCGGAGACTGACGAAGTTGAAGGTAGGGCGATCGACTTCGATGTCGTCGGCGGCGACGTCGCGATCCGATCCGGTTTGGCTCGAAAAATCGCCTGCCTCGTCACCATCATCTTCGGGATCGGTATCTGAGGTCAGGATATCGAAGGGCTGAGAGGCCGCCCCTTCGAGATGCCTTCTGAAGATCGCGAATGCCGCAACATCCAGATCGGAGATTGATTCATATCGCTCCTCGACCATGAACCTTGCAAGGTAGACGAGCGCGATCTCGATGAGCGTTGCATTGGAGAATTTCTGCAAGGCAATATCCGCATGGCGTGGGAGCAGGAGACATGCTGCGAGTAGTTTCAACTCGTTCGCTAGTTCTGCGTTCACGGCGTCCAGTCGCCAGTGGATCGAGAACGGAGGACGCCCCGGCGTCTTGCCATCTAGGTACCATCGCTTGTCCGACCACCGGCTACGACCGGATATCCAGGGGTCTCTCGCTACTAACTCAGCTAGTGGCGCGAGGTCCCGAAGGTTCAACGGTTGATGCTTGGATGAGCCCGAGATCATCACTCTATCGCCGGCAGTTCCGGTGTCGGCTGCCGCTCCCCAGCCAGAACCGTTTCATCGTCGAACATGAGAAGATGCAGCAGCACCGATTTCTTCACGATCGCCCATCGACCGATCCATTCGGGACCGCTCACGAGTTCGCTTGTGAATGCTTCGTCGATCTTGTCGAGGAACTTCAGCAGATATGCGTACCCGCTGGGCGTCGGCTGGACGGCAGCGAGCGGGCAGATGGGGCATCGCCCGTAGGCTGCGCAGAGCCTCCCCTTCACTTCACCGGGGATCGGGCTGTCCAGGGGATCGAGGCAGGCGTAGCCCGGTGTTGCTGAACCACGGTCCAATTTCGGATCGACCAGGAAGGAACGGATCACTCCTCCCGTCGCGAGGTAGCGCTCGTTCTGCATCATTGCCCGCCCGAGTTTCTCCTCGTCACGTCTCGCTATCGCATCGGTGCGGTAGTCCACGAACGTCGTCTGGATGGATTCGTGGTTGGCATGGTCTCTGACCTGCAGGAGGTCGCCTCCGGTGATCTTGTGGATCGCATCGAGGGTGGTCGGACGCAGCTTCTTCAGCTGGAGCCCCTCCAGCTTGTGGCGTTTCGCGAACTTCGCCAGCGCGGTACGGAATGTGAAGTCCGAGCCCGCGAAGGAGCGCAGGCCGTCCTTGGTGATCCACTGGAAGAGCAATTCGGTATGCGGGGGTTCGGAACGGGCTCGGAGGAAGGCCGTGCGCTCTTCGACATACCTGAGAATCCGCGAGGGATTGTCACCATCCTCTGTGCAGACGATGCTGTTGCGCTGCTTCTTTCCCTTCGCTCGGCGCTTCACCGGCATGATGAAGAGCCGCTCGCGTCCGAGCACCTCCTCCCGCCGATAGTCGCGCTTGTGGCGGAAGCCCTGGATGGTTGATGGGTTGAGTGCGAAGATTAGGGTGAGGATGATGATCGCAGGAATGAATTCGTCCACGCTGGGCATGAGAATTCCACGAGCCCGCTGCCAATCTCGGACCTTGATGCGTCTGCCGAGGTAACGGCCGCTGATCTTCGTGTAAGGAGGTGGTATCTCGTCCGCGTAAGTCCGAGAAAGATAGGCGGCCAAAGCGATTGGCGATCGTTTCATATCCAACAGTTCGATCTGCCGACCCTCCCACTTCTCGAGTGCGATCTTCCGACGCTCATGGAGCGCAATGATCCTGCGGGACTTGCGGGCAGCTACCGACCACAGTTTCTCGTAATCCGCTTCGCTCAGCGAGGGATCCGTGGTCACCGTCGGAGACCTGCGATCCTTGCGTTGCGGTGGAAAGGCTATCTCGCTGCAAACGCGATCTTGCCAGGCCGGCATTCTACGCCATGCATCGATGAGGCGTCGGACTACATTGATACCCGCCGCCTTCTGGCGGCGCTTGCCTGCATATCGTTCCGTAAGCCAATCATCGAACTCGGAGATCAGATCAGTATCGAAAGCTTCAGGTCCGGTAATTGAGCGGCCCTGCAGGAAGCCGCCTAGCTTGTATTTCATGTCTTTGTAGAGAGCATACCTTCCCCCATAGCCACTGCCCTCTGACGCCGCCACCACGAAGCCCTCGATGAGAGCCTTGGCCGTTTCGAGATCAGTCAGCTCGTCGATGTATCCCAAGTCGAAAGGCGGCTTGATCCCATGGTCATGAAATCTCGCAAAAGTTACGCCGTTTTGTTCGAAGAGCGTTGCCTCGAGAAGCTCGCCGAACGTGTCCTCCTTGAGGCTGCGCGCGAATTCCGCGCGGTCGCTTCCCGCATCCCTCCTGCCAACGCTGCTCATACGAAGTTTCGATCTTCAGTTTTGGCGAGATATTCGGCCAGCCGGTCGGAGGTGTTGCCAGGTATCTCGCTGAATGAACGCAGATAGGTGTCGATCGTCGTTCGGGTACGCTTGTGGCCGAGCCGGTTGCGCAGCAGGAGCCAGGCGGCGTCGGTGACCATCCCCTGTTCCAACAGACCTCCGAAGACCCCGTGAGCGTAGGTATGTCTGCCGTCATGGAACGTGTGCATGGCGACCTCGACGAGTGTCGCATCCTTGGTTCCCGCGAGATGCTCTTCGGTCCGCATGAGGTCGGCGTCCTTGATGGCGCGCGCGAAGTCGGCTTCGATTGTTGCAGCAGTGGCCCTCTTTCCCGCGTTGCCGGCAGGTGCGTCTGGACGGTTGAGGAGCAGGTTCTGAGGTTCATCCGCACCCAGGAGAGGTGCACCTTTCCTGCGACTTCTCTCTCTTTCACCGGCAATGTAGATTTTCATCTCGGCCACTAGCCACACGGGGAAGAAGACCTCCCGCGCCTTGAGCCCTTTGGTCTTGGATACCGTCAAGGTCACTACTGACAACTCTGCCCTTCTGCTGATATCGAGATCGGCGAAGGTCGTGGCCTTGAGATTGACGATCTCATCGACGCGTAGTCCGGTTTGATGTGCGATCATCCAGGCGAGCCGCGTTCTGCTGGACTCGCTCTGTGACGCCTCGGAGGGCTTCGGGCCGATGTGCGCATTCAGCTTCCGCATGTTCTTCGGTGACAGTGGTCGCGGTTGCTCATCCGCAGCATGACTGGGAGCCCCGCCCGCGCTACCTAGAAGCGCGCGAGCGCGCTTCATTGAAGGGAAGCTGTATTGCGGCCACCTTTGGCCGGCGAAGGCGTGAAAGCTCTCTATCGATGCACAGTAGCGTCGTATGCTCGCCGCATCGAGGAAGTTTCCACTCTTCCTGCTCGGCATCTTCACCAAGGATCGGATGTACTGGTTGAGCACCAGGTCGCTGACTTGGGTCCAGTCTTCGACACCAGGATGTGCATCGATGAAACTCCACCAGTTCTTCAGATCGTTGGCTGCAGCCTCTGCAGAAGCGGCTTTCGCCCAAATCCCACCCTTGTAGGAGTTCGGACCGTTGAACTTCTGCAAGAGGAAGATCGCGATCGGCTCGATGATCTGTTCCATCTGCTCGTCCACGACGAAATAGAAATCAGTCGGTATGACAGCGCCTGGGGGCGTCGGACGGTCAGTGTTCGGAAGTCGAACCGCATCGTCGAGATCGAACCTTTCGACGGTGAGTTCCATCTTCCAATCCTTCTCGTAATGAGCAGAAAGTGCAGCCTGATATCACTAACCTCAGAATAGGGACATTTGTTCCAACCCAACATAACCATCGTTATATCAGGTAACAGATTTATACCGGTCCCATCCTTCCGCTCCTAAGTCCTCTCTTGTCCCCATAGAGAAGAGCGTTTTCGAGGTAAGGATGTCCCTCTGAAAAACTTTCTTTCCTTTGTGGTAGGGACATGTTGAAAACCCATTAAGGCACGATACGTGAGCGATGCGGTCACGTTGGCCCGCCGTGTGGAATGTGCACGCGGCGAAGACCTCACCTCTCCGACTTGCTCCCGGTCGTGCCGACCGTCGCTGTGCTGCTCACAAGTTTGATCTCTTTGCCCAGGATACCGATGGTCGGATTGCGGAAGGTGGCGATATCCGGCTATGATTTTCAGGATGACCAACGCCGCCGAGAATCGTCCTGAAGGAGAGCGCAGGCTCGCCGAAACATTTGGCGCAAGGCTCGCGCGTCTGCGTGAGGAGGCTGGTATCGATGCTACGGAACTTGGTCGACGGGCTGGAATGACCCAGGCCTACGTCTGGCGCCTGGAGAACGGCCGGGCCTTGCCCAGCCTTCGCAATTTGGCGCGCTTCGCATTGGCGCTGGAATGCCCGCTTCCGAGTCTGTTGGAGGACGTGGACTACCAGGGCATCGAACTAGATAGCCGCCAGTACCGGCGGGGATAGGCGGCGCTTCGGCGAGAACCTTGTTTCAGGAGCCGCGACGCCGCCACCGGGGCACGTGCCGATCCGGACGCGGCGATCTGCGCAGAACGATCCGTGCGACGTGTTCATCCCCTTCGACTCTGGTCGCGAACAGTCCGCGTTCCTTCTCGCACAGCATCCGCACGATCCTCAGCCCCGAACCGCTGCCCTGCGGGACGATGGCATCCGTGGCGCGACTGATCACCTCGAGCATGACGAGACGGGAACGGATCTGGCATTCGACACGGATGGCATCACCGGTTCCGCCATGCTTCAGCGCATTGGTGACGAGTTCATAGGCCGCGATCAGGAAAGTGTGCGCCAGCCCGGCCCGTAGCGGTAGCGACGGCGCATCCGCGACGAGGGTGACCGGCGTTGCATCAGGGCGACCCAACTGTATCGCGTCGAGCAACATGGTGAGCTCGTGCAGGACATCACAGCCGAGGATCGAGGAGCGCGCGAGGATTCGCCTCGAGCGTTCGAACCCTTCGAGCCGCGCTATCGTCTCTTCGATGTAGGAAACGGTATCCATCCCACGCCGAGATGCCAATCGAAGGAGAGCCAGGACCGAGGCGATCTCGTTCGCCGTCCGGTGGCGCTCCTCCGCGAGCAGCAGATTGTCATGCTCTTCGTTGTTCGGGCGGATGTCGTGGCTGGGCTTCATGGCGGATCGCTCCCTTCGATCAGCCATATGCTACTTTAAAGTAATGGTGCAACCTTTTCGTTCACATCTGTTCCGGCCATGCTTGATCTCAGACGCCTGCGTATCGGGACCAGCCGTCACGGCGCAGTTCGCAGGCCGGGCAGTCACCGCAACCATAGCCCCAGGAATGGAGTTTGGTTCGGTCACCGAGATAGCAAGTGTGGGTCTGGGTTCTGAGGGATTCGACCAAGGTGGCGCCGCCGAGGGTCTCCGCAAGCCGCCAGGTCTCCGCCTTGTCGCGCCACATGAGAGGCGTGTGGATCACCAGCTTCGAAGCCAGTCCGAGGTTGAGCGCGACCTGCATCGCCTTGACCGTGTCGTCCCGGCAGTCCGGATACCCGGAATAGTCCGTCTCGCACACGCCCGTCACGAGATGTTTCGCGCCGCGCCTGTAGGCGAGCGATCCGGCGAGAGAAAGGAATACGAGATTGCGACCCGGCACGAACGTGGTCGGAAGACCATCCTTCCCCATCGCGATCTTCACGTCGGATGTCATGGCCGTCTCGCCGATCTGCTCGAAGGTCGGCACGTGGAGGACGTGATCCTCGCCGAGACGGCGACGCCAGACGTCGTCCATCGCCGCCAGGGATTGCCGGATCTCGTCCCGACAGTCCATCTCGATCCGGTGCCGCTGGCCATAATGGAACCCGATGGTCTCGACGCGCTGGAATTCCTGTAGCGCCCAAGCGAGGGAGGTCGCCGAATCCTGTCCTCCGGACAGCAGAACGAGCGCGGCTGATCCGTCCAGTCCTCCTGGCTTTTCTCGCGTGATGTCGTCTTGCCCACTCACGATAGAGATTCCCTTCTCATCGGACCGCGGTAGGTGCAGGTCTCGCCGGCGCTCTCGCGCAGGACCGTCACTCGGGTGAGTCCTCCAATCGACGCATCCTGGAGCTTCGCCCAGATCCACATCGCAAGGTTCTCCAGGGTCGCCGGTCCCAGGCCTTCGACCTCATCTAGGAGCCGGTGATCCAGTCCGTCGCGCACGCCCTCGAGGGTCCTTGCGAGGATGCCGAGGTCGACGACCATCCCGCTCGTCGGATCGATCTCTCCTTCGATGGCGACCTCCGCTTGATAGGAATGCCCGTGGATCCTCCGTGATCCTTCGGCATCGACGTGCCGTTGCAGCGTGTGTGCAGCGTCGAAACCGAAGCGCTTGGTCACCTCGATCATCAGTCCTTCCCCACGAGTCTCAGACCCTTGGGTCGCCGCAGCACACTGACCAGATGTGTCGAGAGGAGTTGGTAGTCGGCACTGGTGTTCTGGATCGTGTTCCACAACCGCTTCTGGTCGGAGAACTCCCATTCGCCGGCTGTGAAATGCGTACGGCCGATCAGCGGCTGGAGGCCTTCCATGAAGTCCTCGACGGTCTCGGCCCGTCGATCGAATACGAGCGCATCCATGACGTAGCCCATGGCCACGAGGCCGGCGCCGTGCACGAGGCGTGAGGTCTTGGGGGTGTGGCCATCCCAGTCGGATGCGAACGCCTTCCGCACCGCGCCGAAGAAGTTCGCGATGAGCGAATAGCCGGCGTCGAGCAATCCGCGGGTGTCATCCCGCCACATGCTCAGTGCTCCGTCGGAGAGAGAGGCCATTACGACCTTGTGGATCAGGGTGTCCTTGATGACGCCGGCACGGTTCGTGTGCTGCTTGATCTGTCCCCGCAGAGGCGATCCCTCGCGGTAGTTGAGGGCTTCGACGAGCAGCGCCGCCGCAGCACGGTCGGACAGGCGCGGGGGCAGGCCCTCGACCGATGGGAGTATCTCGTAGATGAGGTCGCGGGGAAGCGGTTTGGTCGAATTGATGAGGATGAAGTGCTTCTGCAGATCGGCCGCGCCGTCACACAGGAAGGCAGACACGAGCAGCGGGAAGTCGCTGCGCTCGGACATGGTCGCCGCGGTGAAGCGCTGCTGACCGTCCACGATCCACCCCGGAGGCCCTTCGGAGACATCGACTATCAGCCTGCCGTTGTCGATCTCGGCGCCGGAGGGGAACCCGAGGACGATCGCGTTCGGAAGGATCGGATCCTCGTCCAGGTCGAGGTAATCCTGGATCTCGGCGATGTGGTTCCGGATCTGCGGTCGCTGGAAACCCGACAGTCGCCCGTCCTTGTCCCGCCTCGCCCGGTCGACGGTGGCGATCTTCGCTATGGTCTCCGCGTCCGCCTGGAACGTCACGACGGGCGTCCTTTCGGACTGCGACACGGTGAGTATCGGTTCGATGGTCAACTTCATGAGGAAGGTTCCTGTGACATCAGGTGTTCGTGGAAGGCGGCGAGGTTGTGGAAGCCTCGGCGCTTGTTGTGGTTCGAGGAGCGGAAGACGAGGGCCTCCACTCCGATCTCGCGGCAGACGCGGCAGCCGCAGGTGTCCCACGGCCTCGCAGCGAGCGTGCGCGCGTAGCTCCTTCGGAGGGAGGCGAACCGCTCGCGGTTCTGATCCTCGGTCTTCCGATCGTCCGTCAGTACGAGTTGCGCATACTCGAAGATGCTGTCGAGGGTCGGCTCGAGGAGGGCGGTCCCTTCGGCGAACGCGCGCAGGCCGTCCATCGCGGCCTTCTCTTTCGCCAGGAGCAGTTCCTGCCCCGCCTCTCGTGCCGCGGCACTGTTTCGTGAACGACGTTCGTCGGTCGCCTGTGGTACACGGATGGCGGTGTAGTGTTCGAGGGCCCTGGCACCGGATACGAAGTAGTTGCGTTTGTCGTCCTTGAACGCACGCAGCAGCGGTGATGTCGTATCGAAGCTGGTCACCCCGGCCGAGCGCAACCTGTCCGCTTCCTCGATCTTCCCGAAGCCGAGCACATGGACCGCACTGGAGCCCTTGCCGATCATGTCGTTGATCGCATCGAGAGCGCGCAGGATGTCCTTCGTGTCGGATCGGGCCATTCCGCCCAGCGCGATGGACTTGTAGCCCATGCCGATGAGCGATCTGGCGGCTTCGGCCATGCTCGCGGGTGACCATCCTTGCACCACCCCCACAGGCGTGAAACCCGTACCCAGTGCCGGAGCGAGGCGGAGGAAGTCGTCAGCGAGCGTGAGCGTGATCTCCTGCCGGCGGCGTGCTTCCTCGCTGCCGGGGCCGTTCTCGACGTCGAAGTCGAAGATGAGGTGGTCGACCGAGCAACCGTGCGTGAAGCCCCCGTCCGCGTAGAACTCGAGCGTGTCCTCCACCGAATAGGATGGCTCATGCGCGTCGCGGTAGCTGAAGGCTCCGCAGTCCCCCATCAGCATGCTGCCGGGATGCTCTCTTTCCGGATAGCGAAGGAAGCGGCGTGCTCCTTCCCGACGGAACCGCATGGTTTTGGCGATGCTGTATTTGCCGGACGAGTTGTGGTCACTGAAGGCCGCGCGCGACACGAGCAGTCCGTCGTAGGGTGCGCGGTCCATGTGCTCGTGCGGGTATTCATCGCCCGTGTGCACACGTCGCGTCCTCCCTTGGCGCAGACGCGCGAAGTCGTAGCCGGGGTCGATCGTGTCGCTGGTTTCCGCAAAGAGGAACTTCATGCTGCCGCTCTCGGTCGATGCTCGAGACGGATCAGGTGATCTCTCAGACGATTGATCGACTTGGCGGTATATTCGACCTCGTTCCACTCGAGATCGATCTCCTCCCAACGCCCTTCGGTCCAGCGACAGTACGGCGCGATACGCTCCAATGCTTCGATGGAATGCGCGAAGGGATCGGCTGCTGCGTCCGGGCGCCCCAGTATCCGGTCCAGGAGAAATCCCAGAGTTTCGATGCCGGCGGAATGCATCAGTCGGCTTTCACGCGGACTACGGCCCCAGGCTTCCGGGAAGACGGTTCTGACGGCGCTCCAGAAACCCGACAGGATAGCGTACATCGCCTGGATGTCGGCTTCCCTGCCCTTCCCGCCGTAGGGTGCGAGCGCCCCGAGAGGACTGGAGATCGAGCGCTTTATGGCCTTGAGCAGCGCCTGATCATTCACGACGGCACCGCCGTTCTCTTCGCCCGCCCTGATTATCAGGCCGTGGAATGGGGAGTTCCGGTTCTGGTTGAGTGCATCCACGAGCACGTTGGGGATCTTGCGTGGCCCGAGGTCGCGCGGAAGGACCGCCGCGTCGAGCGACGGCAGCAGCACGTCGACCACACCGCGAGGCAGTGGTCTGGCCTTGTTGACCAGAATGAACTGTTCGCGATGGACCGCGATGTCCGCGCTGACGAATGCGATGACCGGCACGGGCAACTTGGATCCGGATTGCTCCAATGCGAGCGATCTCTGCTGTCCATCGACGATCCAGCCTCGAGCGTTGTCGCCGAGGATGTGGAGGGTGCCGGCTGCCGCGTTCCCGAGCATCGACTTCGGACCGCGCGCAGCCGTGAACCGCACCCCGGGAGCGAGAGCTATGATTATCGGGTTCGGAAAGATCACATCGCCCTTGCCGAGGTATTCGGCGATATCGGCGATGTGTCCGCGGATGTCCTTGCGCTGAAAGCCGCCGAGGACGCCGCCTTCCTTGCGCTGGACGCGGCTGATGTCCGCTATATCAGCGATGCGATCCCCGGGCGCGGTGAACATGAAGAGTTCGGTTTCCCCCTGGGCGAACCTGATCGCCTTTGCTTCGAAACCCGTTTCACCCATGCCCGGCTTCCCTTTTCGTCATGATGATCTGCCCCCTTCTGAGTGGTCCAAAATCTTTGTTATTTTGGATCATGAAGGAGACTTTGAATGCCATCGAAGAAGCACACGCCGGAGGAGATTATCGGCAAGCTGCGTGAAGCGGAGATCGCCATTGCGCAGGGTGTCACAACACCTGCAGCGTGTCGTCGGATCGCGGTCAGCGAGCAGACATATTATCGCTGGCGCAAGGAATATGGCGGTCTGAAGACCGATCAGGCGCGCCGGATGAAAGACCTGGAGAAGGAGAATGCGCGGCTTCGCCGGGCGATCTCGGATCTGACGTTAGACAAGCTGATTTTGCAGGAAGCGGCGCGGGGAAACTTCTGAGCCCCGCGCGGCGGCGGCGCTGCATCGATCATGTGCGGCGCGAACTGGCGGTGTCCGAACGGCGCGTCTGCCGGGTGCTCGGCCAGCACCGATCGACACAGCGAAAGGCGCCGCGCGGGGCAGATGACGAACAGGCGCTGACCGAGGATATCATCGCCTTGGCCAAACAATATGGTCGCTACGGCTATCGCCGGGTGACGGCATTGCTGCGCGACGCAGGCTGGACGGTGAACCGCAAGCGGGTCGAGCGCATCTGGCGGCGCGAGGGACTGAAGGTGCCGCAGAAACAGCCCAAGCGCGGCCGGCTATGGCTGAATGACGGGTCGTGCATCCGGCTTCGCCCTGAATATCCGGGCCATGTGTGGGCGTACGACTTCGTCGAGGCTCGCACCCATGATGGCAGGAAGTTCCGTATCCTGACAATCATCGACGAGGCGAGCCGGGAGTGCCTGGCGCTCATCGTCGCCCGCAAGCTCAAGCATCAGGATGTGCTGGCGGCGCTGGCCGATCTGTTCGTATCGCGCGGCCCTCCAGCACATATCCGATCCGACAATGGTAGCGAATTTATCGCCAAGGCGGTGCGGGAATGGCTTGGCAAGATCGGCGTGAAGACGCTCTACATCGCGCCGGGATCGCCGTGGGAGAACGGCTATAATGAGAGCTTCAACGGATCGCTGCGCGATGAACTGCTGAACGGCGAGATCTTCTACAGCCTCGCCGAAGCCGAGGTACTGATCGAGGCCTGGCGCCGCCATTACAATACGGTGCGCCCGCACAGCAGCCTGGGCTATCGCCCCCCAGTCCCGGAAACGGTAACGGCGCCACTGCCGCCGTCCGGTTCCGCTTCGCTCCACCTCCCGTCCGCAGTGGCGCCGGAGGCAGCAATGCACTAACAATCAAACCGGACCACTCGGTGGGGGCCGATCAGTCATGCCGCCGATGCGTCCACTCTCGTCGAGGTGGATGTGATCGAAACCATCTATCTCCTGTCCCTCATGGCTTATCCGGATCATCGCTATCAGGTCCGCCCCATTGCGAAGAAGGAGACGCGGCTGGAATGACTCCACGATCTGCATGAGTGCTTCCAGCACTTCGCCGACCCGGGCCTTTCCGACGAAAGGATCGACGAAGATCGGACTACGCAACTCGACCGTGTCGGCCAACTGTCCGATGGCTGTCGTGACGTCGCCTTCCCCCATCGCGCGGAGGAAGACGTCGATATGAGCTTCTGTCTGCATATGCTCACGATCCTTTTATATTGTCGCTGTGAGGGACCGGACCCTGGAAGAAGATCCGGTCCCGACGCGGGTCACTTGTTCACGGTGCCGGCGCTCGCCTGCTCCATGAAGAGATCGACGTGAACCTGGGGCATGCCATCGAAGGTTCCCCCGATCGGCGATGGGCGTTCCGCCTCGTCGATGAGCTTCTGCGCCTGCTCCTTGCTGACCGGCTCGCCGCGGCCCTGGTAGACCTCCTTGGCCTCGTCCTGCGAAAGGCCTTCGGGGACGGAGGGCGCATAGGGCCAGAAATAGATGGGAGTGCTCGGCTCGACCCTCCAGCTTTCCGACAGGGAGCCCGCATCTACGACATCGAAACCGATTTCGTCGAAGAACTCGGTGATCTTGCTCTTTGCCTCGGCGTCGTCTCCGGCGATCGGGAGCGTCGTCCGGTCGGAAGCGCCGTGCGGACGGGCGTTGCTCTTGATGTGCAGCCAGCTCTGATTATGCATGCCTTTCACGACTTTCGCGCCTTGCAGGTGCTTCTGCACCAGTTCGCTGGACGTGAGTTCGCCGGAGTCGAGCACCTCGTTCGCACCGAAGGCCGGGTAGTAGTTCGTCTGATCGAGGACGACCTTGCCCTGGAACGACGCTGCCGGGACGCTTTCGAGCGCCGGCAAGGGAATGGACAGCGTGACGATATCGCCGGACGCGGCGGCCTCTTCCACGGTGCCGGCGCGGGCTTTCTCTCCCAGTTCGTCAACGAAGCCTGCCAGACTTTCGGGTCCGGTCGCATTGCTTACGACTACCTCGTAGCCCGCCTGGACTGCGAGACGCGCGACGGCCTTGCCGACGAGTCCGGAGCCGATGATTCCAATGGTCTTTGTCAATTTCATGATCCTTCGATTGCTGGATGGGACAACGATGCCCCATCCGTTTCCTTGCGAAGCCTGCGCCTGTCCGCCCGTCGTCGGGCGAAGCGCGAGGCAAGCGGCGCATTCGGGATCTAAGATATTCGAGGACCGGGAACAGGACCTGACGATACAAACCATCGTTGTCGTTTTCAGCAACAAGCTTCATTCCGACTGCATTATCGTCGACCGCGCGCCGGTCTCTTGCAGAATGTCAGGCTCTCATGCGAACGGGGTCCGCGTCCGCTGCATCGCGGCGGTTATCGGGCAGTACTGCGCCGCGGCGAAACCTCTCGATGCAGAGATCGATGAATCCCCTCACCTTAGGGTCCATGTATCGGGTCGATGCGAAGACCGCATGGACAGGTAGCGGCCGCCCTTCCCAATCCGGCAGGACGCGCATCAGCGCGTCGCTGTCCACGTCGTCCTGTGCCATGAAACGGGGAAGCAACGCGATACCGAGACCTGCCTTGGAGAAGTTGCGGGCCGCAAGGACGTTGTCGAGCATGCAGCGGGGCGTCCGCTCCACCTTTTCCGTCATGGTTCCGTTGTTCAGGGTCCAGGCACCGCGGCTGCGGCTTCCCTTCATGACCAGGTCGTGTTCGCCGAGCTCCTGCACGGAGCGCGGGACTCCGGATCGCTCCAGATACTCGGGCGACGCATACAGGCCGTAGGTGATTTCACCAAGCCGTCGCGCGGAGAGGTCGGAACTCTCCAGTTCGCCGATCCGGATCGCGACGTCGATGCCCTCGTGGATGATATCGACGAACCGGGTGGCGTAGACGGTCTCCGCGGTGACCTTGGGCCATTGCGCGAGAAAGTCAGCGATCCAGCCATCGACACGGGTGATCCCGAATTCGGGCGTTGCTGTGATCTTCAGGCGGCCCTGCGGTTCGACCGTCTGTCGAGCGACAGCGGCCTCTGCCTCTTCGACAGCGGCGAGGATCGACTGGGCGCGCTCGAAGTACTCCTGTCCCACGGCGGTCATGCTCAGTCGCCTGGAGGAACGATTAAGCAGACGGGCGCCGAACTTCTCCTCGATGCGTCGGACGATCCGGCTGACCCGTGCCTTGTCCGTGGACAGGAGACTGGCTGCGGCTGTGAAGGATCCCTCCGTGACCACTGCGACGAAGACCTGCATCTCGGAAAAGCCGACTGTTGCTGTCATGGACAACCATCTGCCACTGGCGATACGCATTTTCAATCTCCCCTGGGCTGGCCGTATGGATCGGGATGCGACGAAGGCGCCGGATCGGCTGACTGCCAACATTGCACGTCGTTCTTTCAGTCTGGCCATTCCGCGACGAGTCACCTTGCCTGCCCTCCCGCGCTCCTGAACTGTCGTTTCGGGATCGCGTGATCAGTTCGCATCGAATATCGCGAGTGCTTTCTCCAGACACATTGTGGTCTACGGACCGTTGTCCCGGCCCCTCTTCGGCTTGCCAGACGGCAGGCCTGCACCGGCATCCGGTCCTCCACCCGTTGTCCGTTGCGGCAACGGTCCGGGGATCGGAGCGCACTTACTCGGTCCCTACTGCCCGGTTACATGGACCGGGAGCATGGGCGAGATCGTCCATGGCAGGTGAAGGAGCGGTGCCTCATGGAGATTGGGATAATCGGAAGTGGTCAGATCGGTGGAACTCTCGCGCGCCGGTTTGCTCGGGCAGGCCATTCCGTACTGATCGCGAATTCCCGTGGTCCGGCCTCCCTCGCTGATTTCGACCGGCTCGACGGCGTTCGCGCTGTCACGATACGCGAGGCGGCCAGGGCTGCAGACGTGGTGGTCATGAGCATACCTGTGAAGCGAGTCGGCGAACTGCCCGACGATCTCTTCGACGATGAGGGGAAGGATGTCGTCGTCGTGGACACCGGGAATTATTATCCGAAGGAGCGAGACGGGCGCATCGGCGAGATCGAGGAAGGAATGACGGAGAGTCGTTGGACGTCACGGCAGATCGGAAGACCGGTCCTGAAGGCGTTCAACACGATCCCGTCGGATAGTTTGGAGAATGGGGGGAGGCCTGATGGAGCGCAGGGACGGATCGCCATTCCGGTCGCAGGCGACGATCCCGCGCACAAGCAGAAGCTCTTCGGATTGCTCGACGATCTGGGTTTCGATGGGATCGATGCGGGCACCCTCGACGAGTCCTGGCGCCAGCAACCCGGCACGCCCGTCTACGCGGCGAACCTGGATGCGTCCGGAGCGAGGCGGGCACTGAAGGCGGCGGTGCAGGAAAGGCCTGATGAATTGCGGGCCTGACTGGTCTCGCGAGTCGATGCAAGGACCTCGGATCCGGCGACATCGAACCGAACTATGAACCGGCATGCTTGAACTGCATCGGATCGCCTGAATTACCACGAGATGTTCTCCCGGCCCCGCTTACTGTTCTGGGGCCACGCCTCACTCGAACCCTTCGGAAACCGAGCATCGCTGGCCGCCCCCATCTTGTAAGGCCATTGAAATCGGAATTCCATGTTCTATACTTACTGGTATGGAAAAGCTTGTCACACGAGGTCGTCCGCGCGAGTTCGATACCGACGATGCGCTTGGTGAGGCCCTGCGCCTTTTCTGGCAGAAGGGCTACGAGGGCACGTCGCTGACCGATCTCACCGAAGCGATGGGGATCACGCGACCCAGCCTCTATGCCGCCTTCGGCAACAAGGAGACGCTGTTTCGCCAGGTGCTCGACCTCTACGAGAAGGAAAAGCTCGCCTATATCGGCGAGGCAGTGGAAGCGCCGACTGCGCGTGCCGTGGCCGAGACACTGCTGCTTTGGTCGGTCGATGTCGCGACGGGCGGCGAGTGCCGCGGTTGCATGGGCGTGATTGCCTCGGTCACATGCCAGAGTGTCGAGCCTTCCATTCGCGACGACGTGAACGCTCGAGCGGAATCGGCCAAACAGCTGATTGTCGATCGGATGCAGCGCGCTATCGACGATGGCGAGTTCGCCGTTGCGACCAATGCCACTGCGATGACCCGCTATCTGCTCGCATTGATGCAAGGCATCTCGGTTCAAGCGCAAGCGGGTGCCAGCCGTAGCGAGCTCATGGAAGTCGCTGAATCGGCGCTTCTTTCCTGGCCGGCACGCTGATCCCTTTTCGCACCTGCGAAAAAAATACCTAGCGGTACAGAAATTCCGCTTGACCTGAACGCGAGATTATATACTTATCGGTACAGATAGCTGAGCGGTGAGCGATTGCCGTGCAGCGCCCGGAAGTCGTTGGCTTCCGGTTCAACTGAATTTGCGTGTGCGCCGCTTCGAAAGCCCTGTTTTCGAAGATGATCTCGCACGTCTTGCTGAAGGCCAGGCAAACCGATGCTCGATACCCCCATCGATCGCTACCACGACGCCGTCGCAGAAGATCGCCGCGAACGACATATCGCCGAAATCCTCGGGGACGATGCCTCCCCGACGGAGGCCGGAGAGTCGGCGGAGCGAGAACCCCGCCCCCGCCGCCGGAGGCTGGCGCTGTGCCTGGCGCTGCTGGTCGCGACGATCGGCGCCTGGTGGCTGCTGGGCAGCAAGCCGGCTGCGACCGCCGCACCGCCCGTGCCGGTGGTTACCGCCGCGCTGCCTTTGCAGCAGGAAATCACCGAATGGGACGAATTCGTCGGCCGGTTCCAGGCGAGCCGCAGCGTCGAGGTCCGCCCGCAGGTCTCGGGCGCAATCACGCGCATCCATTTCACCGACGGCCAGTTCGTCCGTCAGGGCGCGCCGCTCTTCACGATCGACTCGCGCAGCTATCGCGCCGCGCTGGCCGAGGCGCAGGCTGAAGTCGCCCGCGCCGACAGCGCGCTGGCGCTCTCGCGCGACAATCTGGCCCGCGCCCAGCGGCTGATCACCGACGATGCGATCGCCGAAACCGAGATCGACCGCCTGCGGGCCGAGGTCCGCAACAATGCGGCGACGCTGGCCGCGGCCAAGGCGCGCGTCTCGGCGCGCTCGCTCGAGGTCGGCTTCACCACGGTGCGCGCGCCGATCTCGGGGCAGATTTCGGATCGCCGGATCGACGCGGGCAACCTTGTCTCGGGCGGCGGCGGCAGCGCGGCCACGCTGCTCACCACGATCAACGCGGTCGACCCGGTCTATTTCGAATTCACCGGTTCCGAAGCGCTGTTCCTCAAGGCCCGCCGCGAAGGGCTCGACAAGGGCACGCCGGTCGAGATCCGCTTGCAGGACGAGACCGATTATCGCTGGCAGGGCACGCTCGACTTCACCGATAACGGGCTCGACAGCCAGTCGGGCACGATCCGCGCGCGGGCCGTGGTCCGCAATGGCGAAGGCTTCCTCGCGCCGGGCCTGTTCGGGCGGATGCGGCTTGCGACCGGCGGCACGCGGCAGGCGCTGCTGGTACCCGATACCGCGGTCACCACCGACCAGACGCGCAAGCTGCTGCTGGTGGTCGGCAAGGACGGGACGGTCGCCACCCGCGCGGTCGAACTGGGCCCGCTGGTCGGCCAGCTGCGCGTGATCGAACAGGGGCTCAAGCCCTCCGACCGGGTGATCATCAAGGGCACCCAGATGGCCATGCCGGGGCAGAAGGTCAGGGCGCAGGACGGCCGCATCGCCGCTTCCGCACCCGCCCGCGAGACGGCGCGCGAAGCGCCGGTCGCGATCCCTGCCGCCTCCGCCAGCCTCGCCAGCTAAGACGCCCTCGCGGCTCGCGCCACGTCCCCAATTCACGCCCGGAGTGCGTCCATGACACTTTCCCGCTTCTTCATCGATCGGCCGATCTTCGCCAGCGTCCTTGCCGTGCTGGTGACGCTGGTCGGCGCGATCTCGTACTTCTTCCTGCCGGTCAGCCAGTATCCCGACATCGTCCCGCCCACGGTGACCGTCACCGCGGTCTATCCCGGCGCATCGGCCGAAACGGTCGCCGATACCGTCGCCAACCCGATCGAACAGGAAATCAACGGCGTCGACGGCATGCTCTACCAGTCGAGCGAATCCACCGGTGACGGACGGATGACGATCACCGTCACCTTCGCGCCGGGCACCGATCTCGACGAAGCGCAGGTGCTGGTCCAGAACCGCGTCGCCATCGCCGAGGCGCGCCTGCCCGAAGAGGTCCAGCGGCTCGGGATCGTCACACGCAAGACCACGCCCGACTTCCTCATGATGGTCAATCTGATATCGCCCGACGGTTCGCTTGATCGTGAATACATCTCCAACTACGCGCAGACGCGGATCAAGGATCGACTTGCCCGGCTCGACGGCGTCGGGGACGTGCAGATGTTCGGCCAGCGCGAACTGGCGATGCGCGTCTGGATCGATCCGGGCCGCGCGGCCGCGCTGGGGCTGACGGGCAGCGATGTCGTTCGCGCGCTGCGCGCCCAGAACGTCCAGGTCGCGGCAGGGACGCTCGGCCAGCAGCCGAGCCCCGATTCCGCTTTTCAGCTCAATGTTGAAACGCAGGGGCGCTTCACCAGCCCGGCGCAGTTCGGCCAAGTCGTGATCCGCACCGACGAACAGGGGCGCCAGATCCGCGTCCACGACGTCGCGCGGGTCGAGATCGGCGCGGCCGACTATGCCACCTCGGCCTATCTCAACGACATGGATTCGGTCATCCTGGAGGTGTTCCAGAAGCCCGGCTCCAACGCGCTCGACGCGGCGGATGGGGTGAAGGCGGTGATGGAGGAGCTGTCGGGCGATTTCCCGCAGGGGCTCGAATACCGAATCGTCTACAATCCCACCGAATTCATCGCGCAGAGCATCGATGCTGTGCTTCACACCCTGCTCGAGGCGGTGGTGCTCGTGGTGCTGGTCATCGTGGTCTTCCTGCAGAAGGCGCGTGCCTCGATCATCCCGGTTCTCGCCATCCCGATTTCGCTCGTCGGCACTTTCGCTGTGCTCGCGATGCTCGGCTATTCGCTCAACAATCTCTCGCTGTTCGGGCTGGTGCTGGCGATCGGCATCGTGGTCGACGACGCGATCGTCGTGGTCGAGAATGTCGAACGCAATCTGGAGGCGGGTTACAGCCCGCTCGAAGCGGCGCGGCGGTCGATGGACGAGGTCGGTACCGCGCTGGTCGCGATCGTGCTCGTGCTTTGCGCGGTGTTCGTGCCGACGCTCTTCATGGGCGGGCTCTCGGGCGAGTTCTACAAGCAGTTCGCGGTCACGATCTCTGCCGCCACGGTGATCTCGCTGTTCGTCTCTCTGACGCTGTCGCCCGCGCTTTCGGCGCTGCTGCTCAAACGGCACGAACACCTGCCCGAGGACGCGCCGCGCTGGCGCAAGGCGATCGAGAAGGCGGGCGACAGGTTCAACGCCGGTTTCGAGCGCTTCAGCGACTGGTATGCGCGGCTGACCGGCCGGCTGGTCGCGATGCCGCGGCGGATGATGCTCGCCTATGGCGCGCTGATCGGCCTCACCGGCCTGACACTGGCGGCCACGCCCACCGGCTTCGTCCCGCAGCAGGATCAGGGATATTTCGTCTCGGTGATCCAGTTGCCGCCGGGCTCGGCCACCACGCGCACCGATGCGGTCATGAAGAAGGTCGCTGAACGCGTGCTGCCGATCGAGGGCATCACCGGCACGGTCATGCTGTCTGGTTTCGACGGAACGACACAGACGCAATCGGCCAGCTCCGCCGCTGCCTATTGGGTGCTCGACGAGTTCGAGAACCGCCAGGGCAATGGCCGTTCGATCGACGAACTAATCGCCAAGGCGCAGGCGGCGACCGCCGACATCAACGAAGCACGGCTGATGATCGTCAAGCCGCCCGTGATCCAGGGGATCGGCTCGGCCGGCGGTTTCCGCATGATGCTCAAGGACAATTCGGGGCAGGGGTACCGCCAGATGCAGGAGGTGGCGAACGCGGTCATCACGCAGGCCAACCAGCAGGACGGGCTGGCCGGGGTCTACACCTTCTTCGACACCGGCACGCCGCGCGTGAAAACCGATATCGACCGCGACAAGGCGCAGATGCTTGGCGTCGCCCCCAGCGACATCTTCGACACGCTGTCGGTCTATCTCGGAAGCGCGTTCATCAACGACTTCAACCTGCTGGGGCGGACCTATCGCGTCACCGCGCAGGCGGATGCCGACTATCGCGACGATGTCAGCGATATCGGCAATCTCTACGCCCGCTCGGACAGCGGGGCGATGGTGCCGCTGGGCTCGCTGGCAACGATAACCGACACCACCGGCCCCTACCGTGTCAGTCGCTACAATCTCGCGCCCGCGGTCGCTATAGACGGTGACACGGCGCCGGGCGGATCGACCGGGCAGTCGCTGGTGACGATGGAGAAGGTCGCGGCGGAAGCGTTACCGCAGGGCTATTCGACCGAATGGACCGGGATCGCCTTCCAGCAGGCGAGCACGGGCAACACCGCCGTCTATGTCTTCGGACTGGCGGTGCTGCTCGTCTTCCTCGTCCTCGCGGCGCAATACGAGAGCCTGATCATGCCGCTGGCGATCATCCTGATCGTGCCGATGTGCCTGCTCGCCGCGATGATCGGGGTGAACCTGATGGGGATGGACAACAATGTCCTGACCCAGATCGGGCTCGTCGTGCTCATTGCGCTGTCGGCGAAGAACGCGATCCTGATCGTCGAATTCGCCCGCCAGGGCGAGACGCTGCACGGCCTGTCGCCGGTCGATGCCGCGGTGGAGGCGGCGCGCACCCGTCTGCGTCCGATCCTGATGACCAGCTTCGCCTTCATCCTCGGCTCGGTCCCGCTCGTCATCGCCACCGGTGCCGGCGCGGAATTGCGCCAGGCGCTGGGAACGGCGGTGTGCTTCGGCATGCTCGGCGTGACCGGCTTCGGGCTCGTCTTCACTCCCACCTTCTACGTCGTCTGCCGCGCGCTCGGTGATCGGCTTGCCTCGCTCCGCAGCTCCGGCCGCGACAGCGACCCGCGCCCCGCCATGCAGCCGGCCGAATAGGAGTTCGCTCATGTTCCTTCGCACCTTCTTCCTCTCCGCCGCTTCCGCGTTGGCCCTGGCTGGCTGCGCGGCGGGGCCGGACCACATTTCCTCGACCCCAACCCCCGATGTGGAAACCGGCCCCTTCCTTTCCGCCGAGACCGATGTCGTCAGCCCTGCGCCGCTGCCCGAGAACTGGTGGCGCCTCTATAGCGACCCCGTGCTCGACGGATTGGTGGCCGATGCGCTGGCCGCCAATACCGATATCCGCCAGTCGGTCGCGCGGATCGACCGGGCCCGCGCTGCTTTGCGCGGCGCACGTTCGGCCCGCCTGCCGCAGGTGGGCCTGAACGCGTCCGCGGGCTATGGACGGACAGCCGCTGCTCAAACTCCGCCCGGGCAGGATCGCGAGGGCGGCCGGTTCTCGCTCGGGGCGGACATCGCCTATGAGATCGACCTGTTCGGACGCGTCAGTAGCGGCGTTGCTGCAGCCCGCGGCGACGTCGCCGCGGCGCGCGCCGATGCCGAGGCAGTCAGGGTGATTGTGGTGGCAGACACGACGCAGGCCTATGCCGATGCGGCCAGCGCCGCTGCCCGGCTGCGGGTGGCGCGCTCGATCGTCGATCTGCTTGAAGACAGCCTGCGCCTGACCCGCTTGCGCCACGATGCGGGCTATACCGATGGGCTTGCGGTCGCGCGGATCGAGAGTCTGCTCGAACAGCGCGCTGCCACGATTCCCGCGATCGAGGCGGAGCGCCGTGCCGCCCTGTTCGCGCTCGCCACGCTGACCGGACGCGCACCCGCAGCACTGCCGCCCAATTCTGGTGAGCGGACCGTCCCATTGGAGATTGATGCGCCGCTGCCGGTGGGCGACGGGTCGCAACTGCTCTCGCGTCGGCCGGACGTTCGCGCAGCGGAACAGCGCGCGCTGGCCGACGGAGCACGGATCGGATTAGCTCGCGCCGATCTCTATCCGCGCATCACGCTGGGTGGGTCGATCGGATCGAACACATCCAGGCTGGGCGATCTTTTCACTGGCGGCCCGCTGAGCTTCGTTCTCGGTCCGCTGATCGACTGGGCCTTTCCGAATCGGGAGCCGGTCTATGCCCGGATCGACGCGGCAGAGGCGGATGCACGGGGTTCGCTCGCCGCATTCGACGGCAGAGTGCTCGTCGCCTTGCAGGAATCGGAGACGGCGCTGTCGAACTATGCCCGCGCGCTCGAGCGGCGGCGAATCCTGATCGACGCGGTTGCCTCGGCGGAGCGCGCGGCGCGGATCGTGCGCGCGCAGAACCGCGAGGGGCTCATCAATTCGCTCGAGACGCTCGATGCGGAGCGCACGCTCGCCGAAGCGCGCGCGACGCTCGCCGATCAGGATGCCATTGTTTCCCGCCGGCAGATTGGCGTGTTCCGTGCGCTTGGTGGGGGTTGGTCGATCGGGACGGAAAGTTCGAATGAGGAAGGATAGGCGCTACCCCGTCAGAACGCACCGCGAAGCTCTTGCCTTCGGAATGCTTGGTTTCTTCATTACATCGGCCGTCTTGATATACCCTATGCTTCACGGTTTCTTCTGACATGTGGAAATGGTGCGACGGTCCATCGATGCATTGAACGCCCATGGATCAGTGTGGGACGGATCCGTCGCGGAACGGCAGCAATCCACTTCTGATCGTGGGAAAAGGAATGACCGCAATGAGCTCAATCCATCCCAGACTAGCGTGCTTCCACAGCTATTGCGTGAGCGGGTGTATGCATACCTTAGCTGCTGCAATGCGACCAACCGCCCATTGCGTAAATTGCAATCGGCGGAAATCAACAGATCACATGCTGACGTCGACTTGGTCGGTCAAGAATTGCACGAATAATAATCGGCCTGCCGGATTCATTCTCGGGCACTTGCATAGCATTATGCACTAAGCGTTCTCGCGTCGCGCTCTCGCTCAAGGAGCGTCCATGGTCGATAGGTAGCCCTCTTCCGGAGACCAATAGCCCCAAAAACTCTTCGACCATTCATCCTTCATGGTAATGAGAAGAGCTTTACATCGCCGTCGCTCCCCTCCAGACCTTTGCATTTCGGGGTTACGGCGCATTCTCGTAACATTTTTCAAGGAATGAACTACCGGGTTCGAACGCACGAAGAACAAGGGTTTGAAATCGGAAAAATCTACTAGGTCGAGCAAACGGTAGTTCCCCGAGGAGCCCGCAGCACAGATCGTCGCGGGAAGCTCCTTGTCCCAGATTGCAAGCATGGAAAAGCCGTTCCTGCTTTCGCGGAAGCGAAACCACCTGTACTCGAGGTCAAGCGTTGCTCGTTTTGCGAACCGTGCATGCTCCATCGATCCAGCTAATAACGAGCCCCGTTTTTCGAGCACGATGTCCGTTTCTGACGAACAGTCGTACTTGGACCGAAACCTTATCTTCTGGTGCTGGTGCTTGTTCAAGGCACCTCCGGCCTGAGCGATCCCCGGCTTGACATCGACGTCGGAAAGGAAGTTCGCACAGCTTCTGCTGATCATTGCCCTGGCCATGATCTTTTCGCGCACTTTTCGCATTTCAGCCTCCTTCAACGAGGGATATGGACACAAAGGATCATTTTTGCAGGGTTATTCGTTGCGTATCGGAAAGCCTGCCTAGCAATTCCCATGGCTCATCGTCTTTTAACGTAGAAGGCATGCCTTTGTAGTAACATCGACTGAGGGCGGGCCACGAGCGGCAGATGGTCCTGTCGACTAGCGCGGGGTGTCGAACAGCGAGCGCATGGCTTTCGTCAACGGAAGCCATGTCTATCTCGCGCATGATGGCCTCCCGCGAGGCAGCAACGAGCGCGGCGCCGACGTCACTGCTGCTCTCAATTGTGTCGAACACCGCTTGAAGGTCGTCCGAACGCATCCCCTCCTCGAACAGTGTGATCGCTGCCTCTTGAGCAGATGATCACGAACTTAAGCGGACGGCTCCCTTCCAGTGATGGGCATCTGACTGTAGATAGACCAGAAGCGGTCCATTTCTAGCCCTTCAGGAGCGTTTCCACGGTTAATGTCTGAGTTGGTGTAGGCATATCCAACCTGCTGCAATGCGACCGACCGCCCATTGCGTAAATTGCAATTGGCGGAGACGAACAGCTCATATGCTGACGTTACCTTGGTCAATCAAGAACTGCTTGAATAATCGGCCTGCCAGATTTTTTATCAGGCACCCGCATGGCATCATGCGCTAATTGCTCTCGCGTCGCGCTCTCGCTCACGGAGCGTCCATGGTCGATAGATATCCTGCTTCAGGAGACCAATAGCCCCAGAAACTTTTCGACCATTCATCCTTCATGGTAATGAGAAGAGCTTTACATCGCCGTCGCTCCCCTCCAGACCTTTGCATTTCGGGACTACGGCGCATTCTCGTAACATTTTTTAAGGAATGGACTACCGGGTTCGAACGCACGAAGAACAAGGGTTTGAAATCGGAAAAATCTACTAGGTCGAGCAAACGGTAGTTCCCCGAGGAGCCTGCAGCACAGATCGTCGCGGGAAGCTCCTTGTCCCAGATTGCAAGCATGGAAAAGCCGTTCTTGCTTTCACGGAAGCGAAACCACCTGTACTCGAGGTCAAGCGTTGCTCGTTTTGCGAACCGTGCATGCTCCATCGATCCAGCTAATAACGAGCCCCGTTTTTCGAGCACGATGTCCGTTTCTGACCAACAATCGTACTTGGACCGAAACCTTATCTTCTGGTGCTGGTGCTTGTTCAAGGCACCTCCGGACTGAGCGATCCCCGGCTTGAGATCGACGTCGGAAAGGAAGTTCGCACAGCTTCTGCTGATCATTGCCCGGGCCATAATCTTTTCGCGCACTTTTCGCATTCCAGCCTCCTTCAACAAAGATATGGACACAACGGATCAGCTTTTCAGATTTATTTTGTTGCATTGGCGGAAAGGCTGCTTGTCCCCCTGTCTCGCAGCGACTGCTAGGTTGTCTTCTATTGCCTATCTGACCTTCATTTCGCCGATCCACTTTTCGACCGCGTCGAGCGCCCGTTTGAATGCGAGATCGAGGGAGCGCGCGCGGCGCCAGTGCGCGCAACATTTCAGCATGCTCTTCCAGTTCCGATTCCTGACTGTATGCGTTAAGATGCCGTAAGCCAGATCTATCTCGCATGCGGCAGCCGCGCACGAGGCAACAACCAGGACGGCGCAGGAGACACTGTCGCTTTTAACAGTGTCGAACACTGCTCTAGAGGTCGCCCGAGCTCATCTCCCCCTCCCCCCCCAACAGCATGATCGCTACCGCCTCAAGCAGCTGCGATGATTATGAGGGGATGTCTGCTTTCACGAGATGACCATTCCAACAGTGGGCAGTCCGGTCACGGCCCACTTCCCGCCATTTCTAGAGGCCCTCCACAACATTCACCCGTACGGGTGTAGCCGGACACAACCTGCTCCAATCCGACCAACCGCTTATCGCGTAGCCCGCAATCGGCCGAATACTAACGGTTCAATCACTGCCGTTAACCTTCGCTGGTTAAGAAGCGTCAAGTTATTCGCGCCAAAACCGTTATGCTCAGGGCAATCGACCAACGAAGATAGATCCTGTGTGGCGATGCCGGATCGTCCATGGACGATCCGGCGCACTATGAAATTTAGGCCGCCTGGGCGAGGTAAGGCAGGTCGAAGGTATCACCCCGCTCCCACTGCTCGGCTTGGATCGCCATAAGTCGGTTGTAGGCCCTCACCATGTCACCATTTGCCGCTTCGAAGGTCGAGGCCGGTGCTTCCGTGATGTGGTGCAGATCGAGCGCATCGTCGAATCTGTACGCGCCCAGATTGAAGCCGTCTGGTACGAGGGTCGCGCGGTCGTCTTCGCCAGTCAGGCAGAGCATGCAGCTCTCGATGTAGTGCATCCCCCCTCCCATCTGCGCGATCAGGCCGATCTGCGGAACAGGGCATTCTGCAGACTGATGAACCCAGAGGAGCGGGCGGCCAGTTGTCTGGACCCGGGAAGCGAACTGCATCAGGCCGAAAGCGTGAGGAGCCGTACCGCTCAGCATTATGTCCACCTTGTCTCGGAATTCAGTGAAGCGTCCGGACTGGCCGCTCAGCAGGCGAGCAAGGGCGGCAAAGAAGTTGGCGATGCGGTTCTGCTGTTCAATCTGAGTCATTTCAAGTCTCCATAGGCCGCGGGGATCGCATGCCTTTTTCCGCTCTCGTCCAGAGAGCCACCTCCTTTCGTTCTTAAGAAGATCATCAGTCGGCCACGGCCGCTTTGCATCCTAATCTCTGCCGGTTAGAGTTAGACTTGCTGATCTAGGAAACTGCCACTCTTTAGATTTTAGCCCTCATTGCAAAGGAGTGCGCTGTGCGACGATTAGACCGTTCTGCGGATAGGTCGCCAGGCGCTATGGCTGCAATCGGAATTGCAGTTTGGCGAGGTCGTCGGGCGTCGTCTCAGTTCCGAGCAGGTTTTGCGGCGCTCGCGCGGGTCAGCATCGGTTTCCCCCTACCGCAGGCGACTAGGCCTCGAGCGGCGACGGCGCTACAGCGATGATTTCGCCGGTCGTCACCAGCACGATCAGGCCGCGCGTGGTGCCGGTCATATCCAGATAGGCCCGCACCTGAGCGCGGTAGTGATCGACCGTCTCAGGCGTTGGCTGGACGTCGCTCTTCCAGTCGATGACCACCTGCGGCGTCCCATCGGGGGCCCAGCCGATGGCGTCGACGATGCCGGCGGACGCCTGCTCAACCTCATTGAGGAATGTTGACGCATAGACCGGGAGCTCCGGGCTGAGGACGGGACGAAGCTCTGCGATTTCGGGCAAGGCAAGCGTGCGGGAGACGCAGCCGACAAGTTCAGCGGGTGAAAGGCCCTGTGACGGGTCTTCGACCGCCGGCCAGCCGAGCGCCGCGATGAGCGAGCGCGCCCGATCGGTCAGCGCGGCGCTGTCTGGAGCGGTCTCGCCGGTCAACACCTCTTCGAGAAGCTTGTGCAGGATCAGGCCGCGCTCGCGTCCCCCCTGTATGCTGGGGCGTTTGGCCTCGTCATCGGGCTTGCGCTCGTCGCGCGCCGCCCAGATTTCCACCGCTTCCGAGGTAAGCACTGGGCCGACGCTGCTTTCGTCACGGCTGGGCGCCAGCCAGGTCAAGCGGCGATGGCGCTCGGCGATAGCGGCGGCTTCCACTGCAAAGCTTTCGCGGGTCTGCTGGTTGCCTTCGCCCGCCGCCACGGCGCCCATCTCCAGCGGCAGATGAGCCACATCGAGCGCCGGGAGGTCGCCGAGCGAGAGGTCGAGCAACGAAATCCAGGCCGACTTCGACGGCGAGGCGTCGAGGCGAGGCAGAACCAGCAGCTCGCGCGCCCGAGTGGCGGCGACGTACCAGAGGCGGACGCGCTCGCGATCGAGCTCGGCGTTTTCCGCGTCGCGCACTTCGTCATAGCCGGCCGGTTTCACGCCGAAAACCGGGCAGTAGAAGGCGTCGCTTTCGCGATCAGTCACCGCGTTCTCGGCCGGCATGATGCCTGTCATCGTGTTCACCGGCACCACGATCGGCCACTCAAGGCCCTTGGCCGCGTGCATGGTGTAGAGCGCAACGGCTTCTTCCTGCGCGTCGGGCCGCCCCTCGACGGCGCGGGCTTCATCGGTCCATGCAGCGGTCATGGTCTCGGCAAAGGCGCGCAGTCCCCGAACCGCGAAAGCGGAGGTCAGGCTGAGATAAAGATCGACATTGGCGAGCGCCCGCTCGGCCTGGCCCCGGTGGCGGGCGAGCAGCATCGGCCGCACCCGCATCACGTCGACCGCTTGCGACAGCAGGTTGTGCGGCGTGGTATTGTTGGTCCGGCGATTGAGGACTTGCAGCTTTTCGATCACCGAGCGCGCCAACGGGTGGGCGATCGCACTGGTCTCCACGCCGAGGTCGAGGCGCGGCAGGGCTTCGGGATATTCTTCGGACCGGGGCAGCGCCCAGATGATGTCGAGCAGTTCTTCCTCGGTCAAACCGACCAGAGGGCCGCGCAAGAGCGCGCCCAACGCGAGCGTATCGCGGCGATCCGCAAGGATGCGGGTCAGCGCGATGAGATCTTGGATCTCCTGTCGCCTGAACAGGCCTTTGCCGGCCTGGGTGGCGACCGGAATGCCGTGGCGCTCAAGGGCCTCTTCATAACGCCACAGGTCGCTTCCGGTCGGCGCGAGCAGGGCGATGTCACCCGGCCGGCAGACCCGGCTGGCATCGGAGCGACGATCGATGATAATCTCGCTGCCGATCAGGCGGGCGCACAACTCGGCGACAGCTTCGGCTTCCGCATCGCGTTGCTGCTCGGCGCTCGCCTTGCCGTTCTCGTCGGCGACGGTGACATCCAGCGCCGCGACGCAGGGAGCCTCGCCCCGGTTGGAATGGAACGGGTCGAGTGCGGTGAAACCCGGCTGGCCGTCGCTCGATAGCAGCGTTTCGAAGCGCTCGTTCACATAGGTGAGGATTGGCGCGCAGGAGCGGAAGTTGGTGGAAATCGACAGGACGCTGTCGGCATCCTGCGCGATGAAGGCGTCGCGCGCCCGGACATAGGCGCTGACATCGGCGCCGCGGAAGCGATAGATCGCCTGCTTGGGGTCGCCGACCAGGAACAGAGCGCCGGGGCGGATCTGGAACTCGCTCCACTCGGCGGTCGCGCGTCCGGCGGGCGGCTCCCCGCATAGCCGCCAGAAGATTTCGGTCTGCAGCGGGTCGGTGTCCTGGAATTCGTCGACGAGAACCCGTGTGAAGCGCGCGCTCAGCGCGCGGCGGACCTCGTCATGATCGCGCAGCAGGTCCCGCGCGGCGAAGATTAGGTCGTCGAAATCGAGCAAGGCGGCCGAACGTTTGTAGTCCCGGAACCGCTCCAGCACCGGCTGCGCCTGCGCGATCAGATCGGCCAGGACGTGGCTGGCGACATTCTGGAGTAGGAGCTGCCACGCCTGACAGCACGCCGCGTAGTGGCCCTCGGCCGCCGCGTTGAGGCGGTCGCCATCGGCTTTGGCCAGGCCCTCGCGCTTGGCGGCCTCCACCCATTTGCCCTTCTTTCTGAAGGCCAGAAACGAGCCGCTCTTGGTGCAAAGATCGGGGTGCGGCGGCGTCACCAGCAGCCGGATGAGTCCGGCCGGCGTTTCGGCGGTCGCCGCATCCTCCATCGCTTGGGCCATCCCGGCGAGCCGCTCGGCGAACGTCGCGGTCTCGTCCTCGACCGCGGGCGCGGTCTGGATGAAGTCAGAGAAGGCCGCGGTCGCATCATGGAAGGCGCGCAGATGCGGCGCGAGCGGCGTCGCGGGCGGCGCCGACACGGTGCGCCGCTTGCGCAGGTTGGCGATGATCTTATGGATCAGCCCGACGGTTTCGCCGGGGCTTTGCAACACCATTTCGGCGATGATGCCGGCCTGGCCGCCGGAAAGCTGCTCGCGCAGCCAGATGTCGACGATCTCGATGAAAGCGAGGTCGGCCTGGTTGCTGTCCATCACGTGGGCGCCCGGGTCGATGTCGGCTTCGACCGAATAGGGCTTGATCAGGCGCTGGCAGAAGCCGTGGATCGTCGAGCAGGTGATCTCGTCGATCGCTGCCGAGGCCGCCGCGAGGTTGGCCTTGTGGATTTCCGACAGACCGTCCGGAAAAGCGATCCGCAATTCGGTCGGGACCGTGCCCACTACGAGGTCGGCGACGAAGTCGCGGACGCGGATCAAAAGTTCGCTCGCCGCCAGTTCGGTGAAGGTGACGGCCGCGATCGATTTGGGCGCGACCCCTTCGGCCAGCATCGCGGCGATGCGGCCGGCCATGACGGCCGTCTTGCCCGAACCCGCGCCGGCCTCCACCAAGATGGACCGGTCGTGGACGCTGATCGCAGCGCGGCGGGCACTGTCGTCGCGCAGGGCTTTGCTTGCGGCGGTCATCACTGGGCCTCCCAGACTTGCGCGGCGTCGCCGAACATATCGGTAGCGGCGGGCAGCTTGCGTTTGCAGTAGGTGGCGCCAGCGTTCGCCGGCAGGGCGAAGGCGAGGTGGTCATATGTTCCGCCGGTGTCGGGCCCGATGAGGGCGTGCCCGGCGGTCAGGTTGGCGCGCGCCGCCTGCAGATAGCCGGTGATCTCGACCAGGGTGGCTTCCGGATCGGAGAGCTGGAGATCGACCTGCTCGCGCGGGAAGAGCAAAGAGGCGCTGATCGAGATCTCGGATCCGAGCAGCGCCTTGACGGCAAAGGCGTAGAGGCAGCGCTGCAACTCGCGGCCGCCGTCGACGCTGATATCCTCCCTAGGCGGGCGCCCGGTCTTGTAGTCCCGGACCAGGGCGCGCTTGCCGTCGCCCGAAAGGTCGAGACGGTCGATGTAGCCGTTGATCCGGAAGTCCGCGTCGGGGATTTCGACCGGGATGTTGGAATCCCAGGGGCTGTCGGCGTCCGACTTGGGTTCTAAGCCGCCAAAGGCCACTTCTCCATAGGAGCGGGCGTCCGGCAGCCGCTCGTCGTCATAGGTGAGCGCGCGGCTCGTCAGAATGCGGGCGTCGTCGAGCGTCCGGCGCCAGATCACCTCCGGCGGCACAGCGCGTTCGCTCTCCCAGACCCTGGCGATCTCGCGTGCGGCCTCCTGCACGGTGGCTTCGATCTGCGCCTCGTCGGCGTTGGCCAGACCGCCGTCGGCCTCCAACTTCTGGAGCGCCAGATCGAGCGTCATGTGGACGAGGTCGCCCATGCCCAGGGCGTCGAGAACCAGAGGATCAGCGCCGCTTTCGGGCATTCGCAGCCGCATCGCGTAGCGCCAGACGAAGCCGAGCGGGCTGCGCAGGAGGAGGCGAAGCGAGCTTGCCGACTGGGTGCGGTCGAGGATGGCCAACAAGAGCGGGTGTTCGGCGCGCACCAGGCCATCGTGCGGCGTAATCTCCTTGCGGTGCCAGTTGCGCCAGCAGGCCGTGGCGGCGACCGCCTGGGGCGCGTCGGCAAACTCCGGCGGGCGCGCCATCAACCGATCGGTCTCGCTGAAGGCATGAGCTGGGACCGCGTTGCGGCGGACGTAGGTCTCCTCGCCATAGGCGCCGAGCAGCGAGCTGCGGCCGAGGAGCCGCCCTTCACCGTCGCGGCGCGCACGCGACAGCACCACCTGGCGCTCGGTCGTGGCGAGGATCGTCTCGAAGTCCCGGCGATCGGCCGCCGCGACCGGCAGGGGATCGAGATCGGCGGTGGGAATGACGTGGTCGGAGATCAGGCGGTCTTCGGAGATGCTCCGCGGCCAGCGCGACGAATTAAGCCCGATCAAGCGAACGAACCGGCGCGGCGAGGCCGCCAAGGCGCTGGCGGGCATCCAGGCGACCGAGACGCAGGCCTCGAGGCCGTCGTCCTGCTTGAGATTCTCCAGCGTCGTATCGAGCGATCCGGTCGGCCCCGCCAGCAGCGCCTTGCGCCAGATTGCCAGGGCGCGGCCGCTGAGCAGCGCCGCGCCGATCTCCTCGGCGGCGCTGTGGCCCTTGCCCAGAAGCTCAACGACGCCCCGCAAGGTAGGGGTGTGCTCTTGCTCGTCAGGCCAGTCCGCAGCGGTCAGGCGCCCGAGCAGACGCGTCCAGGCCGAGACCGACGCAAGCGGGGCTTCGGTCGGCAAAATGCGCAACCAGCCCGCCGGCAACGTCTGGAGCGGACCGGCCTCGGACCCGCACAGCGCAGCGAGACGGCGCAGCCGGGTCTGCGACAAGCCGCGAACGAGGATGTCGGCGAGCGCGGCGGCCGCCTGACCCTCGCGAGTGGTGGTGACCTTGATCCCGTGGATGAAGTGCAGGTCGAGGTTCGCGTCGGCGCGAAGCGACAGGAAATGGTCATCATATTCCGCCGTCGAGGCGGCGGCGATGGCGATTTCCGCCGGCTGGGCCTCACCCGAAGCCAGTAGCGCACGCGCCCAGCGGATCGCCTCGATGGCCTCATGATACGCCGTCGATGCGCTTTCCGCCCGAACCTCCGGGGCCTGCGGCGCATCGCGCGCGATGGTGACGCCGGTCGCCTCGAGCCAGGGCGGCGTGGGCCGAGGGCCCGCCGTCCAGGTCACAGGGGTGCAGCCGGTTAGCGCCGCAAGCAGCGGCCGCCAGCACGGCGACAGCTCGGTGATGCCGACGATCTCGACCGGTCCGAGAACGGCCTTGGCGTGAGCTAGACGCTGACAAGCGGTCGCGACCAGGTCGCAGGGCCGCATCATGCCCGGTGGCAGCTGCGCAAGCACCGCCGCTTCGAGTCGCGCAATTGAGTCGAGACGCGGATGCTCGTGGGAGCGGGAAGCGAGGTCGATGCTGGCGCGCCAGGTCTTGTGCAGGGTGTCGGCCGAGGCGTCGACCATGCCGGGCAGGAGCTTGATGCTTTCGAGTTCGCCGAGCGAGGTGTCCGGCAGGACGGCCTGGATCGCGGTGCGCAGGCTTTCGTCGTCGATCGGCCTCGAAAAGCCGCCGGCGAGGCGGGCTGCCAGCTGCTCGAACGACATGATCTGCAGGCCGTGTCGGCGGTGGCGTGCGGCGTCGAGGCGAAGCTCACGCATCGCCATGCGCCCGTGGGCGACGATGGTCCGCCGGTCGGTCATGCAGGTCATCGTCCTCGTCTCTCCGCCCTGTTCCTCGGCACGGTTCCGCTTGACGCGACACCGTGATGAGAATAGAAAGTAAACGCGTATTGCAGATATGTCCATATAGTTTTTATCTGGATCCGCTGGAGGACAATTTCGGATGGACGGCCTGACCACCTTGAAGTGGGGCGTGGAGCGCCGACTCGAGTTCATCGAGTTCCGCCTGTTCTGGGAAGGCGGAGTCAATCGCTCGGACATCACCGACATGTTCGACGTGTCGGTGCCGCAGGCGTCGAAGGATTTGACGCTCTATCAGGAGCGTGCGCCGCACAATGCGCTCTACGACAAGAGCGCCAAGCGCTACGTCGCCAGCGAGCAGTTCGAGCCGCATTTTCTAAAGCCCGATCCCGACGGCTATCTGTCCCGCCTGCGTTCGGTGGCCGAAGGCCTAATCGATCTGTCGGATTCGTGGATCACCGAATTTCCCGACACCGACATCGCGCTGACGCCGCGCAGGGATATCGATTCGGCCGTGCTGAGAACGGTGCTGAGCGCGGTGCGCGATAACCGTTCGATCGATGTCCACTATCAGTCGATGAGCAAGGACCGACCCGATCCAATCTGGCGGCGGATCACGCCTCATGCCTTCGGCTATGACGGCTTCCGCTGGCACGTGCGCGCCTACTGCCACGTCACCGACAAGTTCAAAGACTTCCTCCTGCCGCGTATTCTTGGCGTCGGCGAGATGGGTGACGGCGGCGGGCACTCGCTGCAGGACGCGCTGTGGCAGGAGCGGTTCGAGGTCGAGATCGGCCCGCATCCTGACCTGACCGCAAGCCAGAAGGCGGTCGTCGCCAAGGACTTCGGCATGGAGGGCGGCTCGGCCATCCTCACCGTGCGCTACGCCATGCTGTTTTATGTATTGAAGCGCCTGGCCCTGCTGGGCGATGCGGCGAAGCAGCCCGCGCGCAGCCAGCATATCGTCGTCGTCAATTGGGAGGAAACCGAGGTGGCCTTGGAGAAGGCTGAATTCCCGGTTTAGTTGCGAGAGCAGATCAGCAGTGTGTTGCGCGGCGGAAGGGACAAGCGGCATCCTTCGTTCCCCAAGAGCCTTCGGCTTTCTCATCAGCTACCGTTCCGCTCTCGGGACAGTTCCTGCCAAACCGACCACAACCCAGAGCATAATATTTAGCTAGGTGTAGCCGGACACAACCTGCTCATGGACGTACGGCCGCGTGTAACAAAAATCTGAACGGGATTTGTTCATTCTATCTTAAGCGATTTGTTCTGAACTCATTCGTAAGCATATCGATTTCCATTACGATGCAACCTCTGTCCGCGTGGACCTTTTTTATAGTCGCGTCGAATTGCAACCCTTCAATCTGTAGCAAGGTACATAGTGGCCGTCCGACACAGGACGAAAGGGTTGTCGCAGGTAGATTGGAAGGGTGCGAAAGTATGACCCTTCTGCCATCGATCCAGCACCGGCCTTTGCGCAATTCGAGCGAGCACTCGAGCGTTCCTCTTATCCAATAGAACCGCCCCGCGGAAAACGGGAGAGAGCCATCGACCGATGTGAAGGGTTGATCACCATCGTCATTGAAGAGCAACGGCAGGTCGTCCGGGCTCATGCCAGCGAGCTCGAGAACATGGGCGGCAAGACCTGTAATCTTTCTTCGATGAGATCCCGATTCGTCAACTGTCAGGGCAGCGACATTGCGATCATGTTCGCGAAGGTCGAAGTCAATCGCCTCGATCAGCTCTTCGATATCGGAAGCAATCCGCCTCGATCGGGTTGTCGAAAAATCGTGATCGAGGCGAAGAAACTCGGCATGCAGCATAAGGCCGTCATGAGACCCTTCCGCGAAATCCATCCGTTCTAAGGAAGCTTTCGGCCTCTTTGCAAACCGGGGCAGGAGTTTGCTGTAGGTATCGACCCAGATCTGATCGTACATCGCCGCGTCCGCGAGCATCAGTCCGATGGATCGGGCAAGCGATGCCTCAATCGCGCGCTCGTCCGGATGGGACTGGGGATCTATCGGAATGAGCAGCCGAGGTCCCGATCCAGATGCCTGCTGGAAGTCGAGCACACTTACGGCTATATTTGTGAACCGGCGACCGCCTGCCAGTTCTATGGGGAAGGACTGTTCGAAACCCATCCGACGCAAGACTTTGCGGAAAGTATGCTCGTGCCATTGAGTGTTTGCCCAAAACGCGCGCCACCTCATCTGATCTTTAGTTAATACGATCTTCTGGACACGGTCCGACTGCATCGATGTTGGTGAGTTGGACATAATAGCACCTCTACCGGCAAGAACTTACAACCGGTTATAGGATGCTCGCGTCTAGCAGCCCAAGCATCTTCAAGCTCAGCGTTCGTGATGTCCGCTTTGCGCCCCAATTTCGGTCGTTCGAGTGCTCGCACCATTCACGCGAAAGCTGACACTCGAAATTTTTTTGCTTAGGCAACCGCCGTGAACCCCAATTTCGAAAGTTTGGATGTCCGTAAGGGCGGGGCGGAACCTATCGCGCGTGTGGTTCGAATGAAGCGAGCGCTTTGTGACGAACTTTTAGAACACCCGGATTACGGTCATCGCGGCCAGACAAAGCGCACGACCGAGGCCAAGCAGAAGCAGGCCGATAGAAGACCTTCCGCACCCATTCCGGGATCAGCATAACGTCACCCGCTTTGCTCAGGCAGCCTCGACCCTCACAGGCACCGATTTGGACGCAGGCGTTTTCGAAATCTCGTCATGATGCGTGATCGGGACGAGGACGTTGCATTCCGGATAATAGCTCGCGATCGTGCCGCGCGGCAGCTTGTATGCGACGAGCTTCAGCCCTCCGAGCTTGCGCTCCACATCGTCGCCGTCGTAATCGGTGACGAGACGAACCGTGTCCCCATCGCTCAGGCCTGCCTCGGCGATATCGTCGGGGTTCATCAGAACCACATCGCGCGTTCCTTCGATCCCGCGGAAGCGGTCGGAATAGCCGTAGATGGTAGTGTTGAACTGGTCGTTGGACCGCATGGTCAGCAGGCGGTAGCGCCCCGGCTTGTCCTCAAAACCGAGCGAGGTCAGCTGCGGCGGCGTGGTAATCACGGCCTTGCCGCTATCGGTCTTCCAGACGCGCTCTGCTGCAGGATTGCCGCGCCAGAAGCCGCCGGCCTGGAACATGCGCTTGTTGAAATCATGAAAGTCGTCCGGATATGTCGCTTCGATCAGATCCCGCACCAGCGAATAGTCGCCCGTCCACTCGTCCCATTTCAGCTTGGGATTGGGATCGAGCGTAGCCTTGGCGATGCCCGTCACGATGGCCAGCTCGCTCTTCAGATGCTCGGACGCCGGCGGGCGGTGCCCGACCGATCCGTTGATCATCGAAAAACTGTCTTCGCTAGTCACGGCCTGGTTGCCGGTGGCCTGAACGTCCACTTCGGAACGGCCGAGGCACGGCAGGATATAGCTCGCCTTGCCGGGATAGAGGTGGCTTCGGTTGAGCTTGGTCGAGACCATCACGACGAGATCCTGTGCGGCCCAGCCTTCCTCCATCCGCTTCTGGTCCGGCACAGCGCGAACCAGATTGCCGCCAAGCGAGATAAATCCGCGGACCTTGCCTGCGATCAGGCCCTGCACGGCGTCGACAACATGCATGCCGTCCTTGGTCGGCGGATCGAAATCGAACAGCTTCTTCAATTTGTCGAGCGGGACGAGATGCGCCTTTTCCGCGATCCCGACCGTCCGTTGGCCTTGCACGTTCGAATGGCCGCGCACCGGACAACAGCCCGTACCGGGGCGCCCGATATTCCCTTTCAGCAGCAATAGGTTGACGAGCATCGCGATGTTGAGCGCGCCATGCGTGTGCTGGGTAAAGCCCATGCCATATACGCCGATGACCTTTTCGGCCTCGATATAGACTTGCGCCGCCTCGCGCAGAGCGGCCTCGGTCAGCCCGCTGGCCTTCTCAATGTCGGACCATTTCGTATCGCGGCAGCAGGCGATGAACTCGTCGAAGCCGGTCGTGTGTTCCTTGATGAAAGCATGGTCGATGACCTCGCGCGTCCCTACTGCCTGCGCCTTGTCGTCGGCTTCCACCACGACCTTGCACAGGCCAAGAATCGCCGCGACGTCACCGCCGGACTGGACCTGGTGATACTGGTCGGAGATGATCGTCTCCTTGCCAGTCATCATTTCCAGCGGGTTCTGCGGATCGACGAAGGACACGAGCCCCTGCTCGATCACCGGATTGAAGGTTACGATCTTGCCGCCGCGATCCTTGCAGTCTTTGAGATTATGTAGGAAGCGCGGGCTGTTGGTGCCGGGGTTCTGCCCGAAATAGAAATAGCATTCGGTCTCGGCCAGATCGTCGAACGTCACGGTGCCGACCGGCGATCCGATGACTTTGGTCAGGCCGACCGAGGTCGTTTCGTGGCACATATTCGAGCTTTGCGGCAGGTTGTTGTTGCCATAGGCGCGCGCCAGCAGCGCGTAGAGATAGCTCGCCTCCAGCCCTGCATGGCCTGACGCGTAGAAGATCGCGTCCTCGCGCGGCAGGTCGCGCAAGGTCGCGCCGATCTCTGCAAAGGCATCGTCCCAGTCGATCGCAACATATCGGTCCGACGAGGCATCGTATTTCATCGGATGGGTCAAACGGCCGGATTTCTCCAGCTCGTGGTCGCTCCATTCGCGCAACTGCGTGACCGTGTGGTCGTCCGCCTCGAAAAACGCCGGAGTGCAGCGATCCTTCGTGAGCTCCCAAAGCGTGGCCTTTGCACCGTTCTCGCAAAATTCGAAGGCGGAGTAATTTTCCGGTTTCGGCCAGGCGCAGGACATGCACATCACGCCCTTGGGCTTGTTGAGGCGGCGCAGGCTGTCGAGCGCGCCGGGCGAGGCCCATGTCTCGCCGTAAATGCTGGCGATCCCTCTCATGGACCCCCAGCCACCGGCCGGACCGGGCGAATGGGGAAGATCGTCGTTCTGGGTTTCAGTGTCATCGGCCATAGCGGAATCCTTCCCTGCTGCTCTCGATCTCAATGCGCATTCGCGCAAAGATTTCCCTTCCTCGCGAAAGGCATGCGTTGCTGCGGCTCAATTGGCAAGGTTGAAGCTTCTCGCCATAGCGAGCGTTGCAATCGCCGCTCTTCGGAGCGATGGCCTGTGTGAGAGTGGTGACGTTGGAAATCGGGACATCATCGTTGAACATACAACGGCACAGGGTAATGGGGGCGATCCTCGCCGGCGGGCAGAGCCGACGGTTCGGTTCCGACAAGGGAACGGCCTTGTGGCTGGGCAGCAGCCTGCTCGATCACTCGCGAAAGGCGCTGACTGCGCAATGCCAGGAAGTCGTCGCGTGCGCGGGTGAAAACACGGTACCGGCTTCCTCGCTGCAGGTGCTGGCGGATCGCCCCGGGGCGGATCTCGGCCCCCTGGGCGGATTGTGCGCCGCGATCTTCCATGCACGCGACGCAGGGTTCGATTTAGTGCTGACCGCCCCCGTCGATGCGCAGCCGGTCCCACCCAATCTGGTCGAAACGCTGGCTGGCGATGGGCCCGCCGTCCTCGCCGGTCATTGGCTCTTCGGCCTGTGGCCAAGCGATCTCGCCGCGGCGCTTGAAGCGCACCTGCTTGCCGGAAATCGCTCGGTCATGTCGTGGGTGGACACATGCGGCGCGCGGCAAGTCATTCTTGGGGGACCTCCTCCCCTGAACGTCAACACTCCGGACATGCTTGCCGCGCTCGAACGCGCTTCGGCCCTTGGGAGTGCAGTGGAAGTCCACACTGTACGCGAACTCGATTTTGCGACCTGTACGGCGTCTGACAAGGCGCGGATCGTGCCGCTGGAAACGCCGGTAGCCATCGAATTCAACGGGATCGGCTACGCCGTGATGATGGCCACTCCGACCGACCTCGACGATTTCGTCGCGGGTTTTGCGCTGGCCGAAGGACTGGCGCAGCCGGACGAGATCGAGGGCGTCCAACTGCACGAAGCAGGCGGCGGCTGGGTGGCACGGGCGAATCTGCCGGCCCGCAGCATGCCACGCATTCTTGAACGCGCGCGGACGCGGGTATCGGAAAGCAGCTGCGGCATTTGTGGGATCGACTCGGTCGCTGCGGCACTGGCGCCGCTCGATCCCGTGGAAGCCGTTCCGCCGCGTGTCAATCCCGCCGCGATCCACAAGGCGCTGTCGGCGATGCGAGACCACCAGCAGGTGGGATCAGCAACCGGCGCGGTCCATGCAGCCGCCTTCTGTTCCTATGATGGAGGGATCGTGCTGCTTCGCGAAGACGTTGGGCGGCACAACGCGCTCGACAAGTTGATCGGAGCGCTGGGACGGCAAGGTATCGACTGCCAGCAGGGCTTTGTGTTGCTGTCGGCACGGTGCAGCCAGGAGCTGGTGGAAAAGACGGTCCGCGCAGGCATCCCGATGTTGGTCACCATCAGCGCGCCGTCAAGCCTCGCGATTGCGCGGGCGCGCGAGGGTAAGCTTACGCTGCTGGCACTGGCGCGCAGCGATAGCGCGCTGATCGTGAACGATCCGCACCGCATCTTTTAGAACAGCTCGCTAAAAAGGTATGGCCGGAATTACGGCTCCCTCGCCGAGTGCCTCTGCACCTGCCGAACGGCGGATCAGCCAGTCGCTGGTGGCCAGTGGAGACTGCGCTCCGCTTTCCTGATTTTGCGCCGGCTCCATTCCACGCGGCGTTGAGCGCGCCCTGACGAAGGTTTCGCGCGATCCGTTCGCAGTAAGCTCGCCGGACAGGATCTGCGGATGAAACCGGACGGTTGCCGCTCCGTCGCCACCCTGCAAACCGGCGAGCAACGGCACCAAAAACAAGCGCGCCGTCACGAGCGCCGAGGTCGGATTGCCAGGCAAGCCTAAGACCGGCGTGCCATCCGCCATTCCAAACCACACCGGTTTGCCCGGTTTAATCGCAACCTTCGAAAAGATTTCACGAAGACCGGTCTGTCTGAACATGGGGCGCGCCAGGTCGTGATCGCCCACCGAAGCGCCGCCGATGACGACGACGCAATCGGCCTTAGCGACAGCATCGCGTGCAATATTTGCGAGCGCATCGAGATCATCCTGCTCCTGCACCTGCTCAGCAAGAACAGCGCCGCAGCTTGTTGCTAAGGCGGCGACGCCGTAGCTGCCGGATTCCGGGATGGAACGGGGCGATCGGTGGGCAGAGCCAGGCTTTGCCAATTCACTGCCGGTGGCGATGACGACGACACGAGGTTGGCGGACCATTTGCACTTCTGCGATATCGGCACCTGCCAGCGCGATCATGGCGCCTGGGGTGAGACGCTGCCCTTGCTCTAGCAGCGTATCGCCCAAAGCGAAATCGCAGGCCCGCCTGCGAATGTGGCGCCCCGGCCCGAAGCCGGGCGAAAAGGTGACGCGATTCTCCTCCCGCTGCGCATATTCTTGCATGATGACACAGTCTGCACCGTCGGGAACATGTGCCCCGGTAGAGATCCGCACGGCCTCACCCGCAGCTAAACGACTTTCGTGTGGCAGGCCCGCAGCCGACTCCCCCGTTACAGTCAGCCACTCGCCTTGGGCCGCATCGTGCATTCGCACAGCGTATCCATCCATCGCAGACACGTCGGCGCGCGGGGCATCGACGGCAGCGAGTACAGGGTTTGCCAAATATCGCCCGGAGGCTTTCTCAATCTGGACAGAGTCGGCGGGAAGAGGGGTTATCGCTTGCAGTAGCAGCTCGAGAGCTTGGTCATAACTTAGCATGAGACCAGCACTACCATTTGCCGGCAGTCCGAGAAACATTGTTTCCTACTCCAGCAGCGGATATCGTTGGCCGTCCATTTTCGATTGCGATTGGGTAGTTGCACGTGAGCGGCGCATACCGGCTCGGCCAGAAGGCCGCCGTGCGCCTGATTGAGTGGAAGCGTTGCAGATTTGATCGGGCGCATGGCAGTAATCGCGACCGGACGCGCCATTTTCAGAACTATGATCGCTGCCAATGGCCGGTTTTTCCGCCCATCTTCTCGTCGACTTGCACCTGTTCGATAATCGCACCGCGATCGACCGCCTTGATCATGTCGTAGACGGTCAGCGCTGCCACGCTGGCTGCGGTCATCGCCTCCATTTCCACCCCCGTGCGACCGTGCGTGCGCGCGGTCGCGCGGATGTCGATCACCGCAGCTTCCCGGTCTAGCGTAATTTCAACCAGCACCTTGTCGAGCGGAAGCGGATGGCACAGCGGGATAAGGTCGGCGGTTTTTTTCGCCGCCATGATCCCGGCCAGTTCGGCCGTGCGGAAGATATCGCCTTTCTTCGATTGGCCATCGGCGATCTGATCGAAAGTATCGGGCGAAAGCCGCAGGCGCGCGCTTGCGGCGGCCTGACGGGCGCTGTCCTTCTTGTCCGAGACGTCGACCATGCGCGCCCGGCCATCATCATCAAGGTGCGACAATGCGCTCATTGCTCGGCGAACCGGGGCATGATTTCCACGAAATTGCAGGGCCGGGTATCGGCGCGAAGCTGCGGCGCGATAACCTTGGTCCACCCATCGCGAACGGCGCCGCCCGAACCGGGGAGGCAAAACACGATGGTGGTATCGACCAGCCCGGCACAGGCGCGCGACTGAAGGGTGGAAAGCCCGATACTGTCATAGCTGACGCGATGCCAAACCGGTGCGAACCCATCAATTTCCTTGGTAAAAAAGGGGCGCACGGCTTCGGGCGTCACATCGCGCCCGGTCAGGCCGGTCCCACCGGTGGAAACCACGACGTCGATCGCCTCGTCTTCGGCGAAAGATGTCACCACGGCGCGGATCTGCTCGATATCGTCACTCACAAGGCGGCGATCGACCAGCCGGTGCCCCGCTTCGGTGACGGCTTCGGCCAAATAGGCGCCCGAGGTATCGCTTTCCTCATCACGGGTGTCGCTAATGGTGAGCACTGCGATGCCTACCGGTGTTTGTGTATTCATGCTGCGGGATCCTTTCGTTCAGGCGGCTCCAGCCAGCGATCGCCGGCAGGTCCGCTCTCTTTCTTCCAGAATGGGGCGTCGTGCTTCAACCGTTCCATCAAGGCATCCAGCGCATCGAGCGCTGCGCGCCGGTGCGGCGCGGAGGTGGCGGCAAACATGATCGGTTCTCCCGGCGCCATCGGGCCATAGCGGTGGATCAGCGTCAGCGCGGTAAGATCATGCGCATCGCTGATATCGCTGGTAATGAGTTTCAGCTCCTGCTCGGTAAAGCCGGGATAATGATCGAGCGTCAGCCGGGTCAGATCGCCATCACCGCGCACGATGCCGACAAAGCTCGCCGCAGCGCCTTCGCCGGCCGCCTTCAGAAACTCGGTCAGCTCTTCACCGGGATCGAATGGCTCTGCCTGAACGCGGATCATCCGCCGCTCATCGGGGGAAGAAAGGCGATTTCATCATCCGGACCGACCATGATCGGCTGGAGGATCATCTGCTGATTGACCACCATTCGAACTGAAGGCGAAGCAAGCGCGGGTATTCGCGCGGCGAGCTGGGCGCGAAACGCGTCGCTATCGATCGGGATGGAGGGAAGCTCCGCCTCATTTCCCGACAGATATCCGAAAAACAATACGCCCACCATCAGCCGCCTGTCGCCGCCATCGGACGCTGCACTGCTGCAGCGCTGCCTTTTGCCACGTCGAATTCATGCCGCGCCGGCTTGATCGCGATCAGATCGAGGATCGCGGCATCGAGCGAGGCATCGTCTGCCGAAGCGCGCAGCGGCGCCTTGAGATCGGTGGCGACATCATGGCCCAGACAGGCGAACATCTTACCTTCCGCGCTGACCCGCACACGGTTGCAACCGTCGCAGAAATTCGCGGTCAACGGGGTAATGAAGCCCACCACGCCGCCAGCCTGCGTTCTCGCATAGCGCGCCGGGCCGCCCGTCCGCATCGCCGTATCGGTTAGCGGGAAACGTTGCTCGATCGCGTCGCGCACGGCGGGCATGGGGACATGCTGAACGCTGCGATCGGCGCCGATTTCGCCGATCGGCATGACTTCGATGAAACTGATCGACATATCGCGTTCGTGCGCGAAGGCGACCAGATCGGCGGCGTTCTCAAAATTGTCCTGCCGCAGCGCGACCGCGTTCAATTTTACCTTGATGCCATGCAACTGAGCCGCTTCGATCCCGGCGAGGACTTTTGACAGGTTGCCGCCGCGGGTAATGCGCGCATATTCCGCAGGGTCGAAATGATCGAGAGAGACGTTGATCCGTTCGATCCCCGCAGCCGCCAGCCCGGCAGCGTGTTTTTCGAGCTGTGTGCCGTTCGTCGTCAGCGTCAATTCGTCGAGCGCGCCGGAGCGGCGGTGCCTGCCAAGTCGCGCGATCAGTTCGTCGACCCCGCGGCGCACCAGCGGTTCGCCTCCGGTAATGCGCAATTTCTTCACGCCGAGCCGGATGAATGCCGAAGCCAGCCGGTCCAGTTCGTCAATCGACAGCAAGCGATCGTTGCGAGCGAATTTCGCGCGGGCAGGCAGGCAATAATGGCATCGCAGATCGCACCGATCGGTAACCGACAAGCGGAGATAGCGGATATGGCGGCCATGAGAATCGATCATCAGGATGATTGTGCCCATTCGTCTGCAACGCGCAAGCCCAAGCGGCATCCTACATATAGAATCAGCGCTGCCGAAACGATGCGCAGTGTCCGCTCACTTAACTTCAAAGCTCCGGTGCGGCTGCCGATATAGCCCCCCGCCATTACCGCCAAGCCAAGCGGCCACACAGAGCTGGCCAGACTAATTAGATCGGCAGGATCGGCCTTGGTCAATTGGCCTGCCATCCCGGCCAGCGAATTGACGAGAATGAACATTGCGCAGGTCCCCGCGATCAGCCTTGCGGTTCCCCATCGACGCATATGTAAAAGGGGCGATAGATATATTCCGCCGCCAATACCGGTGACCCCGGCGACGAAACCGAGCCCTGCGCCACTCGCCATATCAATTGCCCTCGATGGCGGGTCCGGCGCGTCCGCTGTCGGCGAGCCGGGGCGCAGGATCATTGCCGCACCGGAAACTAGCAAGGCACCGGCGAGCAAGCCGGTAAACAGCGAGCTTGGCAGCGCAAGCGATCCACCGATCCACGCGAACGGCATGGCGAGGAGGGCAAGCGGCCAGAACCTGGCAAAGGAAAGTGCACCAGAACGGGCGAACCTCCGCGCGCCGATCGCCACCACTATGATATTGCCAGCCAGTGCCACCAGCGGAACAAGCCGCAATGGCATGCCGGATAGCACCAGCAGCGCGGTATAGGTCGATCCGCCGCCGAACCCGACGCTGGAGTACAGCAGCGCGGTCACGAAAAAAGCAGCGATGATTTCCGGACCGAACATTGCCTGTCTTTCGATATTATGAGCGGCCAAACGGCAGCTGGCGCGATACCGGCGCCGAAAATACGCTGCAACATTCAAAGTGATCGCGCACGGGGACACATCCGGGCTTTGGGTGGTTGCAGAGGTTGAGGAGAATATTTTGAGCGCCTACATTGCCGTGAACAACACCCGCTACCCTCTGCCGGAGGATCCGCGCGTGTCGCTGCTGGATTTCCTGCGTGATAAGGCTGGCCTCAAAGGCACGAAAAAGGGTTGCGATCATGGCCAATGCGGCGCGTGCACAGTGATCGTGAATGGCAGCCGCATCAACAGTTGCCTGACGCTGGCCGTAATGCATGATGGCGATGACGTAACGACCATCGAAGGTCTGGGCACACCCGATGCGCCATCCGCGCTTCAGCGGGCTTTCCTGGAGCATGACGGTTATCAATGTGGCTATTGCACGCCTGGCCAGGTGTGTTCGGCCACTGCCATGCTGGAAGAGATCGCACAAAACATGCCGAGCGACGCGAGCGACGATCTGAACGGCCGCGTACAATTATCCGATGACGAAATCCGCGAGCGGATGAGCGGCAATCTTTGCCGCTGCGGCGCTTACGCCAATATCCTCGATGCGATCAAACAGGCCGCCAAGGAGCGCGCGGCATGAGGCCTTTCGAATACACCCGCCCGGATAGCCTGACCCATGCCGGGCAGCTGAGCGAACCGGATGCGGCAATGCCGATTGCCGGCGGCACCAATCTGCTCGACCTGATGAAATTGCAGGTCGAAACGCCCGATCGGCTCGTCGATATCAACCGGCTCGGCATGACCGAGATCGCCGAAACCGATGACGGCGGTCTTCGGATCGGCGCGCTGGCCACCAATACGGCGACGGCCAATAATCCCCGCGTTCGCGCCGATTATCCGGTGTTGGCAAGGGCGATACTTGCCGGTGCGACGCAGCAGCTGCGCAACAAGGCAACCACCGGCGGCAATCTGTGCCAGCGCACGCGTTGCTATTATTTCACCAAGCCCGATCAACCTTGCAACAAGCGCGAGCCCGGATCGGGATGCGGCGCGATCAAGGGGATCGCCAGGCTTCATGCGGTGCTCGGCACCAGCACCGAATGCATTGCGACCTACCCCGGCGACATGGCGGTCGCGATGAGCGTTCTCGACGCGACCGTGCATATCCAATCTGCCGATGGGCGCGAGCGTACCGTTCCTGTGCGCGAGTTCCACCGGCTGCCGGGTGACACCCCATGGCGCGACAACGTTCTGGACGAAGGCGAAATCATCACGTCGGTTACCCTGCCGCCGCCTGTTTCCGGCAAACAGAGCTATCGAAAGGTCCGTGAACGTTCGTCCTATGCGTTCGCTCTGACCTCGGTTGCCGCGATCGTGGAATTGAACGAGGGTGTGTTCGCGCGCGCCGATCTTGCGTTCGGCGGCCTGGCCCACAAGCCTTGGTATGATCCGCGTTTGTCGGAGCTTTTGCTGGGCAAGCCCCCGTCGGCGGCGTTGTTCGGCGAAGCTGCGGACCTGTTGCTCGAAAATGCTCAGGGCTTCGGCGAAAACGATTTCAAAATACCCCTGGCGCGCCGTACCCTTGTGGCCGTGCTCGCCGAAGCGACAGGGACCGAGCTGTGAGCACCCATTTCAAACATGATGAGCCCGTCGAAACCAACCGTCTCGACGACATGAAGCAAGGCGTGATCGGCAAGCCGTTGCCGCGCATCGAAGGCTTGGCCAAAACCACCGGCAGCGCGCCCTATGCCGCTGAGTATGTGATCGAAAATGCCGCCGAAGGCGTACTCGTCGGCGCGACGATCACGCGCGGTGAGGTGTTGTCGATCGATCACGACAGCGTGCTCGATATGCCGGGCGTACTGGGCGTGATCGAAGACCCGAAACTTACCACCCGTGCTGCCCAGGGCACCGCCGGCGAAGCTCCGCAGCAGCAGCCGGGCACGGTATGCTATTGGGGACAACCGATCGCGCTCGTTGTGGCGGAAACTTTCGAGCAGGCGCGCAACGCTGCCAAGCATCTGAAGGTCGAATATCGTCGCGACGAAGACGCACCGCTCGACATGAAAGCCGTGCCGCGCGAGCCGCAGGACGGCGATACGGTAAATCAGGGCGATCTCGATCAGGCGATGGCGCAGGCTGCGCATAGCGTCGATGTGACGATCGAAACCGAGGGCCACGCCTCGGCAGCGATGGAGCCGCATGCGGCGATCGCGCAGTGGCAGGACGGCAAGCTGATCGTTCACGCGTCCTTGCAGATGCTGAATTTCAACATCGCAGAACTGGCGGATTCGCTGGATATCGAAGAAAACGATATTCGTCTGATCGCGCGCTATGTTGGCGGCGGCTTCGGATCGAAACTCGGCATAAGCGAAGAGGTTGTCGCAGCCTCCGTAGCGGCGAAGACGCTGGACCGTCCGGTTCGTGTCGTAATGACCCGACAGCAGGTTTTCCAATGCGTCATGCGCCGTTCGGAATCGCAGCAACGGCTGCGCCTTGCCTGCGGCGACGACGGCAAGCTCACTGGCTTCGGCCACGATGCACTGGTTTCGAACATGCCCGGAGAAGAATTTGCCGAGCCGGTCCTTCAGTCCTCTCACTTTCTGTACGCTGCCGAACACCGTTCGCTGTCGTTGGATATGGCGCGGGTCCACCGGATGACTGCCGGCTCCGTTCGCGCTCCGGGCGAGGCGATCGGCATGCCGGCACTGGAGATGGCAATGGATCAACTGGCCGAGGAAGCCGGGATCGATCCGGTCGAATTGCGCCTGCGCAATATTCCCGAACGCAACCCGGAAAAGGACCTGCCTTTTTCCTCGCACAAGCTGGCCGATTGCCTGCGCCAGGGCGCCGAAGCGTTCGGATGGGATGGCCGCCCGCGCAAGCCCCGCCATCGCTGTGAAGGCGAATGGTGGATCGGCACCGGCATGGCCAGTGCCGCGCGGGTCCACAATGTGAACGAGGCGAAAGCACGCGTAACGCTCAAGCCCGATGGCACGGCGCTGGTCGAAACCGATATGACCGATATCGGAACCGGCACTTACACAATCCTGGCGCAGATTGCGGGCGAGATGCTTGGGTTGCCGATCGATAAGGTGCTGGTCGAACTGGGCGACACCGATCACCCGCGCGGTCCCGGCTCGGGCGGTAGCTGGGGCGCGGCATCGATCGGTTCGGCGGTGTTCGTCGCTTGTCGCACGATCCGCGAGGATCTGGCGAAGCGGGCAGGTATGAGCGAGGAAGAATTATCGCTGCGGAACGGATCCGTCGAAGGCGGCGCTAAGCTAATAGAGCTGCTAGATGGGCAGGAATTGTCCGAGCTTGGCCATTACGAACCCGGTGCGATCGAGGACGATTACACCGCATCGGGCTTTGGCGCGTTTTTCGCCCAGGTTCGGGTGAACAGGTTCACCGGAGAAGCCCGCGTCGATCGTATGCTAGGGGCATTTGGTTTTGGCCGCGTACTCAATGAAAAAACGGCGCGATCGCAGTGCTTGGGTGGGATCACCTGGAGCATCGGCGCGGCGCTGACCGAAGCCCTGCTGTTCGATCCCAACGACGGCCACCTCGTCAATTGCGATCTGGCCGAATATCACGTGCCTGTGCACCGCGATGTGCGCGAGATTGAAGTGTTGATGGTCGAAGAACGCGATCCGGTCGCCAGTCCCATCCAAGCCAAGGGCATCGGGGAGCTGGGAATGTGCGGCGGGGCAGGGGCCATCGCCAACGCGATCTACAACGCATGCGGGGCGCGGATGTATAATTTGCCCATGACGCCGAACCGCATTCTGGCCGCGATGCCGGAATGAGTTTTTCCAATGCGTGCAGCGATCCTGATCACGCAGCGCTGATCGCATCGCGTGAGCCGGGGGTCGCGCTATGCACCGTGGTCGGCATTGACGGTGCGTTTTCGCGCCGGATCGGTAGCCAACTCGCTGTACTCGAAGATAGTTGCGTCATCGGCGATCTGGCTGACACATGCCTGGAACGGCAGCTGGCTGCCGATGTTCGATCGCTAAACAGGCCTGAGGTCCGCCGTTACGGCAACGGATCTGACCTGATCGATTTCCGCCTCCCATGCGGCGGCGGGCTCGATATTCTGCTCGATCCAGATCCGGACCATGCTGCAGCTCACGGCGCGGTGGCGAAGTTGAACGCGCGGTGCCCTGTTTCCTGTCCACTGCCCGCGCCGTCCCCATTGCATCGCCGCGATTACATTCCCGCCCTGCATTTGCGGCTGTTCGGTGAGGGACGGGAATTCAGCACCTTGGCCGAGCTGGCAAGTGTATCGGGCGTTGAAACGCAGGCGCTTTCCCCGAATGATATGGCTTTGGGTCGCCCAAGCCCCTTGCCCAAAGCCGATGCCTGGACCGCTGTAGTACTGCTGTTTCACGACCACGAATGGGAATATGCGCTGATCGAGGAAGCGCTGAATAGCGACGCGTTCTATATCGGCGCGCAGGGCGGAGCCAAGGCGCGGGCGCATCGCACCGAAGAGTTGCGCGTGCGCGGATTACCCGACGCCGCGTTAGAGCGGCTGCACAGTCCAGTCGGCGTGGTCCCATCGTGCAAGACGCCGCACATGCTCGCGCTATCCGCCTTCACCGAAATCATGGCGGCTTATGAAGCGCTGAAGGATGGCTGAGCGCAGCGTTGCTCTCGTGCTACTCGCTGCCGGGAGGGGAAGGCGTTTCGGGTCGGACAAATTGGCAGCGAAGCTCCATGGAATGTCGGTGATCGATCACGCGATTGCCTCGGCCAATGCTGCCAGTTTTTCTGCGCGTTTCATCGTGCGACGGATTGACGCTGTACGGGTCGAGACCGGGCACAGATGGAGCTTGGTGGTGAACGAGCAGGCGGATGAGGGCATGGCGTCCTCGATCCGCTGCGGGGTGCGCGCTGCAAGCGCACACAGCCATACTGTTATCGCTTTGGCAGATATGCCGTACATTTCAGCTGGGCATCTCGACGCGCTTGCCGCGCGCGACATTCCTACCTTCACCCGATATCCAGATAGCCGGGCCGGCTGCCCCGCCGCTTTTCCTCGTGAAGTCTACGCAGCGCTGTTGTCCCTCAAAGGCGATTGCGGAGCGGCATCGCTTACATTTTCGCCCAGTGCGAAGATTGCTCCACCCAGCGGGCAGGCTTTGCAGGATATCGATCTCCCAAGCGATCTACGATCAGAATGAAATTGTTTATTATCAATACGAAATTGCGCAATCAGACATTGCTCGAAGGTCGTGGGAGGTCAGGTGCTGGCTCTGAAAATTCGTGTCCTTTGGTAAGGGCATCTCCAGTACCCCGGATCATGGCGGACTCAGGCTGACCCGCAATCCCGATGCGCATATCCGCGTGATCACGATCGACGAATTGCTCGACGTAACCGTAGGAGCGAGGTGTCTTGATCATTGGATCGACCCGGCCGCCCAGCAGACGGAATGTCTGCACCGTCCGAGTCCCGACCAATATCTTCCTGTCTGCTCTCACCCCAAAATCTTCACCTTCTTCGATTGCTCTATCCTTGGCCAATGACGGCCAAGGAGATAGAAGATGGGATACTCACGATTTGACCCTGCCATGCAGAGACGCGTGGCCTGGAACGCTGGCAAGAATGTCGGCACCAAACGCCCGCTGACGCAGAAACAGATATGGGCAATCCGCTTTCACCTGGATCGGGAAGGACGGTTGAGAGACAAAGCACTCTTCGACCTTGCTATCGACAGTAAGTTGCGTGGCTGCGATTTGGTGAAGATCAAGATTGGCGACATCGTTGCCGGCTCTGACATCCGCAACCGCGCAACCGTCATTCAGCAGAAGACGAGCCGACCGGTACAGTTCGAGCTCACCGCCGACGTGCGTGCGACTTTGCTCGCGTGGCTAGAACGTCGGGGCGGCTCAACGGGCGATTATCTATTTCCAAGCAGGATCGATCATGCCGGACACATGAGCACGCGCCAGTATGCCCGCCTCGTTGATGAATGGGTGACTGCGATTGGTCTTCGGAAGTCCGAATACGGAACACACTCGCTTCGAAGGACAAAGGCCGCGATGATCTATCGGGCCACAGGCAACATTCGTGCTATCCAGATCTTGCTGGGTCACACGAAGATCGAGAATACGGTGCGCTATCTCGGCGTCGATGTCGAAGACGCCCTACTGCTGGCGGAGCGCACGGAAATCTGAGCTAAGCTGCGGTCGGCCGTCCACCTCGGTCGGCCGCTTTCACGCTAACTCGAAGGTTCGACGAATGACTTACGTTGGGGTGGTAAACGGACATATGCGACGGCTGTTCAGCTATGGCTTATTTTCAAGATGCTCACGACCAGCGAGAACTTTCTTCAGATCGGCATAGGCCGCCCGCCAAGCCGCATCTTCTTTGAAGAGGATCGAACCTGCCGCAGAACCTACTTCGTCATCGGATAGGTCGCTATCGGACCGCCTCTCCTCGCACCAACGCAGTCGCTTTAGTCGCGCAAGCAAAGCGCCAGTCGGCAGAGTTTCAAGCTCTTGCCTTTCCATTTGCGGCACTGCCCGCGCCAAACCGTGTCTTCGCTTCATTCGGCACAAATAACTATTGTCACTGAATGTCCGCAAGTGGGTCGCTAGCGGAAGGTCGGGATTTGGTGGGTGCCGCGCTAGATCGTAGCGGCAAGTTCGGGGTGGTGAGCTGACGTTGCCCACTCTAAGGTTCTGCGATGAGAGAGCCAGACTTCGACGTTGATGGGTGGTGCTTAGAAGATGGTGAGGTTCGTCATCGCGAAGCACCTGAAACGTTCTGGCTACCTGACCTGGCGAGGCGTGAGGCGCTACAACCCGGTGACCTCGCCAAATTGATCTTCCGCATTTCCGTTGAAAACTCAGACCAGCCTGTGGCGGTCGAAAGGATGTGGGTGCTCGTTCAAAGTAGAATTGGGGACCACTACTTCGGCGTTCTAGACAATGACCCTTATGCCATAGGTGAGAACGATGAGTTCTGGAGTGGCATCGAGCTTCCCTTTGCTGCTCGGCACGTCATCGACATCGACCCCGCCGATGATGACACCCGCGCGAAGGCCGCAATGCCACCGCGAAGAGAATGGCCACGCTAGTGACGTAATGCTCGCAATTGGGTCGGAAGGGAAATGGCAGCTTTTAGATAAATTTTGCCGAAAGCAGATTGACCGCTTTCGGCCCAAAGACCGACCCACCGTCCTCTCATTTTTGGGCACCAGTTTCAAAACCGCCACCCAATGCAAGGTGCAGGTTGATCCGGTTATCGATCCGGGCCTGTCTGACCACCAGCAAGGCGGACTG
>Ga0208560_1000007_pt1 | contig 47102 bp, 42 predicted proteins | sample Virmet3827_250_FD_185742 | JGI IMG/M metagenome (GOLD analysis project Ga0208560, IMG submission 185742) | Marine viral communities from the Southern Atlantic ocean transect to study dissolved organic matter and carbon cycling - metaG 3827_250... | ecosystem: Environmental > Aquatic > Marine >...
GCCATCCATGCTGGCCTCCTGCCACCAGCAGGAAGCATGAATCACAACGCAACCGCAAACGGAATCCCCACCGAGTCAGAACGTGTGGAAACCGCTCTAGAAGCGAGGGTGTGATCGGATCGCTCATCTTCGCAGCCACATTCGTATGTTCGCCGATCGCGGTCTGGGACGGAGACGGACCGCTCTGGTGCGCCGAAGGACAGAAAATCCGAATTTCGGGGATTGCGGCGCGCGAGCTCGACGGCATCTGCCGAGCTGGCCATCCTTGTCCGGTCGCCTCGGGCATCGCCGCGCGCCATGCACTCGTCGAATTGGTCGGCGAACCAATCGGGCTTTGGAAGACTGGGCACGTCGCTGTGCGCGGGCCGCGCCTGCAATGCACAGCGCTGCGCGAAAGCTACGGGCGAGTGGTCGCGCGTTGCCGGCTCGCCGACGGCAGAGACTTGGCGACGGCAATGATCGCGACACGGACCGTCCTACCCTGGCGCGACTAGTTCGGTCGTACCGCGCGATAAGCGACCCCGATCCGTTTCTTCGCACTGCGTCGGCGGGCGCGGATCTCGGCGATGAACCGCTGCGCGGCCTTAGGCTCGGCGAAGGTGTCGCGCGCGCTGCGGCCGGCGCAACCGATCCGGCCCCACTGGCGCTCAACGATAACCCATCCAAACAAGTCGGTGGTAACGGTCAAACGATAGTCGCGGGCAATGTTGCGTGCGGCGTCGACCGCCTGCCAGTGTTCCCGGCATGGGAGAAGCTCGTCCATGTCGCCAATTGTGATTGCGCCGAGAGAGTGGGTCCAACGCAGAAATTGAATCACTGAAGGTTCCGGTGATTCACCTAACCGATGACTGCCGGCTCCAGGGCCGGTAAACGTGGAGCCGGTGATCGCCCGGCGCGGGAAGATATACGCGATGTGCGGAAACACCGCGTAGAAAGCGTTCAGTTCCCGCGCTTTGGCTCCCGACCAAGCCCCTTTCGTACGACCCGGTCGCTGATGCTCCCGCGCCTAAGACTGTCGATGGCTTTAAGTTGCCCGGATGATTCTTTCACTATGTACCCCGACAGCGGCTGCGTGAGATTTGCCAGCGACGACGCGTTGCGGATGCCGGACCCCCTAACGCATGATTAGAAAGCGTATTTTATGCCAGCAGGCGGCGGGCTCACTTTGCGAAAAAATTAGCCAGAAAGTTCTCGTACTGTCTGGATAGGTATGAAGAATCGCAAAGGCTGATCGGGAAGCGCGGTGAAGCCAAAGCTTTCGTAATACCGGCAACGACGCTCGATCGCATGCACATCACCGTCATTGGTTATGTCGAGTAGAACTGCAGCTGTCCCGATCTCGTCGGCTACGCGGCCTATGCGGTTTAGGGCATCAGCAAGCAGCACGCCGCCGAGCCCCTGCCCTTGCCTAGACCGATCGACTCCCATCATGGCGATAAAGGCCGCCGGTAACAGGCCATGTCGTGGCGCTTTTTTCCTGTAAGCCGGGGGCATCTCGTCAACCGCAACGGCGTGCATATTGATTCCGTAGAAACCCGCGATGCGCGAACGGCTATCTAGGGCAGCCCAGACCTTGACCATGTCGGCCTTGTTGTTCTTTTTCGCCGTCAGGTGAAGATAATTGTCGATCTGGCTGACGCCGCACGAAAAAGCCGTTCGGTCCTGAAGGTTGGGATCGAACAGCTTGATTGAGTACGTTTCAGGCTGCTGCGCCTCAGTCGGCATTTACGACCATTGTTTCGCGTAGGGCGAAAGCTTGCGCCAGTCGCTTCGTCGGAGCCGGAGGGTTTTCCAGCGCATTGAAAAACGCGTCCTTATCTGCCTTGCTTGCCAGAACTGTTACGCTGTGCGCGGAAAGGGTGTCCTTCGCGGCGGCATAAGCCGCGTTCACCATGAAAGCACTGAGATCGACGCCATTAAGGGTCGCGGCACGCTGGATCGCATCCTTGACGGACGGCTGCGCGCGCGCCTCAAGACGCGCGCTCTTGGGCTCGTCCGGCACGATGGTACTGTCCTCAATAGCGTGCATTGCCAATCTCCTAGATACGTACGTGAAACCTATGTACGGCTCATTGCCGGATATGTCAACTGTACGGCAGATCGCCGGACACAATTCCCGAGGGCGCGAGGACCCTTTCAACGGGGGCGCAGGATAATCCACCAATAGCAGCCTTGCAGTAAAAAGGCCCGGCCGCGGAGGATCGCGCGGACGGGCCTCGTGAGGGGCCGATGCGGGAGGGGTCGCACCGGCCCGGGGGACGCTGTCGTCAGGCGTCGGCGGTCTCCTTCGCCTTGGTCTTGGTCTTCGGCGAGGGAGCGGTGCTCTCGCCCAGGCCGTCGCTGCCGGTGGAGGTGGAACCGGCCTGCTCGGGCTCGCCGCCGGTCGCGGTCGCGGTCAGCGGCGGCAGGGTGTCCTCGCCTTCGCTGGCCATGCCGGAGAGCGTGCGCTTGCGCTGCGCACGGCGCCAGGCGACGTTGTACGAGCCATCTTCCTGGCGGAACATGGCGACGTCGATCGGCTTGTCGAGGCTGGGATCGTCGATCCGGCCCGAGAGGAACACCTCGCCGGTGTCGTTCGACGAGTATTCCCACAGCGCGCCGACCTTCACCCAGCTGCGGCGGTCGGCCGAGAGCGCCATGACGTCGAAGGCGGGGGCGCGCTCGTTGGTCGAGACGAATTCGCGCAGGGCGATGGTGGCGGCGAATGCCATGGTGACGATGCGGCCGATGTGAACGCCGTCGGCATTGGCCTTGAGGGTACCGATGTTCATTTCGAAGTCTCCTGATGCTCTGTCCGAACCCCTTGTCCGAACCACTTCCCTTCATCCCTCCCCTCACCCGGGCGCAGCCCGGCAGCGCGCGCCAACACCCGGCGCGCGCCATCCGCACGAAGCCCCGGCAGGGGCCGTGCGTCATCGGCTTGTATGGATTTTCAGGCCTGGTCGCGCTTGTCGCGAGCTTCGAGCCGCGCGAGGAAGGTCTTCGCTTCTGTCTGATTGGGCCCGTCGATCGTCGCGAGCGTCTTCATCCGGTCGATTTCGAGACTGGCGGCGATCTCTGCGGGAATGTCGCAGTAGGGCTCGAGCAATCTTATGGCGTCGACGGGCCGCGGGAGTTCGGCCTCGGCGGTGCCTTCCCAGAGAATCGGGACTTCTTCGTCTTCATCGTCCGGATCGGCGGCGAAGACTTGGGCGAAGAACGTGCGAAGGGGGCGGTCCCACCCAATCCATGCGGATGTCGCGGCAACGCCGTCGCGCAGCTGCAGCTGGTGGCGGCTCATGCCGGCGATCTCGCGCGGCGATGGTCGCAGTGGCGCTTTGCCCCTTCCGTGCTGTCGATTGCGCGGCGTACCTTCTCCAGCGCGCGCGGGCAGTTCGCCTTGCGCAATTCCCCTCGGGCCGCGCGCAAATGTCGCAGCGCGGTATCGACGGCCGTTTTGGTCGCCGCGTCTGCTGTCCTGATGGTCATGGCTCAATAATCCTCCGGTTTCATGAGCGTGATCGCACGCCGCGTCTCGGCTGCATTCGCCGGATCTTCGGAACCGTACTCGAATGCAGGGTCGTAATAGTCGATTTTCATCATCACCCCGATTCCGTCGACCTCGAACCAGGCCATGTCTCTCTCCGGGGAATCGTCCGAAAAGGTGCAGCTACGCATCGCTTTCATGACACGCGCTTGCGCCAGGATGTCGTTGCGGCGGCTCCCGTCGCTGAGGCTGTCGAGCAGATTGAGCGTGAAGATGGTTCGGGCTGTCCGATCGAGGCCGAGCCTCGCGCGATCGTTGAGCTCGGCTATGCGTTCCGTGTTCGAAGCCGCCGGTGCGAGCGTATCAGGCATGATGGGTCTCCTTGCCGTGAAAGCGGTCGAGCCAACTCGACATTGGTTCGCGTGTTTCCAGGGGCTGCTGCGCAGCCCGTTCCTGAAAGGCGACGAGGTCCGGAGGCGCGGTCTCGATGATCCTGTCGATCTCGGCGGAGTCGAGAAGGCCTTCGTCGCGGATGAAATCGGTCATCCGTCCCGGTCTTGTCCGGGTCGATTTTCGCCAAAGGCCTTCGACGGTCTTCAGGCGGGGGGCCGCCCGCGCTTCGATGAGTACGATCGTTCGCAGCCATTCGGTCGATAGGTTGCGAACCTCGTCGGGTTTCATGGCCGTGCAGAACACGCATGACGATTTCGGTGGCACGGGGAGACCGGCCTCGATGATCCGGTTGGCGCAGGCGGTGCGATCCCAACCCCATTCCCGAAGCGGATATCGGTTGTCGAACAGCGGATCGTCGATCGTCTTTGCGTGCGCGTATCGCTGCCCGTCTCGCGGCGAGGCGTCATAGCCGATGTAGCGGATGACTTTTTTGCCCTGCACCCATGCCTCGATCGCGGGTTGCCAGGCCTTGATGAAGGCCTCCTGCGGCGCCGCCTTGTATTTGAGCGAGCAGCTATGCCGTCCGAAGGCAATCGAGGGCAGGCATCCATTGGTCAGAAGCGATTCCGTGAGGTCGCGGTAGGGCGGCCAGTTCTTGAAACGCTTGGCCTCGTAGCGCACGACCTCGTAGGCGATGGAGCGCTCCGCCATCCATCGGCGCATGATTTCCTGAAATGCGTAGGTCTCTGTCTTCTCGGCTCCGGTGTCGGCGGTCAAAACGAGATCGGGCGCCTCGCCGCGACTTTCCAGCTCGACCAGCAAGGCCGTGCTGTCGACGCCGACCCCGTAGCACAGCACGCGTGGCGAGCTCATGTCGCCTGCTCTTGATCGCAGACCGTCACGTCGATCGGGCTGTCGTGCGTGAAGGCGATCGTCACTTTCTTGCCTTTGGGCAGGGTCCACATGATGCGTGCGATCGCGTCGCGGAATTGGGACGCGATCGCGGCGTCCTCGCCGATGAGGATGCGATAGGCGAGTTCGCGAGCGTCGCGGAGAAACCGGTCGTGCTGCGTGTCCCAGCTATCGGCGTCTGAATCGTTCCAGGCGGAAAAGCAGGCATTGTCGAGGAGATCGACCAGCCCTTCGGGCTGGAGGGCTTCCGAGGCGACATAGGCGATCGTCACGTCCTCGATCCCGTCGGAGCAGCATCCGTCGGGGAAGGTGAGAACGATATCGGCCTCGACGCGCTCCGGGGCGGCGCCATCGCATCCCTGGTCATCGATCGCGTATTCGAGATGAATCTCCTGCGCGATGGTGACGGCAGCGAGGGGCGGATCGGCGGTTGTCGCGTCCACGGTGTGGATCGCGGCATCGGTGCGAACGACGAAGGTCGGATCGCGCATTTCGCGTAGCGCGTCGTACCAGCTGTAGCCTTCGAAGCGGGAATTGCGGTCGACGAGCTTGGAACGGATGGGCGTGCCGCGAAGCGCGCGTGCGATTATCTGGCCGAAATGCGCTTCGTGCGCGTCCATGAGAAATTCATCGCCGGTGATGGTCCGGCGCTCGCCGGCCTCGGTCCCGGTGTCATTGTCGGCGATGTCGGGTTCCCATGCGGTGAGAGCGGCTTCGGCCTCGGCAAGCGGGATTCCTAGTGAGGCCGCCCTGCTGTAGCTCTCGAAGCTGAGGCTGTGCGATTTCTGTGCGGCGATCACGCGATAGCAGGCGACCTCACAGGCGGCCTTGAGGGCCGTCAAACCGGCGTTTTCGACGAATTCCTTCCGCGCCGGCAGGACGAGCTGCAGTTCGGGCGTATGCCCGATATCGATGCGGGCATGGATCTCCTGTCTGCCGACCTGCGCCACCTCGAAAAGGCGAGTGAAGACGGTGACGCCGTGGAAGTTCACGGTCGGGGTCCGGTGATAAGGCCGGCCATGAAAGATGCCGATCCGGCTGCCGTTCCAGTCCTCGACATGGATGGCGCCGCTCAGGAAGTCCTTTCGAGGCATGTCCCTGCCGGCGAACCGGGCGGGGATCGGAAAATACTGCGAGGCCTCCCTGACGGCGTTCTCGACCGATCCTTCGCAAGCGCCCGGCAGGAGGAACGAGATCGAAGTTCCCTTCCGCCGTTCGGAGCGATCCACGGCGATCTCCACGTCTCCGGTCCATGCATCGGCGGGGATTGCGATCCGCCAGGCAGAACCTGTCGAATCCGATCGGGACTCGATCACGGTCGCTTTGCCGGCAAGGCTGAAGACGCCCATCCCCGCGGGATCCTCGCCGCTGGCGACCTGGGCGTCCCAACGCGATACGCCGAGCGCAAGAACGCGGGCCGGATCGTCAATCCCGCAACCGTCGTCGTCGATGGTAATTCGCAAGCCGTCTTCTTGGGGCGTCGCGTCGACGTTGACGGCGCTCGCGCCGGCCCTGCGGGCGTTCTGCAGCAGCTCGTTCAGGATGTCGCTCAGCGAGCCGTTGAATAGTCGGGTGACCTTCCCGATCGTCTCGGGGCTCACGCTTGCGCGAATGGGTTCGTGCTTCACCGGGTTCATCCTTGTCTGATTGATTCCCGGCATTCCCTCCCCCCTCCCCTTTCATCGAGCGCCAGAATGGTCTCGATCGTTGGCGCGGGCGTTGTCCTGGGGCGGCGGCCGAAATGGAGCCCGTGCTTCGTCGCGAATTTCGAGACTGACGCGGTCTTTCGAATCGATGCTTTATCGGTGTCCGCGGTCACTGTCCGCGGTTCGCAATGGCCATCCAAGGTCAAATCTGCGGCTGTCCCTGCAACTGTAAGCGGCGAGCGAGAAATACTGGCGGGTCACTCCGCAGCCACTGAACTTAATGATTGGTTCGGGAAGGTGTATTTCAATCGATGACCCGCAAGCCAGGAGACCGACCGGAGCGAGTCGCTCTTGCCTGGCTCATGGGATTGGTCGGGCGCGAAATCATTTTCGTCGGAGCGACGATAAGCGGCTTGGATTGCTCCGAGCACGCCCGGTGGGCGTATTGCGTCCGTTGGCCAGGCTGCTCGGCCGAGATTCGGAGATCCAAGCCATTATATCGGCGTGAAGGGCATAGAGCCCACGGAGAAAATACCATGTTCAAAACTAAAACGAAGATTCTGGCAATCTCGGCTGCGATCGCGCTCGGCTCTTCGGCCGCGGTGGCTCAGCAAACGGATATCGGGCCATTTCTCCCCGAAGTCGGACAGGCAATAGCTGCGGCCGAGCAAGGCGCGCAAAACATCTGTGCTTCGAATGGTGGTCTGGCATCTTTCAACGTCATTCGCATAATCCAGAACGCCGGTTATTTCGCGGCGCAGTTCGAGTATTCATGCAACGGTTAACTTCAAACCACTTTGTATTGAATGAGAAGAATGAACGGCGCCGGGCTCAAACTCGGCGCCGTTTTCAACTGCGGTTCGCGACCGCTTTTTTGTCCACCGCTGACATTCTGAAATTTTCGCGACGATTTGTTGAGTCTCGGAGAGTGTAGCGCGTAGCTGCCGCATCACGATCAACCGCTTTTGGGCGTTCAGATCTCGTACCAGAATGGCTGCGATTGGGGCGCGTTACCGACGACAACCGGTTCTTCATGAACGACCGCTTTTGGCGATAAGTCGAATGCGCTGCTACGACCGAAATTGGAGTCGGAAGCTGCCGCTTCTATGCACCTCTCTGTCTTTGATCTGCTTAACCAATTATCGATCAGGCTGCCTTGGCGGCATGGAGTTCGGCGAAGCGTTCGCGGATCATCCCCGGGTTCGGCCAGTGGTCTGTGAGGCCGTGGGTCGATCTCAGCGCGCTTCGGACGCGATGAATCTTTCGGGCTTCCTCGAGATCGGGGACCCTCGGGGGCCAGCCCTTCATGAACCGCAGGCCGGGTGGCAAACCGGCTTCTAAATCGCGCCTTCGGTCGGCCATTCGCTTGGCGTTCGCTATGGCGGTGGACAGCTGTGGGTCGAGCAGTTGCGGGCTGACGTCGGCGAGCCAGCGGCTAGGTTGGAAGGAGAAGCCGGAATGGGCTTCGATGCCGACGATCGCGCGATAGGCGGGGTGGTTTCCTTCGCAGGTGGAGGTGACCGCGAGGTTGTTCAGCCCGGCGAGCACGCAATAGCTGCAGCTGAGGCGATCCGCGCCGCGGCCATAGGCCTCGTGAAGCGGAATGGCGCGCATGGCGTGATAGGCGAAGACGTCGCGTGCGGACCATTCGACGATGGGATGCCAGGTCAGCATGGTCGTTCCGGCCCTGTTGGAGATGGGGGCGAAGCGAAGGTCGGGCTTGCTGATCGGCGCTTTGGCCCTGGCGGGGCTTTCCTCGCGCCGGATTCCGACGACGGAAATGATGGTTTCGGCCACGAAGCGTTTCCGGAGCTCGGCGCCGATCGGCTGAACCTTGGCTTCGCCTGTGCAGAAGCGGAGCTTGGCCGAGGAGAAGGGCGAGACGAGCTGGTAGGTCTCCAGGTTTTCGTAGCGGCGAAGCGAACTTTGCCAGCGTTGCTCCCATCGCTCGATGAGACCCCCGGCCTTGCGCCTAACAATGCAGAGGTCGACTCCGAGCATGGCTGCAATCGTCTCGACGAAGCCTGGAGTGGATGGCCATTCGATCAGGCCGAGATCGGCATGAATGGCGTTACGGCGATCTCGCGGGTGTCCGATCCTTTCGAGATGCGCTTCGACGGCGAAGGCGGCCGCACTCGAATCCTTTCCCCCCGAGAGGCTGTAGACGACGTGCGCGCCGGAGCGCAGCGCGGATGCGATTGTGTCGTCGCTCGCGACGGCCATTCCCTGCGAGTTCATGTCAGCCTCTTCGGCCGAAGCTCTGCCGGGGGATCGATGATCTCGTGGGGAACCGAAGCCAGCACGGTGACTTCGCCGCGTTGTGAATAGGTCTGCTTGTCGACCAAGGCGCAGACTTCTTCGTCGCCGTAGGTCGGACGCCCGAGATGATTTACCGACGCGAGCCGGCGTGCGATCACGCCGACCTTTCCTTCCGGAACCCATTCGGCCCAGTCTCCCCAGGCGCTCGTCGTACAGTATTCGCCGATCGCGGCTTCGTAGGCGGCGCGCGTGCGCAGGACGTGGGACTCGTTCGGTGGGATGGTCTCTCCGGTATGCGCGGCGTAACGGTCGGGGTGCCAGCATCGGGCTGTGTCGCGGACGAGCTGCAGGAAATCTGCAGTGCAGGTTTTCTGCGCTGCAAGTTCACCTTCGAAGGCGAGGTATACGAGGCTCCAGTTCGCGTCCTCTTCGTAGGCGGGAGCGTCGAGCCGCAGCGCATCGGGCATGGAAGCCTGTCGGGCATCCGAGAGGAGAAGGCCGCTGTGGCTGGCCGTCATTACAGACCAGATGCCGGGGGCCAGCTTATCGGCCTGCTGGATCGGTCCCCAGGGCGAGGTTTCCGGTCGGGGCGTGGATGCAAACAGGAACATGAGCGAAACCTCCTTGTGGTTCGCTCAATCCCCTCCCCCTCCCCCTCTCAGCTTATGATCTGTCTCGCGCGATCAGCGATGACGTCCGCTGTTATGTCGCCCAGCGGCAGTGCGACGACCGGGCCGACTTCGAGGAGCCGGTCGTGCTCGATCCCGCGAAGTTCCAGATATCCGCTGTCGGCGGACTGGAGAACCTGCAGGGCGAAGGTGATCTGCCGCCCCGAAGCCTGATGCTTCACTGCCACGAGGAAATCGGGCCTCGCCGATCCGTGTTCGGTTTCGATGTCGAACAGGATCTTTTTCACCGCCATGCGCATGCCGTCACGTCGGAGGGTGTATTGCGCTTTCTGGAGTTCCCGGAGAACATCCCGGTCGTGGTCGCGCTCCGCCGGGACGAACTGGTTGCCGGTGAAGACAGGCTGCGCATAGGCCCGCAAGGCGCGGTAGCCTTCACGCTTGCTGTGTTCGCCGACGACGGCAAGGACGAGGAAGGGTGGCTGGACCTCGGCGCGGATGATACCCGTATGCTGGATGCGGTTGCGGATCTCCACCGTGCCAAGGCCGGTCACGATCTTACTGCTGGTCACCTGGTTGGCTTCGAGAAGGAGAAACGCCTGCGGCGCGAATTCCTCGGGCCAATCCTTTTCCGCATCGCGCAGGCGGGCGTGGACGACGTGTTTTTCGTATTCGATGGCCTTCGTGTAGAAATGGCTCACAAGCCGGACGCCGGGAGCGATGTGGAACTGTCCGGCGACCTCGCGCAGGCGCCGCATCTCGGCGCTTATGGAGCCCTCGCGCGGACCTTCTGGCGGGAGCTCGCGCAGGACGTTGGACCGCGCGCGCTCAAGCAGCAGCCAGAGCAGTTTGCCGAGCCGTGGAATGGCGACGCCGCGAGACCGGTCGTCGGGTTCGCTTGCATCGGGCTTCTGGGCAAGTTTCTCGGGTGCTTTCTGGTGCGCGATGAAGAGGCCTCTGGGCTGTTCGATCTCGTAGAGAGCGTCGCTGCCGGTCTCACGGATACGCTGCGGTGCCTGCGGCATGTAGAACGGGCATTTGGGACTATGCCCCGGGCGAGCCGTCAGGCGGCGCAGATAATAGGTTTCCTGGAAGCTCAAATATGCAGGGCTCATGAGAGGCGGCGAACGGTCCTGCGCCAGACAGTCGCACGCGAGCCACTTGCCGTTCTCGCGCGAGGTGACGACGAGCGATACGGAAGCTCGGTGGTCCGCTTCGTCGCCCTTCCCGGTATACCAGCGTACCAGCGCGGCCTTGAGACCATCGCTGATCGCGACACGGCTCGTCAGGCCGCTGGTGTCCTTGGGTATGAGCCACATGATCTAGACCGGTTGACGAGCCTCTTTGTTCACTATATGTTCATCGTATAGAGGAGTTTTGCGTGGTGAACAAGGCATTCGCGGTTGGTCGGTTCGATCTGGATATCGCACTACGCGATGCATCGCTCGACGAGCTCAATCGCGCCACACGGCGGTCGCTGGCGAACGCCTCAATCGGTGTCGAGGCCTTCGACGCGTATCATTCGGCTCGTGAGCTCTTCGAAACGCTCGAGGCGGTGCATGAAGGCCAGCGCGGAGCGAAGCGGAAGCTCACCCAGGTCCTTTCCTGCGAATGCGATGATTATCAGCGCTGCCTCTATTACACGCTTGCCGGGCGCGGCGTGCTGCAGATGCTGGACGATCTCGAATGGCTGATCGATCTCCTGAAGGCGCGTTGCGAGATCTCCGCGTCCCTGTTCCGCGCGGGCACCTTGCCCTCGGTACAGATCAATCCTTACGTGTCGGCCGAACCCGACGGGCCAGTTCCGCCGCGCGAAGGCGATTTCGAGCAGGGAGCTTCCTGGTTTCTCGATCCCGCCTTGGGCGGCGAGATCGGCGAGTAGTCAGAGCAGTATCACCTGCAATTCGAAAGTGGCCGGGTCATGGCCATGCGAGGGCGTGACGCGCAGGGGCTGCAGCGGACAGTCGGTACGCATGACGGCGTGATCTTCCCCGGTAGCTTCCGATAGCCGGAGCGCCAGCCTCTCGGCGTTGCTTCGGCCGCACAGTCGATGGCGCCGGGGATCGAGGCGATCGTGTTCCATTTCAGAGACTTCCGTTTCAGGCGGCGGGGAAGAAGGTCTTCGCGATCTTCGGTTCGCGGACGATCTCGAACCGCCGTTCGAGAAGGCGGGAAATCTTGAAGCGACCGCGTCCGTCGGCGAGGGTCAGGACGGTTTTCTGTCCATCCCTCCGAATCCGGAATTCGCGGTGCTCGCTGCCGTCGGTGAATTTCATGGCCTCGGGGAAGCGGATGAGATCGCCATCGGCGATGCGCCGTTCCCTGAGCGCCAGCATCCGGTAGCAGCGCCTGCGCCAATCGAGGGCGAAGGGATGCGAGGTCGACGTCAAGAGCGCGAGGACGCTTCTCGGGCAGCTCGCTTCGCAGGGATCCATGTCCTCGTCCATGTCCTTGTAGCCGAAGATGTGGCCATCGCTGGCGCGCGTATTCCAGCGGACCAGACAGATGATCGCGGTCACGTAGATCCGCTTGCCGTTCTCGTCGTAGCGTTCGGCCGCGGCATAGTAGGTGCTTCCCGAATAGACGCTCTTGAGCACGCGAAGTCCCTGGAAGGGCGTATCACCTTCAGCTTTGCGTTCGTAGGTGAGCTGGGCGTCGAGATAGGCCTTGGGGGTCTCGTGCCCACCCATGGCCATGCGTGTCATCGTAAGCCATCCCATGTCGTGTTCCTTCAGATGAGCCCGGCCTGTGCCGGCGCGGGAAGCTTGAGTTCTCGGGCGATCCGCTTGGCGAGACTGGGTATGTCGCGCAGCACCGTGATGGGTGCCTTGCGCAGCGTCGCGCCAGGTGGTTTCCAGTGCGGATTACGCCAGGCGACGCCAGGCTCCCCGAAGCGTTCGGGCGAGATCCGGACGAACAGGCCCTTCGATTCCAGCGTGTGGTCTCCGGCGAGAGATTCTTGCAGCGTCGTGTATCCGAGGCGATAGTCGCTGTGGGCGATCCCCAGCTCGAATGCGATCATGCGCAGGGTACGGGAGCCTTCGCGCCGGTAGTGCCGGAGCTCCTCCTGCCGATAGTCGAGACCGCGGCGCACTAGCGCCACGATCGCGGGCGAATGCTTGAGATCGCTGAGCCGGTCGAGGCATCGCTGCCGCAGCTCGGCATCCTCGTGGCGCCGACCTGTCTGCTCCCCGTCGGCAATTCGCGAGAGGTGCCGGGTGAGCAGAAGCACGGCGGGGCAGTCCGCCGCCGGGAGGCCTGCGAGGCGGGCGTCGTCTATCGCCTCGTTCAGCGCGCGAACCGCAGTCTCGTATGTGGTCAACCCATCGGGCTCGAGCGCGCGGCGGTAGCGGTAGTCGATGTCGCAGGTCATGGGATTTCCCTTCCATTGCAGATGCAATGACCCCCTCCCCCTCCCCTCAATGCAGCGCTTTGGAATGCGCCGTCAGGGAGTTCCCCGGTGTCGGCTCGTAGGCGATCGGCTTCAGAAATGCCTCTGGAGCGACCTGTTCGAGGATTCGTCCAATCGCGGAGAACGAGACCCCCGGACCCTTGGTCGAGATCACGACCAGGGACCCGCCCTGTTCTTGTCCGGAAAGGGTCCACCCTACAGGTCCTTTGCCAAGCAGGCTGTCTAGGACGTCACCGGGTTCTCTGGCCGGGAAGTTGAGCACCATTCTCTCCCTGAGTGCTGGTCCGATGAGAACTCGCTCGCCATCGACGAGGTCGGTCGCGTACTGGTGGAGCTGCGCGAGGCGCACGACCGCTTCCAGGCCCGGCTCAAGCGTAAGCCTGAAGTGCAGCCGTCTCATGGCCCGCCTCCTCTGCTTCGCTGTCGTAGCCTGAGAATTCGGCAAGAAAGGTGAACGCCTGGTCGGCCTTCGCGGCGGCGGTGATGATCGCGCTCTTGTCCGACTTCAGGATGTCGAGCCAATGGCCGATATAGCTGGCGTGACTTTCGTGGAGATCGGCCGGAAGCCCGAGTTCGTAGCAGATCCGTGCCGAGATCTGCTCGGCTACGAGTTCTTCGAACGCATAGCCCTTGTCGCCGAAGCGCTTACCGAAGGTGCGCGCGAGCCTGTTGGGATGTCCCGTCCAGTGTCCGGTTTCGTGGGCGAGCGTTGCGGCGAGGCCGTCTTCGTTCACGAAGCTGTGGCGGTGCGGCATCTGGATGAAGTCGCCGCCCGGAGAATAGAACGCCCGATCCCCGCCATAGCGGACCTCGCTTGGAATGGGCGCGAAGAACGCCTTGATCGCCGCCGCCTTTTGCGATGGCGTCGGCGGCGTTTCAGGTATGGGATCGGGATAGAAATGGACCGGCAATCCGTCGATTTGCGAGGCGTTGAACACCGAATAGGCGCGCATGAAGCGGATCGTGCGCGAGGATTCCTCGCCGGTTGAGCGATTGACCTCAGTCTTCTTCGTAGTGTTGAAGTAGATGCTCGGTTCGGCGCTCTCGCCGCGGCGAACCTGGCCTCCGAGCTCCTGAGCTTGCCGATATGTCATCCAATAGCGCGATTGATATCCCATCGCGTCCGCAACGGCCCACAGGTACAGGCGGTTGATGCCGGTGTATGGCACGCCGTTGGCGCGCAGCGGCGCACCGCCTGCGCCGGTCTTCTTCCATGGGCGCCGCCAGGGCAGCGTGCCCTCCTCGATCTTTCTGATGATGAGGTTCGTGATGTCCTGCGCGACGTCGCGCTTCGGGGATCGTTTCATGAAGTGTCTCCGGGCATGAAAAAGACCCGGCCGCTCGGGTGGAGCGACCGGGCCAGTGCATCAGGAGGTTGGCGACGCCCTCAGGCGTCCACCGCCGCTTCTTCGTCGACGTCTTCGGATTCCTCGGCAGTTTGGCCGTCGTCCGTTTCGGCGGGGTCTTCCTCGCCTTCGGGCTCGATCGGCGTTTCGACTTGATCCGGGTCGCCCGTCGCGACCTCGAACTTCATCGCTTCGGGCAACCAGGCGAGAGCGCGTTCCTTGACGTCCTCTTCGACGATCGCCTCTCCGGAGAAGAGCTTCTCGCACGTCTTGGAAAGATCGGCTTTCTTGGATGCCGCGTACCGTGCCGCCAGTTCGGAGCCGCCGATATCGGTAAGGGCCGCGAGGCAGGACGTCTTGTTGATGCGGTCGAAGAGGTTCTCCGAAGTCGGGCGCCACATTGCGGCGACGTCGACGTCGAGAATGCTGCCGAGGACCGAGTGGATCGGATGATACTCCGAATTGTAACCCTTCTTCGCTTCCAGCGAGACGGCGACCACGTAGGATAGCCATGCGGCCTTGGCCTCGTCGTCGAGTTCGCGGAAGGCGAGGAATCGCTGGGCGACCTCCTTGGGCTCGTGCCACGCCTTGTCGAGCGCATCTTCGGCCGCGGCAAGGATGCCTTCGGCCGCCGACTGCGGGATATCGCCGTAGGCGGGGTCCTGCGGCTTGCCCGCCTTCAGCGAGGTGCCCTTGCTCTCGTAGCTGCGATCATCGCACAAGGCGAAGATGGCGTAGTCGAGCGCGAGACCCGGGTCGCCGAGGAGCGAGGCGGCGAGGATGTTCCGGCGCTGGACGGACAGTTCGTCGAACAGCTTCGCGCTGATCGGTTTCTCGCCGCCCGGCGCGACCGCTTCGGGAGTCGACGGGCGTCCGGCCGGATTGCTCGTGCCGCCGCGGGTAGGCGCGTCCTCGCTTGTGGCGGTGACGTTGCCGTCCTCGTCCTGCTCGAAGCTGAGCCGTTTCTCGCTGTAGTAGTCGCTCTCCAGCACCATCTCGCCCTTGTTGGTAAGGATGAGGAAGCGACCGGCCTCGCCGCGCCATTCCTCGGGCAGCTCGCGCACGGGGTTGTTGAGATCGTCGCGTTCGTTCGAGAGCGTGTCGTATTCGATCTCGAGCTTGTCGAGATCCACCCCTTCTTCGTTTTGGGCGCTTTCGTCCTCGAAGATGGCGTTGATGTCGTCCATGCGCGCGTCGATTTCGTCGATCCGCGTGCGGGCTTCCTCGGAGAGTGGTGCCGGAGGGAGGCGAACCGGGTTGACGCCGAGTTCGCTGCGAGCGCTCCACGAATTGGTGGCCGCCACGGGGTTGATCCAGGCGAGCCCCGTTTCTGCAGCGAGCCGTTCGGCTTCGGCTTCCATCTTGGTGGCGGCAAGCTGATGGGCGATTTCGACATCGATCCAGCGATCGTCGGCCGCTTCGCTGAAGAGGTCGCGCTCGATCTTGCCGCCCGCAGCCACATAGGCGTCTTCGCCGACGAGAAGCGCGATGGGATCGTTGCCGCGCAGCGAGCCATCGGCGATCATCCGGCGGATCGCGTCAGCGCTGGGGTTCCACGCATGACGCATCTGCTCGAAGACGCGCAGCTGCACCTCATGCTGATCGGTTGCGGCATAGGCCTTGGCGAGGTCGAGCGTGATGTCGCCGGCGGCCAGTGCCTCGAAGATCGGTCCGGCCAGGTTGGCCAGGCGGAGGCGGCCGTCGACGAAACGCTGTGTGAGACCGAAGCGCTTTGCGACCGCGGCTGTGTCGCCGTCTTCCTTGATGAAATGCTGGAAGGCCTGGCATTCCTCGGCCGGCGTCATTTGCAGGCGCTGGAAGTTCTCGGCCAGCGACACTTCGCTCGCATTGTGTTCGCGGCGATCGATCACGAGGCAGGGAACCTCGAAATTTGCTTCCATCGCGCCGCGTTCGACGATCCGGTGCATGGCGCGCATTCGCTTGCCGCCTCCGATCACCTCGAAGCGACCGCGCTTCTTTGCTTTTGCGACGATGAGGTTTTGCAGGACGCCGCGGGCCTCGATATCGAAGGACAGGCGTTCCTCGAACTCCGGGTTGGGTCGCTTGCAGACATTGTCCTCGCTCTGGTCGAGCTTGCTGAGCTGGATGAGTTGCATTGTCGTATCTCCTGATGGTCGACCGGCTATTCACCGGACACCATTCACCCTCCCCCTCCCCTTTCCTCGGTTCGAAGGTGCTCGTGTTCGTTGTCAGGAATTCTGGAATCCGAGCAGCGCCTTGACGACGGGCTCCGGATTGTCCGCCGGGACAAAAACCCTGGTGCGGTAGGCAATGATCTCGGTGAAGCAGCCGATGCTCTTCAGCCATTCGACCTGGTCGGCAGGCGCTCCAGCTATTTCGATGCGAAGATCGCCAGCGACGCGCGAGCGCTTCAGCACCGCGCCGAACGGCTGCTCGATCGTGATGCTGCGGTTCTCGCGCAGTGCTTTGACGACCGCTTCATCCGTGAGCTTCACGCTCGAGTTCACGCCGAAGGCTTTCAGCACGTCGGCCACGTCGGTGTCGTAGACGATGCGTCCGAGCCAGCTGCGACCCTCGAGATCCACGATCCGGTTCACTTCGAGATAATCGCGCGGAAGGTTCGACCAGATGGGAAGCAGTAGGCCCGTGGCGAGATGGACTGTCTCGGTGTGCAGGCGGGATGCGCTGTCTTCGGCTTCGGCCTCCCACAGCTGCGCGAAGCGGGGTTCGGCGCATTCTACCCACGCGGATTCCTCGAGGTCGCGCAGCTGGTGATATTCCCGGCGCAAAGGCCGGTGAAGGATCACGCGCTGGATGAGCTCACCCTTCTCGGTCATGAAATGGCGCGATGGTTCGCAGAGTGCGGCCTTGTCGCTCTTCGTGTTGCGCATGAGGATGCAACCATCGGACCATTCACGCCGCTTGAGCACTCTTTCCAGCGTGGTCGGCTGATACCGGGTTGTCAGATCGATGCGAAGCAGGTGCGAGGTCGCTCCAGTCCGCTCGTCGGTTCGGAGCACGATATCCTCGGCGACGCTGGCGCTTTCGACCTGAATGGTCTCGACCCCGACATCCAGCGTGCCGGCATCCCGGGCCGCCGACACGCGGGCTTCTACCAAAGCCAGGAACTCGTGGAAGATCGCGTTCTGCATGGCGATCGGCAATGCCAGTATGCGGTTGAGCCAGCGCTGGATCGGAGGAAGGTCTTCTTCCAGTATTCCATCGGCCGACGCGATCTTGAGACCGCTCCGCTTCTGGAAGTCGAGCAGTGTCGCGCTGGATAGCTTGCCCTCGGCCAGCAGTCCGAACCATGTCACGAGCGCCGCCTTTGCGTATTCGCTTTCGAGGTTGTCTGCGGGATCGAACAGGTTCTGCCCGCCCGTCTGGCGCTGACCTCTGGTCAGGGCGCCCAGACTGTCGAGCCGGCGGGCGATGGTGCTGGTAAAGCGCAGCTCGCCCTTGCAGTTCGTGGTGACCGGACGAAAGAGCGGTGTTTCGGCCTGGTGCGTCCGGTGAGTCCGGCCCAGCCCCTGAATGGCGCGGTCGGCGCGCCAGCCCGGCTCCAGGAGGAAGTGAACGCGCTGGCGCTGATTTTCGGCATCGAGGCTGGCGTGATAGGAGCGACCCGTGCCGCCGGCGTCGCTGAACACCAGGATGTTCTTGCGGCCATCCATGAAGTGATCGGTTTCGGACTGGTTCGTGCGCGCCGAGCGTGTTTCGAGCTTCTGGCTGCCGTCTCCTTGGGTGATGAGCCGCTTCGTCCGTCCTGTCACTTCGGCGACCCTCTCGGTGCCATAGTGTTCGATGATACCGTCGAGCGCTGGCTTGATGGGTGGCAGTGCGCAGAGGTGCTCGATGAGACGATGCTTCTTCTCGATCGCCGCGGCATTGTGGACCGGGCGTCCCTCGTCGTCGAACATCGGCATCGAGCGTTCCTCGCCGGTGTCGTCGACGAATACCTGCATCTGCTGCGTGGGGAATGCGCGCTCGAGATAGTCGATGACGTTCTCGCGCGGACTCAGGTCGAGGTCGAGGTCGGCCCGCTCTTCTGGCGAGAGGCTATCGAGGCGGCGATCGAGAATGCTTTCTGCGGTAGACACGAGCTGGACGACGATGGCCTTGTCCTGGTCGACATGGTCGTTGATCGCCGCGATCAAGGTCGGCAGCTTCATTGAAAGCAGCACCTGGTTGAAGAAGCGCTGCTTGGCACCTTCGAAGCGTGAACGCGCCGCGGCCTTCGCGCCGCTGTTCAGGGTATCGCCATCGAGGTCGTCGACGACGTTGGTAAGTGCCAAAGCTTCTTCCATGTTCTGATGGATGATTGCCCAGGCGTCAGCGTAGGTGTCGTAGATGCCGATTTGCTGGTCTGTCAGATCGTGCTTCAGCACTTCGTATTCGACACCGGCGAAGCTGAGTGCGCGAGCCTGATAAAGGCCCAGAGCCTTCAGATCGCGCGAGACGAGTTCCATCGCGGCTATTCCGCCGGAACGGATCTGGCTGATGAAGTCCTCGCGGTTGGAGAAGGCAGTGCCGGGACCCCACAGGCCGAGACGAACGGCATAGGCCAGATTGTTCACGTCCGATGCGCCGGTGGCAGAGGCGTAAAGGACGCGGGCATCCGGGAGGTGGTTCTGAAGGAGAACGCCTGCGATACCCTGCAACGAGCCCGCCTTGGCACCGCGGGCGCCCTCCCCGCCGGCGACGCCACCCATTTCATGGCTCTCGTCGAATGCGATGACGCCTTCGAAGTCGGTGCCGGCCCAGTCAAGGAGCTGCTTCAGGCGGGTTGCGTCCTGCCGCTGGCTGCGCAGCGTCGGGTAGGTCACGAAAACGATACCGTCGCGAAAAGGAAGTTCGTCGTCGATCTTCCAGCTCGAAAGCGGTTGGATGTCTGCCGGAAGTCCCCCGATGGCGGACCAGTCGCGTCGGGCGTCTTCGAGAAGGCTTTCATTCTTGGAGACCCAGATTGCCTGACGGCGGCCCGCGAGCCAGTTGTCGAGGATGCAGGCTGCAATCTGCCGCCCTTTCCCCGCCCCGGTGCCATCTCCCAGGAAATAGCCCTTGCGATAGGCTCTGCCGTCTTCGGACAGCGAAAGCCCTACGCCTTCATCGGACGGGGTGAACTTGCCGGGGAGGAATTGCGTCCAGGCATTGCCGGCATAGATGATCGTCTCGAGCTGTGCCTCGGAGAGCTGCGCGTCTGTCAGGATGCGATCGTGCAGACGCGGGACATAGTCCGGCACCGGGGCCGGGATCGAACCCATCGCGACGCTCTCGACCAGAGGCGTCGGGTGTTCGCGCGAGCCTTCGATATCGATGCGACTGGGCCGATAGGGAACGTAGACCCCTGATTGCGTACCGAGCGCGCGCGGCGCCTCGAGCTTGCCATATTCGACGGGGACGATCTCGCGGACCGAGATCTTGCGTTCGACCCGCGGCAACGTCCGCGGCTTGGCACGCATCGACTTGAAGAGGCTGGCCGCCTTCGGCTTGGGCTGCGCGGGTACCGACAAGCGCTCGGAGAGAGCCGCTGCTCGTTTTACGACGGGAAGGCAGTCGGCAAGTTCGCGGACGGTATCGCGCGCGATGATCGATGGTTTTGAGTTCCCCGTTGTCTTGTCGATCACCATCAAACGCACGGCCACGCTGGTGCCCTGCTTGTGATAGCATTTCGCGAGCCTGGCGGAGGTCTGTACGGTGCAGTTCGTAAAGGTCTCCTCGTAGATCCGGATCATCTTGGCGCTGGTGGTGAACCAGTCGGGCATGATCGCCACGACCCGGCCGCCGGGACTGAGCTTCGAGAGCGCGGCCCGCAGATGGCGGACAGCGGCGTATTCATCGACGCCCCTGCCCTGCGAGCGGGAGAACGGCGGGTTCATGAGGATCAGCGTCGGCCGAAGTTCGGGCGCGGCCAGCGAGGTCAGCATGGCGCCGTCGAAGCCGGTGATGGTCGCACCAGCGAAAAGGAGTTTCAGCTTCTCGCGCCGGCGCAGATCGAGCTCGTTGAGGTGCAGTTCCTCGACGCTCGGCAACATGCTGACGAGAGAGCCGTGGCCGGCACTCGGCTCGAGGACGATATCCCCGCTCCGAGGCTGCGCGGCGATCATCGCCAAGGCTGCAAGGTCTGCCGGGGTCGAAAACTGCTGGAAGCGGATCTGATCCTCGCTTCTGACGGTTTGGGTCGGCAGGGAGTCGACCAGGTCGGAGATCGAGGAAATGTCGGTGCGCTCAACGGGCCCGAGTCGGGTCAGGTGAAGTGCAAGTCCTGCTTCCAGTAGGTCGTAGGCATCGCGCTGGGTCCATGTCCCGTTCGCCGATGTGCAGCCGTGCAGCCCTTCCATCGTCTCGAAGAGCTTCTTTTTCGAAAGACGGGCATTGCCGATGTCAGCAGCCACGGTTTCGATAGCGCCTTTGAGGCGCTGTTCGGAAATGTCGAATAGGTCGGTCACGGTCTGCTCCTGATGCTGATCCGCAACCAATCCTCCCCCTCCCCTCCTCTGTTCTTCGGAGCCCTATGTGCCGGCGTTTTCGTTGACCTCCGCCCAGTCGGCGGCGGCTCGTGGAGGCGGATCGCGAAGAACGCGGCGATCCGTAGTCTCGTGCGCCGCGACAGCTGCAAGCGCCGCCAGTCTTCCCGCCCGGTTGTTGTCCTCGGCTATCACGAGAGTTGCCACCCCGTCTGGGATGCGGACCAGAGGCAATCGCTCGGCTCCCAGCGTGCTCCAGCACGGCGTGCCTTTCAGCTTCGTATAGGCAGCGGCATCTTCCATGCTTTCAGCCAGAGCGAGTTTCGTGCCTTTCATAATCGGCGACCAGGCCGCCATGCCCGGTCGCCCGAGCATGTATTTGCCCTTATGTGAAAGTCCTCCGGGTCCGAGCGCGATACGCTGGATAGCCTTGATCTTGGTTTCTTCTCGGACGGCCACAAGCAGGGCCGGCCTGAATACGGCATTGGGCTTGCGACCGAACGGACACCGTGCGTGAAAGCGTAGGTCTCTCAGCGACAGCGGGAGGTTGCGCGATCGTAAATAGGCTTCCGCAAGCGTCCCCCATACCTCGATAGCCTGATTCCAGATACGCTGCGCATTCTGCGTCGATGCACCCGCGCGATACTCGGGCGTCGGTGAGTTGAAGATCGGTCTGGTTCGCGACAGTTCGCGCAGCACGTCCTCGTTGCGGCATCCTGCGAAGCAATGAACGAGGACTCCGCGATGGCCTTGGCGGATGGATAGCGAGGCGTTCTTGTCGGCATGCGCTGGGCACCGACACATCGCGTAGGAGTCATGCCATCGACCTTGAAGGGCCGCAACGAGGTGGATAGTCTCTTTGGTGGGCTTCAAAGCGGTCAGCATAAGGCGATTTCCTTTCAAACCAACCGCTCCCCCTCCCCTTGCTTGACTCAGGTCGATGAGGAGAATGGAAAGCGCGCTCGATCTGTGCAGGTATCGACGCTTCGCTTGGCCTACCCGATCAATGATCCGACCGGCACTTGCGCCAATCGTCTTCGCAAAAGACTCGGTGGCCGCTGAGACTATGGTTTAGTAAGGCTTGCGCCGCTTGGCGAAGGAAGACACGAAGCTTTCCCACACCCTGAGCCATTCCTTTTCGGTTCGCTTGCGGGCCACGTCGGGAAAGCCTCTGCGAAACTCACCGGCCATCAAGTCGACGTCCCAGGGCGCACCCTTGTCCCGACCGATCCTGAGAAAGGCTTCTTCGCGCGTTCCATACTGAAGCGATCCACTTGGGAATTCGAGCAAATCTTCGGCCGGTTTTTTCTCGACCGCTGTTCGCTTCTTTAAACCAGCTTTGTCCGCTCGCTTCTTCCGGGGTTCCACGCCTACAAGCCGCAAATGAGTGCCGACCAGTTTCTTCTCGAGCGGCGCGGGAGATGGGTGCAGTACGACTTTACGGCCCGACACATCGATGTTCGCATTGGGATAAACCGAAGACACCAGCTGCATGGTTTCGCGTACCGTCTGACGGAAACGTTTGCTGTCAGCGGCATTGCCGAGGTGCTTGGCGAGCTGATCCCAGGAGATCGCTTGTCCGCGGTCCGCAGTGACGCGCGGCAGCCGGTAGGCGAGATAGGTGTAAAGATCGAGCGCTGTCGGAGTTCCCTTGAGTTCGCGGATGGCGACCTCGTTGAGCGGCACGGCATGTTCGACGAGGTGCTGGTAAAAGACCTCCGACATCCGGATTTCCCGTGCGAAGGCACCGTCTTTGTCGAGCGATCCGGCATATTCATTCGAAATCTTGACGTCGCGAACGGCAAAAGCGTTTTGGTCGGTTTCCCCACCGTCCCAGCGGATCTGCCACTCGCAGGCTAGCAAGCGGTCGACCTGCTGCTTCATCAGATTGGCCGTGCCGCGAGGACCATAGGAGATCGTCTGGTAGCCAAGCCGTCGCATCCAGTCGGTAAAGTTGCGACCGAGAAAAACATCGCGCGAGCGCTGCTGAACGGCCTGCGAGAGAATGTAGATCAGAGCGACACGCGGATAGGAACCGAATGGCACGCCAAGACTTTTCATGACCTTCTTGCCGTCGATTTCTTGGAGCACCGGACGGGGATTGATCGCCAGGGCATACCGACCGTCCTCGCGGATGATCGGCTCGTATTCGTCCTTGGGTCGCTTGGTGGGGAGCGACATCGCGCACAGCGCTGAATGCAGGAACGCTGGAACCGGCTCCTCGTCCTGGACACGCAGAAACGCATCGAGCGTCAGCTGCGAACCGGCATGCTCTGCAAGCTCGCGCACCTCGTCCGCCCCGCCGGTAAGCATGGCGAGCGCGTATTGATGTCCTAGCGGTGTCTTCTCGTCCTGCGTCATCGTCCCCTTCCCCGATTCGCCGGGTTATGACGGAGCGATCAACAACAGGGTTTAAACGGCAAATCAAGCTTTTTGGCGATTTTTGCGTTGTGCGCAGCCAAAAACCTGCAAAATTACCGATGATCTCGGGTCCGTTTGAAGGGTTCGGTCATATCCTGGACCCGAAACTCAAAAACTAAAACGATTTTCGAATCGGATTCGAAGAAGGAGATTCTTATTAAGTAGGTATGGGCTCTGAGATCATCGGTTTGAAGGCACCATGATCATCGCTGCCTGGCACTGACGTCATCGGTGGCGCTCGATGATCATCGGTCATTGTCCACAGGCCCCTTCTCCGCCGTTTGTTGATCCGGATGACCTCACAATGCTCGGAGATCATCGGCCGCCGCACGCATCGCCCGATGGAATTCCGCCTTACCGCTCGGAGATCATCGGTTCACCTGTAAGTTTTTTGGCCATGTCGTTGCCGAAAGCTTCAACCACGGTTATTTTGCGCTGAAACTTCCAAGAGGATAGCCAATGGCGACGCAAATTTCAGCCGATTCGAACGCCGGCAACACGGCGACCGATGATCTCCGTTCCCTTCACCGCAAATCATTGGCGATCCTGAAGCGTTTGCAAACCCACGCGCTGGATCCCGATACCGGCGAAAAGGCCGGCCCCACCTTCCCTATCTCGAAAGCCGCCGAACTGGTCGGCCGCACGGCCTCTGCGATACGCGAAGCCGAACGCGATGGGCGCCTACCCGAACGCGAACGGACACCTTCGGGCCACCGCTTGCCCTATAACCTCGCCGAACTCGACCATATGCGCAAGGTGTTCGACACGCGCCCGTGGCGGGAGGCCGACGACATGCCCGCGATCATTTCGGTGTCGAATTTCAAGGGAGGCGTCGGAAAGTCGACGATCGCGGTGCATTTGGCGCAGCATTTTGCGATCAGGGGCTATCGCACATTGCTGGTCGATTGCGACAGTCAGGCGAGTTCGACCATGATGTTCGGCTATCGGCCCGACATCGACCTCGGCGAGAACGATACCCTTTACGGGCATTTTCACGACCCCGAACTGCTCGGGGTTCGCTCGATCATCCGGAGCACGCATTTCCACGGCCTCGACCTCATTCCGTCGAACCTCAAGCTCTACAACCTTGAGTACGAGATTGCCGCTCACCTCGCGCAGACCCGCAGCTTCGATGTGATCGACCTCATTTCGCAGGCCATCGGCGAGGTGGTCCATGACTATGACGTGGTGATCATGGATCCTCCCCCGGCATTGGGCATGGTTTCCATGGCGGTCCTGCAGGCCGCGAACGCCATGGTGATTCCGATGCCGCCAAGCGTGATCGACTTCTCGTCGACCGTTTCTTTCGTCGACATGGCGCGCACGACGATGGAGCAACTCGAGCAACTCGGGGGAAGAGCGCGCCCGGCCTACAATTTCATCCGCGTCGTCGCGAGTCGGGTTGACGAGAACAAATCCATGCACCGCGAGCTGCTCGCGATGATGCGCGATGTTTTTGGCGGGTCCATGCTGACATCGATCATGCCGACAAGTGCGGAGATCGACAACGCGAGCTCCCGTTTGAAGACCGTTTTCGAACTCGAGCGTCCGGTGACGTCGCGAGACGTGCATGTGCGGTGCCTCAAGTATCTGACGGCCGTCTGCGACGAGATTGAGCAAGATGTCGTTGGCTCTTGGGCGAGCCGGGCAGGGGAGGGGATTGCGTGATGTTGCCACGTGGCAATCCGACCGAAAAGACCGAAAGATCAATGGGGTGGCGCAATTATGCCATCGTCGAAAGACGCTGCGTTTAGCCCGCGTGCGGCTAGAAATCGGCATTGCCGGTCGATTGTTGCCACGTGGCAACGGCTCGGCCGATTGGACCTGAAGAAAGGAAGTTGAGTCATGGCCAAAGGCAATAAAGGCTTCAGCTCATTGCTGACGGAGTCGCTCGATGAAGAGGTCGATGAGGGCGACGCCGCGCCAGCGCAAAGCATCATGGCGAGCAGAAGTGAGGCGCTTAACAGGCTGGCTTCGGGGAAAGTGGTCACCGACCGGACGGAGTTCGTCGACCCCGAGCGCTGCCGGCCATGGAGGCTTCACAACCGCGATCTCGACCACCTTTCGGAGGAGAGTTGTCGCGACCTGATCGATGCCTTCCTGTCCGCCAAGAAGCAACGCATTCCCGCGATCGTGCGTCGCTTGCGCGACGACCCCGATCACGATTACGAGATCATTGCCGGCGTGCGGCGGTGGTGGACGGTGCAGTGGCTGCGCGAACACAATCATCCGGAATTCGATTACCTTGTTACGGTCCAGCAGCTGACGGACGAGGAGGCCTTCCGGGTCTCCGATGTCGAGAACCGCTCGCGCAAGGACATCACTGACTGGGAGCGCGCGCACGAATACGAAGCTGCGCTTGCAGAGTTCTACGAAGGTTCGCTCACTCAGATGGCCGAGCACCTCAACATATCGAAATCTTGGCTCAGTCGCATGTTGAACGTAGCGCGCCTTCCCGAGGCACTGGTGGATGCCTTCGCCGATCGGCACGACATCACAGTTCGCATCGCGCGTGATCTCAAGCCGTTGGCCAATGACCGCCGCGCGCTTACGGCGATGGAGGCGGAAGCCGGCGAAATCGCGGCGGGGCGGAGAGCTGGCGCCGAGCCGCTGAGCGGTCCCGAAACCGCCAGGCGACTGCTCAAGGCGACGATGGCTCCCGCCAAACCCTCGCGGAAGGCGAGTTCCGAAACTATCACCTCGAAGGCTGGCAAGTCTATGCTCACTATCAGCCGTCCGGCGAGGGGTGAGGGTATGACGATCAAGATCCGGCCGGCGTCGGGGGCGAGCAAGAACGAAATAATCGCAGCGATCGAAAAGTTGCTCTAGCCAGTGCGCGCGGGTGCCTTGCGCTCCAGCAACAGATCGATCGCGTCCATTTCCCGGTCGAACTCCGACAGCACCGCATCGAGCTCTTCGGTGCGCGGGGGAGGGGAGAGCGGCCGCCCACGCGGCGGGGGAAGCATGCCTAGCGCGATTGCGACGTCGGGCGTGACATAAAGGCGCCAGCTGGCCCGCCCGGACACCTCGACGACCAGTCGCCTCGAGGCAGCGCGGGCGAGCAGCTTTCCTGCGCCCGAGAGGGTAATGTCGAAAGCGTCGGCGACGAGGCGTGCCGAGATGATCGGCTGCGAGAGCGCGAATTGTCCCAGCTTCCTCAACAATCCCGCGCGGCGCTCTTGAGCAAGGGCAGCAGCGAATTCGGTGCGCCAGGCCTCGAGCCTCTCGAGCCGGTCGAGACCTTCGGCCGCGGAGCTTCGCACCGCCTTGAGCAACCGTTTCAAGTGCCGCTCGCGCGGGCCGTATAATGTGCGCAGCGATGCATCGCCGATGACGAGGCAGGGCAGCGGTGTCCCGGTCAATCCCATCCCGGCCAGCAGGTGGGGAAAGCCCAGCCATACTTTTGCCGTTGCATCTTCGCGCGACCAAATGTCGAGCAGGGTCAGGGCGCGAAGGAGGGCAGGGGCCTCGCCCCAGGAATCGGGTTCATCGAAGCTGAAGGGCAGGGCCTCGCGCCAGTGGTGTGTCGTGGATCGCCCCAGCGACTGCAGCCAGCCATCATAGCCGTCGAACGGGCGGCCGTGCGTGGCAAGCGGTGGCCGCCCCGCGATCGGGACGCCGGTTAACTGGGAAAAAACGTCGATTTCGTCAATCTCGCATCGTTGTAGACGAAGCGCTGCGGTGTAACCGGACCAGCTTGCTCGCCGTCGCCACGCCGCAGCCACGGGACTCGCGGAAACCCTGGCGTCAAGCCTACCGATCGCTCCCATCGCCTCGCCGAATGATCCGCCCAGTTCGGGATTCCATGAAAGCGCAGAAAAGGGGCGGGCAGGGCGTGACATATCGAGATAGTAGACCGAAACTCTGCTTTGCGTCCATCCTGTTCGACGGTTAGTGGTGATAATGCCGGCTTATCAACACTAGCAGATCGGTCGCATCCCTTGTAAGCGGGCTAAATCATGCGAAACGACGATCCTATCGCCAAGGCCATGCGCGACTTACAGGGCGCAACGCTTGCCTCCATTGCGGCGGGGCGGGACAGCCCCTCGCGTCTCATCGAGCAGGCGATGCGCGGGGAGACGCAGTATGACGAGCTGATGCGGCTGCAGCCCGCGCAAGCGCTCGCGCGCCAGACATCGATCCAGGATCTGGTCGGGCGGCATTCCGATATCTTTGAAACCGCCCGCCAGCAGGCGGAAGAACTCGGTCGGCTTGCGTCGGGCGGAACGCTCGCCCTCGCGAGCGAGCGTCTCGGCGCGCTCTCGCACTCGGCGATGCTTGCCGAACGGATGTCCGGTCTCGCGCATGGTGATAGCTTCGCCGCCCTCGTCGCGGGACGAAGCCTGATCGACGACAATGTGGCCGATATCCTCGCCAAACGCGATGCGCTGGCACCTGTCATGGAGCGGTTGCAGGGCAGATCGGCGACCTCCGAATCCATAGCCAGCCAGTTGGCCGGCCTCTCGCGCCTCGCCGACGAACTTGCCGGGATCGTGCCGTCGCGCTCGCGCCTGGCCAGTGACTATCCCGATCTCTTTCCCGAACTGCGCCTGCCTACTGCGGCGGAAGTGGCCGATATCGATTTCGCGGCGATCGCGGGGGTCAGTAATGCCCAAACGGAGTTTGCCGAGCGGTTGCGCAGCGAAGTGCTGGCGATCGAAATTCCATGGGTCCGCGCGGATCGTCCCGAGCTCGCACTGGAGGGTTATGGGGCTTTCCGTGGAATGACCGACCTGGTCGCGCGGACGACACCGTCCGCGCCGCGGGTGGCCGAGAAGGTTCGTGAGGAGTTCGGTGATTATCGCGAGACCGAGCCAGGCGAGGATATATCCGATGACGCGATGCTAGCGCGCGGGCTTCGCTTGGCACGCGGATTCGACATGCGTCTCTCCAGCCTGCCAATGGCGCTGGTGGGCTCGATCTTCGTTCCGTTCGGAATGGTTGCCGGAACGCCACCCGACGCCGACAAAGACGAGCTCGATCTGGTGATCGCGACGATGGCCCGTCGGCTCGAGCGCAAGCTGCGCGCGTTCATCGCTTCGACGATGAAGGCTGCGGTCGGTCCAAAATGGATCCGGCAGCGCGTCCATCCGAATGTTCGGGAAGAATGGGAGCGGCGGCGACAGGGCGATGTCGATGCGGGGAGGGCGCCCGGAGAGCTTTTCGACTACGCCGATTTCGGCGACTACCGCGCGATTATCGAGCGCAGCGACAATTGGAACGCGATCTTCAAGCCGATCTTCAAGAACAAAGTCTCGATCGGCGAGACGCTCGCGCGCCTGGCCACGATCCGCAATCCTGTCGCGCATGTACGCCCGCTAACGGTCGAAGATCTTCTGATCCTGCGCGTTGAGGGCCGTCGCATCTATGTCTGGATCGGCGAAATGGTGCCATGAGCACAGGAACCGGCTTGGTATCTCGTGATGCTCTGCATTCTCCCGTCATTACCGAAGTCCGGGCATTGGCGGGTCCGACAAGCGCACTCGATGCTCGTCTGATCGATGCGGCCGCGCGGGCATGGTCGGTCAATACCAGGCGGGCATTCGTCTCCGATCTCATCCTTTGGACAAAATGGTGCCGCGCGCGTCACGCGGCGCCATCCGCTGCGAGCGCAGAGCTGGTCGCTGCATGGGTCCGCATCCTGGCTCGTACCGCAGAAAGCGATGAGATCGAGCAGCAGCGAGAATGGAAACGCCGCAGCCCGGCGACTATCGCGCGCTACCTCGTTCATGTCGGCATGGCCTATCGCATGGCCGGTCTGCCTGATCCCACCGCCGATCCTCTCGTTAAATTGGAAATGAAGGTAATGCGCCGCGCCTGTGGGACCCGGCAGCGACAAGCGCGCGGCATCCGATTCAAGGGCGAGGTGGCCGATCTCGACGGGCCTGCAGCGGGTCTTTGTCTTGCGCACCTTATCCAGGCGTGCCGACGGGATTGGCTCGGCCTGCGCGATGCCGCCCTGACCCGCACCGCCTATGACACAGCGTGCCGGCGTTCTGAGCTGGTGGCGATCCGGGTCAATCATATCGAGGGCGACGGGGCAGGGGGCGGGGCACTCTATATCCCTTCTTCCAAGAGCGACGCGGAAGGGGAGGGTGCCTATGCTTATTTGTCTCCGGCGACGATGCAGGCGATCCGTAACTGGAAGAAGGCCGTCGACATCCGCGAAGGCCCCTTGTTCCGTCGAGTCGAATGCCATGCCGATGGTTCGGTGCGATCGGTGGGAAACACTGCGCTCCATCCCAACTCGATTACCTTGATATATCGCCGCCTCATTCGCGCCGCACACGCCAAGGGCCTACTTGGCGAGATGAACGAAGCCCATCTCGAAAAGCTTCTGAAGGAAGTCTCGTCACACTCCATTCGGGTGGGTGTGGCACAGGACAATTTCGCCGCCGGAGAGGGCCTGCCGGCAATTATGCAGGCCTATCGTTGGCGCGACGCTGCCACGGTCATGCGGTATGGGGCCAAGCTCTCTGCGCAGAGCGGGGCGGCTGCCCGGCTTGCAAAGCGATTCGCGTAAGGCTCGCGATCCGAATTGAATTGACATTCCAGCTACTATTGCTATCAATAACAAAGCCTATAGCAGAAAGAGCGTGTCATGAGTGCGACCGCACAGGAACTTGAACCGATCGACAAAGTGTCCGATGGCGAAGCGCGCCTCTATGCCGCGCGGGGTGTCGCAGCCCGTAGCAGCGATGCGGCGCATGTCGACGTTGCAGTTTCGCTCTCGGCCGATCCCGATAATCTGGAAGTGCTCAAGGATCTGGTTGGCGACCTCGGCAAGGCGCGCACCAAAACGGCCACAGTATTGATCGAGGCGATTGAGAAAGTAGCGTCGCGATACGTGAGCAAGGCGCTCTCGGACGAATTGGCCGAGATGACGGCTTCTTATCGTGTGATGCTGCGTGAGAGCCTTGCGCGCGGCGACGACCAGGCGCTCAAAGCCGCGCTCAATCGCGCGCGGTTACAAGAGCGCATTCTCGCTGCCACCCCGATGGCAGGACAGGCGGAGGCGTGCGAACTGCTCGGCCTGTCGGGCACCAATCCATCGGCGACCATGCGTCGCAAGGAGCGTCGCGGTGAACTCCTTCGGTTCTCGCTCGACGGGAAACCCGTCTACCCCTTGCTCCAGTTCGATGTCGAGGAGCGCCGCGTCTATCCCGCTATCCGTAAGCTGCTCGCAGCAAAGCCCGAAGGCTGGAGCAATTTTCGCGTGCTGCATTGGCTGATCCGGCCGCATTTAGATTTTGAAGAGACGCCAGCAGCGGCCTTGGCCGGCGATCCAGACGCGGTACTTGCAGCGTTTGAGCGGGAATGCGAGCCGATCGTTCACGGCTGATGCGGTTCACCCATACTATCCCGGACCCCGAAACCATAATCGCGGGCAAGGAAGGCTATCATTTCCTTGAGGCGGGCGCACTTCTCGATCGATTGCATCACTCGGATTACAGGTCCGCGCAGTTCAATCCATCCGATCGCGGCAATGCCCGGTTTTCGCCAATCCGAAATTCGGTCGGAGAGATCATCCCGACGATCTACGTCGCGCAGAGTTTTGAATGCGCGGTCTGCGAGATCATCTTGCGTTGTCCAGATACCCCGTCGCTGCCAAGCGCAGGTATCGTCGAAATCGTCCAACCAAACGACTATGCAAACTATCGCCATAGCCGGGTAGAACTGACCGCGGAGCTGAAGCTACTCGATCTTACGACCGGAGGTCAGCGCCGCATCGGTGTAAACGACAATGTTCTGCTCGCGGGACCTCGCAGTACCTATCCATCGACCAGAGCTTGGGCCGAGAAAATCCACGCGACGTTTCCCGACGTCCAAGGCCTGTATTACCTGTCTTATCAGTACGGGCCGCATTTCGCGGCTGTGCTTTTCGGTGATCGCATTGCGGACGGCGTTCTACGTGAGCGAGACAGCCGAGCGGTATCTGAGAACCCCTGTCATGACGAGATTGTAGCACTCGCCGGCAAACTTTCCATCGAATACGCCAATGTTTAGCCACCAACGACCGAGCTTATGGACCAACCTGTTACTTCGCTGCTGACGAACGCGACTCTCGACGTCCTTGGGATCACAAAAATGCGCTTCTTTTGCGTCCGCTTAGCGCCCCAATCTCGGACATCAGAGAAAATATTTGATTCGTCCGAAAGCGGACATGGTTCGCTGAAACTCACATGGGGCGATGCCGGGAAGTCCAGATCTGCAGCTTCGAGATCGCAACGGGCAATTAGGGGCAATTCAAGCGGGTCGCCTTCACTATCGGCGTTGGAAGTCTTTGCGCGCCCAGCGATCCTCGAGCTCGGCCGCCTCGCTTGCCGTTGTAGGAATGGTGCGCATGGTGAAGCTGATCCGATTCCCGTTGCGGCGTTGGTCCTGACGGGTCAGGATGAGTCTAGCCGAGCGCTTGGGACCATGGAAGTCGATGACGGCGGGGCGGAAATGCGGATCATTCTCTACTACAATCGCGTGGGCCGCACCGGGATCAAGAATGAAATCTATGACAATACCGAGCAGCGTGCAGCGCAGGCCCGCCACGCGCTGGTCTTGCATGTGCGTGAGCGGTGCAAATCCGATCGTGTTGTGGAGCATATCGCTCTCATGGCCCACATAGAGCCCATAGCCGGGCGGCAAGCGCCCCGTCGTCAACGCCTCGACAATGAGCTGCTCGGGGATCGTGAAGTTGGTCGCGGTTGATGCGCCTTCGGTCCGCGCGACATTCGCGGTCAAAAGCCCCATAAGGGTCTTGAGGCCCCAAAGTTCGAAAGCCTCACCCGACACGATCCGGAACAGGGTTCTCGTCGAGAGTGACTTTCTCCCGACGTGATTGATTCCGTCGCGGATCGCCGCCAGCATTCGTTTTCCCTCGATATCGAGCGGAGAGAGCGCGCTGTTGTGGCGTGTGCAAAGAATATTCGATGTTAGCGAGTTGATCCCTACGCGCGTCTCACCCGGTCCGAACCACGGCAGGCCGGAGGTGCGCAGGTTTCCGAACTCCGCGAGGATCGTCCCCGAAATGTAATGTTCACCTGAGATCTTGGTCGAGCAGTTGTTCGTGCTGCGCATGTAGCATTTGGGCTGCGCATGACCTGTGAGAGGTTGCGGGGGCCGAAGTTGCGCCACTTTCAGGAGCGGCATCTCGCCGGGGCAGTCGCAGCATGCCGCGAACGCAGTGCCACTGCCGCACGGACATGGCTCTTTCGGGGCCGCGGGCGGAGTCCAATGGTTGGGAGCCGGTCTCGGCATTGTCAGGTGCTATCGCGAATGTTCTCGAGCATCGCGCGCATTTTCGTGTCGAAGCCGACCGAGACGGCAGGTTCTGCGGCCAGCAGAACACGCGCGATGAATGCGGCATCCTCGCCGCCGCTGTCCAGCACTGTTTCGATGGCGGGGACGTTGAGCGCGGGCATCACCAGCAGCGCCCGCCGCGTGGCGAGAATGGCCGACCAGTCCTGGCGCACCCGCCTCGCAAGGACAGGCAGCACGGCTTTCTGATGATTCGAGCTCAATGCCCATTCGAGCAATCGCAGATGGGCGACGAACAACTCTTCGACTTTGAGCCCGTCGGAGTTGCTCAACGATGCGACTACGCGCGCGATGATCTGCCGGAAGTCGTCGGGGTCGTCCGGAGCAGCATCCCCCCATTCGGGCATCGCATCATAGCCCGCCGCCAATCTGAGAGCATCATGAACAATGAGATGGCTTGCAACCGATGCTTCGGGCTGCGCCCAGGCAACTATTGCCTGCGCCAGCGCGGCATCGCGCAGATATTCCCGTTGATTGCCGTCCATGAGCGCGCCGGGAGACACCGGCGCTATGCTGGTCGCACTCATCTCGCGCGGATCATATTCGCGGCCTGCCGCGCGCCGCGCCTCCATGTGCGCAAACCCCTCCATAGCGGGATTGAGGAAGCGTTGAAAATCGCCGATATTGCCCTTGGCGATAGCGTGATCGAGCAGGTCGTAACGGACCATGGCATCGAGATCGGCATCGGCGCGCGCGGCGATAAGGCCCGGCCATGCGATGATCTCGTCTGCCGGCACGCCCGCCTGCAGCGCGACGCGCGCGAGCAGCATCCAGGCAGGCGCTGCCGGCGTCACTGGAAAATCTGCAAGCCCGGGTTTGGGATCGGGATTGCTGGCGGCACCTGGCGGATAGAAGGGCGGTTCGCCCTCGACCAATAGCGGCTCTTGTTTCTCGCGCATCCACAGCACCAGATGCTTCACCAGCAAATGGACGGCGTGGGATGTCGGACGCTCCTGCGGATCGATCGTGGCAACATCGTCGAGCACGCTGACCATCGCGCGCACTGCGCGTGCTTCCTCGCCGGCGCCGAAGCGGATCGCCGCGGCATCGGCGGCGAGACCTACCGAAAACGGGCTTGGCCGGCCATCGCGACCCGCGAGCGCCAACGCTTGGGCCTTGTCGAACAAGCGCGCCGCTTCTGTCGGTTCGCCAATATGGCCCGCCGATATCGCCGCCTGGCGCAGTGCAAACGCCGCATCGAGGGGATCGATCTCCTCGTAGCGGTCCTCTAGGCGCCTCAAGATGCGATAAGCATCTGCATATTCGTCCCCGCGCCAAGCGATCTTGCCGCGTTCGCGTTCGATGTCGAAATTACCGGGTAGGCGTTCGGCTGCCGCGTCGAGCGCGGTGAAAGCTGCCGTGCGGTCCTTCACATATTCATCGAGCACCAGCGCCTGTGTCCGAAAGCACCTGCCGGCGAGCCGCTCGGCCTGCCAATTGAGCGCCATCTGGCCCAACTGGGCGAAGGTGTCGGCGGTGGCCTGGGCCTCAAAGTCATCGCGCTGGGTTTCCTTGAGCCAAGCATTGTCGATGATCATCGGAAGCGCGATCGGCGGCTCGTTCATCGCGTCGAGCCAGACCTGGCGCGCAGATGGCGGAAGGTGGTCGAGCGCGTCGAACAGACTCGCGAAGGCCGCGACACCGGGCAGGCGCACGGCATGGGCAACGAAGAGAAAGCCGGTAGGATTGGCGTCGCTCCCCGTCCCGATCCGGTCGGCAATCTCGCGGAAGTCCGGATTGTTCTCAACGATCAGGGCGAAGCGCTGGAGGTGATCGAACCAGCCCGGAATACGGCCAAAGCCATAGGCGTCGAACAGCAGCTTCATCAGGATGATGCCGACCAGCGACTGGCGAATCTCCGTGTCTTCCTCGGTCATGGCGTCGAGCCGCTCGATGAGGCTCCGCGCCGAGCGGGCGACCTCGGCATCGCTGCCGATCGCGCTCTTGAGCAAATGCTGCGCCAGACGGAGCAGCAATGTCACATACGGTCGCTCGGCGAGAAAGGTTGGGTCGGCCTGTGCCTCGCGGAACATCGGCATGAGGCTCGCCAGCTTTGCGCGATCCTCGTCGCTTGTCGCGATGACGTGCTGAACGAGAACGTTGACCCAGCTCTCGTCGCCGGCGAGCCAGGCGTGGAAGAAGGCGGTGTCGAGCAGGTCGGCGTCGACAGTCTCGCGGGTCATGATGTGAACGACGATCGCGAGGTCGAGCGTCTTTAGTGCTTCGGCATCGAGCATTTCGGTGTCGAGGCCCGTGACTAGCGGCGATGAGCGCATCCGTCCGAAGTCGAGCCGCTCGATCCAGTGGCCGGTGAGACTGTCGAGGGCCATTCCGGGTGCGGCGAGGCTCGGCGCGACCCCGCCGACCGCGACTCCGAGCGCGCGGTCGAAGGAACCGTAGATGCGCACCGTCCGTGCGAGCAAGGCCAGCGCGTCGGACGAGAGTTCGGCGAGGAGGCGCCGCCGCGCCGCTTCGCGCTCGGCCTCAACATCGGGATTCTTCATCCCCGCCGTGGCCCAGCTCTTCATCGCATCTTCGGGCCAGCCCGCGTTGGCGAGGCCAGCTATGGCGACGTCGACAAGCTGCGGATGACCGCCGCCGACCAAAAGCGCAAACCACCCCCATCTTGCAGGATCGCCGCCATAGGCCGCGACCAGCGCGGCGGCATCCTCGCTTTCGAATGACGGCGCCGCGTGGACGCCGGCGTCGGCGAGCTCGAGCGCACGCTTCAGCCGCTGGCCAGGGGGCTGGTTGCTGGTAACGATGAGCGGGATACCGCGCTGTTGCAGGCTGAGCGCCAGTTCGCCGAGCACCGCCTCGGTGTCCGGCTGATGCACGGGCGAAAGATCGTCTATGACGAGCCCCGCGACCGCGGGCTCACCTAGGATCGCGAGCCGCGTGGCGACGATCCGCTCGCGCGCGGTCGGGCCGGTCGCTCCGCGCAGATCCAGCAAGCGCCACGGTCCGCCGATCGCGTTGGCGGCAAGCTCGGCGAGCAGCGACTTGCCGAGCCCAGTTGCTCCGTGGAGCCAAGCCGATCCCGTCGGGCCGAGCGCATTGCGCAGCGCTTGGACCGCGGTTTCGCGCGGAGTACAGCGCGGTGGGGCGGGCGCAATGAGCCGCCACGCGCCCGTCGCATCCAGATTGAGGCCGCGCGGAATTACCGTTGGTCCAACAAGCGCCCGGTGGGCCGGGACGCGGACCGACACAGCCTCCTGGAGCGCGAACAAGAGATCGCCACGCCGCAACCGCCGATCGCCGCCTCCGACGATGACGCTCAAGATTCGGGCGAGTAAGAGGTCCGCGGCACGAGCCGACAAATCGGGCAGACCGCCGAGTGATTGGCCGAGGACCACCAGCGCCGCGCGATTGTCGGCTTCGATCGCGGCGATCGGTGGCGCGCCTGCGATCCAGCGGATTGCAGCGATAAGGTTGCGGCGCAAGCTGTCATTGTCACTGTCGCGCAGGAAGGCGGCGAGCCCGCTTTCCTCGTCGGCTTCGCTCGTGAAGCGTTGAACTAGACCGGAGCGCAACGCGTTCAGGGATCCCGCGCGCGCGGCGCGGTGCCACAGTTCGAGCCCTTTCCCGCCGTCCAGTGGAGCAAAGCGCTCCTGGCCGATCGGCGACGTCGTTAGGAAGGCAAGCCGAACCGGTTTGTCTGGATTGGCTTGGTGCAGCCCCCAGAAGTTGCGGATCGCGGCTTTGACATCGGCCGAGTTCAGCGTGACGCTTCCGGATTCGCGCGTGTCCTTGACCTGCGTGGCGGTTAGGACCGCGCCCAGGCTCGCGGGGTCGCGCGCGATCTGCGCATAGTCTTCGGATATTTCGAGATGAAGCGTCGCATCGTCGGGGAGCGCGATCCAGGCGGCAAGGCTCTGGTGGAGCTGGTAAGCATAGCCACGAAGTGCGGCGATGGCCTGGCGCTTGGCGTCCTGCTCCGTTGTGTTCCAGCTTTCGTCGCCGGGTCCGATCAAAGAGTTGATGCTGCCGGTCATGGAGTCTCGCTCAGCCGAACCCGATCGCCGTGAGAAGCGCCGCTAGCGCGGCGTCGCCCTGCGCCACGCGGCGTGCGCCAGACAAGTCGATGCGATCGGCTAGCCGCATGGCTGCCATGCCTTTTTGATACTCGGGCCATCGTTGGCTCAACTGCTGAATGGCCAGCGGCGTCGTTGCCGGCCGAAGATTGGTGCAGTTCTCGAGATGGCGGAGCAGCATCGCTTCGTGACAGGGTTCCTGCCAAATGAGCTGGAAACCCGTCTGCTCGGCGATCTGCCTGGCGCGCGCATCGCGTTGCGGCGCCTGACCGACCTTGTCGCTGTCGAGCAGCAAGAACCGTTCCGCATAGGGATCGCCGTGGCGCCGCTCGCGTTGGCCGAGGAGTGCGCGTGCCCGTTCTACCAAGGCGCAAGGATCACCGCCGCCGGGTTGCAACAAAACGGCATCGACATGCACGAGCAGGTCGTCGACGTCGGCAAAGCGCTGGAGGAGCGCGGCATAGCCGCGCTCGCTCTCGCCTTCGCAGCCGACGAACAGGCGTTTGCGCTGGGGGCGTGCGCGCCGCCTTGCTCGGACCGGCCGCCTCATCCAATATTTGGGACGGCGCCAAAGCTGCCGCCCAGATATTTGCGGTAGTAATTGTCGTCCCGCCGAACCGCCTGGATGTCGCCGAGCGCGAAAATCTCCGAGCGCCCGTCGGGCCCTTTTTCGGTAAAGAGCACTTCCTCTTTGACCAGCTCCTCAAGGAGCGAGGCATTGTGGCAGGTCATCCAGAGCTGGGCATGATGTGGGTTGCGCTTGGGATCATGGAACCAGCGCAGGATCTCCGGGAGTATGAGCGGGTGGATGGCCGTGTCGAGTTCGTCCACGATCGCGATGCCGCCGGTTTCGAGCGCGCGCAGCAGCACGGGATAGAGGCGTAGGAACAGCCGCGTGCCCTGGCTTTCGAGGACCAGCGGCATCGGCCCGTCATGGCCTTCATGGGTGAAGAGTGCGATCGGTCCATTCACCCCCTGCTCGACGCGCATCGCTCGGATGCCGAGGTCAATCCGTTCAATCTCGTGATTGAGCGCTTCGACTAGGTGCGGATTAGCGGCATAAACACGGACCACCTGCTCCTCGAGCGCGTCGCTCCGCTCGATGAGTATGTTCGAGAAAACCGTCTGCGCCGCCTCCCAGATCGAGGTCGCGAAGGGGTGCTTGAGTTGCGCAAGGGTCGAGATCACGCTGGCGTTGGGACGCAGGATCTTGTCGAGCGCCTGTCTGAAGCCGGAAAGCGCGAAGGCGCTGCCGGCGGTGACCTGGCCCTCGCCGTCGCGCTCGAACAGCCGCACTTTCCGCTGCGCGGGCGGCGGCCAATAATAGAGCGCTTCGCGCTGGACGGTCGCTGGTTGGCCCGACGGTCCGCCCAGTTCTAGCTCATAGCTGTAGCGGCACTGCGGTGCACCCTCGCTCGCATCGGTCGGGTCGACGAGACCGGCGAGCGACAGCGAAAGTCTTGCCAGCTGGCTCCGCCCGACGCAGTTGTTGAAACGTTCGAAGGGAAGGGGGGCGTCGGGCTGAAGGCTAAAGCTGTCGCGCACGAACCAGGCAATGAAAGACAGGGCGCGGAGCACGGTCGACTTGCCGGACGCGTTGGGTCCAAAGATCGCGACCACCTTCGGCGCACGTTCCTTCGAACCTTCCCAAAGCGGCGCGAAACGGCCGGGCGTGTCGGGCACGTTCGCTGCAACGCGCAGATCGACGCACTGCGGCTCCAGGATGGAATAGAAATTTTCGATCTTCAGCAGGTGCAGCATATGGGACCTTTTCGCCGAAATGGCGCATTTTCAAGCTGACTTCAACAAAAATCCGCTAAAGTGCCCGTGAATATCTAGCTGGACCACTCTTGGGTGCAAGCTTCTGCGTCACCGCGATTGTCTGCCGACTGGCAGCTTCAGCCGGTTTTAGAGCTGGAAGCAGACAGCCGGATACGGCCCACAAGCCGCCAGACCGCTACCAGTGTGAGCTGTCGGTCAGAAAAGCGCCCCAAACCCGGGCATTCAATCTGTTCGCATCGTCACCCACGAGCTGCCATTGGTGCGAGTTCTATTTATGACAACTAGGCGTATAAACGGACCATGCTTACAGGTGGCCGTTATTTCTTGAGGCGGACGCGGTTTGCCCTCGGCAATCCGAGTTTAAAGGTTCCCGGAGTCTTCTCGCCTCGCCATTATGCCATTTGCCGCTTTCCCCAGTTGTTTCGTACCAAGGGACAACAATGGCTTCGCGCCGTAAGTTATCCTGAACCGCAGCGATGAGGGTCAACGCCTAGGCGGTTACCAGCGGCCCACTGCGCCAAGTCGCATGCGTAGTCGTGCCTCAGTAATTTCGGCACTTTTGGCAAGGTGAGGGGTTAGCATCAAGGTAACCCTGGCAGGCAGAGGACCGAAATCAGATGGATCAGACCCTCCCGCACTCAAGATCCTTTAGCAGCCCGCTTCACGCAATCCTTCTGGCCTTTCCTGTCGCGCTTTACCCCGCGGCCCTTGTCACCGACATTACCTACCTCAACACTGCAGTCATTCAATGGACCAACTTCTCATCGTGGTTGATTGCCGGCGCTGATCTGTTCGCCGGTATCGTGCTGGCATGGGCCGTCTTGAGCCTTTTTTTCGGGCGAGCGAGACATATGAGGCGCCGCGGGATTGTCTATCTCGTTGTCGTCGCGGTGATGTTCCTTGCGGGAGTTCTCAACGCATTTCAGCACGCGCGCGATGGCTGGCATTCGGTCGGGACATTGGGACTGGTCTTGTCGATCCTTTGTACCCTTCTCGCCTTCTTCGCGGCTTTCATAGCCTACGGAGATGCGAATATCAGGGGAGACCGCACATGAACCGGGTCGCCGTTCTCGCTTCCGTATTTACGCTCGCTGCCTGTCAGTCGCAAAGCGATCCGGATCTTGACCAGACCGGAGCCCAACCTGATCTTCCGGAGCAACGCGATACCCTGTTGCCGGCAATGGAAATCCCCACGCCTGCAGGGTGGGACGGCGAGCTGCCGACGGTTCCCGAAGGCTTCACCATAACCGCCATCGCCGAGGATCTGAAAATTCCGCGGCAGATGCTGCTATTGCCTAACGGGGACATTCTGGTCGCAGAAGGCTCCGGAGGGAATGCCCCTGCCGTCCGGCCCAAGGATGTTATCGCCGGATTGATCAAGAGCCGTGGCAAAAGCTCCGTTGAGGGAGGCGACCGAATTACCTTGCTGCGCGATGAGGATGGAGATGGACAGACCGATCTGCAAACCACCTTCATCGACGGCCTCGACGCCCCGTATGGCTTGGCCTTCGTCGACGGTACGCTTTATGTGGCCAACCAGGACAATCTGGTCAGCTTTGAATATACGGACGGCGCGACGAGCATCGAAGGACCGGGTACCGAACTGACCAAGCTGCCCGCCGTTATCAACCATCACTGGACCAAGGCCATGACAGCCAGTCCCGATGGCTCGATGCTGTATGTCGGCATCGGCTCCAACAGCAATGTCGGCGAACGTGGCATGGACGTGGAGGAAGACCGTGCCGTGGTCTGGGAAATCGACCGCGAAACGGGCGCGAGCCGAATCTTTGCATCCGGTCTCCGAAATCCCACCGCCCTTTCCTTCAATCCCTGGACCGAGCAACTGTGGGCAGTGGTCAATGAACGCGACGAACTTGGCCCTCAACTGGTGCCCGACTACCTGACCTCCGTGCGGGAAGGCGCCTTTTACGGCTGGCCTTACAGCTACTTCGGTCAGAACATCGATCCGCGAATTCGCCCCCAGCGACCGGATCTTGTCGCGCAGGCGATCGTGCCGGACTATGCGCTGGGCTCGCACGTGGCGGCCTTGGGTCTGGATTTTTCGAGCGAGGGCGGGCTCGGAGGACCCTTTGCAGAAGGGGCGTTCGTGGGTCAGCACGGCAGTTGGAACCGCAGCGACCCATCAGGCTACAAGGTCGTCTTCGTACCGTTCAGAAATGGACGACCGTCAGGTGAGCCGGTCGATCTGGCCACCGGATTTCTGAAGGACGGTCACGCGCGCGGACGCCCTGTGGGCGTTCTGTTCGACGAGCCGCGCCGCGCGCTGTTGATCGCAGACGATGTCTCAAACACGGTCTGGCGTATTTCACGACAAGGCGGGCCTAACGCTTCGGAAGAACAGTAGGTCGCTCACGACTTCGTACTGTGGCACAGGCCCAGACTCGTCAAACGCAGCTGGAAACCACCACGATCGGCGCACCGGTGACTACGGTAGCACCCAGGCCGATCCACCCGATCGCAATGCCAATCCGTTCCATCTGCGTATCCTTCCGTCGCACAAGCCACCGCAGTAGAATGCAGTGAGTTCCGATCAGGGAAATCCAGACGGCAAGCAACAACAACTTTGCCCAGGACAGGCCGAATGTCCCCGACCCGGTCCATCCCGATGAGCAGCCGAGGCCATGAAGGGCGTAGAGGGTGCTGAAAGCCACGGCCCACAGAACAAGGCCCGAAACCATGCGGACCAAAGCTGTCACAGCGCAGCGCCCGACAGGGCGAGGAGCCAGGCTACGATAATCGCCACGCCCGCCCCATAATCGCTCCACACGGCTGCGATGCGGCATTCATGGGGACGCCGGGCGCTAACGTGGCCGCTGGCGATCCGGCCCCTGATGAACAGCTGCGCCAAGGCGCCAACTGCAGCGGAGAAGACGGCATAGCACGTCAATGTCCAGGCTACGGCAGCGAAGGAATGCTCGGCTGGGCCCGGCAGGTGACGAATGGCGCCCAGGAGAAGGCCGGCAATCGCCAGCGCCAAGCCACACGCTGCTAACACCGCGCCGGGCTTCGCCCGCCTGAAGTTGCGCAGTCCGGCCCGCGCTCCACCAGAGGCGAGCAGCGCCCCTGCGGTCACCAGAACGGGTTCAAGGAAATAAGCGTCGAATTCTCCCGGCGGCGGCCAATTGGGCGCGACGACCCACAGGAAGAAATAACCGAAGATCAGCGAGGCGAATAATGTCCCACTTGCTGCAACGGCCAGTACGCTGCCCCAGTAGCCGACACTACCGCGCACATCAAAACTGGTAGGCAGACAAAGCCCTTGGCCAGCATTGACCGGACCAGCATCGTTCACCGTTCCGGTCGTGGCGGCCCACCGCCAAACCATGACTGCGGTGGCGACAACGAACACCGGTGCAAGCCAGTAGAGGCTCAGCAGCATCGACAGGAAGAAACCTCCGATTACCAGAGCGGTATGCAAGGGTATCAGGCTAGGACCGGGCAGGATGGCAACGTGTTCGGGCGCGCCGCTTGCGATATCGACTGCCAGCGTCTCGCGTCGCTGATCGACCGCGCGGGCCAGCAAGCCTTTCCCGCCGGCGAGGCGTGCACCCAGATTGCGATCCTGCGTCAGCGGTTCGCGGCTGTCGACTGTCGGAAGACTGGCGAAGTTGTATTGCGTGGGCGGAGTGGGCATCGCCCATTCCAGCGTTTCGGCCTCCCAAGGATCGCGCCGCGTGCGCTTTCCGAGCCGATGTTGCAGCGCGATGTCGATCGCAAACAGGCCGAAGCCGAATGCCTGCATGAACCCGCCGACTGAGGATATCAGGTTAAGTGTGGTCCACCCCGCCTCAACGGGATAGGTGTAAACTCGGCGAGGCATCCCAAGCAGGCCAGTCAGGTGCATGTGCAGGAAGGTAAGGTTGAAGCCTATAAAAATCAGCCAGAACGCCGCAATGCCCACTCTCATCACGCGTGTGCGACCGGTGGCATGGGGCATCCAGTAGTAGGCTGCAGCCAGCATCGGGAAGACGAAGCCTCCGACCAAAACGTAATGCAGGTGGGCCGTCACGAAAGCAGTATCGTGGGCTTGCTGGTCAAATGGCACGATCGCCAGCATAACCCCGGTTAGTCCGCCGAGCACGAAAACCACGAAGAAGCCGAGAATGTAATACATCGGCAATGTGAATTTCGGCCGGCCCGCCCAGATCGTCCCGATCCAGGCGAAGACCTGTACGGCCGTGGGTATTGCCACAAGAACCGAAGCTGCGGAGAAGAACCCAAGCGCCATGTGCGGAATGCCCGTGGTGAACATGTGATGTACCCACAACCCGAAGCTGAGGAAAGCGAGCGCCATCACCGCGGTGACAATCGCGCCGTATCCGATCAGCGGGGTGCGCGCCATGACCGGGATCATGGTGGACAGGGCACCCGCAGCAGGCAGAAAGATGATGTAGACCTCCGGATGCCCGAACAGCCAGAAGAGGTGCTGCCACAGAAGTGGCGAACCGCCGAACTCGGGCTGGAAGAACGGCCAGCCGAAAGCGCGTTCCAATTCCAGCAGGATGGAACCAAGGATCAGCGGCGGAAACCCGAAGATCATCATTCCCGCAGTCGCCAGCAGATACCACGCCATGATCGGCATCCTGGTCAGCGACATGTTCGCGGCACGGAACTTGAGGATCGTAACCACGATCTCGATCGCCGCGCATATCGCGGAGATCTCGACGAAGGTAATTCCCAGCAGCCAGACGTCGGAATTTACGCCCGGGGTGAATTCGCGGCCCGAAAGCGGCGGGTAGAGGAACCACCCCGCGTCGGGTGCCACCCCGCCCAGCAGGGCCAGGATCATGATCGTTCCTCCGAAGAGGTAGCACCACCAGCCCAACGCGGTCAGGCGGGGGTAGGCGAGATCGCGCGCACCCAAGATTTTTGGTAGCAGGTAGATTGCCAGGCCTTCCAGCATGGGGATGGCGAAGAGGAACATCATGATGCTGCCATGCATCGTGAAGATCTGGCCATAGACTTCCGGCCCTGCGAAGGCGCTTTGCGGAGTGGCGAGCTGGGTACGGATCAACATGGCGAGCACGCCGCCGATGCCGAAGAACACGGCAGCAGTGATGATGAACCGCTTGCCGAGATCAGTGTGGCTAACGCTGCTGAATACACCGCGCCACCCGGTCTCGTTTTTCCAGATGCGGGTCAGGTCGCGGTGGAGTTCAAGCGCCTTCATCGTGCCGCCCCCATCAAGTTGTTCGCGTTTTCGGCCTCGTAGGCCTCCACCACAAAGCGATGGCTTGCATGGCCGACGCCGCAATATTCTGCACAGACTGCTTCATAGGTGCCTGACGCATCCGCCTGGATCCGCAGACGGTTAACCTGGCCTGGGATCGCATCCATCTTGCCCGCCAGTCGCGGAATCCAGAGGCTGTGGATCACATCGGTCGCCCTGATATCGAGATCGACCGGTCGCCCGGTGGGGATGCGCAAGACGTCTTCCGAACAGCTCCCATCCTCGTAACAGAACTCCCAGCCGTAATTATAGGCCGTAACCTCGATAGTCTCCGCGGCCGGCCCGGTTGGCAGATTGCGCTCGCCCACCCACAGTGCGAAACCGAGCAGGACCATCAGCACGGTTACCGGCATGGCAAGACCCAGCCAGCCGATCCATACACTCTTGTTGCCAGGTTTTTCCCGATCTGCCACGCCCCGCCGGAGCAGCCCCACCAACAGCAGCGCGAAGACGAGCGTCGCCAGCAGGATCGAGCCACCGAGCATACACCACCACAGGTCCGCAACGCGCGCGGCGGACGGCCCGGCGGGATCGATGGTGGACAAAGCACCTTCGCAAGCCGCAAGAGTGGATGCAAGAAAGACCATAACCATTGAGCGAACCCAGCTTCGCGAAGGATGACGCCAATGACAGATACGGCCCATGAAAATATTGCCGAGAGGGAACTGGTCGAGGCGAATCCCGAAGATTTGGTCGATCCGGTCGAACAACAGCCCGATTTTCACAGACTCGAATCGCGTATCGCACTGGCCGGACATCCCATCCACGCGATGCTCGTCGCTTTCCCTATTGCGCTGACAACCTGCGTGCTGGGGGCGGATATCTTCTACTGGTGGACCGGCGATCTCTTCTGGGCCCGCGCCGGTCTCTGGGCGGCGGGAATGGCTTTCCTGTTCGGCGTTCTGGCGGGCGGTGCGGGGACGGTCGAATTGCTGAGCGTGCCCGGCATCCGCCAACGCGCGGCAAGCTGGACGCACTTCATCATAGCGGTGATGCTGCTGTCCATTCTCGGAATGAACTGGGGCTATCGACTGCTGGGGTACGAAGAGGCGGTGCTTCCCTTCGGCATCATGTTTTCTGCCTTCGCCGTGGCCTTTACCGGGTTCACCGGCTGGCACGGGGGCAAGCTCGTGTTCGAATATCAAATCGGGGTTTCTTCCACCGGGAGTTCGTGACCTAGTGGCTCGTTCAGCCATTCGGGCGCAAAATTGGATAGTGCGGGCTTGCCCAGCACGAGGAACAGTATGGTGACCATCGCGACCGCGATCGGCACCAGCGTGGGGATAGCGCTGCGCGGTTCAAATCGGCCACGACGTTCACTCATCAGCACGACCAGATGCCCGACCCAGGCGTGGAGCGCGACCAGCACACCGACCATGAGCAGCTTCACAAACATCCACAGGGTGAACACGCCTGCGAGAAAGATCAAAACGGTGCCTGCGGAGATGGCGATGATCGCCGCCGGGGTAACCAGATACGAATAGGCGCGATGTGTCAGCAACCGCAGTTGGCTGTAGCTGGCTTGCCCTTCGCCGATCTCGTGCTTGCTGAGCATCAATGGCAGGCCGAGAAGCCCGGCACACCAAACAACGAGAGCAGCGATATGCAGCGCCTTGACGAGGGAAAGGATCACGAACGAACGCTCATTGTCATTTGGCTTGGAGTTCACGCAAGACGTTGATGGAGTTCGTCGAATTTCCTGTTGCATTCTGCCGCCGCCAGGCGCGGCGTGCAATCCACAAGCCACCGATGGCGAACGGCGCCATTCCGCCGACCCACATTACCAGCCCGGCCAATTGCTGGTCCGCCAGACCCGTCAGCCCCCAGGACGGCGCGGACAGAGCGTGGGTTACATACAATGGCTGCGAGGCGAAGGTGAGCAGGGCACCCAGGCACCCCATCTGTACCATTCCGCCCAACAATCCGCCGACCGCGCCCATCACGCCAGCCCGCTGGATTGCCAGCCAGAATGCGAATGACGTCGCGAAGATTGTGATTTGCATACCCCAGTACAGCGCCATGTTCGCCAGGGCCGCATTGTATAGCGCAGGCACATGCCACGCCCACAGCGCTGCCGTCATTGCGAGCGTAGTCAAGCTGACTGGCAGGTGTACTCGGAACAGGGGGCCAGACGATCGCGCCGCAAGCGCAAAAGCAAGCGCAGCGGCAATCAAGAGCAGGTGATGTATCGAACGGGCCGAGAATAGCGCCACGCTGGCCGCACACAGGGGTGAAACGAATGCCAGCGTGAGCAGCGAGACACCGACTGCCGCCATCCGGTTTCTTGCCCTCAGAGCCCATACCCACGCAACGGCTAGAATAGCGACGAGGGGTGGATCGAAATTCCAGTGTGAGGCGATTTCAGCCAGCGCCGGAGGACTTCCGCAATAACTGCCGGCAAACATTTGCAATCAACTTTCCCCGAATGACCTGACCTTTGGCGACAGCCTTTAGTTGCCGCATTTTCTGCCAGCAGCAGAACATAGCGGCCAGCAATGCGGTTTGAAAACGGTGAAACGCAACAATTGATCCGATGGATGTAGGCGTGGGAATATCAAAATTGGGTTATAAACGGATAGCGGTGTTTGGCGGAAGCGGGGCGACCGGTCGCGAAGTAGTCAGGCATGCCCTGCGTGCTGGGCTGGAGGTAGTTTCGGTCGACCAGACTCTGCCTGACGAAGCTGCTAGGGTCGAGGGAGTATCCTATCACAAGGCAGATGTCCTGAAGGGCGGTATAACTCAGGCGATGGCAGGGTGCGATGCGGTGATCTCGGCATTGGGCGTCGCCTTCTCGCCGAGCAACGCGCTGTCTCCTCCCCCGCTCTATATAGAAGGAACTGGCAATATCCTCGGCGGGATGGAGCGCGCTGGGATCAAGCGAATTGCGGTGATCTCAGCCGCTTTTGTGATCGATCAGCCCAACCTTCCGAATTGGTTCAAGCTCACCGTCGTTCCGGCGCTCCACAATATCCTGGAACAGATGAGAGAGATGGGGACCCTCCTGGAGGGGCGCCTAGATCTCAGGTGGACCATCGTGCGACCCGCATGGCTGTTGCACAAGCCCGCCGCCGACGATTTGCTCGTCGAGGAGGAGTTTTTGCCCGACAGAGCGTTTCGCTGTCGGATAGGAGATCTCGCTGCCTTCCCTGTCGAATGCGTGCAACATGATCGGCACGTTCACGCCAAGCCCGCAGTGGGTGCGCCCGAAGAGGAAGAGTTCGAAAGCCCGCTCGCTCTGGGCGATGAATTCGCCGGCCGGTGAACGGAGCCAAAATCACTTCATGCGAAATCTTTCGCAGTCTCCGCTGGATAGGAACCATCTTTTCCCAGACTTCAGCACTTGGAGGTTAGAACTCCCGCTGCTCCTCGATCTCGTAATCCTCCAAGGCACCCCCCTTCCTCCGAGTGAAGCAGCTCGACCGCGCGGTCGGCGGCGTCGTAATAACGGTGCAGGATGAGGTGGGCACCAGAGTTGCGAAGTTCCTCGTTGTCTTCAATCCGGTGGGTCGCGACCGCAATCTTGCCCACTTCCGTCAGCGCCTGGAGGAAGGCGTGGCGGCTGTCATGATGCGTAACGCCAGTGTTCGGATCAGGGATCGCCGAGATGATCCAGTTCGCGCTTCGTATCGGCAAGCTGAACTCACCGCCGACGGCCGCGCGACGTTACTAGGTTTCGTGGACAAAGCTTGACTGTGGACTCGGACCTTGATTCAAGGCTGGCTTTTGGAGGCAGCCTTGGGCGAGCGGATTGGCGTTACGGACGAAGAGTGGGAAGTGATCGGGCCGCTGCTGC
>Ga0208560_1000008_pt1 | contig 42844 bp, 59 predicted proteins | sample Virmet3827_250_FD_185742 | JGI IMG/M metagenome (GOLD analysis project Ga0208560, IMG submission 185742) | Marine viral communities from the Southern Atlantic ocean transect to study dissolved organic matter and carbon cycling - metaG 3827_250... | ecosystem: Environmental > Aquatic > Marine >...
ACGCGCCGCCTGCCGAGCGGGCTATTGCCCCGGCATGCCTCTTTGGGGCGGAGTAGCTCAGGTGGTTAGAGCAGCGGAATCATAATCCGCGTGTCGGGGGTTCAAGTCCCTCCTCCGCTACCATTTTTCAATAACTTAGAGATGGTGGCTCGAAAGAGTTTACAGCCGACTGTAAACTCTACGCTGATAGCCGGTCGGCCAGGCTCACGATCACACGCTCTTCGTCGACGTAGCGGGCGCGGATCCCGGCGATGCGCTTGGCGGTCCAGCCCAGCACCATCGCGGCTTCCTGATCGGTTAGGCCGGCCAAGATGAGACGGGTTGCGAAGGTGCCGCGCAAGTCGTGGATCGTGCGATCGAAACCTGTCGGCTTGGCCTTCTGGAACACACTGCCGAGGCCGCTTTCCGTCCACCCCTGGCCGCGGCTGTTTCGCAGTACCGGGCCTTCGCGTTTGCTGTCGGCAGCGAGCCGATCGATCAGCAGCCGTGTTTCGGGCAGTAGCGGTATGACCGCGCGGCCGCCGCGCTTGCGCGTGCGTTCGACGATGATCGCCTTCGGCCCCACCTGTAACCAGTCGAGCCGCACTAGGTCGCCGAGGCGAAGGCCGGTGAGGCCTGCCAGCAGCAGGGCGTTGCGAAGGTGCGCGGGCGCGGCGGTCATCGCGCGCATGTGGTGGCGTTCCCAGACCTGGTCGGCCTTGTTGACGCGGTGCAGGTGCGGGATCTTCGCGGCGACGTTGATGCTGAGCTCACCGCGCTCGAGCGCCCAGCCAAGAACGGTCGCCATCATCACGGATGCCTTATCGGCGGTGCGTGGCCGATCGGCCCATTCGTTGCGCCAGGCGATGATATCGCCGCGCATCCGGCGGTCTTCGAACGCGCCTACCGGGCAGGGGCCGAATCGGGCGGACATACGGTCGAGCCAGCGGCGATAGTCGCGCTTGGTAGGGTCGGCGAGCCGGTCGAATTCGGGGCTGGCGCGATAGTCGTCGATCACGGCATCGAGCGTGCGTTCGGCGCTGCCGGCGAGGCGCTGGCGCTCATGCGCGGCAAGGTCGAGCAGGCGCGTGTCGACCACCGGGCGTTCGATATCCTGCTTGTGGATCAGCGGCCCGCCGCGCCAGGCGTAGACGTACCAGCGTGAGCCCGCCTTGCGCTTCTTCTCGACGATGTGAAGTTTATGAACCACTCGGACGGCCCTGCGCCTTCCAGCGGTCATAGTCATTCCCCGGTTGCTGCTGCGGTGGGTAGATTGTTACGCCGTCGGAGCGGATGTCAACTGCGCCGATCGCAACGCCCATACGGCGCAGCAACTCGATATGCTGTTCCACCTCTGCAGTGGGAACGAGGCGGCGGCGTGCGGTCATCAGGCGCCCGCCAGCTTGGCATCGACTGCGGCCTGGAGCGCGGTGAAGGCGTGGGCGTCCATCCATTGGCGGATGGTGGCCATGCGGTCCGCAATCTCGAGCGGGGGGCAGCTCATCGGTGTAACTCGCGGGAGATCCGCGCAAGGGCGCTGACAGCACGCAGCGCGCTGTCGACCAGCGAAACTGCCGTGGTGCCAGCGATAGCCGCTAGGAGGATAAGGGCGGCGGTGTTCATGCCGCTTCCGTGTCCAGTTGGCCTACAGCTGCGCTGCATGAGGCCGTTTGGCTTCCACGTCGCCCTACCGCTGCGCTGCATGAGGACTGGTCGCGCTGGGCGGTCTGCATTTCGCTGGGGCCGCCGAGGTAGATGCAGAGGCTGTCGAGCGCGTGGTGGCGTGCGGATAGCTTCAGGTCTGTCGGGTGGGCGCGGGCTTTATTGCCCGCAGCGTCGCGGGCGCGGGCGATTTCGGCCAGCCATTCTTCCCGCGGCGGTCCGTCGTCGAGCAGGACGATGCGGGCGAGCCGGCCGTCGAAGCCGTGTTCTTCGGCCCATATGCCGAGCAGGGCGCTGCAATCGCCGGGGTCGGCACCCACGGCGAGCGCGATTGACAGCCAGCAGCGCAGCAGACGTTCGCCTTTCTCGCGCGGGTAGAAGCCCGCAGCGACGGCGGAATCGACCGAGGCCTTGCGCTGGTGCAGCTCGGCAAGAGCGAGGGGGGCAAGCGCGGTCATCGGCCGGGCGTCCTGCTCCGCTTCGTGCCGGCGACCGCAGCCTCGAAGGCGGCGCGTTCGGTTTCGTGGAGGTCGCCCAGCGGGACTGTGCGGTTGCCGCTGGCGTCGCGATTGCGCGGATGGTGGGGGCGGGGATCGACCCGGACCAGCGCGGTTCCATCGGCATTCCGGCGCATGATGGTGACGGGATCGGCGGTTCCGCCGACGAAAGCTTTCGATCCGGCGTGGGGGAATTCTGAGGGTTGGGCCAGCATGGCAATCTCCGTTGCAATGCGGCGGAAATATCCATGGAAAAATCCATTGTCAATTCATAACGTGGAAATATCCATTAGCGTTGCGCCACGGCGAGGGAAGTTGCAGGTTCCGCATCGAGGAATATCAGGGGGTTGGAATGAGTGACGACGTTGCGGAGAAGGGGCCGGGCAAGGCAAGGAAGCTGGGCATCGGTTGTGCAGGTGTGCTGGTGGTGGTGATCTTGATCGGGATGTTCGCCGAACCGCCGACCCCCGAAGAACTGGCCGCACGCGAAGAGGTCGAGGCGCAAGAGCGGGCCGAGGAAGTTGCCGCTCGCGCTGCCGAAGCGCAGGCGCGGATCGATGCGGCAGAGAAGCTGACTGCGCAGCAGCTGTTCAACGCCTACCAGAACAATGAGGTCGCGGCGCAGCAGGCGCTGTCGGGTCGATCGATCCTGATCAGCGGCACGATCGACGATATCACGCTCGACTTCATGGACGAGCCCGTGGTGTCGCTGGCGACGAGCAACCAGTTCATGTCGGTGCAGCTCGACTTCGACGAGGAAGACGCTGCGATGGTATCCGCGCTGCGATCGGGCGAGCAATTCACTGCGCTGTGCGAAGAGGTGAGCGAAGTGGCGGGGACGCCCATGCTCGATGATTGCGTAGTGCCGGCGGAATAGATCGCCTTCGTTTACCCGCCGCGGGCAGATCAGCCGAATAGCAACTCGGTCTGCTGCAGGATACGGTGAACGCGGGTCACCTTGCTCTTCGGTACGGAGAAGGTAACGGCCGGGTTGAACTGTTCCAGGATTATTTCCTGCGCGTTCTGGCGGACCAGGCGTTTGGCCAGCACGCTCACCACATCGTCGCTGTCGCCCCCATTTAGCTGGACGAGTACGTAATCGCCAGTGCGCACGGGGCGTCGGGGATCGACGATGCCGACCTCGCCCGCTTCGAAGCGTGGCTCCATGCTCTCACCGTGGAAATAGATAGCATACAGATCGGTTTGGCCGCGCAGAGCCGGCGGTCGCTGCAGCATTCGGACGTGATGGTCGGGATCGAAGCTGGAGCGCTGGATCTGGATCATGTCGCCGCTCACATTGCAGACTTCGAGATCCGCGCAATCGCCGGTGCCGACCAGCGGAATACCGGGTTCGGCGCGATCCGGGCCGCGCCAGTCGATGTGCTTGTCCGAAAGGGTGACTTCGCTGCGGACGACTTCGGGTGCATCGCTGTCTCCCGACAGATAATCGACAGAGGTGTCGAGTTCCTGGGCGATCGCGCGAAGCTTGTCGATCGTAGGCATCGTGTTCTTGGCCGGATCCAGCAGGTCGCGGACGTATCCCGCATTTGCGCCGATCGCCTTCGAGATGGCGTGCATGGACTTGCCCGTGACTTCGAGCCGCTCGCGAATGCGAGATTTCAGCGGGTTTTCTTCGGATTGCGCCATGTGTGGATATTCCCACACAGGAGCGGGGGTTGGAATTGTGGAAATTTCAACTTGACTATGCATGGAAATATCCATGATAAGGCGCGGCATGAACGCTCCCCAGCCCCTTACGCTCGAAGACCGTTTGCGCATCGCCTGTGCAAGCTGGTGTGCCGCCAATGATGCCAAGCCGGGGCGCCTTGGCAGGTTGGCCATCAACGATGGCGGGTTCTTTACCCGGCTCGAGAACAACCCCGGGGCATCGACCACGACGACCACGCTGACGCGCTTCGCCGAGTTCCTCGCCGATCCGGCGAACTGGCCGGATGGTCTGGTGGCGGAAGAGGCGCAGGCGCTGGCTCATGTGGTGGGTGTTAGCGGGCAAGCGGGCGCGCGGGCAGAGGGACGGGCCAAGGAAGTTTCCCCCCGGTCTACCGCTATCCCGGCGGCAAGAATGCACGATGAGGGGAGTGCAGCGGCATGAATCTGGACACGATCTTGCTCGCGGTGATTGCCGCGTCGTCGCTCGGCAATTTCAGCTTGACGTTAAGACGAATGAAGAACCGCGGACCCGTGCAGGTCGAGTGTGTTCACAAGAACGCCGGGCTGGTCCCGTCCAGCGTCAATCGGAACGCGAGGCGCGTTCTATGAAGGGGTCGAACTCAGCGCCGTCGAGGAAGTTCTTCACGATCGCCCCCTCGACCGCTTCTTCGGAATGGCCGGAGTTCTGCAACTTCGCTGTGGCGCGTTCGAGCTCGGAGATCATGGTATGAGCAAACTCCGGTCCGATATGCCGCGTGGCGGCGAAGGCCAAGGCTATGGTGAGATGGTAGGCGATGACTGCTGTCTCGACAGGTTGATAGACGTTGGTCTCTTCAAGCTTGTCGATCTGTTCTTCCGACCATCCCAGTCCACGATACTCAGCGCGCGTTGCATCGTCGAAGGGGCGCCAGCCCAGCGGTTTTTCGTCCGTCAAATCTGTTCTCCTGCGGTTCGTGCCGAGTGCAGGATAGCCAAAGCCTCCGGGGAGTCGATTCCGGGGTGTGGAGCGGCGGCGTGAGCGGCTTTGCATCCCTCGGCGCGAAGCGGCCGATCGTGCTGTCCCGGCTATTTGTTTTCGGTGGCGGCGGCGTGAACAAGCCTGTCGGCGACGGAGCGCAGGTGGTCGGCCACGGCCACGAAGTGTTCGACCCGGTAATAAAGGCGCAGTTCGCGGCGGCGGTCGGCCTCATCGAACCGGAGGCAGACGACATCGGTGCCGTCGTCGTCGGTGGAGAGACCGATCTCGAGGTCCCCATCGTGAATGAAATCGATAATTTTCATGGCAAGGCCCCCCATTGCTGCGGCCGCGATAGCGCGGTTTCGGGCGAGACCCAAGTGCAGCGGGGCGGGGCATGAGCGGGCTGACGCGCCGGGAGCGCGACCTCAAGATCGCGACCGCAGACCTGGTCGACGAGCTGCACGGCTATGAGGCGGCGGCATCGTATATCGACCGGTCCAAGTCGGTGGTGCATCGCTGGGCGAGCGACCAGGACCGCGAGAAATTCCTTCCGCTGCGCTTCGTCCCCGAGCTTGAGCGGCGGGCGGGGCGGCCGTTCATCACCATTGCGCTGGCCAAGATGGCGGGCGGTGTCTTCATCCGCCTGCCCGAGGATTTCGGGGACGCATCGGGCCTGCCGATGCAGGTGGTCGCGCTGGTCAAGGAAGTGGGCGACGTGGCGGATGCGCTGCGCGAAGGGCTGGCGGATGACGACCGGCTCGACCATGCGGAACTGGCCAAGATCGAGCGCGAGCTGGACGAGCTGATCGACAAGGCCGCGCAGGGACGGGCCCAGGTGCGCGCCATGCAGGGCAAGGCGGCGGCGCCGGTGCGCGTGGCTGCGGTGGGTGAGCCATGAGCGCGGCGGCATCCATGAAGCGCGACGACCCGCCCGGTTTCAGCATCGGGCCGCTGGGCACCTATGCCGACCCGCAGGAAATGCGCGACTGGCTGGCGGGTGCGGCGGCGGGGGATACGATCACCTATGCCACGACGCCCGCACTGGGCGATCAGGACGCGGCGAAGCTGGCGCGCGCCTGGGCGGCACAGGGCCATGTGGAACTGTTCCAGCGGCGCGCCACGCGCGCGCATTGTTTCGACTACTGCGCGCGGCGAAATGCGGGCGGACCTGCCGCTGTGCAGGCACGGGGCGGTGAGGCCGAGCGCCATGCAGCCGACACGCGAAGCCAGATGCGCGCCTTGTTGCAGGTTCTGCGGCGGTGCGCGGCGCGCGGGGCGGCATGCCCCAGCAATGCGAGCCTGGCGGTGGAGATCGGCCTCAACCGAGGCCCACGCGGGCGCAGGCGGGCACAATATCTGTTCGACCGGCTTGTGAGCGAAAAGCGCATTGCGGTGCGCAGCGGCGGCCGCAACGCGCCGCGCGTGGTGACCGTGCTGGCGGCGGGCAAGGGCTGCGGACAATCGACACTGGGAGAGGCGAGATGAGCGTGACAATCGAAGCGGCTACGCTGGCGCGAGCAATGAAGCTTGCCGCCGCTGTAGTCGAGGGACGGAACACTATTCCGATCCTGTCCAACGTACGCTTGAAAGCAGACGGCGATACGCTGGAGATCGTCACCAGCAACCTCGATATCGAGTTCCGGCAGCAGCTGGCGCTTGCCGATGGCGACAAGCTCGCGACCACCGTGGACGCCAAGCGCCTTGCTTCGCTGGTCGGTGCAGTTCCCAAGGGCAGCCAGATGAAGCTGGCGATGGACGGCGCCCAGCTGGCTGTGACCGCTGGTCGCAGCCAGTGGAAGCTGCCGGTGTTGCCGGTGGACGACTTCCCGACGCTGCCCTTCGATGCAGACCCGGCGATGTCGATCGACGCGAAGGTGCTGGAGCATGCGCTGGACCGTGTGGTCTGGTCGCGCAGCCACGAGGAAAGCCGCTATTATATCAACGGCCCGCTGTGGCACGGGGACGAAGGCAAGTTGAAGCTGGCGGCAACGAACGGCCATTCGCTTGCCTGTCTGAAGACCGAGGCGGTTTTCCCCGAGGGTGCGCCCGAGGTGATACTCGCTCCGAAGTTCTGCGAGATCCTGCAGAAGTTGTGCGGCGATATCGCAGGGCCGGTTTCGCTTACCTGGGACGACAGGAAGTTTCGCGCCAAATGGGGCGAGATCACGATTACCGCAAAGGTGATCGACGGCACCTTTCCCGATTACCGCCGCGTGATTCCTGCCGAGAGCGACACCTGCACGCTCGATCCGCAATCCCTGCGCGAAGCGATCCGCCGAGTGCGAGTGCTCGGCACCGACCGCACCAACTGCATCGTGATCGATCGGAGCGAGGGCAAGTGGCGCCTCAGCCAAGCCGATCCGGAGAATGGCAGCGCGGCCGAAGTTCTGCCCGCTGACACCGGAAGTGACGTGAGGACGGGCTTCAACGGCGAATATCTCGATCGGATGTGCGCGGCCGTGGGCGGCGAGACCATGCTGGTCGACCAATACGATGCTGCGACCATGGGCCTGTTTCGCAGGGTGGTTCCGGACGGGTTTGTCGGCGTGATCATGCCGATCAGGGTTTGAGGAGAGTATCGATGTACGAACGTGATCAGGAATTGCTGTCGGAAGCCCTCGGGGCGGTCTACTCAGGCGATCTCAACGCGGCGGAAGCTGCGCTGGATAGCTTGCGCAAAGTTGGCCACTCCGAAAGCATGCGCGAACTTGTGGCTGCGGCGCGACGTCAGGCGAAGCCTGTCCGCGCGGAGCAGGCCATCTACGATCCCAATCCGCTTGCTTTGCCCGTACCGGGATCGAAGCCCGGTGATTTGGGCCTGCCGGAGCGTGTGGTCGCGTGAGCGGATCGGGGCTATTGCCGCGGATGCCGGCGGGCATGGCTGAGCGCATCGCGCATGGCGTGTGCGATTTTGCCGAGGGCGAGGCCCTGGGTGAAACCGTAGGGCGCCGCGCCGAACGCTGCGACATGATCGCCTATTTCCACCGCAAGCGCGCCAATGCGCTGGCGGTGGCGAAGCGTTGCCCCGAAGAGGCGGACCACGCGATCAGTACAGCGCGCGCCATGTCGGTGGCGATCGACGATCTGCGCGGCGGGCTGCATGAGGGCGAGGCGCTGGTGGGTGAGCATCCGACCGGCTGCGTGCGTGAATACCCGTTTCGCGACCATCGCACGATGGCCGAGGTCGAGGCCTCAACCAGCGAAGCGATAGGCCAGAGGGAGGTGGTCTGATGGCGCGCGCGGCGACATCCCGCCTGAAGGTCAATCCGCCGCTGGGGCGGATGCCGGTGCTGCAATTCATGGCGCCGGGCGAACTGCGCATCGACGCGAGCTACCAGCGCAGCATCGAGGCCGGCGATTCGAAGACGTTGATCCGCAAGATCGCGCAACACTGGAACTGGGACCTGTGCCAGCCCCTGGTGGTGGCGCGCAGGCCAGACGGCGGTTTGTTCGTGATCGACGGACAGCACCGGCTCGAGGCGGCGCGGATGCGCCGAGACATCGCGCAATTGCCGTGCGTCATCGTGGATTACAAGAGCGCGGCCGACGAAGCGGCGAGCTTCGTCCACCTGAACCAGCAGCGCCGCCCCCTGGGCAAACTGGACCTGTTCAAGGCCGCACTGTCGAGCGGCGATCCGCAGGCGCTGGGCATCCAGGCGAAGCTGGAGGCGGCAGGACTGTGCCTGGCACCGCATATGAGTTCGATTTCGTGGAAGCCCGGGCAGGTCGGCAATATCGGCGGGATCGAGCAGGCGGTGCGGCACCATGGCATCGACGTGGCGGGCGAAGCGATCGAGATGCTGGCATGCGCGTTTGCCGGCGAAGTGCTGAAATATGCGGGCACCATCTTCCCCGGGCTGGTGAGCATCTGCGCCGAAGTGTGCCGGGACGGCGCTGTGTTCCCGCCATCGCGGTTCGCCGCTTTCACGGCCAAACTCGGTTCGATCGGGCAAGTGCAACTGCGCAAGGATATCATGGCGCTGCACGCCGAGCGGACCGATCTGGGCCGCGTGCAAGCCGCGCAGGTTCATCTGACCGGGCTGTTCTGGCCCGAGCGGGCGCAGGCCAGCGCCGAGACGCCTGCGCCGCGCGTAGAGGACCCGGCGCCCCCGCGAACCAAAGCGCTGCATTTCGAAACCGACCAGCCCGTCGCTGCCGGCGGCGATGGAAAGGCCTGGTGCGAGCAATGCGACATGCGGGTGACGCTGGATCAGGCGACCGGATGTAAGAGCCGCTGGTGCAGCATGCGGAAGGTGGCGTGATGGTGGCCGCATCGACCCTGCGCCGTCATGGCACGATCAAACCCAGTGGTCGCGGTGTGGTGCTGCGCGCCTTCGATGCGGCCGCACGCGGCGGGCGGACGATCTTTCCAAGCCGCGTGTTCGATGCCGATGAAGTAAAGCGGGCGCTGAAATCGGGCCACCAGAGCCGCAAGATCGGCGCGACGGTGACCAAGGGGCCGCGCAAGGGCTGGCCCATCTTCACGCTGACACTGGAAGAGCGTGCGACTTGTCCGCGCAGCTGCCAGCACTGGCTCGATTGCTATGGCAACAACATGCAGGCGGCCGAGCGCATGGTCGGCGGGCCCGAGCTGGAAGCGATGATCGAGGCCGAGCTACGCGCCACCGACGAGGCGCATCCAGAGGGTTTTCTCGTCCGGCTGCATGTTTTGGGCGACTTCTACTCGGTCGAATATGTCGAGTTCTGGCAACGCATGCTGGAAGAATTGCCCGCGCTTCACGTGTTTGGCTTCACCGCACACGATCCGGCCAGCGCAATCGGGCGAGCCGCCTCGCTCGTCGCATTCGATTGCGGGTGGGAGCGTTTCGCCATGCGCTTTTCCGGGGCACCGCATGCTCTACGCGCAGCGCGCGTGGTCGAGCCGGGGCAGCGTGATCCTGACGCGGTGATGTGCCCGGCGCAGAGCGGCGCAACCGATTGTTGCGCGACCTGCGGACTATGCTGGCAGAGCGAACGCTCGATCGCGTTCGGGAGACACTGATGCCGCGCGTTTCCAAACTTGCCGCCTGGCAACCCTCGGCGGCACAGCGGGCAGCGCGCGATGCGGTGGCGCGAGCGTTCGGGCTGGAGCCGCATGCGCTGGTGAGCCAGACGCGGCGCAAACCCGTGGTGATTGCCCGGCAGGCGGCGGCATGGGTGCTGAAGCAGTGCTGGCCCAAGCTGAGCCATCCGCAAGTCGGGAAGATGCTGGGCGGCCGCGACCATTCGACGATCATCCATGCCTGCCGGCAGACCGAATACCGGCGCGAGCGCGACGCCGAATTCTGCGCCCTGACCGATGCTCTGGCGGCGCGCGAGCCGGAAGTGCTGGCGGCGTTGCCCGAAGAGCTGACAGCGCGGTTCATGCGGCAGGCGGAGCGGGCGGAGCGCGAGGTCAACCCGAGGACCCGGCACCGCCGGTTCATGGCCGAAGTGCTGGCCGAACCCGAACCTAATGTGTCGCGGCTGAAGCTGGGGCTGCGCGGCGAGCCGGGATGCCCGGGATTGTCGGTCGACGAAATCGAACGGCGGCGGGCGGCGAACAGTGCTGCGCGCCGGGCGCATGAGCTGGGCCAGCTGACTGGGGAGCAGCACCGCTATCGCCTGACGCGCCGCGGGCTGGCATTGTCGGAGATGGCGCTGTGAGGGGGTGGGGCGGCAGCCGGCACCGGCGGCGCGTGTGTGGTCAGACGATCGAGGCACGGTCGAGCGTTGCCGAACGGCAAATGGCGATCATGCGCTCGCGGCCCTGGGTACTTCCGGAGGGCGCGGATCCCGAACTGGCGGCGATATTGGGCACCGCCGATAGCGCAGGTGCCCAATGACGGCTTCAACTGTATTCGAGCGCCGCTTCAGCGAGGTACGCGCTGCGAGTAAGGCCGCGCGCCTTGGCGGCTTCGTCGATCTTACTGAGCGTGGTGGTATCCATGCTGATGTTCACCCGCTTTGGTTCTGCCGCCCGAGGGCGGGCGGCCAGCGTGACGAACAGGCCATCTTCGCCCTTACGGCGCTGAAGAATGATGTTGGCCGCAATGGCGCCATAGCTGCGCGGATGGGGGATTTCCTGCCCCTTCTCGAGCATGACGCCGGTGAAGTCGGCAAGAAGATCTTCGGCCAGCGCAACTGCGTGGTCGAGATCGTCGACTTCGTCGGTATCGAACTGCGCGATAAAGCCAGGCAGATCGGGAATGGTGAAGCAGAAGCTGTCTTCAACTTCCTGCATGATGGCGATGTAACGAGCCATGAGAATAATCCTTCAATCAATCAATCCTTCGACCGGGCTACGGTGGACGGCAAGGGCGGGTTGGCTCAAAGCCAACCCGCCTGTTTCGCCAATGCTGTCGCTAACCCGGTCTTCAATTCCTTGGGGTGGGGTAGCGAGATTGGAGCATCATGGTCGGGGTGGGTGAGGATGTGGTGGCTCCCGTTAATGCGGGCGACGGTCCAACCTTCCTTCTTCAGCCGTTTCATGATCTTCTTGCTGTCTCTTTCCATCTCCTGGTCCTTTTTAATACACACATTAATACACATCTGCATGAGCGGCGTCAAGCGTGATTGCGTAAAAAATTACACACCAAGGGCAGGTGTTTGGTGTCTTTTCCCATGCTACGGGGCAGGCATCTCGAGTGGGGCGGCGCGGCTATGAGCGCGATGCCCGGACCCATCCTGCCTTCTCGGCTTTCGGTGTGGAAATTGGCGCACCGGATCGAGGCGCTGGCGCGGCATGCCAAGGAATTGGCCGATGCCGAAACGGGGGCAGACCTGCAGTTGGCGCTGGCCAGGCTTGACGCCATGCGGGCGCTGCTGGGTGTCCCCGTGGAGCAGGCCTGCAGCGACAGCGAAGGCGGACACGCATGATCCCGCAGCACTTCCTCGACCAGGTCGAGGCAAACACCACCATGTCGGCACTGGTATCGGCGCGGGTCAGGCTGACGCGCAACGGGCGCGAGTGGAAGGCCTGCTGCCCGGTGCACAGCGAGAAGACGCCGAGCTTTACGGTCAACGACGACAAGGGCTTCGCGCATTGTTTCGGCTGCGAATTCCATGCGGGGCCGATCCGCTGGCTGACCGAGATCGAGGGCTTCGACTTCCTCGACGCGGTGCGCAAGCTGGCGGAGGATGCCGGGCTGGCGATGCCGGAGCGCAGTCCTGCGGCCGAGGCCAAAGCGGCGCGCGTTGCCGGTGTGCGCCCGGCGCTGGAGGCGGCGCAGGTCCTATTCACGGCGCAGCTGGGCCGCGTGGCGAGCGTGCAGCATTATCTGCAGCGGCGCGGCGTCGACGAGGCGCTGGCCGAGCGGTTCGGGATCGGCCTGGCACCCGAGGGACGCGGCTATCTGCAGAATGCCGGTATCGGCGAGGGTGATGCGCTGGCGGCCGGGCTGATGTGGGAGCGGGAGGGTCCGGCCTCAAGCAGCGCAGCGGCAGGCCGAAAGACTACTGGCCCACGCTTCTTTGGCCGCATCACCGTGCCGGTGCATGATGTGCGCGGCCGGATCGTCGGTTTCGGTGCGCGGGCGACACCCGATGCGCCGGCGGATGCGGCGAAATATCTCAACTCCCCGGATTCGGAAATCTTCGACAAGGGGCGGTTGCTGTTCAACCTGCACCGCGCGGCCCCGGCCATCCGGTCGGCCAAGCGGGCGGTGGTGGTCGAAGGGTATTTCGATGTTATCGCGCTAGCCGGCGTGGGCGTGGCGGAAGCGGTCGCGCCGATGGGCACCGCGCTGACCGAGGCGCAGCTGACCCAGTTGTGGCGGCTGACGCGCCGCCCTGTGCTGATGTTCGACGGCGATGCTGCAGGCCGCAAGGCGGCGCGGCGGGCGTGCGAGCGCGCCTTGCCGGGTATCGCACCCGATCGCACGCTGAAGGTGGCGCTGTTGGCAAGTGGGCAGGATCCCGACGACCTTGCCCGATCGCAGGGCGCGCGCGGGGTGGAAGCGGTTATCGAGGGTGCGCTGCCACTGGACGCCTACCTGTTTGCCAGTGTGGCGGAGGGGATCGATGCCGGATCCTCGCCCGAGGACCGGACGGCGGTGTGGGACGAGCTGGCCGGGCTGGCCGATCGGATCGGGCATGACGAGCTGCGCGGCGAATACCTGGCGGCATGGCGCGCGCGGTACGACCGATTGGTATCGGGCAAGGAGCGCGCCGGCCGCAGCGACGTGCTGGCGACGACCATCGAGGCCGAGGACGGCGAGTATCGCTGGCCGGAAAGCGAAGACGATAGCGAGAAGCGGTTGATCGCGGTCGTGCGGCAGTTGCTGCAACTGCGCGCCGAGGAGCGCGCCGCACTGGAGCCGATCCGCGAGGAGCGCAAATTCGTGCGCGAACTGGCCAAGATGGCCGGGCTGCGCCTGCCGCAAGTGGATGCGGTGGTGAAGATGATCGAGATGGACATGAACGAAGGATCGAGTGCCGGCCGGCACGAGAGCGAGAGCGTGCTGGTGCTGTATCGCCGCGTGCTGGCGGTGGAAGGCCCGCTGACCGAGGCGCTGATGCCGGTGGTAATGGACGGGCGATCAAAGCCCAAGGCGGTGACAGCCGGGGCCGATGCACCGCCGCGCGCGGCGAGCGCGCTGGCCTGGCACGATGCGGGAGGGTTTTGATGGCGAGTGCCCACGATGACACGACCCCCGACCCCGCGTGGGAGGGTTCTGGCCAAGCTCCAGACGGAGCGCGCAGCCCCGAAGACAATGACGGGGGTCCAGGGGAACAGAGCCGGAAGATAATCGCACTGCGACCGCTGGCCGATGATGCGCTGGACCGGGCCTGTGCGCGGTTCCCGATGACCGACCTCGGCAATGCCGAGCGCTTCGTCCATCGGCATGGGTGCGATTTCCGCTTCTGCGCCGAGCTGGGCTGGTTCCGGTGGGATGGGCGGCGGTGGCTGCTGCTGGGCGAAGAACCCAAACAATTGCCGCCCGAGGTGATGCAGGCGCTGTTTTCGACCATGCGGGCGATCAAGAACGAGGCGCAGCTGGTGCGCGCGAGCGGCGAGCGGGCCGAGCCGCCAGCGGGCCTTGCAGGAGAAGCGCTGGCCGCGTTCGAGCGCGAGCAGGCGGGCAAGATGGACTTCGTGGTCGACTTCAAGCGCAACGTGCCGGTGATGTATTCGGACAAGCTGGCCGAATGGGCGCGATCGAGCGAAGCGGCGGGCAAGATCGCGGCCGCCGGCGCGCTGGCCAAGAGCATGGCGGGGCTGGTCGCGCAGGTCGAGGATTTCGACCGCGAGCGAATGGCGATCAACGTGCTGAACGGCACGCTCCGCATGGAGCGGCGGCGGCGAAAACGCCCCACGGCGGAGGTGGAAGCGGGCAAGAGCGAATGGCACACGCCCTGGTGCATGGTGCTGCACGAGCACCACCGTGAGGACTTCATCACCAAGCTGGCCGATGTCGAGTATCGCGAGGGCGCGCGCAGCCCGGTTTACGAGGATTTCCTGGCCGTGGTGCAGCCCAAGCCCGAGATGCGCCGGTTCTTAGCGCAATGGGGCGGCTTGAGCCTGACCGGTTTCACCGGCGAGCAGAAGTTGGCGTTCTTCTATGGCGGGGGCAGCAACGGCAAGGGCACATGGGTGGAGACGATCGCGCGCATCGCGGGCGATTATGCCGGCACGGTGAAGATCCAGAGCCTGCTCGACCAGGGCAAGAAGAGCGGAGACCAGGCGACGCCCGCGATCGCAAAGCTGCCTGGCGTGCGGTTCCTGCGCGTATCGGAGCCGAGCAAGGGTGCGGTGCTGGACGAGGGGCTGGTGAAAGAACTGACCGGCGAGGACCCAGTGGATGCGCGGCACCTGAACAAGGGCTTCTTCACCTTCTTCCCCGATTTCAAGATCACGATCAGCGGCAACAACAAGCCGGTGATCAAGGACACCAGCGACGGCATCTGGCGACGGATGCAGCTGGTGCCATGGGAGGCCGACATTCCCGCGGCGCAGCGCGACAAGGCGCTGAAGGACAAGCTCCTGGCGGAGCGCGACGGGATCTTCGCCTGGCTGATGCGCGGGTTGCTGGACTGGAAGAAGCACGGGCTGATCGAGCCCGAAGACGTGCGCCTGGCCACCAGCGAATATCGTGACGATTCGGACACGATCGGCCGGTTCCTGCGTCAAACTTGCGAAGTGGGCGAGGATACGCGCGCACGGCCGTGGCGGGTGCGCAAGGGCGACCTGTTCGAGCTGTATCAGGCGTGGTGCCACCAGACAGGTGCCTATGAAATGGCAGAGCGGGCCTTTTCGAAAGAGATCGCGGCCAAGCGCTTCAAGGAGAAGCACAGCAACGGTGCGTGGTGGATCGGGCTGCAGCCGACCGTCGATCTGGACGATATGAAGCAGGGCTACTGGACCGCTGCCGACGAGATCGAAGAGGGCGGAATGGGCCATATCGATCAGGTGCCGGGAGATTGATGGGCCTGTTGCGCCTCGATTCCGGCCGCTGGCCGATGGGCTTGGAGCCTCCAAACAGATTGGTTTGGCTCCAATGGAGCTTCTGGAAACGCGAAATGGAGCCGGTTTTTGGCGGAATTCTGCGCGTGTGGAGGAATGGAGGCAAATCCGGTGCCCCCTTCGTGTGTGCGGGCGCGGGCGCGCGGGGGTGGTGCGATTTTATGCTCCATTCCTCCATTTCTTCCATTGGAGAGGTGAAAGTGAACGATAAGCAATTGATTGGGCGTGGTTTTCAGCGGTTTCGCGAAATGGAGGCAAGGGTGGCGACAGGCGAGGGAATGGAGCGATGAGCGGTTTGGCGGAGTACAAAAGCGCACGCGGGGCGGTTCCGCAGTCGATCGACGAGCTGGAAGAGGCCTTTGTGCGGGTTCATGCGCTCTGGCTGCGCAGCCCGGGTGGCGGGCAGTGGCCGTTCGCGGGCGACGGGCCGTGGCATCTGGCGCAGGCCGAGGTAGGCGACATCAAGGGCGACTGGTCGGAGACGCTGGTGCAGACCGACAGCGGCAAGGTGATGCAGGTGCGCAAGGTGGAGAGCCGGGCCCCGCGCGCGCCGCTGGATGCTCGCGAGGTGAGCGAGCGCGATCGGGTGACGGGGTGGCTGGGGCTGGTGGGCGACGAGCAGCTGCGCAAGGCCGTGTGGCTAGCGAGCGAGGCGCTGTACCGCGGCGAAGGGCGCGTGCCTTGGAGCGGCATCGCCCGCTGGATCGGGTGGGCACGAACGCCGAATGCGCTGAAGGCGCGGTACAGGCTGGCGATGGGCGGGGTGCTGTGTGCGTTGAACGGGTGGCCTACGCGGCGGGCAAGGGTGCTGGCGGCAGGTTAGTTGTATTGCGCTAAATGCGGATTTGGAATGTCCGTGGGTGATTGGAGGACCATGTACTCCATCGAAGGAGATATTCCGCCGAGTCCGAATTCGACCGATTTACCCTGGATTTCTCCAAACTGGTCTAACCAGTGGAAATGCAAGCGAGCTGTGATGGTGTAATTTCCGCGCCAAGCGCGATAGCCTTCGATGGATATCTCCCTGTCCAATGTGAAGCCAGCGCGCTGGTCAAGGGGGTCGTCATGCGGCCCAAGAACCTGACGAAATAAGCTCGGTGGAGTGCTGAATTGCCCGAGACGGAATATTCCCTGTTCATCGCAATGCCTGTCAACAATCAGGTCGAAGCCGAAATGCAGATCGCGCAAGCTGCTGGGCCCGTCGACTATGACGACAGAGCTGAGAGTAAAATGCACCTCTCCTCGTTCCGCCCGCACGTCGCCAGTGTAATCTTCGACAGGGTCTGAAGAGCGAACGCTAAGTGTACAGCGGTTGACAATGAGGGTTCCCCTGGCGCGGGCGCGCTCGTCCTCTAACAAGCGACCAGATGTTTCAGCCTGCCTTTCGGCGGCGATCCGGGCGCCTTTGCTCTCCCGGTAAGCCCAAAAGGCAAACAGTGCTGCGGCCGCCGTAAAAAGGCTGAAGATGGTGTCGATGCGCGTCCAGCGGGCAATGGTCGCGGTCGCCTCTGCGCTGGCGAGGGCGGCGCATGCGGAAACGTCGACAGCGCCCTTACATGTCGAAGCGACGGTGGGCGTGTCGTAGGACTGGGCCCAACCAGCTATGCTATCGAAGGCGAGACCGAGTGCGAACATCCCTGCAAGGAGAATGGCCCAGGCAAAGGGTGTGATGCGCTGCATCGCTATTGGAAAGCACAATCATCGGGCGCTGGCCACGGATCCGGAGATAATTTCACCGAAATGTGTGCAGTGATAGTGTGCAGTGCGAGGCTGCGCGCGAGCTAGGCTGGTGGCGCTGTCAAGCTTCTTCGCAGAGTGTGCAGTAAATTTCGCTCTTCATTGTGCAGCACGATTTTGGCACGTTTCACGTCAAGCTGGGCGCTGGCGTGCGGTTGGACGAGTTCGCAATCCTCTCCTCCCGATGTCGCGACCCCTCACGTGCAAGCGCGCTGGGCTCAGCGACCTGACAGATAGATCGGCGGAGTAGGCGTGGGACGGCTCAAGGGACTTGGGCCAAGGCTCGCCTCCGTTCGTGGAAGGGTTCGCGCGCTGCCAAAGGTAGCGGAGGCGTTCTACCAGTCGAAGGAATGGCGCGATCTCGTCCGTCGCATCAAGGCGGAGCGGGGCAAGTGGTGTGAGCGCTGTGGCTCGGGTCACCGCGTGACGGGCGATCACAAGGTTGAGCGCAAGGACGGCGGAGCCGATCTGGACGCGGCGAACATCGAACTGCTCTGCCAGGCGTGTCACAATCGCAAGACCGCCGAGGTTCGGGCGCGAAGGGTGGGGGGAGGTTGAAAGTTCAGAAGGGCCGGCGCGCGATAACCCCTGCCCCTCTCATTCGGAGATTTTTTCCTTGGCTGACGGAATTTCGGAGGACGCACCGGGCTTGTTCGGGTGGGTTCCCAAGCCTCCGCGCGGGCAGGGTCGGCCGGGGTTTGAGTGGACGCGCGAAAAGTCCAATCGTCTCATGGTGTTATTCGCCTGCGGCTATTCGCAAAAGGATGCGGCCCCGTTGATCGGCTGCGATGTGAAGACGTTGCGCAAGGTTTTTTCCCGCGAGTGCGCGGAGATGAAACGAGCCGAGCTGGTGGTGCGATCGGGCATGATGGCCAAGCTGGTGGAGGAGGCCGAGGGCGGCAGCGTCTCCGCGATCAAGCAGCTGGAGGCGATGGTCGAGCGCGAGCAGACACGGGTCATGGGCGAGAAGGTCAAGGCGCGCGGCAAGGCGGAGAAGCCGGAGCCGAAAGCGGCACCGCTCGGCAAGAAACAGGAACAGCAGCTGCAGGCGGAAGGCGTCGGCGGGCTTTATCAGCCGCGGCCCGGTCCGCATGCGGTGAACTGAAAATCTCGGAGCCCAGCGCTCCGCCAGTTGAGGCCGGTCGGGAACGCGCATGAAATGGACGACTGCCTGCCCGGACTGGGAGGAGCGGATCGTGGCGGGGGAAACCCTCGTGCCGATCGCCCCGCTTTTCCCGGACCAGGCGGCGGATGCCCTGGGCGTGTTCTGCAGCCTGCAGGTCACCGACTTGCCGCGCAAGTCCAACGGAGCGTTTCCGACGCTGGGCGAAGTCTGCGATCAGCGGATCCTCGACCTGGTCGCGGCGATCTTCGGAGCGTACGACGCGAAAGCGGCCAAGCGGTTGATCAGGGAGTTCATGCTCCTGATCAGCAAGAAGAACGGAAAATCGACAATCGCGGCAGGCATCATGCTGACCGCCCTGATCATCAACTGGCGCGACCATGCCGAGCTGCTGATCCTCGCGCCGACACTGGAGGTGGCCAAGAACAGTTTCGATCCTGCCAGGGGCATGGTCGATGCGGACGAGCAGCTGAGCAAGCTGCTGCACGTGGTCGAGCACCAGCGGTTGATCCGGCACCGGGTCACGAAAGCCGAGCTGAAGGTGGTCGCCGCAGACAGCGACACGGCTTCGGGCAAGAAGGCCGGTTTCGTGCTGGTCGAGGAATTGTGGCTGTTCGGCAAGAAGCCGAAGAGTGCGGCAATGCTGCGGGAGGCGACCGGCGGCCTGGCGGCACGGCCCGAGGGCTTCGTGCTGTACATCACGACGCATTCCGACGAGCCGCCGGCGGGCGTGTTCAAGGACAAGCTCGCGTATTTCCGCGATGTGCGGGACGGCAAGATCGATGATCCGACATCGATGGCCGTGCTGTACGAGTGGCCTGAAGCGATGCTGGAGGAAGAGGCCTACCTCGACCCGGCGAACTTCTACGTCACGAACCCCCAGATCGGGCGTTCGGTAACGCAGGACTGGCTCGCCAGCGAACTGAAGAAAGAGGAATCGGGCGAGGGCGAAGGTCGGCAAATCTTCCTCGCCAAGCACTTGAACGTCGAGATCGGCCTGCGTCTGCGGCGCGACCGGTGGGCGGCGGCGGATTTCTGGCCGGAGGCGGCCGACGAGGGGCTGACGCTGGAAGCGTTACTCGACCGCTGCGAAGTGGTGGTCGTGGGCCTAGATGGCGGCGGCCGGGACGATCTCTTCGGCCTAGGGGTCGCGGGACGCGAGCGCGACACCAAGCGCTGGCTGACCTGGTCTCATGCCTGGGCGCTGCGAATGGTGTTGGACCGGCGAAAGGATATCGCTTCGCAGCTCAGCGGCTTCGAAGTCGATGGCGACCTGACCTTCGTCGACACGGGACAGGAGCTGGTCGACGATGTTGCGAAGCTGACCGCTCGGATCCACCAGTCGGGGCTGACCCCGGCGGCGGGTTCGATCGGCAGCGACGCCTGGGGAATGGGGCCGTTGCTGGATGCGCTCGTCGATGCGGGGCTGTTCCCGTACGATGACGCGACCGGCAAGGGGCACGTGGTTTCGGTGCGGCAGGGCGTAGGCCTGACCGGCACGATCAAGACAGTCGAATTCAAGCTGGGCGACGGCATGCTCCTGCATGACGGTTCACGCCTGATGGAGTGGTGTGTCTCGAACGCCCGCGCCGAGCTGAGGGGAAGCAACTTGTACATCAGCAAGCAGATGGCGGGTGCGGGCAAAATCGATCCGCTCATCGCCATGCTGAACGCCGTGCAGCTGCTCGAGGCTGGGCCGGTAGCGGGAGATGGCGAAGGTCCGTCGGTCTATGAGGACCGCGAGATGCTGGTGCTGGGATGAGTATCGACGGTTACCGGCTTTCGGCACAAGCTGCGGCCGCGCAGGCCCGATGGGGGGCGGCGCATTCGCGCGGGGAAGAGCGGGTTGTTCGTCACGAAATGGGCGGTCCCGGAGTTGCGGCGTATTCGATAGCGGACCTGAAGGACGAGCACTTGCCGGAGTTCCTGCAGGGCGGGTTCGCCAATGCTGCGGGCAAGCCAGTGCACGAGCGATCAGCATTGACCAACGCCACGTTCTTCCGCGCGGTGAACCTTATCGCTTCGGCAATCGGGATGCTGCCGCTGAATCTCCATCGCCGCGACGGGAACGCAATTTCGAAGGCGGACGACCATCCGGTCTGGCGTCTGTTGCGAGTGAAGCCGAACAGCTGGCAGACGCCCTACCAGTTCAAGAGCTACATGCAGGGCCGGGTCCTGCTGCATGGCAACGCTTACGCCTACAAGGTTCCGGGAGTGCGCGGTCCGCAGGGCCTTGCTCCGCTCGACCCGCTGCGGGTGCGGCCAGTGATGGGCGATGCATTCACCCTCGCCTACGAATACACGCCGAAGAGCGGCGCCAGGCGTCGGTTCAAAGCAGAAGAATTGCTGCATCTCCGTGCGCCTTGGTCGAGCGATGGAATAACCGGTGACGGGCTGCTCAAGGTTGCTGCCGAAGCGCTGGGCCTCGCGCAGGTCACCGACGAGGCGGCGGCGCGGCTGCTACGGAATGGCGCATATGTCGGCGGCGTGTTGCAACATCCGAAGACCCTGTCGGCAGAGGCCATTTTGAAGCTGCGGTCTCAGTTCGAAGATCGGTACGTGGGCCCGGAAAATGCTGGACGCTGGATGGTGGCCGAGGAAGGGATGGAGGCGAAGCCGCTAGGCACGACCGGGAGGGAAGCGGAGGGCCTCGCCCAGCGAAAGCACCAAGCAGAAGAGGTCAGCCGGTACACAGGCGTGCCGCGTCCGCTGCTGATGTTCGACGAGACGAGTTGGGGCAGCGGGATCGAGCAGCTTGGGTTGTTCCTCGTCACGTACTGCCTGCTGCCCTGGTTCAACGCCTGGGAAGAGACGATCGCGCAGTCGCTGCTGAGTGAGGCCGAGCGTGAAACCTATTACGCCAAATTCAACGAAGGGGCCCTGCTGCGCGGCTCCCTGAAGGATCAGGCGGAGTTCCTTTCGAAGGCCATCGGGGGCCCCGGGGCGGGAGGCTTCATGGTGCCGAATGAGGCCCGCGAGAAAATGGACATGAACCCCGAGCCATGGGGCGACAGGCCCGCGTGGCAGCAAGGAGAGAACGATGCGTAAGCAGATGGGCCTGAAGGTCTTTGCCGCCCAGCGCGCCAGCGCCCTGCCGCTGCCGGGAGAGCGCAAGGTTTCGGCGCTGACCAATGCAAGTGTCCTCGATCGGTGGGACGAGGAAGCTGCGGGCGTTCGCGCGCTGGCGACCGGCGATAACGTCATCACGATGTTCGATATCATCGGCGAAGATTTCTGGACCGGTGGAGGGGTCACAGCGAAAGGCGTTGCCGCCCAGCTGAGGGCTATCGGCGATCGACCTGTCGAGGTGCAAATCAACTCTCCCGGCGGCGACATGTTCGAGGGCATCGCGATCTACAATGTCCTGCGCGAGCATTCGCAGCAGGTGACGATCAAGGTCATGGGAATGGCCGCCAGCGCAGCGTCGATCATCGCCATGGCGGGTGATCGCATCGAGATCGGCGCAGCGAGCTTCCTGATGATCCACAATTGCTGGGTGCTCGCGATCGGCAACCGCCACGACATGGCGGAAACTGCAGAATGGCTGACCCCTTTCGACACCGCGATGGCCGAAGTCTACGCTGCTCGCAGCGGTCTTCCGCTGGCCGACATCCAGAAATGGATGGATGCCGAAACCTACATGAGCGGTTCCACAGCCGTCGAACGCGGTCTCGCCGACGACCTGCTGCCATCCGACCAGATCGAAGTCGATGACGACGCCAAAGCTGCCGACAAGTCGGCCAACGCGCTGCGTGCCATGGAACTGACCCTCGTTTCGGGCGGCATGACCCGGACACAAGCGCGGGCCCGGATCAAGGAAATCAAGGGCACGCCCGGCGCTGCCCAGCAAGGCACGCCTGGCGCTGCCGAGCAGAGCGAACCGGCGGACTGGCTGCCGGATATCCAAGACCTCCTCGCTTCAATGAAGTCGAGTTAATCCAAAGGATCAGAAATGAAGAAGATCGCACTGGCCAGCACTGCGCTGGCATCGCTTTCACTCGCCACCGCTCCGCGCGCCGTACATGCGGCCCCGCGGGCCGACGCGAGCGATCCCAAGCAGATGCTTGCCGAGCTGAAGACCTCTTTCGAGGAATTCAAGAAGGCGAACGACGAGAACCTGAAGGCGAAGGTCGACGACGTCATCCTCACCGAGAAAATCGAGAAGATCGACGCTTCGATGAACGAGATCACCTCGGCGCTCGAGAAGGCGCAGGCGGATCTCGCCGCAGCAAAGCTCGGCGGTACGCCGGGTGACATGCAACCGACCGATCCCGAATACGTCCAGGCCTTCAACGCCCACTTCCGCAAGGGCGAAGTGAGCGCGGCCCTCAGCGTCGGAACGGATGCCGAGGGCGGTTATGTGGCGCCGGTCGAATGGGATCGAACGATCGGGCAATCGCTCCGGCAGATTTCGCCCATGCGGACCCATTCCCAGATCATCACCACGAGCACTGCCGGCTTCAAGCGCCTCTACAGCGACCGGACGATCGGTTCGGGCTGGGTAGGTGAAACCGCCGCGCGGCCGGAAACGACCACCCCGGGCATTTCCGAACTCACCTTCGGCCATGGTGAAATCTACGCCAATCCCGCCGCAACCCAGCAGTTTCTCGACGATGCCGCGGTGAACGTCGAGCAGTGGCTTGCCGATGAAGTCGAACACGAGTTCGCGGTCCAGGAAGGCATCGCATTCCTTTCCGGCAACGGAACCAACAAGCCGTTCGGCGTGCTGACCTATGTGGCCGGCGAAGCAAATGCTTCGAAGCATCCCTTCGGCGCAATTGCGAAGAAGGACGCCGCCGCCGCCGCCGCGATCGACGAAGACGAGATCATGGATACGGTCTATGCCCTGCCCTCGGAGCGGCGCATGGGCGCACAGTTCTTCATGAACCTCACCACGCTGGCGATGGTCCGCAAGATCAAGGACGCCGACGGAAACTATATCTGGCAGCCTGGCCTCACCGAGGGCGAGCCGGCGCGCCTGCTCGGCTACCCCGTAGTCGAAATGTCCGGCATGCCCGATCCTGCAGCGAGCGCGATCCCGGTATTGTTCGGCAACATGCGTGAGACCTATCTTATTATCGATCGCATCGGCATCCGCATCCTGCGGGATCCGTACACCAATAAGCCCTTCGTGCATTTCTACACCACCAAGCGCGTCGGCGGCGGGGTACAGAACCCGGAATACATGCGTGCCATCAAGATGGCCGCTTCCTGATTTCGATACAAAGGCGGGGCGCAGCGATGCGTCCCGCTCTTCTTCGTTCGCGCTGCGGCGCGGGGGTGGAAGGGCGGGAACCCTCGGAAAGGATGGAATGACTATGGCTACCAAGAAAAAGGGTGCGGCAAAGACCGTGACCAAGAAGGCTGGCGACAAGCTCACACCGGCCACCGAAACCGCAGCGAGCGGTGCGCTGGTCGAGAAGGAGATCGCCGAGGAATCGGTGGCCGACCACCCCGCGGTCGACGCCAATCCGCGTTCGGGTGTGCCTGCAGAAAGCAATGCGATCGATTTCAACGATCCGGGGAAGTCGTCGGCAGATGCGGTGGCAGACAACCTCGCCGCAACGCGCGACTGAACTGACCGCGCAGTATCGCCATGCAGTTCGAGCTCGGACACGTCCCCATGCCGGAAGGGTATGGGGACGGCATCTTGTCGCTCGATGCCTGCAAGGCGCATCTGCGGGTCCTCGATGACAGCGAGGACGAACTGATCGCGGCGCTGCGCGATGCTGCGATCGAGTATGTCGAGCGCTATTGCGGGGTGAAGCTGGGCACCCAGACCGGCCTTGCCTGGCGGGCGGAACGCCTGCCCTCGGCGGCCTCCGCACATGTCGACCTGGCGGTGCGGCCGGTGACCGCCATTACCTCGATCTCCTGGCGGGCCGGGAATGGGGCCCAGTTGGAGGGCGCGGTTGTCGACTTCCGGTTCAGCGAGGCCGGGGCACTGCGACCGGCGGTCGGCAAGAGCTGGCCCTCGGGCGCGGCAGGCGAGGTCGAGGTCACCTTTTCCGCCGGCTATGAGGAAGGCGCGGCGCCAGCATCGCTGCTGTCAGCGGTGAAGATGATGCTGGGACATTTGTACATGAACCGCGAAGCGGTGGTGACATCGGGCATGGCGGGTGAAGTGCCGCTGGGCGTAGCCGCGCTGTGTGCGCCGTTCCGGCCGGTGACGATCTGACATGGCGCGGATCGGCAGACGCGATCAGCGGGTCACCTTGCAGCGCTACACCACGTCGTCGAACGACTATGGCGAGGAAGTCGAGACCTGGGGAGACATCGGTACCGAGTGGGCCGCAGTCTTCTACGGGCGGGGGAGCGAGCGCCGACAGGCGGCAATGGAGCAGGGTGCGCAGCCCGCGACGTTCCAGTTCCTGTCGAACCCGGTAACGCGAAGCCTGACGATCAGGGACCGCATCATGCACGCAGGGCAGTGGGACATCGTGGGAATAAGCCCGGACGCACCCGATCGGGGGTTGCTGGAAGTTACGGCAGTTCGCGGGGCTTAGGAGCCGACGCACTGCTTCCATGAAGCGCCAATAGTACCGAACGCGCGACGATATTCGACACGGCTGCCCTCTCCATCGGGCCAGATCGTGAAGGCGAGGGAAACGCCACCATAGGCGTTTTTAACAAGTACCACCTTGGAGCCATCGTCGCGGTCCATCGCGGGGGTGTTGTTCTTGTTTGCGAGGCAGAACGCGACTTCGTTCGGACTGCTATCCGTAAAGAACACTTCGTTCGGTTCTTCGCTGAGTACGGTTTGGGTCGAAGCACAAGCCGAGAGGCTGAGGGCGGCGACTAGTGCAAATGCAGTGTTTCTCATGGCCGCAGTTTAGCCGGCAAGTCGGCACGAGAGTCAAGACGAGGGTTTACGCGATGACCAAAGTTAAGGCCTTGCGGCCGCACCTGAATGTGCACGGCAATCACAAGGCGGGCGATGAATACGATCACGACCGTCCCGCGGTCGATATCAAGTTCGGCTACGTCAGGAAGGTGAAGGCGCGCTCCAAGGCTGCCGATAGGGCAGACAATCCCTCAACCTGATGCGCTTCAGGCTCGATGGCGTCGACGAGGCGCTGCGAAACCTGACGGCAATCGGGGAAGCAGTTTCCGAGCCCGCATTGCAAGCCGATGGCCTGAAGACGCTGGAGCCGGTCGTGAAAGATGCACAGAGCCTAGCACCGGTCGACCAAGGCGACCTGCGGGACAGTATCGAAGCGGCAGTGTTGAACGACGGTTCGGTCGGGGTGATCATCAGGGACTGGAAGGGGCACTTCTTCGAGTTCGGCACGACCCACATGAGAGCAACCCCGATGCTAATTCCAGCCTGGGACGCGAATGTGAACGAATTGAGCAATGCGTTTGCGGACCGGATCCGAGTGCGCATCGAGGCAGCGCCCCGCGTGAGCAGAAGCCGCGTGGGATTGAGGACTGAGGGGTTCTAGATGGAAAAGGACCTTCAGGACCGATTGCGCGCTGCCCATTCGGACATTCTGGGCGAGGTTCACGGACGACCAGCAGTCGATTGGAACGAGCGGAAAGGCAACGAGCGGTCTGCCTTTCCGGCGATCGTCCTGACCACCGTTTCACCGGGGCGCGAATACGTACAGGGCGGCACCGATACGCTCAAACAGCCGCGCATTCGGGCCGAGATCTTCGACCTCACGCCTCTCAGCGTCAAAGCGATGAAAAGGGCGGTGATCGAGGAACTCGAAAGCACTGCCAGACAGGGGGCAACCCAGTTCAGCCGATCACGCCTCGCCTTCGAGCGGGACACGGACCCCGAAGACCTTCCGGGGGGATTGAAGGTCTTTCGGACGATACTCGATTTTTTCGTCCCTCATTCTCCAGCATAGAGGAACCGCATCATGCCTGATTACGTCGAAGGCGTCGTCGCCATCGAAGAGGAGCTGCACCTTACGGACAGCTCGGGAACGCTCACCCAGATCCTTGGCCTGAAGAGCATCAAGGAGCCCAGCTTCACACTGGACGAAATCGAGGACACCGACATGGGCAGCGGCGGCGTCAAGGATTACGTCGCGGGCCTGGGCGACTGGACGCTGTTCGAGGCGACGATCAAGCACCGTCCCGGCAGCGACGAGCACGTGCTGATCGAAGAGCACCTGCTGAGCCGCGAGCGCCGCGCATTCAAGATCGTCCTGCGTGCGAACAATGGCGGGTCGACGGTCGACGGGACGGGTGAAATCCTGCTGCTGGCCTACGACAAGCCGAACCGTGCCACGGGTGCCGTTGTCGATGCGACGCTGCGCGGCCGCGTGCGCCAGTATACTGAAGGCGCAGTGACGGCGCCGGGGGCCTGATATGGGTAACCGTCTCGAGGGCACCGCCACTTTCGAATATGAGGGTCAGACCTACAGCCTGACCCTCAACAACCGCGTCTTGATGGATGCCGAGCGGGTGCTCGGCTATTCGTCGCTCGACGCGGCGGAAGAGGCGCGGCAGGCGCTGGCGGTCGGGCGTAACCCGATGCTTCGTACCGTCGTCGCCATCTTCTACGGTGCGCTGCACCAGAACCACCCGGCTGTGACCGAGGACGAAGCCATCGACATCTTCATGGCTGACGATCCGGCACCGCAAACCGCTTTCAAGGAAATCCTGCTGGGGGTCGAACCGCCCAAGCCGGTGGGAAACGGACGAAAGAAGCTGGCGAACGAGAAGTAGCCTGGGACTGGGAGGCAATCTTCCGGTCCTACCGACAGGCTGGTTACGCGCGGGGCGACTTCTTCGAGGAAACCCCGCGCTCTACCATCCTAGCGCTCCAGGGCGCGAACGAACGAGCGCAGAGCGAACTGCGCAACATCATCACCGGTTCGTGGCTCAACGGCCGCCTGTCCGGAATGATCGATCCCGACACATATCCCTCGCTTGAAGAGATGCTCGGCGAGGAACCGCAGCAAGAAACCGAACCCGAACCTGGTGCAGAACACATCGGCGCCAAGCTCTGGGTGATGTGGCTCAACCGGAAAAAGCAGTGAGGAGAGGCGCAAATGGGCGCGATCGCAAACCTTAGCGCCTCCCTTCGCTGGGATCTGGACGATTTCCAGCGCGGCACAAGCATCGTGGAGGGCACGTTCAAGAACGTCATCGGCCTCGCCGGGAAGGTGGGTGACGCAGTTTCGAATGCGGGCAAAAAGATGACCGCCGGGCTTACGCTTCCGCTCGCGGGTCTGGGAGTGCTGGTGACCAAGGCAGCCAGCGACGCGGAGGAGTTGCAGTCGGCTTTCGATGTGACGTTCGGCAATATGAGCAAGTCGATGAACCGGTGGGCGGTCGAAACCGGCGATCGCATGGGACGCGCCACCCAAGAGATGCAGGAGGGGGCAATAGCCTTCGGTATGCTGTTCAACCAGGCAGCTCCTACCGAAGCCGCCGCCGCACGCATGTCACAGCGCTTCACCGAACTGGCGCAAGATGCGGCCAGTTTTTACAACACCGATTTCGACACGGCCATGGGCAAGATCCGTTCGGGTCTGACAGGGGAGAGCGAGCCCCTGCGCGATTTCGGCGTGTTTCTCACCGAAGCGGCGGTCAAAGCAAAAGCTCTGGAGTTAGGGATCGCCTCTGCCGGGGAGGAACTTAACGAACAGGGGAAGATCATGGTCCGCGCCGCCCTGATCTCCGAAGGCCTGTCGAAAGCTTATGGGGATATCGCCCGAACGTCCGACAGCCTCGCAAACCGGGTACGCGCGATCGGCGGGATGGTTCGGGAATTGGCCATCGAGTTCGGCCAGATCCTCGAGCCATATGCAAAGCGCGCGGCCGCGGCGGTCGCCGGCTTCCTGGAGCGGATCAGCGCTCTCCCGGACGGTGTAAAGCGCGCGGCGGTGGGCTTTGGCATCTTTCTAGCCGCGCTTGGGCCTCTGTCGATGGCCCTATCCGCACTGGCAGTAACCATCCTGCCTTTGCTGCTGATCAAGATGGGGCCGCTGTTCGCTGTTATCAGCGCAATCGTGAACCCGATTGGTACGGCTGTCGTGATGGCGGGCAAGCTTATTGCGGAGTTCGGCGGTCTAACCGCTGTTGTAAGTAAGCTTGGGCCGGTTCTCCTGCGCTTCCTTGGTCCGGTGGGGCTGATCATTGCTGCTTTCCAGTTGTTTGGTGATAGCATCCTTCGTGGGCTGCAGGGGTTCTGGCGCTTTATCTCGGATGCGTTCGGCACCGGGCTGCAAAACCTCATGGCAACGCTGAGCGACAGGATTGACCGTGTTGCAGAGGCGTTTCAGGCATTCATGGACACGCCGCTTGGCGGGTTCATTGCTGAAGTTGTCGATTTCCTTGGGACACTGCTGGAGGTCCTTATCACGCTGGCCGGTTATGTGGCCGGTGAGTTCATTTCGGCCTTCTTCGAAGGGCTGATGATGATTGCCGATGTGGTCGGCGGCGTGGTCGAGACGGTCACCAAGCTGCTGTCGGGCGACTGGGCGGGCGCGTGGGATGCTGCCGTGCAAACCGTTGGCCGCGCGGTCATTCGCATCGGCAATTGGATCGAGGGGCTGTGGCCGTGGCTGGGCGGCATGGTCAAAATGCTGGGCCAGCTTACAGGCGCGGAACTAAGCGAGCCGAAGAAGCCTACCGGCACCGCTGGCGGGTCCGGTGCTGCACCAGCGGCTGCAAATGATGTCGAGGGTGGGAATTACACCATCGCGGGCACCGGCAAGGCGGCAAAGGGGCGCACCGCGCGCGGTCGCGCCGGGCCGACCGCCGAAGACCTCGCGGCCCGCCGCGAAGAAATCCGGCTTGAGCAGGAGCTTTCGGTCGCTCGCGAAAGGGGCGACATGGACGTCATTCGCGCAATTGAGCGCCAGATGGACTTGCGCGGCAAGATTGAGCGTTATGAGCGCGCGGGCCTCAAGACTGCGGACGCACGCATCGCAGCCGAGCGGGATATGGCCGAACTGGATCAAGCGCGCAAACGGGCGCTGGAAGAGTTCCTTTTCGAGCGGCAGGTGGAAACCGAATATCAGGTCGCCATCCTGAACAACGACTACGAACACCTGCGCTATCTGGATGACGAACTCGACCTCCAGCGCCGCATCAACGATCTGAACCGCGAGGGTTATGACCTTGCAACCGCCGAGAAGATCGCCCGCGACGAGATTCTGGCAATCGAGCAGGCAAGAGAGGCGGCAGCTTCGCGTAGGCTGGAAGACGAAAAGCTTGCGCATGAACTGGAACTGGCGCGGCTGCGCGGCGATGACGACCGCAGCATTCGGATGCGCGAAGAAGAACTGCGCCGCCGTGATCGGGTCGATTACCTTATGGATCGTGGCGGAATGTCGCGCTCCGAGGCCGAAGAGCAGGCGTTGCGCGAGGCGGCCGACCGTTCGCAGGCCCACTTACAGGGCACGTTCCGCGATGCCTTCCGAAATGGCCTGCAGGCTGCATTGGATGGCAATCTGAAGGGCTTCTTCGAAGGCTGGATGCGGGACCGAACGTTCAATGCGCTTTCCAGGGTGTTGGACAGGCTGGCCGACAACCTCGCGAACCTGATCTCGGGCAACTCGCAAGGCGGGGGCCTATTCAGTGGTATCCTCGGCCTGTTCGGTAAGTCCGTCCCTGCGCCGTCCACTGGCACGAGCGGGGGGTGGAGTGTTCCAACCGGGGGTGGGCCAATGGGTTTGGCGACCGGGGGGAGTTTCAAGGTCGCTGGTCACTCGGGGATCGATAGCAATCTCCTGTCCTTGAATGGCAGGCCGGTAGCGCGCGTTACCTCGGGCGAAGTGGTGGATGTTCACAGGGGAGACCCGCAGGGGCGAGGTTCCCCGGTCGTGGTTGAAATCGTCGCCGGTGAAATGTTCGATGCCCGCGTCGTCCAGGGTGCTGCGCGGGTGGTCCAGGCATCGGGCCCGACGATGATGAGCATGGCATCTGCCCGGACCCGGCGGGATGCGGCGCGACCAGCGATGCCTGGCGGGAGGACCGGATAATGGCGATCGTTCCTTATCCCGACCCGCATCACCACACCGACATCGGATTGCGTCCGATGGTGGCGGCGCAGGTCAGCCGGTCCGAACTGACCCACGCGCGGCAGGCGGTCGACCTGGGATATTCCTGGTGGGAGGCTTCAATCGCTGTCAAAACCATGCGGCAGGAGGACGCCCGGGGGTGGCAGGTGTTCTTCGGGCGCGTGCGGGGGCCGGTGCACAGCTTTCGCGTTCCGATTACCACGGATCCACAGCATGACGGCACGTTCACGGTGCGTGCGAACGGTGCCGGGTCCGGATACGAATTGCAGACCGACGGGTGGCCGGCCAGTTCGACGATCCTGCTGGCCGGGCAATTCGTGACGGTGGGCGACCAGCTGATGCGGCTCGACCAGGACGCGGCGACCAATGCTGCCGGCGCAGCGCTGCTGAAATTCCATGCACCGCTGCGCCGCGTGGTGGCGAACGACACGCCGATCGAGAGCAGGAACCCCTGGCTGCTGGCATCGATGCCCGAGGGGGCGCCCATGCTCTCGGTAGGACTGGCGCGGATCCAGTCCGGCTTCGGCATCGACGTGGTGGAGGCGTATTAATGGACGCGGCCACGATCGAAGCGCTGGGGCAGGAAATCGTCTATGTGCAGTGGTTCGCCTGGATCGACATAGAAGGCGACCCTGTCCGCGCGGTTTCGGGTGTGCAGGACATCGTCTTCGGAGCGGGCGAAACCGGCGACCCCGATCTGGACGGACAAACCTTCAACGCCGTGCCGAGCGACCTGGTGGCGATCGGCGACGTGGGGCATTCGGAAGGCGGGTCCGAAACCGTGACCGCGATGCTTTCCGGCTTGCCGGTAGAAGATGGCGGACTGCTGGACGTGGTCGGACAGAAGGCCAAGTGGCGCAAGCGCGAGGCAAGGCTGTGGTTCCGCCTGCTGGAACCGATCAACAACCCGCCCACGCAGTTCGCACCGCTTCCGATCCATCGTTACTACAGCGGTTACCTGGTCAATCTGACGGTCGAAACGTCGGCCGACGAGCAGACCATCGTGGCCACCATCGAGAACTATCTGGCAGCGCTGAGCGAGGGTTCGGGCCTGACCTACCTGCACCAGAGCGAATTCGACCCCGGCGACAACAGTGCAAGCCAGACGCTGGCGGCGGCCAACGGGATGCAGAAAGCCGGGGTCAGCGGAAGCTATGGCAGGGGCGGTGGGGGCGGCGGTGGCGGCGGCCGTGATGTCAGGCCGCGGCAGGTGATGAAGTGAGCGCGCTGCTGCCCGACTGGGAGGAACGCCTGTCGGACACGATCCGCACCTGGAGGGCGCGCCCGTTCCGCTGGGACCGCGACTGCGGGCGCTGGGCGGCGGCCTGCGTGATCGCGCAGACGGGCGAGGACCCGTTGGCAGATCTGCGCGGCCAGTATTCGACGAAGCGGCAGGCGCTGAAGCTGCTGGCCGAAAAATCGATGAGCGAAAGGCTGGATGCAATGTTCGACCGGGTCCACCCCTGCTTCGCGCAGCGCGGTGACATCGCGCTGGTGCAGGAAAGCTGCCTCGGCTGCGTGATCGGCGGCGAGGCGCTGTTCTATTTCGCGGGGGGCGGAATGGTGGCGGTGCCCAGAGCGGACTGGACTGCCGCCTGGAAGGTCGGCCGCGATGGGTAAGGTCGTCAAGGGTGCGCTGAAGGTTGTCGGAGCCGTTGCTGCTGTCGCCTCGATCGTAGCAACAGCAGGAACCGCTTTAGGCTTCGTCGCAGCGGGTAGCTCGCTGTTCGGATTGGGAGTCTCTGCGGCGGCGTTTTCTGCGATCGCCGCGGGGACTGCTCTTGCCACGGGGCTGCTTGGCGGCACCGCAAACGTCCCGCAATCCGAGGTGCAACTTGGCCGCCTCTATGCGCGTCTCGATACACAAGCGCCACGCAAGATCGTGCTCGGACCGGACACAGCGTTTCCGGCCGACATTCGATATTACGAAGGCAGCGGCGAAGACGAAGAATACGTCGATTACGTAGTCGCGCTGGCGGCGCATCGCATCGGAACGGTCAAACAGATCTGGTTCGAGGACGAGCTGGCCTGGTCGTCCGCTGCCGGCGTCCAAGGCGATTACGTCGGCTATCTGTCGAACGTGACGGTTCGCACCGAAGGCAATGCCGCGAACACGATCGGCATCAATGGCGGGGCACGCTGGGGCAGCGACGACCGGCTGACCGGCTGTGCGTATCTGCGCCTGCGCGTGAAGCGCACCGGGAACAGCGACAGCGAACAATCGCCGCTGGCTTCGGGACTGCCCGGCCGGGTCACGATAATCGGCGACGGAATGCCGATGTACGATCCGCGTTACGACAGCACGGTCGGCGGATCGGGTTCGCAGCGCATCGACGACCAGGCGACGTGGGGCCCGAGTTCGGGCAATCTGGTGATCCAGGCGCTGAACGTGCTGATTGGTTGGCGGATAAACGGGCGGCTGTCGGTCGGTGCAGGCCTGCCGGCCAAGTATCTCGACCTCGACAGCGCGATCACCGCCGCCAATATCTGCGACGAGCCGATCAACCTGTCCACCGGCGGAACGCAGCCGCGGTATCGCGGGGCGGGGGCGTTCAGCACCGACGATTCGCCGATGAATATCGTCACCGCATTGCTGGCGGGCTGCGCGGGCGACCTGCTGGACAGCGAAGGGCGGCTGAGCTTCCTGATCAAGGCCAATACGCTGGCAATGCCGGCGGTCACCTTCGACGATCATGACGTTGTGAGCGGCGCGCAATGGGACCCGATGGGCGGCAAGACCAATGTGCCGAACATCATTTCGGGGTCCTATGTCGATCCCGGCGCGCTGTACCAGCTGGCGCCCTATCCTTCGGTCGAGATCGCGAGCGAAGACGGCATCGACCGCACGGCACCGATCGATTTCGGCGTGGTCGAGAATGCGCCCCAGGCCGAGCGCCTGGGCAAGCAGACCCTGCAGCGGATGCAGTATCCCGGCACGTTCACCGCCGAATACAACATGAAGGGCATGGCGGCGAAGGTCGGCAAAATCGTGTGGCAGACCTATTCCCCGCGCGGATGGGTCGACAAGCCGTTCCGGGTGGTGAGCCAGAGACCGAGCCGGTCGGGAAGGATCGCGCTGGTCCTGCGGGAAGAGCATGCCAGTATCTATGCCTGGGAGGCGGAGGACAGCGCCTCGGTGCAACCCGCGGAGCCGGTGCGGTTCGACCCGCGCAATGCGGGGCCGGTCCTGCTGGCGCGCAAGGCCGCGCAGACGGCGGATTGGCCGAAGGTCACGGACAGCGAGAACACGAAGCCGGAAAACAATGCGACGGTGGGGGCTACGATTCCGACGCCTGGCAGTCCGGCCCCGGGGAATATTCGCGACGAAACCGGCGAGGCCTGGAATCCGGGCGAGCTGCTCAATTCGCAAATTGAAATCACGCCGTTCGGGCGGCTGCAGTATCACCCGTTCCCTGAATCCGCGCCCGTGGCGCTGGGCGAGATTGCCTTGCCCGATCTAGGCGCTTCGAGCGAAGGGGCGGTATCGCGGAGCAATGATGCGATCGACCGGCTTTCGCAGAGTTATATCACGCTGCTGTCGGAAGTGTCGAAAACCCGCGAGACGTTTCGCGATGCCGGGTTCTTCGTCGATCCGGCCACCGGCACCGTCAAGATCCACGCGGCCGAGCAGACCGCCGAGCAACTCGGCGAGGTGTCGATCCGGCTCAATGCGGCCGAAGGGAGCATCAACCTCAAGGCGAGCACCAATTACGTCGACGAGCAGATCGCCATGGCGGTGCTCGACCCGAGCCAGATCGCCGACCTCGAGGCGGTGTTCCTGCGCCTGGGAATCGCCGAGGTCGATATCGACGCGCTGCAGGGTGCGATCGATCTGAAGGCATCGGTGACGGAACTCTCGGGCATCGAGGGCCGCGTTACGACAGCCGAGCAGGCGATCGATGCCCAGAACGGCGTCATCGCATCGAAGGCGGACACAGCCACCGTGACCGCGCTCGACAGCCGTGTGGCCAGCGCGGAGCAGACGATCACCGCCCTGGGCGATGTGGCGAGCATCGAGCAGTCGGTCAGCACTGTGCGGTTTCTGGGAGATCAGGTCGATGCGGGTGCCGAGGCGGACCTTCTCGCCATCCTCACCGGCGACGAAAACCGGCGCAAGGCCATCGCCGGAATAGCTGCGGCGCGCAGCGAAATCACGACCAAGATCAACGCGGACTTGACGATCGAGGCGGCGCGGCGGAGCGAACTCGGTGTGCGCGTCGGCAATGCCGAGGGCGCGATCGCCAGCGAAAGCCTGTCCCGTGCGTCGATGGATTCGGTTCTGGCGCAGAGCATCGATGCGCTCGTAGCCAGCCTAGATGACGAGGCCGGAGCGCGTCAGGCGGCGGTGCAAACCGAGCGGCAGGCGCGGATCGATGGCGATGGAGCGCTGGCACAGGACATCTCCGCGTTGACCGCAAGCGTGGACGACGGGTTCAAGGCCAGCGCCGCCGCCCTGACTGCCGAGGGTCAGGCGCGAGCGGACGCGGACGGGAACCTGTTCGCAGGCCAGGCCGAGCAGGCGATGGTGAGCCGTGGCCTTACCGGCCATGCAGCGGCCGCCGCCGAAGGCAACTTGCTCGCCCTTCTGGAAAATGACCGCGCCCGCCGAACGAGCCATGCCGAGATTGCCGCCGCTAGGCGGGAAATCACCTCGCGCATCACGGACGAGGGTGAAGCGTTCGCGGCGCAGACCCTCGCACTCGTCGCGCAGATCGGGGAAGCACGCGCAGACATTGTCCAGGAATCCGCCGCGCGTGCCACCGCCGATCAGGCGCTGGCGCTGCAGATTACGGAGCTGACTGCCGAAGTCGACGGCAATCTCGCCGCTATCACGCAGGAGACCGCTGCGCGCTCGACGGCCGACGAAGCCCTTGCGCAGCAAATTTTTTCTCTGGCCGCGACCAGCGATGCGAACGCCGCTGCGGTTGCGCAAGAGGCGCAGGCGCGGATCGCTGCGGACGGCGCGATCGCCGGGACGGTGCAGACCGTCAGCACCCGCGTGGATGGCGCCGAGGCGTCGATCACCGAGTTCAGCCAGAGCATCGATGGTCTCGAAGCGCGGGCTGGTGTGCGCCTGGACGTAAACGGCAGGGTCACGGGTTGGTCTCTGAATAACGATGGCGAGACCGGCGATTTCGTGATCGTCGCCGACAGCTTCGCGATCGTTGACCCGGATGGAGGAGACCGCACCGAATATGCTGACGGCGTCTGGCGCATCTATGCCGGCGCCTTCATGAAGGTCACCGGTTCGGGCTTCGGCACAAATGGTCAGTTCATCGAATGGTATGGCCCAATCCGCGCGATCGCAGAGTGCAACGAGGCCGATGCGATCTCCTATCAGCGCCGCGACGGGTCTGCCTATTTCGGCGGGACGCTGTCGGCGGGCATCACCAAGAACGCGGTCAAGACAACCAGCCTCGCGAGCAACGCTGCAATCTCGACCGGCCCGGTCGGTTCGAACGGTGGGCCGCGTGTTATCGTGTTGAGCTATAGCTGGAACTCGATTGCATCGATTGCCGGCTCTTGCCCGGTGCCAGCCACGCCGAGCGCCACGGTCAAGCTCTACCGAGGCGAGACCGAGATCGGCACACTTGCCCTGACAGGCACCGTAACCTGCGAACCGGCGCTCGCCGCCGGCGAGCCTGGCTTCTGGCAGGAAAGCATCTCCGGCTCGATCACGATCACCGACAACTCCGGCGGGCTGGAAGCGGAATACTCGGCATCGCTCACGGCCCGGTCTTTGACCTCGCCTGGCGAGCTTTTCGACCCGGGGCAGCCGCCACAGCAATCCCAGACAATCAGCATCACGCAAACCGAAGAATAGGAGGCCATCATGGCTTGGTACAAAGCAGGCACCGTCACCGTCACCAATGGCAGCGCGACCGTAACCGGAGCGGGGACCGCGTTCGTCGCCAATGCGAAGATCGGCGAGGGCTTCGAAGGGCCGGATGGCCGCACCTACGAGATCGCCGATGTGCCGTCGAACACGGAGCTGACCCTCGCCCGTACCTACACCGGAGCGACCGCTGCGGGACAAAATTACGGGATACTGCCAACCCAGTCACTGATGGGCGATGTCGTGGTTCGGCTCGACAGCCTTCTTGCCAGCTTTTCCGATGTGCGAGATGGCATCGGAGCGGGTCTGTTTCCGGATGGATCGCTCGCCGCACCGGCGATGCGATTCGCTGTCGATCAAGACACCGGACTGCGCTTGGCGGGATCCAATTCCCTCGCGGTGGTCGCTGGCGGCGCAGATCGTTTCTCGGTGAGCGATACTCGCCTTCAGGCATCTGTTCGCTTCAGTTTCGTCCAACAGGACAATGTCGGTGTAACCAGCCCGGCCTTGGGGGCTTTGCCTGGCGCACCTGCCGGCACGGGTGTCACGGCCGCATTCAGCATCGCCAATTCTTACGGCCTTCTGATCGGGACCTATGGCTTCAGCGGCGACACCTGGTTGCAGTCCCAGCGAATTGATGGCGTCGCTACCGCCTACAATTTGAACCTGCAGCCTGCCGGCGGAAATCTTCTGGTCGGAACGGTCACCAGCTCCGATTCTTCGCATCGAATGGTGAAACCTTCGAGCGAAAACAAGATCCTCGGCCTCGGCGAGCCGGCGGCCGACGTTCATCATTTCTACGGTGCTTTCGGTGCGGCAGCATCTCCCGCTGCAGCGGCATATCGCGTCAACGCCAACGGAACGACGGGGCGATCCATTAACGCCGGCGGCACGATCAACGCCAGCGGTGCCGATTATGCGGAGTATGTTCGTAAGGCCGATGGATGTGGCGATATCGCCAAGGGTGATGTTTGCGGCATCGATCGCGATGGCTTGCTGACGAAGAGCTGGTCCGACGCGGTCCGTTATGTGGTGAAGTCGACCGATCCGAATCTGGTAGGAGGCGACAACTGGAGCCATTGTGTTGGTGCCCGCCCTGCGCCGCCCGCGCCCCTCGCAGCCGAGCCGTCTGCGCCCATAGCTCCCGCCCCGTTCACCGACACGGCGCCCGAGCAAGCCGAGGATGAAAGCGAAGGCAAATTCGCGGTGCGCCAATTTTTCTGGCAAGAAGCAAAGGATGCCGCCGACGCCGAGATGGCGCAGTACGCGCAGGCTCTCGCCACATTTCCCTCTGCCTTGGCCCAATGGCAGTCCGCCAAGACGCAGCACGAAGCTGCAATGAGCGCCTACGCAGCCGATCTGGCCGATTGGGAGGAGGTCTTCGAAGCCGAGCGCCAGACCGTAGATCGCATCGCATTCTGCGGACAGGCGCCGGTCAATGTCAGCCCGGCCGTGCTGACCGAGTGCGAAGCGGCGCTGGATGATGGCGAGGCAACCTACCTCGTTGCGGTGGCCAACGACGGCGGGATCGGTGCGCAGGCGGTTCGCGATTCTGACATGACCCTGCCCCTCTACATGCGCCGCCTGGGCGCGGTGTGGCGGATCGAAGACGGGCGCCCGGTGATCGACGTGCAGCACGGCTGAGCAGGCAGTTCGCGGCAACCCATAGAGGAGAAATACAGATGTCCGCACATTTCGCGGCTGCGGTGGCGATAGCCACCAGCGGCCCCAAGGTCGTGGCCGGCTGCGGGAGGTGCGGATGGTCGAAGGTATCCTGACCGGACTGCGGATCGGCGCAAGCATCCTGTGGGTGTCGATCGCAGTGCGGGTGGTGATCGAGAGCTGGCACGTCACCGAGCAGCCCGCCGAGATCCGCAAACGTGGCTGGAGCTATTGGCGCGCGATGCTGCTGGTGATGGCCTTTGTGATCGTGGGTCTCTTCTCGCCCGAGAACATCTTGCGGGCGCATGGCTACATCACCGAGCAAACCGGTTTCTGGCTGATGAGCGCCGGTGTGATCGGCCTGCACATCTGCGCCTATCTGACGCTGATCGGGCTGGATATCGCGACCGGGCAGGGCAATCGCGCCTGGCCGGCATACCTGCTGATTTCGATCGTCTCGCTCACCTACGGCGTAACGCGGGGAATGCCATGAAGAGTGTACTGGTGGGGTTGCAGGAATATGGCGCGGTCATCTTCGGACTGGTCGTGGGGACGGTGGCGCATTTCGGGCGGCTGTTGTCCGATGGCCAGATGCCGACCTGGGCGCAGGCGGTCGGTTATTTCATGCAGCTGGGCCTGATCGGGCTGGTGGCGGTGGTGGCGACCAAGATGCTCGGCCTGACCGACGCCGACACACGTGCGCTTGCCACGGCGATCCTGGCGATCTCTGCGCAGGAGGTGGTGCGATATTTGAAGGCGCGGGGGTGGATGCATTTCGTTCGCTACGCGTCGCCGGCCGATGCCGCGCAGGCGGAACAGGAGCTGCGCGCGTGGGAGCGGCGCGTGGCGAGCGGCGATCTCGAGAAGCTGCTGCACAAACTCGACAAGGACGGAAGGGACGAGGAATGACCGACCCACGCAAGAGGTATTTCGACGCGGCGCGTGCTGCGGATGAGGACGGCGTGCTTGTCCTCGACGATATCAACAAGATCCACGCGGTGCTCGACCTGGCGGGGGTGCCGCGCAACGCCATGCCGGCGATCCCCATTGCCGAGCCCGGTGGGCCTGACCAAGTGGGCGATGACGGCATCAATTTGATCAAGCAGTTCGAGGGCTGCGCGCGGCTGCGCGAGGGCGGGCTGATCGAAGCCTATCCGGACCCCGGCACGGGCGGCGAACCGTGGACGATTGGCTGGGGCGCCACGCGCGACGGGCTGCACGGCTATGTGTGCGAGGGCACCGTCTGGACGCAGGAGCAGTGCGACGAGCGGCTCGTTTCGGACCTGGTGCGTTATGCGAACGACGTCGCGCGGGCGATCGGGGATGCGCCGACCAGCCAGGCGCAGTTCGATGCCATGGTCAGCTTCCACTACAACACGGGGGCGATCGGGTGGGCCACGCTGACTAAGAAGCACAAGGCGCGCGACTATGAGGGCGCTGCGGCCGAATTCGCGCGGTGGAACCGCGCGGGCGGGCGCGTGCTCAAAGGGTTGGTTCGCCGCCGCGGCAGCGAGGCGAAGATGTACAGGAGCGGATCGTGAACCACGATTGGCAGCGCTTTGCCGCGATCGTCATGCTCGCGCTGCTCGGCGGCGGCATCGTCGTTTGGCTTATCGTTTCGGTGGTGTGGGACGGCAAGCTGTCCGCGATCGACGGCGGCGCGCTGGCGGCGGCGTTCCTGTCGCTGCGTGAGGTATTCTCCAAGATCGAGAAGATCGCGCTGGGCATTCGCACGCCGGAGCCGGTGACCGACCCGGTGGGGGAAGACCAATGATCGGCGACAACATCGGCCCGCTCATCTGGCAGGGTATCAAGAACCGGGTGCGCGGCGCGGTCGCCGATTACTGGCTGATCGGGTTGGCGCTCGTGCTGTTCGTCGCCGGGCTTTGGGTGGGGGGCTTGCAGTGATCGGGACCATTGCCGGATGGCTGATCGCGCGCAATCCCGCGCTCACGCGCGCCCATGCCAAGCGGCTCGCCAAGGTTGGCCTGATCGCGGGTGCGGTCGGCGCCGCGGTGGGAGGGTTCATGATCTGGGACCATTTCGACGACAAGGCCGCAGTCGAGACAGCCGACAGCAAACGCCGCCTCAAGGAAGCGGACCGCGCGCTGGAAGGCGAGCGGCGCGCCAATCGCGGCGAGGATGAGCGCCGCCGATCGCGCGAAGCCGATAGCGATACCACCACCGCCGATATGAAGGAGGCCGAAAATGCCGACCCCGAAGCAGCCCGCGCTCCTGCTGGGCCCGTCTCTCGCGCTTCTGCTGACCGGCTGCGGGGGCGATGAGGTCAAGTCGACGCCGGATCCTGTCCGGTTCGAGCGCGTGCCATTGCCGGTGGCGCCCGCGGGCGAAGCGGTATGCGACGGTAAACCCTGCCTGTCCGATCGGCAGGTGGGCGAGCTGCTCAACCAGGTAATCGATGTCGCTTGCGCGATGGGCGACAGGCTGGCGTGGCTGTCGGACTACTATTTCGGAACCGAGAAGCCGCCGACCTGCGCTTCCCAAGAATGAAAACCCCGCCCATCTCGGTGGGGAAATGGACGGGGTTCGGGTAGAGAGCGAAGACTGCTCTCCAAGAGCGCTGGGCACATAGCCTCAGTCGAAGCGCAGATCCAGCGCGGCAGATGCGGCGGTGACGTTTTTTCTGACGAATTCCTCGCGCGTTATTGTCTTGCCAAGCGCTAGGCACTCGCTCTCGCCGACGTCCGCTTCAATCCACTTCCCGCCGATCCATTGCCAAGAAGATCCCGCGAAATGCTCGATGAGCACCAGCGTACCGTCCAGTTCGTGATACGTTATTCGAGCCATTCGTTACCCCCAGGCGGGTGCGGTTACCACACCCCGAAATTGGCACTACCATCGTAAAAGCACTTATAAGTTCGCAAGTTAGCAAATGTTAATGGCGCGTTGTAGTGGCGTTGCCTATCGTTTGGGCAATGCGATGGCCATTGCCGCAAAGTAGAAAGAGAACCTCCCGGTCCGAGAGGAAACAGGTGTCGCTATCGGCATTCATGTTATCCGAGTTTGGCCCGGACGAGGGCGTGCAGGTCCGTATACTGAATGCTGCGGTCGGAGGGCTTAAGGTCCGGGCTGATGCCCCGCCAAAGCTTGGGGAAATTGTCGAGATCAAGCATCGCAGCTTAACCATCCGCGGGGAAGTGATCCGCGTGGAAGGCAAGCGATTTGCGATCAAGGCGAGCGAACCGATCGACCTCGAACAGCTGCTTGCCAAGTCGAACCTGGCCACCAAGATTGCACTCACCACCCATCGCAGCGTTGGCGAGAGCCCGCTCCACTGGAGCAATCAAGACCGATCGACCTAACCTGGGCAAAGTCAGTGGCAATCAGTTCGGGATCGGCTCGGTACAAGCGGAAACCGTGGTGCCGATCTTACAGCACGCTCCCGCCGCGCGGTATCTCCACGAACTCGCTCTCCGGCTTGTAAGCGATGATATCGAAGCCATCGGGCGTGCGGCCGGCCCATGCCCATAGATCCCCGCTGGAGAACTGTTGCCAGTCCTCGGCGCGTCGCTTGCCCGACTGAAAGCGCGTTCCGGCGCGGAACAGGACGCCGGGGAAGGATGTAGGATCGACAGGGCAGGGTGATCCGTCGTGGGGGATCCAGTCGTTCGAAATACTGCTGATCGAAGATGATGGAATGGTTCGACGGGTTCGGCGCGGCATTCGGATAATCTTACCTAGACGACGTCAGTTTCTTACCTTCAGATCTTTCCCGAAAGATGGCAATCCGATTGCGCAGCGGCAGTCCCCTTTGTCCCAGACGTATGTACGGCCGCACCCGCCGGGAAACTTCCTCACGAGCATCGTACAGGTCTGACAACGCTTGGCTGTGAGCGTCGCTCCTCTCGCGGTTTGCATTCGACTGCAGATTGTCCAGCGCATTCAACCAAGCGCGATAGGCTTCGTCGACAGTATCGATGCAATCAATAACTTCGTTACCGAACATGGCCCGCATTTCATCAGTGGCACGCCAATACGTGATTTGCGCCGTGTATTCTCCGGCAGGACCCGCCTTGATCATCCTCCGGCCATCTTTTTCGCGCTCATCCATAGCCTTCGCCCACGAAATGTAGGCGTCATATCGCCTGGTAATGAGCTCCGAGTAGAATTTCTGCGTATTCAGCGAGTAGACGAGATACGCCAAAACCAAGCCAACGATCGAAACTGCTATGCTTGTCATAGGAGTGAATCCCACGCCTTACTTCTTGGGAGGCGATACCCAGCTAGGTGTCGCAAGTGGTTTACACCTATATGCCCGGTATCCGTAAAGGCCAGTGGATCAGAGGGGAAGTTTACAACTTTTCGGTTGAGAGTCAGTGAGGCACGAGAAATCATAATCCGCGTGTCGGGGGTTCAAGTCCCTCCTCCGCTACCATTTTCCCGATATGGTTGGTCAACAGTTCTCCGGCGAAGCCGGTCGTCATGCGCATGATGTCCGGTCGCGGTTATGAAAGCACTTCCCGCAGGCCTTGATGCGCTCGGCAAGGCGGGACCATCTGCGGCTGGGAACCTTGGTCGATCCGTTTCGGAATTTCGATTGCAAGCAGGCCAATGCAGCCTTGACCGGCACCCCGCAATTCCATATTTCGATATTTATCGAATAGTTGGAGAAAAAGATGCAAGCCGATCGGGTCATCCGCGCACTTTCCGCGCTGGCGCAGGAGCACCGCCTCGCAGCATTCCGATTGCTCGTGCAGGCAGGCGAACAGGGCGTTGCTGCCGGGGTGCTGGCTGAAAAACTCGACGTCCCTGCATCCTCGATGAGCTTCCACCTGGCGCAGCTCGCCAATGCAGGGCTGGTCACGCAGCGGCGCGAAAGCCGGTCGATCATCTATTCGGCCGACTATGCCGCGATGAACGGCCTGATGGGCTATCTCACCGAAAATTGCTGTGGCGGCATGTCGTGTTCGGAAGACCCTGCCTTCGCTTCAATACCCGAAAGAGAGAGCGCCCGATGAAACGTTTTCATGTGCATGTCGGCGTAACCGACATCGATAGGTCCGTAGCCTTCTATTCAAGCCTTTTCGGTGCCCGGCCTTCCGTGGTGAAGGGCGACTACGCCAAGTGGATGCTTGAAGATCCCCGCATAAACTTCGCTATCTCGATGCGCGAGGATGCGACCAAGGGCGTCGAGCATGTCGGTTTGCAGGTCGAGGACAAGGCCGAACTCGAAGAGGTCTACGGCCGTCTGAAGGCTGCCGACCGTCCCGTTTTAGAAGAAGGCGCGACGACGTGCTGCTATGCGCAGTCGGAAAAGAGCTGGATTGCCG
>Ga0208560_1000009_pt1 | contig 41325 bp, 40 predicted proteins | sample Virmet3827_250_FD_185742 | JGI IMG/M metagenome (GOLD analysis project Ga0208560, IMG submission 185742) | Marine viral communities from the Southern Atlantic ocean transect to study dissolved organic matter and carbon cycling - metaG 3827_250... | ecosystem: Environmental > Aquatic > Marine >...
CTGGACGGTGGCCGCCTAAGCCATCCCCCGCCCCCTCCCGGCTCATGCGGTCACCGTCAATCCTTCAAAGCCAAGCCCAAGGAGAAAGAACGTGCGTATCAAATCAACCTGCATCACCCTCGCAATTGCTGTCGCCACCGGCATCGCCGCCCCCGCCTTCGCATCCGATGAATATAACATCACCAATGGCGTCACGACCGAAGGCACGGGTCTAGGCGTTCACGGTTTCGATACTGTCGCGCTCAGCACGCTGAATACCGTGGCACGTGGTGATGCAAGCCACGCTGTGGTCCACGACGGGGTCACCTACTATTTCGCGTCGGATATCACCGCCGAGCGCTTCAAGTCTGACCCAGCACAGTATCTTCCACAGTACGGCGGCTTCTGCGCTTATGCCGTAGCCAAGGGTAAGAAGTTCGATGGCGATCCGCGCTACGCCGATATCGTCGACGGCAAGCTCTATCTGTTCGTTAGTGCCGCCGTTTTCGAAATCTACCTTGCCGACAAGGAGAACATCTTGCGCACGGCGGCCGAGCAATGGCCCACAATCAAACACACGCCAGTCGAAGAACTTTAAGCAGACCGGTGGTCGTCGTTTCCGGCGACCACCTCCATCCCACGACATAGGAGTAAGAAGTCATGCTTTTCCCACCAGAATACCCCGAATTCGAAGCCGCCCCAGCCACGCCTATCGCTGCTCGTATTGCTGCCGGTGCGGCCTCCGTCGCGCTCGCCTTCACCAGCTTTGCCCTCGCCACAGACGCGCAGGCGCGTGAAGCCGCTCAACGTTCGCCAACTGAGGCAACGATGCAAATGATCAACCCCGCGGTCGCGCACCTCTCAATTGAGATCGAGGGTGTAGAGATCGCCTACCGCGAAGCCGGCGATCGAGAACGCCCGACAGTGCTACTGCTGCATGGCTTTCCAACCAGCTCACAAATGTTCGATGAGCTGATCCCCGCTCTGGCTGCACGCTATCACGTGCTCGCGCCCGACTATCCCGGATATGGCGCGAGCGAGATGCCGTCGCGCGAGGACTTCGAATACAGTTTCGCCAATCTGGCCAACATCGTGGACCAGTTCGTCCAAGCCAAAGAGGTCGACCGCTACAGCCTCTATCTCATGGATTATGGTGCGCCGATCGGCTTCCGCCTCTTCGCCGAAAATCCCGAGAAGGTGAACGGTTTCATCATCCAGAACGGTAATGCCTATGAAGAAGGGCTGCGCGAGTTTTGGGATCCGATCAAGGCATATTGGGCTAGCGGGTCGGCTGAGGATCGCGAAGCCTTGCGCGGCCTGCTGTCACTCGACGCAACCAAATGGCAGTACACCCATGGTGTGGGCGATGTCAGCACGATCAGCCCGGATAATTGGCATACCGACCAGTTCCTGCTCGATCGCGAGGGCAATCAGGAAATCCAGCTCGACCTCTTCGCGAGCTACGCCACCAATGTCACCGAGTATCCCAAATGGCAGGCGCTGTTCCGCGAGCACCAGCCGCCGGCGATCCTCCTGTGGGGCAAGAACGACCACATTTTCCCGGCGGAAGGCGCGCATCCCTACAAGCGCGACCTTACCAACATCGAGTTTCACTTGCTCGATACCGGCCATTTCGCGCTCGAAGAATACGGACCGATGATGGCCAAAGAAATCCTCGAATTCCTCGACCGCGAGACTCCCCAGGGCTGACACTTCCCCCACTCAGCCCTCCCTTGCGGGGCGCGGTACGTCCCCTCTCTCTCCAGTCCGCGCCCCACATTTCTCTCCTCCCGATCCGAGTAAACACAATGACCAAGCTTGCCCCCCCATTCACCGCAGAAACCGCCGCCGCAAAAGTCCAGGCGGCTGAAGATGCCTGGAACACGCGCGATCCGGAACGCGTCGCGCTCGCCTATTCGCCCGACAGCGAATGGAGAAACCGCGCTTCATTTCTGAAAGGGCGCGAGGAGATCCGCGCGTTTCTGGCGGAGAAGTGGAGCCGCGAGCACGATTATCGGCTCAGGAAAACGCTCTGGGCCTACACCGAAAACCGCATCGCGGTCCGCTTCGAATATGAGTGGCACGACGATGATGGGCAGTGGTTTCGCAGCCATGGCAACGAGATGTGGGAATTCGACGGTGACGGGCTCATGCAAAAGCGTTTCGCCAGCATCAACGACGAGCCGATCGCCGAGCAGGACCGCAGACTCACCTGATCCCCAGTATCCGGAGAACAATCATGCCCCGTGCCTATGCCGAATTGACCTTCACCCCCAACGTCCGCGCTGTGCAGGAGAAACAGGGTAGCGCAGTCAGCTACGCCAAGTTTCTCGCCCCCGAAGTTTCAGGAGGCGACGTACTCACCGCACGAGAGGCCGAGTTTATCGCGGAGCGCGACGGCTTCTACCAGGCAACGGTTTCTGGAACCGGCTGGCCCTATGTCCAGTTTCGTGGCGGTCCGCGCGGCTTCCTCAAGGTGCTCGATGCGAAGCGGCTCGCCTATGCCGACTTCCGCGGAAACCGCCAGTATCTCAGCGTTGGCAATCTGCAGTCGAACGAACGCATCTCGCTCTTCCTGATGGACTATCCCAACAGGCGGCGGCTGAAGATCCTCGGCACTGTCGAGCTGATCGACGTCGAGGATGATCCCGATCTCATCGCGCGACTTCACGACCCCGAGTATCGCGCTGTGCCCGAACGCGCCTTTGTCATCACCCTCGCAGGCTTCGACTGGAACTGTCCGCAACATATCCCGCAGCGCTATACGCTCGAGGAACTCAGCGAATTGGAGCCCGAACAATGAGGATGAACCAATATACCGTGCCTGTCGCGGATTTCGCCAAGTCGGTTTCCTTCTATGAAGCCCTCGGCCTCAAACTCATCGTCTCGGCGAGAAAGGAGTATGCTCGCTTTGAGGTTCCAGGCGATCTGAGCACGCTATCTCTTTCGCTTTCCCAGCATCCCACGCCCGCAAGCGGCCTCATCTATTTCGAGGTGGACGATGTCGACGCAACCGTTGCCGATCTCAGATCGCGCGGCATCGCGATCGACGAGGATCCATCCGACAAACCCTATCTCTGGAGGGAGGCCAAGCTGCGCGACCCGACGGGCAACCGCATCTGTCTATATCACGCGGGCGAAAATCGCCGATTTCCCCCGTGGAGGCTGGCTGATTAGAAGACTTGGCCGAGAATTGTGAACACATATGCTGGAGCCGCAGAGTTTGGGCCGATACCAAACTGTCTGCTGATAGGGTCGAAATTCGGAAAAGCAGCCGCTCGGCTACCGTCCCAAGAGCGGACTGTCCGTTCTTATCGACTTTATTGACTATGTCGACATTCGGGGCGGGGGGGACCTAAGTCCTTGTGACGCGTTACCTTTGCATGAGCATACTTCACACGCGACTAGGCCGCAGAAAACCCATCTGCTCGTCCACGGCTTGGGGGGAGCCGTCGGTCCTGGGATACGATCTCGCCTGCCCTCGCCCAAGCGAGGGAGGTGATTATCCTGGAACTGCCTAGCCACGGGCAGGCTCCCGCACAGGTCGACAGCGGTACGTTCGAAGGGCTGGCGCGGAGCCTGGACGATTGGCTCGTCAAAGAGAACCTTACAGGGATCGACATGGTCGGCAGCTCCTTGGGCGCCGAGCTTGTGCTCGTGATGGCGCGGCGCGGTCGCGTCGGCTCAGTCGTCGCCCTGGACCCGGGCGGCTTTTGGCAAGGGTGGGAGCGGACGTACTTCCGGACCACCATAACGGCATCGATTGCACTGGTACGGGCTTTGCGACCGGCACTTCCCGCCCTTCCGCGAAATGCCACCGGCCGGACTGCATTCATGCTGCAGCTTTCCGCAAGATCCTGAACGCTCGATCCCGGTTTCGTCTTGAATGAACTGCAGTCGTTTGCTGATACGCTTACGTTCGACTCGTTGGTAAAGGACCTTGCCACTGGCCCGATGCAGGAAGGCTCCGCGACCCGGTCGACCCGGGTGGTCATCGGCCGGGGTCACAAGGATCGCCTGTGTCTGCCGCAGCAGGCCAGCCGCGCGAAAGCTGCCTACCCGGAAGCGACAATGCACTGGTTCGAGCGCAGCAGAAACTTCCCTATGTGGGATCGGCCAGATTAAGCGATCCGCGTCATTCTCGATGCCACGGATCGCAGGGACTCTGAATGATGCTCCGGTAAGCTGGTTAGTATTCGAAAAAGCGCACAGCAGAGCTCGCCTCCGCGCTCACGCCATCTTTTTTGGGTCGGAAGAGGATCTTCGGTCCTGGCAGCAGTATCGTAGAGCAAAGACATTCGCCGGATAATCTAGATTTCCGCCCTTCAGTCATCGCTTCCGATGCCGCGAGGTGTGTCAAGCACGCTACCATTGAGGAAGCCTGGCACCGGCATAAGCACTTGCAAGCGATGACAAACTACTGGTGTCATTGCAGGTTGAGAGGACAGTCAATTGTGATGGTGCTGTCAGTCCCATTTCGGCAACTCGATCGATGGCATCAAGCAAAGCGTAAAAAACGCCTGTCGATCCCAACCCAATGGCCGTCTAACATCTGCCAGACTAGGAACTCCTGAGGTTTGAAAGGGTAGAAGGAATAACCGAATTCATCGAAAAGGGCCCAAAAATGCGCGCATTAGTCTGGAACGGAACGAACGACATCCGCTGCGAAACGGTCGACGATCCTCGCATCGAGGATCCCCGGGACTGCATTCTCAAGGTCAGTTCGACCGCGATCTGCGGCTCCGACCTGCATCTGATGGATGGTGTCGTTCCCAAGATGAAACAGGGCGATATCCTGGGCCACGAATTCATGGGCGAAGTCGTCGAGGTCGGTGCGGATGTTAAAAGGTTGAAGGTCGGCGACCGGGTGGTGGTGCCCTTCACCATATCCTGCGGCGAATGCTGGTTCTGCCAGCGCGAAATGTATTCTCTGTGCGATACGACCAATCGCACCGCGGAAAACGCGCGCGCGGCCATGGGCCACGCTCCTGCCGGACTTTTCGGTTATTCCCATCTGACCGGTGGCTATTCCGGCGGTCAGGCAGAATATGTCAGGGTGCCCCACGCCGATGTCGGTCCGATCAAGCTGGAAAACGACCTGCCGGACGACAAGGTGCTGTTCCTGTCCGACATCTTTCCGACTGGCTGGATGGCGGCGGAAAACGCCATCGGCTATGAAAAGGGCAAAACCGTTGCGGTGTGGGGAGCAGGACCGGTCGGCCAGTTTGCAGTGCGCAGCGCGTGGATGATGGGAGCGGAACGGGTCATCGTGATCGACCGGGTGCCTGAAAGGCTGGCACTCGCCGCGAGCTACGGCAAAGCCGAAACCATCGATTACAGCCAGACCGACGTCAAGGAGGCGCTAGACGAGATGACGGGTGGCCGGGGACCGGATGCAGGCATCGACGCGGTCGGCGCTGAGGCCCACGGGCACGGAGTGCTGGGCGATATCAAGGACAAAGTCGAGTTGCACACCACCGGCATGTCCGACCAGCCGTTTGCGCTGCAGGAAATGGTCATGTCAGTGCGCAAGGGCGGGACGCTGTCCGTCCCCGGCGTCTATGCCGATAAGGTGACGTTCCCGATCGGGCCTTTCATGAACAAGGGGCTCACCATGAAATCGGGACAGACACACATGCAGCGCTATCTCGCGCCGCTGCTTAAGCGGGTGGAAGCCGGTGAGATCGACCTTTCGGGCATCATCACCCATCGGGGCGACCTCAAGGACGGGCCCGATTTCTACAAGACCTTCCGCGACAAGGACGATGGCTGCATCAAATGCGTGATGAAACCGGAGGAGCTATGATTCAGGTACCGGTTATCTGAAACTGAATGAGCTAACCCTCGCGCCAAGGATCGGACGTCTGATCGATCGTGAGTTCGTCTCAATAAGGTCGGCGGGCCGCCGCGGCGTCGGTGCGGTTGTGATCGACCCAGCGATCGGCGGACATGAGGATGACCGGCTTCTGGTTGTAGAAGCGCAAGTCCTCTTTCGAAGCGTCGGTGATGGTCATCGAATAGCTACGCCTCATTCGTCGCTGTCGCGCTAGATACCGGCGCATACGAGCTTGTCGCCATCGGGGTGGTCGAACCAGATACGGCCTTTAGCGTCCTTTGGTGCTTCGGCATCGTAAAAGGATGAAACGGGTACCAGGCAGCGGCGGCGAATGGGCAGTACGTCACGGCAGAGGACGTCGGTACGACCCCCCAAGACATGGCGCTGGTGCGAACACATACGGCCCAGTTGATGGTCGAGAAAATCCGCGGCATGATCCTCGTCAGTTCGGTCGAACACGTCCTCTAGGAAGGCAAGATCATTAGGCGCGACTTCGCGAGCCGGGAGGGCAGAGCCAGGATTCCGACATGTTCTCGTGTTCAAGGATCAAGACGAACTCCGACGTTTCGCATCTTCCGTCCTGACTTCATCATGCCTGTCCGCCGTGTACCGAGGAATCATGTATTCGTCTGGTCGGCCGGCACATCACTCGGCAAGTTGGCCGCGCCCGTTTTTTCGGAGCATGCCAAACCTTCAGTGCCAAGACCGTAACAGGTCATGGACACTGAACCCATCGAATAGCCGCGCACCAGCGGATCAAGGGTTTCGTTGCGGGCAGCCGCCATTCCGGCAAGATAAATCAGCGGAACGAAATGGTCGGGCGTGGGAACCGCCGCGGCATAATCGGGATGCTCCACAAGGCGCAGCAGATCGCCCGGGTTTTCTGCCAGTTGGCGAACCGCTGCTTCATCGAAACGCTCTGCCCAGTCGAACGCAAAATCGGGCTGGTTCCAGCGCACGGCTCGGAGGTTGTGAACGACATTTCCGCTAGCGACCACCAGGACGTCGCGGTCCTGCAAGGCTGCCAGTCTTGCGCCAAGGTCAAGATGATAGCTCAGCGGCTTGAGCGCGTTGATCGAGAGCTGCACCACCGGGATGTCCGCCTCAGGGTACAGGTGCGCGAGCACCGACCACGTTCCGTGATCGAGACCCCACTGATCCTGGTCGAGACCCACCCACTCGGGCTTCACCAGCTCAACGATCTCTTTCGCGAGGTCCGGATCGCCCTGGGCCGGATATTCAAAGTCGAACAGCTCCTGTGGGAATCCGTAGAAATCGTGGATTGTGCGAGGGCGTGCCATGGCCGTCACCGCCGTAGCACCGAAATACCAATGTGCAGAAACCACGAGGATCGCCTTGGGGCGGGGCAACTCAGGCCCGAATGCCCGCCAGGCCGAGGTGTAGCCATTGCTCTCGAGCGTGTTCATCGGGCTTCCGTGGCCGATAAAGAGTGCGGGCATCCGATCCATAAGAAGACTCCTAGTGGTTCACCTTGCTGCGCGAAGGCTTGCGAAGTGATACTTCACGCGCCACTGGCAGGCTCAACAAGTTTAAATTCGGCTTCTACCGCCGATCCTTCTTACGCTCTGTTCGTTCGAGCGATAATATCGTCATCTGACGCTAAAGCATCTTGAGTGGACGGCGGTGGCGTGGCCTGGGAAATGCCGCGTCGAGTGTCGCAAGCTGAGCGTCGGAAAGAACGATATCGGCGGCGGCGCGGTTTTCCCGCACATGTGCGACTGAACTCGCTTTCGGGATGGCGATAAGACCATCTTGCCGCAACGTCCACGAAAGTGCGACCTGCACAGGGGTTGCGCCAACCTCGGCTGCAATTTTGTCGAGAGCGGGGTGGGTAGAAAGTCGTCCCTGCTCGACTGGACTATACGCCATAACCGGTATGTTATGCTCGGCGAGCCACGGCAGCAGGTCCAATTCGGGGCCTCGCCGGACCAAATTGTAGAGGATCTGGTCGGTCACGCAGCCATTCGCGCCCGCAGCGACAAGCTCTTCCATATCATCGGTATCGAGATTGCTGACACCCCAGTGTCGGATCTTTCCTGCCGATTTGAGCGCCTCCAATGCCTCCACAGTCTCAGCGAGCGGCACCGATCCCCGCCAATGGAGCAGGTAGAGGTCCAGCCGGTCGGTGCCGAGCCGCTTCAGGCTCGCCTCGCACGCACCGGCAAGGCGGGAGCGCGATGCGTTCTGCGGATATGCCTTGCTGACGAGGAACAACTGGTCGCGAACGCTGCCCAGCGCCTCGGATATCAGCGTTTCCGCCGCACCGTCGCCGTACATTTCGGCGGTATCGACGAGCGTCATGCCCAGTTCGACACCGGCGCGCAGCGCGGCGATCTCATCGGATCGCCGCTCGGTACGCTCACCCATCTTCCAGGTGCCTTGACCCATTGAAGGAATTACTTCCCCGCCGGGCAATGTCACGTGCTTCATGTGCTTTCGTCCTGTGAGATGAGTTCGGCTGTTCGGCCCGCGGGAGGCGGATTGGCAGATGACCATGATGTAACGATCATATCGCGGCCGGCCATCGATCGAGTGCCATTTTGGCGATGGAGAGCAGTTCGTTGATCGTAGCGCCGTCGCGCGCCTGAACGGACATGCCTTGCATGACCGTATTGATGAATTTGCCTAGCACGGCCGGATCGCTGTTGGCCGCAAGCTCGCCCTGCGCGGCACCGCGTTGCAGACGCTCGATCAGGAGGGCCTCCGCCGCGATACGCTTGTCGCGCAGCAGGCATTCGATGGCGGCGGACGCCGGCGAAACGGCTGCCGCTGCCGAATACATGAAGCAGCCGGCCGGCGTTCCAGGTTCCGAGAATGATGACGCCGCTCGTTCCAGCAGGCCTTTGACGGCCTCGTAGGTGGACAGCGCCGGATCGTTGATCGGTGCATAGAGGTGGACGCTGAACGTTGCGGCGTAGCGCTCGATCACCGCCGCAAACAGCCCTGCCTTGTTCTCAAACGCTGCATAGAGACTGGCGGCGGCAACGCCAGTCTCCGCCACCAGATCGGCCATCGATGTCGCCTCGTAGCCGCGCTGCCAGAACAGCCGCACCGCCTTGTCGAGCGCAGCGTCAGTGTCGAACACACGAGGGCGACCTGCGCGGCGACGGGCTCTCGTCTCTGTCATCTCTGGTGCACGATATGGAACGATCGATAAATAATATCTTGAAACTGGTGGTTCGCACCCTTACAGAACGATCATTCAATAATCAAGGAGCATCCCATGAGCCGCATTGTCCGTATTCACGAATATGGCGACGCCAGCGTCCTCAGGATTGAAGATGTGGCAGTCCCCGCGCCCGCGGCCGACGAAGTGCAGATCGCGGTGAAGGCGATAGGCATAAACCGCGCCGAGGTGATGTTCCGCAACCATGCCTACCTTCAGGAAGCCGAGTTCCCGAGCCGCCTTGGATATGAGGCTGCCGGCATTGTCGTTACGGTCGGCGCGGACGTGACCGGGTTTGCGGAAGGCGAAGCCGTCAGCGTCATCCCCCCGCTCGATATCGCTCGTTGGGGGACTTATGGCGAGGTCGCCAACGTGCCCGCCCGCCTCGTCGTCAAGCATCCGGCGGCGCTATCGTTCGAGGAAGCGGCGGCCGTATGGATGCAGTATGTCACCGCCTGGGGTGCGCTGGTGGAGCAGGCAAAACTCGGTGAGGGCGATTTCGTCATCGTCACTGCTGCCTCCAGCAGCGTCGGCCTTGCCGCCTTCCAGATTGCGCGGATGGTCGGCGCGACGGTAATCGCGACGACGCGTACCGGCGCCAAGCGCCAGGCCCTGATCGATGCCGGTGCACATCATGTCGTCGCGACCGGGGAAGAGGATCTGGTAGCAAGGGTGATGGAGATAACCGATGGTCAGGGTGCGCGCGTGGTGCTCGATCCGGTCGGAGGCCCGTCGTTCGAGCCGCTGACCGAGAGCATGGCACGCGGCGGCATCCTGCTCCAATATGGCGCGCTCAGCGGCGAACCGACGCCGTTCCCGTTGTTCTCCGTGCTGGGCAAGAGCCTCACGCTCAAGGGGTATCTCTACAGCGAGATCGTCTCGGACGATGCCGCCCTCGATCGCGCCAAGGCGTTCATCGTGGCGGGTCTGGAATCGGGCGCGCTCAAGCCGCGGATCGCGCGCACTTTCCCGCTCGACGCCATCCAGGACGCTCACCGCTTCCTCGAATCGAACGATCAGATCGGCAAGGTCGTCGTTACGGTCTGACCGGCATACCGGGGGGAGTAAGCGATCGCCCCCCCCCTTCACCGACAAAGGATCGGACGATCGGCGCCCATGCCAGTATGAGAATGTCGACGAATTTGCGCTGACGCAACGGCCTGGCACTAGCAATCAGTTTAACTCAACGAGGGTATCCCAACATGAAATCTCGCGCCGCTGTAGCCTTCGAGGCGGGCAAGCCACTCGAAATCGTCGAGATCGATGTCGCCCCACCCCGGAAAGGCGAAGTCCTCATACGGGTGACGCACACCGGTGTGTGCCACACCGACGCGTACACGCTGGAGGGGAGTGATCCGGAGGGTGTTTTCCCGGTGGTTCTGGGCCACGAGGGCGCGGGCATCGTTGTCGAGGTCGGTGAAGGCGTCACCAGCGTCGTGCCGGGCGATCACGTGATTCCGCTCTACACCGCCGAGTGCGGCAAGTGCGACTTCTGCCTGTCGGGCAAGACCAACCTGTGCGTCGCTGTCCGCGAAACGCAGGGCAAGGGCTTGATGCCCGATGGGACCACCCGCTTTTCGTACAACGGTCAGCCCCTCTATCATTACATGGGCTGTTCAACCTTCAGTGAATATACTGTCGTCGCCGAAGTCTCGCTCGCCAAGATCAATCCCGAGGCAAACCCCGAACACGTCTGCCTGCTCGGCTGCGGCGTCACGACCGGCATCGGCGCAGTCCATAATACCGCCAAGGTCCAGCCCGGAGACTCGGTCGCCGTGTTCGGACTCGGCGGCATCGGCCTCGCGGCGATTCAGGGTGCGCGCCAGGCGAAGGCGGGTCGCATCATCGCCATCGACACCAATCCGTCCAAGTTCGAGCTGGCACGCCAGTTCGGTGCGACCGAGTGCATCAACCCCAAGGACCATGACAAGCCCATCCAGCAAGTGCTGATCGAGATGACGGGCTGGGGCATCGATCATACCTTCGAGTGCATCGGCAACGTCCAAGTCATGCGCGCCGCGCTTGAATCAGCGCACCGTGGCTGGGGTCAGTCGATCGTGATCGGCGTTGCCGGCGCGGGCGAGGAAATCTCCACCCGCCCATTCCAGCTCGTCACGGGCCGCGTATGGAAGGGGTCAGCTTTCGGCGGTGTCAAGGGACGGACAGAGCTCCCCGGCATGGTCGAGGACGCGATGAGAGGCGATATCGATCTGGCCCCGTTCGTAACCCACACGATGGGTTTGGAGGAGATCAACGAGGCCTTCCAATTGATGCACGAAGGCAAGTCGATCCGCTCGGTCATTCACTACTGACCTATCGTTACGAAGCGGCGCGAGGCGCCCGGATCGACAATTCGTCCGTCATCATGGCCCGACCCAGGCCATGATGACGCGCGCTCTGGCAAATGGGCAACGCGTCGCGATGGGGTAACAAGCGCCGAAGTCCGGTCGTTTCATGCCGATAGCGCCACGGACCAGGGCCGCCTCGCCCAGGCGCTTACCAGCGGAGTGTGTGTGGCCTCGTCGCGCGGCCCAAAGGGGAAAATCATTTTGTCGTAACCTTTGTCTGATGCGGGAAAAATATTTCAAAGGTGCCGAACATCGGGCCGGCCTTGGCGTTGGATGTACTTAGTCGGAAATGCATTCATCTGTTATCCGACTGTGATGAACCACGGGACGCACCGGCGTATAGGGCAGGAAGACTGAATTGAAGAGCAAGAATATTAACGCGACTACGCCGGCCACCGATCATGGGCATGCGGGTCCGCCCGATTGCGTGCAGGTTCGCGGCGCGCGCCAGAATAACCTCAAGAATATTGACGTCGATGTACCTCGCAACGCCTTCGTGGCGTTCACCGGCATATCGGGTTCGGGCAAGTCATCGCTCGCGTTCGGCACCCTTTATGCCGAAGCCCAGCGACGTTACCTGGAATCGGTCGCGCCCTATGCCCGTCGCCTGATTGACCAGGCGGGCGTGCCGGAGGTCGACGCGATCGACGGTTTGCCGCCTGCGGTCGCGTTGCAGCAGCAACGCGGCTCGGCCAATGCACGATCCTCGGTCGGCAGCGTGACGACGCTCTCCAGCCTCGTGCGGATGCTCTATTCGCGCGTCGGAGAATATCCGCGCCATCAACCCATGCTCTATGCGGAGGATTTTTCCCCCAACACGGTCGCCGGTGCCTGCCCGACCTGTCACGGCATCGGCCGCGTATATGACGCGACCGAAGAGACGATGGTCCCTGACGACAGCCTCACCATTCGCGACCGGGCGATCGCCGCCTGGCCGACCGCCTGGCATGGCCAGAACCTGCGCGATATCCTCGTTTCGCTCGGCTATGACGTCGATACGCCGTGGCGAGACCTGCCCAAAAAGGATCGCGACTGGATCCTCTTCACTGAAGAGGCGCCGATGGTGCCGGTCTATGCGGGCCTAACGCCCGAACAGACCCGGACGGCGCTCAAGCGCGGCATGGAGCCGAGCTATCAGGGCACCTTCACCGGCGCGCGCCGCTATGTGCTGGAAACCTTCGCCAACACTAAAAGCGCGCTGATGAAGAAGCGCGTCTCGCAATATATCATCGGTCGCGATTGCCCGACTTGCGACGGCAAGCGCCTGAAGCGCGAAGCCCTGTCCGTGAAGTTCGCGGGCCTCGACATCGCCGAGTTCGGCGACCTGACGGTGTTGAAACTCCGGGACTTGCTCACGCCCGTCGCGCATGGCGAATACGGGGGCGCCGCGGCGGTCCCGAAGGGCCATGCCCTCGGCAAGGCGGCCCGCGATGCGGCGGTCGAACGGCGAGTCGCGGCAGGAGGTTCGGCGCACAAGGCTGCGCCCGACGTACGCCGCACGCCCAATCTCTCCGACGAGAAGCGGATCGCCGCCCAACGCCTTGCCTGCGAATTGATCGAGCGGCTAGAGCCGCTGATCGATCTTGGCCTTGGCTACATTTCGCTCGACCGCAGCACGCCGACGCTCTCCTCCGGAGAGCTGCAACGCTTGCGGCTCGCCACGCAATTGTCGTCACAGCTTTTCGGCGTGGTCTATGTGCTTGACGAGCCTTCGGCAGGGTTGCACCCGGCAGATGGCGAAGCCTTGCTCACCATCCTCGAGCGTCTCAAGGCGGCGGGCAACTCCCTGTTCGTCGTCGAACATGATCTCGACGTGATCCGCCGCGCGGAATGGCTCGTCGATGTCGGGCCAGGAGCCGGGGAAAAGGGCGGTGAAGTCCTCTACAGCGGGCCGATAGAGGGGCTTGCCGACGTCGAGACTTCGATCACCCGCCGCTACCTGTTCGCAGAGCCGCTCCACAGTGAGCGCACACCGCGCGATCCCAAGGCATGGCTACGCCTGGAAGGGATCAGGCGGAACAATCTCCATGGTCTCGACGTCGAGTTTCCCATCGGCTGCTTCACCGCTGTCACCGGCGTTTCGGGATCGGGCAAATCCAGTCTTGTCAGTCAGGCGCTGCCCGAGCTCGTCACGGAACACCTCGGCGGCCCCCCCGTGGCCGAGGAGGAGGATATCGATCCGCTGCTCGATGTTGCGCAGAACGACACTGAAGGACGCGTTGTCGCAGGCATGGAGCATGTTCGCAGGCTGGTGCGGGTCGATCAGAAACCGATCGGCCGCACGCCGCGCTCGAACCTAGCCACCTACAGCGGCATGTTCGACCATGTGCGACGGCTCTTCGCTGATACGCCGCTCGCCCGCCGGCGGCACTACAAGCCGGGAAGGTTCTCGTTCAACGTCCCGCAAGGCCGCTGCCCTGTGTGCGAGGGCGAGGGATACGTCATGGTGGAGCTGCTGTTCCTGCCGAGCGTTTTTGCCCCGTGCTCGACCTGTCATGGCTCTCGCTACAACCCGCAAACGCTCGAAGTCGAATGGAACGGGCGCAATATCGCCCAGGTGCTCGAACTGACGGTCGACGATGCGTGCGATTTCTTCGCTGGCGAGGCATCCGTGATGCGCTCCCTCGACGTGTTGCGGGAGATCGGTCTTGGCTATCTGAGGCTCGGTCAGCCGGCGACCGAGCTGTCTGGCGGGGAAGCGCAACGCATCAAGCTGGCGACTGAACTGCAACGCGCTCAACGCGGCAACACGATCTACATCCTCGACGAGCCAACTTCGGGCCTTCACCCCTCCGATGGCGACCGGCTGATGCAACACCTGCAGGACCTCGTAGACGCCGGCAATACCGTCGTAGTCGTCGAACATGACATGCGCGCCATCGCCCAGACGGACTGGGTCATCGACCTGGGACCGGGGGCCGGGGAAGATGGGGGCCGTATCGTTGCCAGCGGCGTCCCTGGCGTCGTTGCGGAAGCGGAAGGTAGTCTCACCGCTCGCTATCTCAAGGCGGCGCTGTAGGTCGTAAACCTAGCCGAACGCACGTTGGACCAGGTGCATCTCAACCACACGTTGGGATGGGTCGACTCCGGAAGCGGGACCCGGCGATGCGTCACCGCGGTGACGCGGCTCAGGTTTTAGGTGCCGCAGGTCGCCGTGTTCGTGTGATACGCGGCGTGGCGAACGGCCAATCGCTGGCTATCCGCCACGCTTGCTTTGTGCAGACCTTCTTCATTGAGAGGGCCCTTCACATGGTTCGTCGAAACGCCCCGTCTTAATTCCCTGCTGCGATTTCCTCGACGAGTTTGGCACAGAAGGCGGGCAAATCATCGGGATCGCGGCTAGTAACAAGGCCGTTGTCGACCACGACTTCCTCATCGGTCCATGTACCGCCGGCGTTCTCGATATCGACCTTCAGCGTCGGGTAGGACGTCAAGGTGCGACCCTTGAGCACGTCCGCCTCGATCAATGTCCAGGGTGCATGGCATATAGCCGCGACAGGTTTCTTCTGATCGAAGAAAGCCCGGATGAAACCGATTGCCTCGTCGCTGCCGCGCAGCTTGTCGGCACCGACGGTCCCTCCGGGCACGACAAGTCCGTCGAAATCGTCGGCTTTGACATCGGAAAACGTCTTGTCGATAGTATAGCTGCCGCCCTCGTCGAGATCGCCATTGACTGTGCGGGCCTTGCCCGATTCAAAACTGACCACGGTCACTTCGCCACCAGCGTCCTCGACAGCTTGCTTAGGCTTCGAGAATTCTGGTTCTTCCGTCCCGCGGGGTGCGATCAGAATGGCGACCGATTTGCCTTCTAAAGTCATAATTTATCTCCTCTTCTGTCCAAGATTAAGGTCAGGTGCCCGGCTTGAGCACGACCTTCGTCCAACAAGCATCGTGCTCGTCGAAATTCTTGAAGGCGCCCGAGCCCGCCGCCGTCGACTGAGCCGGTGCCGCCGCGCTCCAAGGCTCAGCCGTGCGCGAAAGCCTGCGCCGCCGCCTCGGCCATGGCCTGATCCTGCTTGCCGGCGCCGCCCGACACGCCCACCGCGCCGATCACCGTCTCGCCCTCCTTGATCGGCACGCCCCCGGCGAAGATCATCACCTTGCCGTCGTTGGAGGCATGGATGCCGTAGAAGTCGGCGCCCGGCTGGGCGAGCTTCGCCAGCGCCTTGGTCTCGACGTTGAACGCGCGCGCCGTCCACGCCTTCCTTATCGCGATGTCGACGCTGCCGCGCCACGCATCATCCATCCGCGCGAACGCCAGGAGGCAGCCGCCCGCGTCCACCACCGCGATGTTCGACGGGCTGCCGATCCGCTCGGCCTCCGCGATCCCCGCCTCGATGATCGTCCGCGTGTCGTTCAGCTCGAGTGTCCTGGATGGTGCGCATGGCGTGTATCCTTGGCCAGTTCGGGGAAAGCTGTTCAGTGCACGCCGCCGCGCGCGGGTCCCCCCCGCGGGCGAGAGCGACGTGCTAGGGTGCCGATCGCTCCGCTATTTCGCGGCCAGCAGGGTGAACTTGTGAATCTGCGGCGGTTCGGAAAACAGTTCGTCTGCCTTTTCCATCAGTGCGGCGGCAACCTTGCCGTCGAGATGGGCCTGGCGATCCTGCTCTGTCTCGAACGTATCGAAGATCCCGTACGCACCGGGACCTTCCTCGATCGCGTACCAGGTCTGAGTGCCCGGCTCAGCTTGAACGAGCGGCAATGCCGAGGTCAGGAAATCGGCGACATCGCGCTCTTTTCCGGGCTTGGCCTTCAGCGGTACATACAGGGCAAGTTTGGGCATAAGTGACTCCTCAAGTGATACGGACAGATATTGTTCGGCAAACTAACGGACGAGCGGGCCGGCACGTTCCCTAAGAGGCGGAGCACACCCGGCCCCGCCTCCTCGTCGAAATCAGAACTCCTGTGCGGTCGGCCGGATGACGATCGCGTTGATGTCGACGTCATCCGGTTGTTCGACAGCGAACGCGATAGCACGCGCCACCGATGCCGTCGGGATGGCCTGCTTGTAGAAGTCGAGCACCGTTTCGGCAGCCGTGCCTGATGTCGTGAACTTCAAATCGCTTTCGACAGCTCCAGGCTCGATTGACGTGACCCGGACTTTTTCCCCCACCTCGTGGCGCAAGCCTTCGCTGATCGCGCTGACGGCAAACTTGGTGCCGGAGTAGACCGTGCCGCCCGGTGCGAAGACCTTGATACCCGCAACCGAGCTCAGGTTGATGATGTGACCGCTGCCCTGGTCGAGAAAACCGGGAAGGGCCGCCGCGATGCCGTAGAGCGTACCCTTCAGATTGACGTCGATCATCTGGTCCCACTCGTCGGTGTTGACCTCGGCCATTGGACGGATCGGCATAAGCCCGGCATTGTTGATCAGCACGTCGAGGCGGCCGAAGTCGGCAATGATTGCGGCGACGACGGACTGGACCGCCGATTTGTCGGTCACGTCCAGCGCGTAGCTACGTGCCGTGCCACCGTTTGCGGCGATGTCAGCGACGACCTCGTCGAGCCTGTCCTTGCGACGCGCGGCGATCGCCACCTTCGCGCCGCGTTCCGCGAGAAGACGCGCAGTTTCCGCGCCGATGCCGCTGCTGCCGCCGGTAATGAGAACGACCTTGCCTTCGATACCCTTTGTCATAATTGTATTCCTTCAAGTCAGTTGTTGATTTTTTGCCGGATCGCGGCCCCGCGCGAGCCTGCCCGGCCTGATGGGATCACTGTGAGCGCAAGAGGACGGGCCCGGCGCCCACCCGGATGCGGAGCAGCTCGTAAGGCTTGCGGCGTAAATCCCGTCCGCCGTGAAAGCCGGGCTGGCGGTGGAGCTGGTTGGCAGTGAAGTAGAGATAGCCGTCGGTGCCGATCGACAGTGTGTCGGGCCAGCTGATGCGGGGGTCGCTGACTACCGTCGTCCAGCGGCCCTGGTCGAGCACGCGGATCGCGTTGTTCTCGTAATCGCCGGCGAACACGCGGCCCCGGTCGTCTTCGGCAATCCCGTCCGAGGCGCCTTTGCGCCCCAGGCTGCGTACCGCGCGGGCCAGTTCCTCCTCGGACACCGCGGGGTCACGCAGCATGGCCGTGGGGACCGCGTGCAGCGTGCGGCCCGACAGTGGACCGTAATACAGCAGGCTGCCGTCGGCGCTAAGCCCGATTGCGTCGCTCGCGATTGTTACCGGCGTCGCGGGTCCATCGGCGGGACGGTTCATGAGCACCGCGCCGTCGACAACCGGGGTGAAGCCGGGCTCGGGGTTGGTCGTCGCATGGTTCGACAGGCGCCGGATCGCACGTCCGCTGGCGATATCGACGACGATGATGCCGCCGATCCCCTCGTTGCTGCTGTCGGTGATGTAGGCGACGCCCTCGGCCCCCTGACGCAGATCGAAGCGCACGTCGTTGAGGTAGGTCGTGGGCAGCACCACGCTGGGCGGCAGGACGATCGTCTTCACCACCCGGTCGGTCGCGAGGTCGATTGCCACCAGCTTTGCACCGCCGGCCTGTGGTTGAGAGAATTTGGGCGCCGCCGTGTCGAGCACCCACAGGCGATTGGCGCCGTCTGCCACCACGCTCTGCACCGAGATGAAATGCCCCGCCGGGTCGGCCGGCTCGGGCCGATTGGTCGCGGCGTCGGGATAGGGCACCGCCTTGCCGTCCACCAGCTCGGCAACCGTGAATGGCGCGTTATCGCCCCATTGCGGAAAGTTGACGAAGATGCGCCCGTTGGGTGCGACTGTTACGCCAGTCGGCATCGCTCCATCGAAGGTCGCGACCTGTTCGATCTGGGGCGCGGATGCACCATCGCGGGTCATCGAGCAGGCGGCAAGCGAGAGGGCAGCGCCAGCGGCAAAAAGCAGTTTGACGGAGATTTTCATGGGATCATTTCCTTGAGAATGCGGGCCGCTTCGTGGGGCTCGGACCGGAGATATTGCGGGGGCGCCTTTACCGATGCGCCAAGCGCGGCGGCGGCGTGCCAAGGCCAACGCGGATCCCACAGCGCAGCGCGGGCTATCGCTATTGCGTCGGCATGCCCGTCTTCGAGGATGCGCTCCGCCTGCTGCGGATCGGTGATCATTCCGACCGCCACGACAGGCATGGCGACCGCGTCCTTGACTGTCCGCGCCAGCGGCACCTGATAGCCGGGACCGACAGGGATCTGCTGGCGCGGGTCGAGGCCGCCGCCGGAGACGTGGATTGCCGAACAACCGCGCCGCTCCAGCTCCTGTGCAAACAATGCGGTTTCCTCCGCTGTCCAGCCGCCTTCAACCCAATCGGTCCCAGAAACGCGGACGCTCACCGGGCGGTCGGCCGGAAACGCTTCGCGCACGGCATCGAACACTTCCAGCGGGAACCGCATCCGGTTGTCGAGGCTGCCGCCGTATTCGTCGCCGCGCCGGTTGGAGATCGGCGAAAGAAACGCGTGAAGCAGATAGCCATGCGCGGCGTGAATCTGGACGGCTTCGATGCCGAGCCTGCCGGCGCGCCGGGCGGCATCCACGAACGCCTCCCGGATGCGGGCAAGCCCTGACTCGTCCAGTTCGACAGGGGGATGGTCGTCCGGAGCAAAGGGAATGGCGCTGGGTCCCACGGTCTGCCAGCCATTCTCCGTATCGGGGGGAAGCTGCGCTCCGCCGTGCCACGGCTTGGCGCTGCTCGCCTTGCGGCCGGCATGGGCCAGCTGGATGATCAGCGGCATGTCCGACCAACGGCGCACACTTTCGAGCACGCTTCGCATCGCCGCTTCGGTACGGTCATCGTAAAGGCCGATGTCACCGTGGGTGATGCGCCCTTCGGGGCTGACCGCGGTCGCCTCTATCGTCAGCGCGCCCGCGCCCGAGAGCGCCAACTGGCCGAGATGCATCTGGTGCCAGTCGGTCATCGCGCCGTCGACTGCCGAATACTGGCACATCGGCGCGATGACGATGCGGTTGGCGAGCCGCAGCCCGCCAACCTCAATCGGTTCGAACAACTTCACCATCACCATTTGCCCGTGTTGGGCATGGAGGCCCAGGGTTCGGCCGGAGCCTTGTGTTCGCCCTTCTGCAGCAGTTCGATCGAGATCCCGTCCGGCGAGCGCACGAACGCCATGTGTCCGTCGCGCGGGGGGCGATTGACCGTCACGCCGCCCGCGTGCAGCCGCGCGCACGTTTCGTAAATGTCGTCGACCCCGTAGGCGAGGTGGCCGAAATTGCGGCCCCCGGTATAAGTCTCGGCAGGGCTGCCGTCCTCGGGCGGCCAGTTGTACGTCAGCTCGACCTCGGCTTCGCCCTGCTCGCCGTCGCCGCGGAAATCCTCGTCGGCGGCAAGGTAGATCAGCGTGTAACGCCCGGCCTGGTTCTCGATGCGCCGGGTCTCCTTGAGACCCAGCAGCGTGAAGAAACGGATCGCCGCCTCGGGGTCGGCGACGCGCAGCATGGTGTGGAGATACCGCATGATCAGGCGACCTTGTCCTGAAGGGCTTCCATCACCAGCTCCGCAGTGCGGGTAGCGCTGGCGGGGTTCTGGCCGGTCACCAGATTGCCGTCGCGCAGGGCGAACGGGGCAAAATCGGGGCCGCCCTCGTGCTTGCCCCCAAGTTCCTTGAGCCGCGTTTCGAGCAGGAACGGCACCGCGTGATCGAGGCCGACCGCGCGTTCCTCGCTGTCGGTGAAGCCCGCGACACGGCGACCGGCGACGAAGGGCGTGCCATCGGTCTTCTTCGCCGAGACCAGACCCGCCGGTCCATGGCAGACGGCGGCGACGATCTTGCCTTCGCGGTCGAAGCGCTCGACCAGGCGGGCCAGTTCGTCGCTGCCGGGGTAATCAAACATGGTGCCGTGGCCGCCCGGCAGAAACAGCGCGTCGTAGCCGGCGGGATCGATGCTTGTGAATACAGGGGTGCTGGCAACCTCGGCCTTCAGGGCCTCGTCCTTCAGATAGCGCTCGACCGAAGCGTCGTTCTCGCCGTCGGCGTTGACGCTGCGCTGGTCGACGGGGATGGCGCCGCCCTTGATCGAGGCCAGCGTCACCTCGGCGCCCGCATCGCGGAAGGCATAATACGGGGTGGTAAGTTCCTCGAGCCAGACACCCGTCGGTTCGGTGCCGGGAGTCATGCGGTCGGCGGAGGTGGCCACCATGAGAATGCGGGTCATCGTCAATTGTCCTTTTCCATTGATGTCGGGGGCACGAGCAAACGCAACCGGCGCAGCCGCACCCGCCACAAAGAAAGCGGTGAGAGCCATCAGCATTTGGCGGCGATTTTGCCTTCGATCGTTCCTTTCGGTAGCTTAGATACGCAGGGAACGGCATCATGAAACCCAGCGGGAATGGTGGACGGCCATAAATTCGCTTATGGAACCGCAATGTCCCTCCTGCAGTTGCGCACCTTCGTCGAAGTCTACCGCCGTCGTTCACTGAGCGAGGCGGCTCGGGCAATCGGCATCACCCAACCGGCGGCGTCGCAGCACATCGCATCGCTCGAGGCGCAATTGGGCCGTCCCTTGTTTGATCGCCATTCGCGCGGCGTCCGACCAACAGCGATTGCCGACGATCTGGCGGCTTCGATCGGAAGCAGCCTCGATACGGCGGAATCGGCACTGGCCAGCGCGCGGGCCCGTTCGTCGCGCATCTCGGGCACGGTCCACATCGCCGCGCCGTCGGACCTGCTGGGAGAGATGATCGCGCCCAGACTGGCGCCGCTGCTGGATGCGGGGCTAGACCTACGCCTGCATATCGGCGGGCGCGAGGCGCTCTATGCCTTGCTGCTCGAAGACAAGGTGCACCTGGCTGTCACCGCCTCGCAACCCGAAGATCCGCGGTTGGCCTTCCATGCGCTGGGCGAGGAACACCTGCGCGCCGTAGCCTCTCCCCCCGTGGCCATGCGGATTGCCGAATTGCCGCTTGCCGACGGGCTCAACCGGACGGCCCACCTCGCCTACGATCTTGACCGGCCGCTGCTGCGGACCTGGCTCGAGGCAAACCAGATCGAGCTGATCAGCCAGCCAGCCTTGACCGCGCCCGATCTGCGGGTGCTACGGTCGGGATTGCGCGCGGGTCTGGGCTGGACGGTGCTGCCCGGCTATCTCACCCGCAGCGAACGCGCTGCCTGCACGCTGATCGAGATACCCGCGCCGATCACGGTGCCGCGCAACGCATACTACCTCGTCTGGGCACGCTCATCGCTGCGACACCCGCGCGTGGCCATGGCTCGGGACGCCCTGATTGCTGCACTCCGAACATAATGGTGGCCACGCCTGTTGGGCCGTGAGCGCAATGTCGGGTCTGAACCAGTTGAGCGCTGGCGAATCGAATGGCGGCTTTCGGGATCGTCGGCGACAACGCCGAACGACCGAATTTGGGGCGCAAAGCTGCCTTTCTTTCCCTTGCGACCCAATGCAGCTTAAAGGCACGACTGTCCCTGTTGTTGTCTACGAATGCGGAGCTACGTCCTACGCCCCCATCGCTCCGTGAATCGTCAGGACAATGTGTTGCAGGTAAGGAGAGACTGAAGGCTTGATACCGCCCTTCCCTTTCCGGCCTCGATATCTTCAGGAACCGTATCAACACGAACGACTCCATTTGCCTCCAAGCCGGACATCCTCGGCGACGTCTCGGACGTGACGAGCCACGCGCGTTCTGATCCGGTCGGAAGATATAGATGGCAATTCGGGACCGTCAGCGCGCCGCGATCTTGCCAGATGAAGAGCGCCAATTCGATCATCTGGAATTTGCCTTCGCTCCATTCGAACGCGAGGCGAAGCATGTCATGCCGAGTAGATTGAACAACCTCAGCAAGGCTGAGGGCATCATTCATGGTGCACCGATACCCGGCACTAAACGCCAATCCTGTCTCAAGCCTGTCGGTCGCGAGCAGCATCTTATGAACCGCTTTCGCGTACGCCAACATCACATTGGTTTCGACATTGCTAATCTTTTTGATCTTCCTCGTTTTTCCTCCCCCAATCCGGGGACATTCCACCTCCAATCAAAAACTCTCACGCAGAGATGCCCGCGGGAGGGCAGCATCCCGCGGGCATCTCTCGATCTGTCGTCTGAGCAATTCAGCGAGAGTGCTTGTCCCACAGATCGGACAAGATCCCCTGCCCCTCGTCACGCAGCAATTCACCATCGAAAGGAGCATGGCGAAGTCCGAGACCGTTCAAGGCTCGCGGAACGATGAGGAGATGGGCATGCAGAGGAAAAGCCGCACCAACCGATCCTGGGGAATGCAGGATCACGATTGACGCAAGGTCGCGCTCGGATGCGAGCATCACAGAGAACGAGCGCGCTTTTTCCCACCCGACGTGAAGCCGCTCGGCATCGGACAGCGGCAGGGTCAGGTACGTGAGCAGCCCGGCTTCGTTAGGCGGAGAGCATGAATCTACTTCGCGCAGCAGCAAATCAGGGCTGCTCAACATGTCGTCGGCCCGGGCGGGCAGAATGACTTCGACCTTCTCGGCATTCGGGGCCCAGTGCGACCGGTCCGCGTTCACGAATGACGCTCCCAGGTGGCACTTGCGGAAACCGAACTCGTGGGCGTTGTTCGTGCGCCCCCTGAAGGTTTTCCGCAGCACTCCGAATACGAAACCGCTCGAGGACCCCTCCGGGTTCAAGTAGAGCCAGCTGAGCGGATCCTTCTCATCCGTTTTGGTAGGTAAACTCGCTTTTTTCGTGCGCGGCTTGGATTTGGTCGCAGCCATCAGAACGTCACTCCCTTCAGAAAGCGGGAAATCTCGTCGGCCATGCGGTCGCATCCCTCCTTCAATTCATGAGCCGCTACGGGCGCTTTCCAGCGCATGGCGAGTCCCTTCTCCGTGACCTCCACGCACCTTCCATTCGAGCTCGGCACGAACCACAGCCTCTCATTTGCCCGACACGGAATCAGGTTCGTCAGCAGGATCGGCTCTGCGGATGAGCGAAGAACGATGTCGGCGAGCGCCGGGAATTCACCGGTGACCAAGCGCATCAGCAAAACGTCACGATCACGATCCGTCGACGTCTTGAGCATCGCGAAGTCGAACCGCTCGGCGTCCGCAGTCCCGCTGAGGACGAGATTGCACTCCGCCAGATCGAGGCATCCTTGCGGCATTCCTGGCAATCGCCATTCGGCAACTTTTGTCGCTTCCAGTTCAAGCAGCGGCAGCGCCAGAAGTCGCTCGCAGGGTGCGAGGGGTCTGTTATTGAATTTTGTCATTTCAGGCTTTCTCAGGAGGGTCACCGATCAGTATTGATCGGATCAGGCTGCCTTCAAATTTTCCTCCGAAGGACAGCTTCGCCTGGCCCAGCCAATCTACCTATCGTCGCTCCCACTCTGCGGGCGGCCGATTTTGACCGCGACTAGCGGCTTTTTCCCTTCTGCGGTCCCAGCGGCAGATTAGTCCCTTTGCTGGAACCGCGCGATGGAACACGCTCTGGGCTCTCTGCCGAAGCGGCCGCGGGCGGGGGGGCGCTTCGCACAGCTTCGGATTCAGCGTCCGTCCGCTCATAATTATTTTGCTGCTTGTTCCTCTCCGCAGCATCGGTCGCATCTGACGCAGCATTATTCGGTGGGTGCGATCGCGGCCGCTCGCCGGTGACACATTCGGATGGCTGAGAATCTAGTTTAGCTAGTGTGCCAATATCGAAATCAAGGTTCACGGCTTGCCCGTTCGTTCCGCTCATCGCAGACCTGTTAATGTTTGAGGTAGCATCGCTTGGTCGGCGTTCGCGATCTTCGGCAGCACGGCGGTCGACGAAGTCTTGATCTATCAGGCATCCGCCAAGCCCATTACGTTGGGCGAGCTCAAAGGCGCGTTCACGAAATTGCCTGCTTCCAGTCACAGACACCTTCCCGTGAAATTTCTGCGCGGAGAGCCGAAGTGCGGCCACGATGACTTCATCTTCCACGGCCAGAATGACGTCGATGCGATCGCCTCGATCGACGAAAACGGTGGGGGCGTCAGCGTGCCGGGCATACCGAACTTCGTTGCCTGATTGGAAGGGCACGAACCCACCGATAGGTCTGGGCTCTACATGAGCAGGTTCCTGACCGGTCAAACTTGGAAACAAATCTTTGCGACGACACCATTTGGCGGCGGTCTCTCCGTCATTTTTCCAGTAATGAAAGCTTTCGAGATTGGGAGGGGGCTTAGCGAACTCGGGTTCGGGTCGAGCTTCGCAATTCTGAAGCAGAGCAGCCCGCGCGATCTCGGTAGCATTTTGCTTTCTCGTCCCGCGCAAGCGTTCGAGTTCCCGCAGTTTCTTCTTGCGCTTGCGATCGGCGCGATATTCATCGCAAAGTTCACGGAACTCTATCGCACCCTTCGCATTCGGAAGAACGTCCTGTTCAGGTGATCTCGCTTCGACCTTCACAGAGGGACGGCGAGCGACAAAGTCGCCTAAATCTTTCGCCCGCCTGATCATCGTGATGCGACTGTTCACGCGCGAAGCGGACACGAACTCTTCACCGATCCCGATCTTGATCCCGTTGGTGCCGACCCGCTCGTAGGTCATGCCTTTCGCAGCCAGACGCTCGTGAAGTTCGGGCCAAGAGCGCGCATTCAGGATGATCGGAACCGCTTCTTCCTGCGCGATACGCTGCACGGACTTGAAACCGGTTCGCCATTCTGCGGCCGACGCTCCGGTGCAGATCGGCTTGTGACCAACAGCCTTCAGCTTCGCGGCACGCTTCGAAAGAATCGTTTTCCCGCCGACAACCACGTATCGCTGCTTCTCTTCCGCCTGCCACCCGAAGTGATCCACAATCTTGGCTACAGCCTGATGCGCGGCCTCCTTGTTGAAGCCATGGTTTATTTCGATCATGCGCCTGTTTAGCATGTCGAAGCGATTGACGGCGATGTGACAATGGAGATTGTTCGTGTCGCCGTGCAACACATAGATCGCTGGCTGACCGCCCAATCCCAAGTGGCCCAGAAACATTTCGACGGTCTCGTCGACCTGTTTCGAAGTGGGTTTTTCGTCTTCCCTCCAGCTTAGCAGCCAGTGGTCGACAGGATTAGGACTCCGCGTGGCCGCATTCGCGAGCGCCATCATCTCAGCCCTACGAGCATGCTCGGTATTGCTGAGGAGGTTCCGGTAACCCGAATGCAGAAGGCGCACGCCGGAACTGTCCCCAAACCCCGCGCGGAGCATGTAATCCACCATATAGGCCTTCTCGTCACTCTCCTTTTCCGGAGCGAGGAGATAGTCGATGAGCGAGCGTGCATGAGCGATGCGCTCTCGCGTAATCTGACGAAGGTTCTTCCGTGCCTTGATGCGCTTCGTGATCATCGCGAAGGAGGATCTACATGAATCGCGAGATGCGAAATTGCCGACCGGATATCCACCAACAGTCCGGTGATTTCCATTCTATCAATTTCTGGATTCTTGGCAGCTGCAGATAGCCGGACGCCCATCTCATGGAGCGCCGCGATCTTGCGGTAAACGTTTCGCGATCGTTCACCGCTTTCGGGATTCCCGCCCAGAAGCTTAGCTCGAACGAAATCCGATACTGAGCGATCGCCGACAATTTCCTTCAACTTGCGATGCTGCTCGTTATCTAGCCGGACAACAATTTTCCGCCCCTGATCTATTCGTGCTGCTCCCGCCCTCGGCTTCCCGTGGCGTCTCGGCGCCGGCCTATTATCTTGATCCATGACTTCTCCCCTCCCCTGAATGCGACAAGCCCCCACGCGGAGCATTGCTGATTTTATCAGCTGGTGGTGGAATACACCACCCATCCTGCTTATTTAACTTTCCTCCCTATTGAACGCGGAGGCTGGGCCGGAGCGGCGACCCTATCGAACGCGGAGGCTGGGCCGGAGCGGCGACCCTATCGAACGCGGAGGCTGGGCCGGAGCGGCGACCCTATCGAACGCGGAGGCTGGGCCGGAGCGGCGACCCTATCGAACGCGGTGGCTGGGCCGGAGCGGCGACCCTATCGAACGCGGAGGCTGGGCCGGAGCGGCGACCCTATCGAACGCGGAGGCTGGGCCGGAGCGGCGACCCTATCGAACGCGGAGGCTGGGCCGGAGCGGTCATCGGCAAGTGGGACCACTTCCCGCCGCCCGACGCTTCCGCTGCAGGCCCGTTCCCTTGCTGGCCGAGCCGACATGACGTCGACCGATTTTATAGCTCTTCTCCGACGATGCGAATAATTTTGCACCGTTGATCTGGGACGGTCACACTCCGATCACGCTTGATGAAGATCCGATATATCAATTTGAGCGCGAACATGGCTGACTGCGCGTGTCTTAATGCGACGCGGATCACGGAATGGTCCAAGCCCGCCAACAACGCGCTTGCTTTCCGCACGTACTACGTCGCGGCTGACAGCGGTGAAGCAGGGGATTTGAGGTTCACTTTGCAGAAGACATCGGAGGGGATGTGGATGATCCAGAATATCAGCGGATGAGGTTCAAGTGCCGACCTGGCGGGCAGAATCTGATGACTGTAGGTATCAGATTTTGGGCAGTTCTAGGGCCGATAGCGGACTGACCACTTTCGGGTTTCGTGACGACGAGAGCCGCCCTTTCACAGTCGGCTTGATTACGATCGCGAATAATTGAACAAGGCGTATCGGGGCTCCGAACCCATTCCATCACTAGTCGCTCAGGCCGCCCAATCGCCCTGAGCGATAGGCCGCTTCGACTTGTTCGATTTCATCCTCGGTGGTCATGACCAAGGGCCCTCTTTGGACGAACGCCTCTTTAATCGGTTCACCTGTCACAACTACAACTTGGCTCTCGGAACTGGCTCTCAGCACCAATGTGACGGGCTCTGGCTTTCCACCAACTGAAAAGGCTTCGCCAGAATGTATCGTGATGAGGCGTTCTCCATCGAGTTTCTCGACGCTTCCTTTGACAACATGAATCCATTGAGAATGACCCAGAGCAACTTCGTGCTCGAATTCACCACCTGCGTTTATCATCGCATCAAGAATCGTCAGCGGCAGTGCGGGTGAGCTGGACCCGACAAGTCCATTGCTCCTCCCCAGTACGAGACGAACCTTCGCATCACTGCTAACAATCTGAGGCATATCGACCGCCTTTACGTGAAGGGCTTCAGGCGCATCGTGCTTCAGTCGGGCTGGAAGGTTCACAAACATCTGAAGGCCATGCGTCCGTGAACCAGGGGTAGGCTTCTCGTCGTGCAGTGCGCCGCTTCCTGCCTTGAGCCAATAAAGATCGCCGGGCTCCAGATCGATATCGTTACCCATGGAGTCCCGGTTGTTGAAAAGGCCGACACTGTCTTCGAACAGGACAGTAACTGCTGACATGCCTGCATGGGCGTGTGCGCCGAATGTCGGTTCGCTCATGAAGTAGTGATCGACCATCACCAGCGGATCCATCAATCCGCTGAATCTAGCATGCTTAAAACTGAGCGCCCTGAAGCCCTGACCGATCGACAATCGCTCCCCGGTGATCGGTTCGTGTTCGACGGTCACCTTAGGGGCTGCGATTTCAGCTGCGTAACGTTGCCGCATCTCGGTTTCTCCAATTGAATCCACACACCCTTGAGTACGGCCCTTAGGGCTGTAGTTCTTGCCAGTCGCCGCCACACACTTGCCAGTTCGCGCCAGTCTGCCAAATTCGGATAGCGGCCAAAGCGGGCCGAACCGTATTCAATCCTCAATGCCGAGAAATCGGAATGTTTGGCCCAATGTGTTGAACGTTCCATGTGCCAGGATCAGAGGCAGGATATTGCGGCGACCGAACCACAGGTAGAGTAGCCCGAAAGCAAGACCGCCTGCTCCTGTGACAAGTGCACCATGCCAGCCCTGATAGTAGGCATGTCGATAACCGAAGAAGATGGATGATATCAGAACCGCCAGCAGGTCTGCTCGCAGCCCTCCGTCCATCGCCTCGCTCGCGTGACTGATGATGAAGGCACGGAACAGGAGTTCTTCAAAGAACGAGCCGTGCGTCCACACGAAGAACATGATGACGAGGTAGGCGCTGAGATTGCCCTCGACGTGAGCGAAGCGGTCGCTGGTGCCGATATCCACGAAGAACATGTCGGCAATCATCGACATCGTCTGGGCGAAGGCGAGGAAGACGATCATGGACAGCAGCGTCAGGCCGAGAGTTTTCGGCCAGCTCTCGGGCCAGCGGAAACCCAGGTCGCTCCACGTTTTGCCGCGGCGGCGCAGCAGGATCGTCCCCACGATCATCGCGCTGAACGTTGATGCGGGTCCTGCGTAAAGCTGAGAGGCAGGGAGCAGCGACTGCTTGACGACGACCATGACCGCAACGACCACGATCAGGTCTCTCAGGGCAGTCCATCGCGGATTTGCGGAGCCGGTTTCCTCCGGCTCCTCACTTGTGGCGACTGGTAATGTCATTGCTTTGGGTACTCCCGCTCGGCTCGAGTTGCAGACCGGCGTCGGCGCAGGACCGCAGTGACCATGACGATCAGGATCACCAAGACGCCGGCGGCGAATACGGCGAGGGCCGTGGGGAGGCGCGATACGAAGGTCAGTGTGTCGACATTCCCGGTCTTCCAGAACACCCACTGGCCGGCGACCTCGGTTGCAAGCGTTGGATTGCCGGTCGACAGGACCACGATGCCGTCTCCGGTTGCCGGATCGAACCGCGCGGCGGTGTTGATCGCGGGCTCGTTGCTGCCGTCGTGGCCGATGATGAAACCGCCCGAATTGTTCGGCGCATAGAGCATTGCGCCAAGGCCCCATATGTCGGCACCCATGTCGGAGGCGTGCGGGGTCCCCATCAGGGCCATGGTCTCGTCCGCGAGTACAGGGTTCGACCTGCCAGGCGCTTGTGCGGCGATGAACTTGGCGAGGTCGTCCGATGTCGTGAAGAGCGAGGTCGCCGCCAGCGCGGTGTACCAGCGAAACGGCTCGTTCGTGCCGTCAGCGCGGAAATTCTCGGCGAGCCCCATCTCCTGTGCCGCCGCATGGTCGAAGGTCGTGCGTTTCATGCCCAGCGGAGCAAGGACGCGCCTTTGCATGAAAGCCGGGAATGCTTCTCCCGAGACTTCCTCGATCACCAGCTGCAGTAGCGTGTAGCCTCCGCCCGAATACTGCCATCCGGACCCGGGCTCGCTGCCCAGTATCGTCTTCCCGTCCTTATCGGGAGAGACATCCATGGCCCGGGTGAGCGAGGCTTCGAGGGTCTGTCGCTCCTGCGCCGTGCCGAACCCGTCGTATCCCAGCCCGTCCGTGAGGCCCGCCGTGTGGCTGAGCAGGCGCCGGACCGTGACGCCCGAAGGATCGAATTCGGATGCGGGCAATTGCCAGCGTGTGAGATAGGTCGAAACCGGCGCGTCGAGATCGATCCGGCCCTCTTCGACCAGGGCCATGACGCCCCATGCGGTGATCCACTTGCCGAGTGAGGCGACCTGGAAAACCGTCTGCGCATCGATCGGCTCGCCGTTCGACAAGTGAAAATCCTCCACCGGTGCGCCGGCTTCGAGAAGGACGAAGCTGATATTGCCGGCACCGTCCCGCTCGGCGATCTGCTGTGCAGCCTGCGCAAAACCGCGATCGTCACCGGGTGCCGCGATGGCCGAATGCCCCCAGCCGCGGTCCACCGCTGCAAAAACTATCGCCCCCCACAGCGCACAGAATAAGAGAGCAAGACCTGCTATCGAGAAAAACCTCTTCATCTCACATCGCTCCGGCGCTGCGTACATCCGACAAGCCGGAAGCTTCCAGCACCTGTATCGGCTCCATCCCTCTCACGAGGTTGTAAATTGCTTCTCGCCGGTCTGCGGCCTGATCGACATAGGCCGAGGCGATCTGGCGCCCGATCCAATAGCCGAGATCGCTGTGCCAATCTTCAGGCACGTTGCCGTGGTTGAAATGCCATCGGCGCAATGCATCCCGGGCCTCGAGTGACATAGTAGCAAGGGTTTCGCCCCGGCTCGCGCTATCCTTCAGGATTTGGCGGTCTCGGTGGAACCGGGTCATGAGCACCTCGCGGCGGGCAGAAGCCCATGCGTGGCGCTCGGTATCTGGCACTCGTCCCAGAATGATGGTGGCGACCATGTCAGCGATGCCCTCATGCAGTGCCAAGGAAAGCAAGGGATCCGCACCCAGCGTGCTCGCATCAAGTGGAGGCTGGAAAGAGTGTATGGTTTCGTGCGCAAAGAAGTATCGCAGGGCTTCCCGTAACTCACCATCGGTCCTGCTGCCGACACAGAGCGTCTCCAGCCCGATTACCTGGACTCCCTGCGAGGCGATTCCTGCCACTGTTCCCGCACCGATTACGACCTCGACGCGGGGGAGCGACCGGCCCGGGAACAGACCGGAGAGGGCAAGGTAGATCGCCTGCAAATCCCGATCCGCACCCTTGATAAGCGGAAGGCATCTTTCGATGGCATCTGAGTAGATAGCGGGCTTTTGTGCGATCGCTGCGGAGAGCGCAGCAGCTGTCACGAAGCGCGTTGCCCGCATCAGGGCCAATCCGTCGCCTGCTGCGGAAAGATATTCTTCCTCCAGCTCTTCCTCGGTCGGTTGCCCGTCGCTCGCGATGAAGAGAGCGGCAAAGCGGTCGGCATCGCGGGTGTCGACAACGGCTTCGAGCGGGTCGCGCGCGGCAAGCGGTTGGGCTGCGAGCGCGAGCACGGCGGTCGTCAATACGGACATCCTGATCATCGTGTCGTCCTTCTAGGGGTGAGTGGCAGTGGGAAAGCTCCGCACCGGTCAGACCTGCCCACTGGTGATCAGCGTGATTGCGGCGATGGTGTAGAGACCGGCTGTCAGCACGCTGCCGATCGACCGGGCGTGATTGAGACGCGTCCATTTGCGGCCATATTCGCGCCAGTAGGCGTGACCCTCTGGGCTGGTGTGATCGAGGCTGTCGAGCCTGTTGTTCATCGGCACATTGCCGAAGATCGTCATGAGGAAGACGCTCGGCAGGTAGACCAAGGGCGCGAGGATAAGCGCGGCCAGCGCGGAACCCTCGAAGACCGTAAGGCTGTAAAAGGAGAAAAGCGTCGAGAAAACCGCAATCGAGAGGATACCCGCGACGAACTGGCTCCTGATCACATCACGATTAATATGCTGCATCGCTTCCATGCCGCCCGCCGCTTCGGTCTTGAGCAATGCCGACATGATGAATTCGGAAAAGGCCGAAAATACCCCTCCGACTATGGCGCTCCAGAGCGCGAGGAAGAGGCAGAAGTAGAGGGGCCATTCATAAGTCATGCTGCGACCCTCCACAAGCCGGTCGCAGCGACCTGTCGGGCGTAATCCGCGAAGTCCTTCGGGCGCCTGCCCAATGCTCGCTCGACGCCGTCGGTCAGGTGGGCGTTGCGTCCGTCGAGAACCGTGGAGAACAGGTAATCGAGCATCCACACGACGTCCTCGGGCGCACCCGAACCGGTTAGCTCCTCGATAAAGCCGTCATGGGGCACATCGATATAGGCAATCTCGCGCCCCGTCGCGGCCGACAACTCCGCCGCGATCTCGGCCATGGTCATCAGACGGGGGCCGGTGACTTCGTAGATTTCGCCGTCGTGCCCATCTTCCAGAATGGCGGCGGCGGCGACGTCGGCAATATCGTCGACATCGACGAACGGTTCGGGAGTATCGCCTGCCGGAAGGGTAATCGCCCCGCTCAGCACCATCTCGATAAAAGCGCCTTCCGAGAAATTCTGATTGAACCAGCTCGCACGCACTATGGTCCATTCGAGGCCACTGTCCTGCACGATTTGCTCGCAGGCCTGGGCTTCCTTCTCTCCGCGACCCGATAACAGCACCAACCGTTCGACACCTTGCAGCTTTGCGCGCCAGACGAGTGCCCTGATCGCATCGGTTGCGCCGGGCATGGCCAGGTCGGGGGAATAGGTAATGTAGATACTGGAGACACCATCCAGTGCGGCATTCCAGCCTTCCTCACGATCCCAGTCGAACGCGGGGACTGACGATCGCGATCCTATGCGGACGGATCGCCCTGCAGCCGCCAGCCGCTCTGCGACTCTCTTGCCGGTCTTGCCGGTTCCACCGATCACCAGTGTAGTTTTCTTGCCCGACGAGGTTCTGGTCATTTGCTTTCTCTCGTTTGTTGGAGACAAGCATGGAGTAGGCCGGGAGCACTCGTCCCTCTTGCCCTAGGATGACAAGATTTGTGCAAATGGCGCCATCAGCCAGATGTCGAACTCAACCTATATGAGCGCGGTGTTTCACCCGCCCAGCGTTTGAAGGCTCTGGTAAACCCGCTTTGCTCGGCGAAGCCGGTAAGGAAGGCTATTTCGACCAGAGGGAAATCCGTCGTGCGCAGCAGCCGTTCGGACAATTCCCGCCGGGCTTGATCTACCAGGTCCTGGAACACAGCGCCTTCGTCGCTCAGTTTACGCTGGAGTGTACGAGCGCTCATCCCAAGGGCTCTTGCGACATGCGACAACTTTGGAATCCCGCCGCTCAGGTTTTTGCCGATCTGCGATTTCACCTGAAACGCTATCGGCACCTCCGACTTCATTTCGGCGAGCATCTCCTCGACGCGTTCATCGAAGAAGCGAGAGATTGCATCGTCACCAACCGCGTTCGGCAAAGCCAGTTCTTCATTGGCTATGACAATCCCGTTGGCCCCCGCTCCATCCTCGACAGGGCAGCCAAGATAGTTCTCGAGAAAATCTCGATCACCGATGAAATCATGCGCGCAGTACGCGTGGACCGGCTTGAAAGGGCGGCCGGAAGCTTCGCGCGATATTGCGGTGAAGGAGGCGAAAGTCGCTTCGTTGGACAATCTTGCGCCTTTGGGAGCCTCATCGGTCAATCGTAGAAACTGGATCTCGGTTGTTTGCTCGTTGCGAGCAATCTCAATCGCTCTCACCCCAGCGACAACCCCGACATACCGTTGAGCCCGATCCCACCCATCCATGAGCGTGGGTGAGCTCTTCCAAGCAAGACCAACTGCTCCCAGTTCCTCGCAGCGCATCGATGCACCGAGCTTGATGTGAGCTCGCGGCAAACCGTCCTCGGCTTCGGCGATGGTTTCCAGTAGCCTGACATAATCCTCCTCCGCGACCATCGTTGCAAGGTCCGCTGGTTGATGCATGTCGAGCTTACAAATCGCAAAAAGCTCCGCCCGGTCGAGATGTTCGGGAGCCTGCTCGATCGCTTTTCGCGAATAGATAGACGAAGATTGAGCCACCGTGGAAGGTTAACCTCCTTGCTTATTGGTTGGAAGGGTGAGGCAACTTGCTCCGTTATCAGCGATCCTGGTCGAGCAGCGACTTCACCGAAACGGAGAGGCTCGCCCTGCTGTAGAGAAGCCCGAGGCCGCAGACGCACAGGCCGACCAGCATCATCGCTGACGCCATCCAGAGCGGCTGCGGGGTGTAGGTCATTGAGAACTGCGACTGATAGATCAGCAGTCCGGCGAGCCACGTGCCTGACACGGCACCCACTCCTGCAATACCCGCGACCGTGAGCCAGTCGTAGAGCGCGAGGCGCAAGCATCCGCGCCTGGTGACGCCCATGCTCAGGAGCAGACCGTTCTTCTGCCGGTCCTCGCTCTCGAAACCCTGCATCGAAGCCGCGATGACGAGCGCGGTCATGACCAGTACCATTCCGGCGAAACCGACCACGATTTTCGTGACGAGCGCGAGCGTATCGTCGAACCGCCGGGTAATTTCCTTCAAGGGTACGAGTGACAGGGTGGGTGTGTCCCGCCACAAGGAGCCCAGATTGCCCCAGGCCGCATCGGGAAGTTCCGCACTGCCCATATAGAAGGTTCGGGGCGCCAGCGCGGCATGCGCCCGTTCGGGCATCTGGAACCAGAAGGTTACAGATCCGCCGCCCGGCTTGTAGGCGTGCTCCGCAACCAGCTCCAGCTCGACCTCATCGCCATCGATCGCGAACGCAAGCCGGTCTCCGAATGCGAGGCCCAGATCGGCGATCACCTCGCTCTCAGCCGAGACCTGCCGCCAGCTTGTATCGTCTTCCGACCACCAGCGGCCGGCAACGAGACTGTTATTGTCCGGCACCTCGCGCGACCATGACATGCGTAGGGATTCGCCGACCACCGCCAGCGTTTCGCTGGGCGAGGCGACCGCCTCGGCGACGGGTTTCCCGTTTATCCCGACCAGCTTAGCGCTCGCGTAGGGGCGCATCTGACGAATTCCGGCCTGGTTCGCAGCGCTCCAGTCCTCGAAGACGGCCAACTCCTCTGCCGGAAGTTCCGCGACCATCAGATTGCCGTTGTTGGCCCGCGAATAGCTCTCCATGGTCGAGCCGATGTCCTTCATCAGCATAAGCGTGAAGAGCAGCAGCAGGCTGCAAAGGCCGAGCCCCAGGATCTGCGACGACTTGCTGACTATGCGCTGCTTCATGACGAAGAAACTGAAAGACAGCAGGCCCGTCCGGTTGCGCCCGAGGCGCTCGCCGAGCGTCAGTATGGCCCAGCTCAGGAAGATCATGAGCACCAGCGCCGCGCCCAGCGCGCCCAGCGTGAGCAGGGTCAGCGTCACATTGTCGGAATAGTACGCCGCCAGCACCGTGATACTTGCGGCTCCCCAGAACAGCCGCAGCCACCGGGCCGAAGGATATTCGATCGACCGGATCAGGCTGACGAGAGAGGCGCGCCGAAGTTGCAGCAACATCGGCACTTGGAACGCCAGGAGCAGCAAGGCGATGAGCGCGAAGGTCTTCGCCATGACGAGCGGATGGGTCTGCGCAGCTATGCCCGGAAACTGGTCCGCCAGCTGATCGACGAGGAAGCCCTGCGCGAGCATGGCTAGGCCGGCTCCCGCGAGGAGGGAAAGTACGAAGCAGACGAGCCACTGGAACACCGCCAACCGCATGCATTGGGTCATGCTCTGACCAAAGCTGAGATAGATTGAAAGCCGCTGCGTCTGGCGCTTGAGATACCGGCGATTGGCCATGTCGATGGCGATCGCGGCGAGAAAGAACAGGATCACCGAAGCCAGGCCGAGGAAATTCTCGATGCGCTGCCAGAACAATGCCAGAGGATGGCCTCCGCCGGTCTTGGTGACGACCGCGAAATCCCCGTGGTTCTCGGCAGTCCATTCCTCGATCAGCGCTTGGCGGTCGGCATCGGCGGCAATGAGCACACGGTGGACGATCTGGCTGCTCGCCTCATCGGCAAGCCTCAGCGAGCCCTCACCGACGAGCGCGCGCATAGCGACCGAATGGCCTTCTGCCAGGCGGTCAGGTTCATGGTAAAGGATCGCGGATACGGTGAGCGCATCTTCGCCGATCGCGACCCGGTCGCCGATCTCGACGCCAAGGGCCCTTGCCGCCCTCGGTCCGAGCCAGATTTCACCTTGTGTCGGGCCGCGCACGGTTTTCTCCAGCGAGGTCTGGTCGAGGCCGGACCCTATCTCGAGCTTGCCCTGCAGGGGGTAGTTTTCATCCGCGATCTTGACCTGTACCCGAACAGTCTTGGCCTCGTGGGATACTGCTAGCGGAACCATTCGGACTTCGGCCACAGCGTCGGCCCATCCGGCAATCTGCCGCAGATCGTCATCAGGAAGCGCGCGCGGACCGGACAAGGACATGTCCGCGCCCAGCATCTGGTCGAGGTTGTCGTCGAGATAGGCCTGCACGGACGCCCCGGTCAGCGCCAGTGTCGTGAGGAAGAAAACGAGGGCAGTCTGGATCGCAATGACCAGTCTACCGTCGCTCGAACGCGCATCGGACAGGGCGTTCTCGAAGCCGGTGCGCAGCCAGCTCATGCGAGTGCCTCGATGCCCGAGGGTGAAAGGGCCAGGCGACTGTGCGCGCGCCTTGCGAGGGCATCGCTGTGGGTCACCACAATCAGGGCGGCCCCGGTCTCTTCGGCAAAGCTGAACATCAGATCGGTAATCGTCGCTGAGGTGGCCGCGTCGAGATTGCCGGTCGGCTCATCGGCAAAAACGAAAGCGGGTGCTGTCGCAAAGGCCCTGGCAATTGCGACCCGCTGCTGTTCGCCGCCACTCATCTCGGTCGGCTTGTGGCTGGCGCGATCCTGCAAATTCACTCTTTCGAGCCAGTCAGACGCCTGCGCATAGGCCTGTCGATCGCCGCCCAGTTTGAGCGGGAGGGCGATATTGCCGAGCGCGTCGAGTTCGGGGAGCAGGTGGAACTGCTGGAACACGAAACCGGAATTCCTGCGCAATTGCGTCGTAGTGAGCTCCCGGCCATCCAGCATGAAACTGACCTCGCCATGCTTCGGCGGCTCGAGTCCGGCGGCAAGCGACAACAGGCTCGATTTGCCGACGCCCGAGGGCCCGACGATCGCGTGGGTCTTCCCTCCCTCGAATACGAGATCAATCTCCTCGAAAAGCGATATCCGACCGTGGGGCGCGTCGAAGAAATGGGAGATGCGGTGCAGGCCAATCTGGGTATTCATGCCATCCTCGGGTCCAGTGATGGCAGCGAGGTCTATGAGGCGGCAGGTCAAATCAGTGTGAAACGGAATTTGACATCCGATTGACGTTTACCGGTCCAGAGGCCGGACGGGCTGTCCTGTGCTATGAGGTGTCCGGCGGGTTCGAGGGGAGGTGCGGATTGCGGGTTCTGGTGATCGAAGACAATCTGGATATCCAGGCGAACATCGCCGACTATCTCGAGCCGGAGTTTCTCCTCGATTTCGCCTATAATGGCGAGGAGGGGCTCAAGCTCGCCTGCACCAACGATTACGATGTCATCGTGCTCGACCTCAACCTGCCGCGACTGGACGGGATCGAGCTGTGCCGGAGGTACAAGGCCGAGGCGCGGCTTCAGGCGCCGATCCTGATGCTCACCGCCAGAGATACGCTCGACGACAAGGAAGACGGGTTTGCTGCCGGCGCCGATGACTATCTGACCAAGCCCTTCGCCTTGCGCGAACTCAAGATGCGGATCGGCGCATTGGCCAGCCGCCCGAGGGTCGTGAACGCGCTCGAGCTGCGCTTTGCCGACCTGGTCCTCGACCCGTCCGGCCAGACCGCCCGCATCGGGGACGAATCGAGGCATCTTAACAAGATGGAGGCGGACATCCTCAAGTGGCTGATGCAGGAAGTCCCGAACCCCTTGCCGGGATCGACGATAAGCTACCAGATCTGGGGCGACGAGCCACCGGCCAGTGGCGCCTTGCGAACTCACATCTACAATCTTCGCCGCATCCTGGCCGAATTGCAGCCCGGCGGTGACCCGGCGATCGAGATCGCCACCAATCGGACACGCGGCTATAGGCTCACCCGCGGAGGCGACCGATGAGGCCACGGGCGCGAAGCGTGCAATCCCTGCTCACGCGCAATCTCCTGCTCTCGGTCGGCCTGTGTTTCGCAGCGACGGTTCTCGTGGCGGTGCTCTTCGGCTTCGACCTGGAGGACCAGATTTTTGAGAACCAGGCGAGCAGCGTGGCGGACCGTGTCATTGGCAGGCAGGAAAGCCCTTCCCCAACGACTGCCAACACGATTTCCGGCATTGAGATGCAGTACTACGAGCGGTTCGATGCGTTGCCCGCACCACTCGGGAAGGGGATCGATCCCACGTGGACCGACGGCGAATACGAAGTCACCGTCGACAGCGACACACACTACCATGTGGCCATACGTTCGGTCGACGGAGAGCCGCATTATATCACCTTCAATGCGCGGCCCTACGTCCGCTCGACGCAGCAGGTTCTACAATTCATCGCCATCGTCGCCGTGCTGGGCGGGGTGATGCTGGTAATCGCGCTCATCTTCCTGGGGAGATTGGCCAAAAGGGTTAGCGGTCCGCTGGAAGCGATGGCGCAAGCAGCATCCGGTGAATGTCCCGCTGCCTCCGGGCCGAGCGAGACCGACAACCCGCCGGAGGAAATAGTCCTGCTCGCCGCATCGCTTGCAGCGCGTGACGAGCGGATCGAGGAACTCATCGAACGCGAACGGCAATTCAATCGCGACGTCAGTCATGAGCTGCGAACGCCGCTATCGATTGCGATGGGAGCCGCCGAACTACTGGATGATGCGGGCGAGCGCACACCGGTCACCGACCGGCTGGGATCGGCTCTCGGAAACATGCGCTTGCTGACCGAAGGCATCCTGTGGCTCGGCCGCCAGCCGGATGAGGATGCTACATGCAATGTCTGGCAGAGCTGCGAACAGGCAGCGAAGATCAACCGGCACTTGCTCAATGATGACGAGGTCGCTTTCGGCATTGTTGGAGACCGGGGTTCCCGGATGCCGGTGCCCGATGCCGTAGCGCAGGTGATCATCGGCAACCTGGTACGCAATGCATTCACGTTCACCAATCAGGGCGAAGTCTCAGTTCGCATTTCCGAGAGCGATGTTTGCGTGCGAGACACAGGCGTGGGTTTCGGCGAGCCTTCCGATGTAGGCGGCTTCGGAATCGGGCTGTCCCTAGCTGAAAGGCTTTGCGCGCATTTCGGGCTGGCGATCAGTGTCGGGCCCGACGAGGAAACCGGGACGATTGCCCGGGTTTCATGGTGACCGCGGTCGCGCCGCAATGGGTTTGACGCCGCTTTGACTTCGCCGCGGCTAGCATATCTCCACACACATGGAGATTGCTATGAATACCCTATTCTCGAGAATTGCTCTCTGCTTTGCTGCGGCATTGGCTGTTATGGGCGCGCTTCCGGCACAGTCCCAGACGCTTGTCGAACCTTTGGTGATGGAAGCTTCGGACGGAGATCGGATCACTGGCTTCCTCTTCGAAAAGCACGGAACCGGTGACGAGGCACCCGTCGCGATCCTGATGCACGGCTTGGGGCAGTCGAGCATGACGTGGCTGGCATACGATCAGGCTTTTTACGTCGACGCCGTGACGCGCGACCTCATCGAAAGGGGTTACAGAGTCTTCGCTCTCGACGCGCGGGCCCATGGGCCGCGGGCAAATGAGCTTTCGCCGATCGACCGGCTCAAGGGCGCGCGGACGGGCGAGGCGGGTCCCTATCGCGCCATGATCAGCCAGACTGTCGCCGACTATGTCGAACTGCTCAACTACATCGAAACCCGGTTCGCCAAGCCCGACCGGGTAGTGGTCATCGGCTACAGCATGGGCGCGCAAACAGCGATCTTGCTGTCCGCGCAGGATGATCGCGTATCGCAGCTGGTCACCATGGTACCGCCCGCTGTCCGCAACGTGCCGGAAGTGGCCCCGATCACCTTCGCCGACCGGGTCAAAGCGAACTGGCTCTTGGTCACCGCGAGCGAGGACCAGTTTTCGACCCCGGAGCAGAATGCCGAGCTGGTGAAACTTGCCGGTGCCAATCTCGCCCGCGTGGAATTCGAAAGCGGTCACAGATTGCCGCGGGAATATACCGATACCGTTGCAGCATGGATCGCAGAGGAGGGTCGATAGAATCTATCATTGCCCGGTTGGCATTTCGATTGTTTCCGATTGCTTTGGTGAAGCCGAGAGAGGGAATGCCAGGCATTGCACGCCAATCCGTTCGCCATAAGGTCAATAGCTGCCGGTCGGCTATCGGGTAGTGGCTAGCAATGCTCCAATGTCCAATATGAGGGCGCTTAGCTGCCACCCGCACAAGCCTGAATGAACGGCCGGTTTCGGGGTTGTGGTGGGAGTGCTCTAATGTCCGAGAAGAGGGCAAAAGGAGCCCCCGGATCTCGTCATACGAGCACCATGGTTTGTGTTCTTTTCGAACAATTCTCTTGCTTCGCTCGAAGAAACTGCCTTCGCCGCGACGCCGTCCGCCAATGATCAAATGAAGAGCGTCGCCAGCGCCTCCTCAGCATCGCCCCGCACTAAATGGCCGTAGTGCTTCTCGATCATCGCGACGCTGGTGCCAGATAGTTGCGCCACGGTAAGGATGGGAAGGCGTGCGCGGATTAAGTCAGTGATGACGCTATGGCGCAGGGTGTAGGCTGTCGTAGCATTGGGTAAGCCTGCGGCTCTCACTGCTTCCTTTATCGGATACTTCCAAGCATCCTTGTTCCATTCGGAGCCCCCTGACCGAGCGAAGATCGGCGCATCGGAAGCTTTACCCTCCAATTGTTCGGCAACGAAGGCAGAGACGATTTGCGGAATTGCAATCTGGCGAGGATTGCCATTTTTGTCCCTCCCAATGTTGAGCGAACGTGTCCGCTCGTCGAAGTCACGAACCTTTAGCGACGCAAGCGCTCCCGGACGTAAAGGCAAGAGGCATAGAGCTTTGACGAAGGGGGCCGCGACGTCATCGCAAGCATCAACAAGACGCTTTCGTTCATGCCGATCAAGATAGAGCCCTCTCCGTCTATCTGCGCCCTTGAATGGCCGTAGCGCTTCCTGCCATGCGGCATCGGTATTTGGCGCGCCCAGCTTGAGGACTTGTCCGAGCGCGGCGCGCAGGGGCACCATATCACGGTTGACCGTGGACTTGGACCGCTCTTTAGTTTGTTGGTCCCCGCTTTTGTTCCGAGAGACAAGAGCTGGAGCCGCCTCCAGTCGTTTACGCCAAGCCCTGAGATGGTGGCGTCGGAGCTTGTCGAGTTTTACTTTGGCTATCGGGTCGTTATTGACATGCCGCCGAAACACTCCCTCCGCAATCGATCCAGGCTTTTCCTGCAGATACGCTACGCACGCATCCTTAACTGTGGCGATCGCACGGGGGCGCTCACCTCCGCTTTCAACGGTTTCAGCCCAGGTCTCAGCATCCAATTTCGCCTGGTTGAATATCTCATGGCCAGTAAGCGTCCCGTAATCACCCAACCGCTTACGTGAGTTTCGGTTCGTGTCTGGATTATAAACACGGGCAAACCACGTGCCTCCAACTTTCTTCCTCGAAGGGCGGAAGCCAACATAACACCCTTGCCGCAATCGTTGCCAGTAAGGCTCATCACCAGTCCTGGGCTTCAGCTTTTCCCGTTCCCCAATGCGGCTCAAATCGGCCATGATCTGCCAGCTCCAAAATCCATGAAAAAAACATGAAAAATATGGGTGGACGTCACCGAACGTCCGTACTTGTTTTTACACGCTTTTTTGTCCCAGTAAAGTTGCCGATGTCTAATTTCTCACCCTTCACACGGGTGGGGTCGCAAGTTCAATCCTTGCCGCGCCCACCATTTCCGCCAGACGCTATCGGATCGATCCCCGCCGCAAATCCGGCTCAGCCGTGCTGGCCCAGCGCTTCGCGTAGCGG
>Ga0208560_1000010_pt1 | contig 39488 bp, 26 predicted proteins | sample Virmet3827_250_FD_185742 | JGI IMG/M metagenome (GOLD analysis project Ga0208560, IMG submission 185742) | Marine viral communities from the Southern Atlantic ocean transect to study dissolved organic matter and carbon cycling - metaG 3827_250... | ecosystem: Environmental > Aquatic > Marine >...
TACTTCGCTCTCAGTGTAGAATTGCGGGACCAGAGCGGGCTCACCATTGCGCGAGAGAACGAGGAAGGCGCCGGCGTCTGCCTTGAGATCGTCGGCGAGCACCGGTGGCCGATCGTTGAGCGCACGCATTGCACGATCGATTGCGACCAGTTCTTCTTCGGCCTTGGCGACCTCGTCCTCGTCGCTGTCTTCGTCTTCGAGAATAGCGGCCACCCGGTCGTAGTCGGCCTCGAGTTCACCGAGTTCCTGCGCCTCTTGCTCGGTCATCGGCACAGGTTCGCACTGCAAGCGATTGAGGCCTTCAACGAGGTCATGGCTGACATAGTTTCCAAGCGTCGGTCTCACCCAAGCAAGGCCATGCTCTTGGGCGCTTTTCGTTGCCGCTTCATCCATGGCCTTGTGCGCGAGGTCTTCAAGCAGCGCGATATCGATCCAGCTTTCGCTGGCATCATCGTCAAATAGCTCGCGCTCGATGCGACCACCTGCGGCAAGATAAGCGTCGCGTCCGACCAGAACAGCCCGCGGGTCTGAGCCGCGCACGCTGGCATCTAACACCATACGGCGGATCGTTTCGGGCGTGATTTGGTACCAGGCGTCCTGCAGTTCGGCATAGACATGCGCCTGGCGATCGGCATCAGAGATCGCGCCATAGGCCTTGGCCATGTCTAGGGTGATTGTGCCATCCGCAAGCGCTTCGAACACGCAGGGGGCAAGTGTGGCCAGACGCAAGCGGCCTTCAACGAAGCGGACAGTCAGGCCAAACCGACGCGCGACGTCCTCAACGCAGCCACCAGCCTCGATAATGGCCGAGAATGCCTGCGCTTCATCGGCCGGGTTCATGGCGAGACGCTGGAAATTTTCGGCAAGGCTTGCTTCGCGGACCTCGCTTTCCTCGCCTTCGATGACCAGGCAAGTCACTTCGTGGGTTTTGGCCAGCGTACCGTCTTCGGCAAGCGCCTGAAGCGCAGCGAGGCGGCGACCTCCGGCCTCGACCTCGAATTTGCCGCGCTTCGCCTTGCGCACAACAAGGTTCTGCAACAGACCTCGTGCTGCGATATCGGTTTTCAATTGTTCGTCGGCAGCAGGATCGCTGATTTTGCGCACATTGCGCGGGCTCGGGACAAGCTTTTTCAAGGAAATTGATTGGATCATGGGTAGTCTCCTGATGGGAAGGAGCCATGCGGCATGCATGGCCCGACTAGCCCAAAGGCACCCTCCCCTCTAACCCATCGCCATGCGGCTGATCGCTGTTCAGACGGCCAGGGCGGGTAGAATGATCGATGCTTTGGAGACCGGCACGAACAGTCGCGTGCGGTAACGAATGATCTCGGTGAAACAGCCCATGGTTTTGTACCAGTCGAGCCGATCAGGCGCGTATCCCGTAAGTTCGAGCCGTTGCTCGCCTCCGACCAGCGAGCGTTTGACGATTAGCGCGTCATGACTGGCAAGAGGCTGCGGCGTGCCGCTCGCCAAAACCAGCTTCCCCAGTTCGTCGGGTAAGGGACCGGCCACCCCTGCCAGTCCGAACGTTTCGGCAATCTTGGCGAGATCGACATCGAGCACTTCGCGCCCGATGATCGACCGGCCGTCCTCGGCAACGAGCCGGGTGACGCAAACATGATCTCCCGGCAAGCGCTTCCAGACCGGCAAAAGCAGCCCGGTTGCGAGGTGGAGGCGCTCGGTCACTGGCGAAGCGGCTGCCTTAACTTCCTCGGTGCACCAGGCCTTGGTGAACTCGGTCACGCCGATCTCCTCCCACAAACTTTCACCGAGTGCCTCGATCGTCCAGTTAGCCGATTTGAGCGGCCGGAGCAGCCGACGGCGTTCGATCACCGCGCCATCATCGGCAATGAGCCGCCGGGCCGGGACCGAGAGAGCAACCTTGCCCGATCGCGCATTGCGTAACGGGATGGCATGAAGCGACCCGATCTCGTGCATCCGCACGAGACGCTTCAGTCGGAGCGGGCGTAGGTGGCGTTTCACCCCAAGCGAGGCCAGGCGGGTTTCTGCGCCGGTAACAGGATCGGCTCGCAAAAGCTCGTCGCTGAGAACTTCGAAGCTATCGACGCGAACCGTCTCAAGGCCCAGATCGAGAGTTCCAGCTTCGCGCGCTGCCTCGATTCGCGCTTCGACCAACCCCAGATATTCATCGAAGATAGAATTTTGGAGCGCAATCGGCAGAGCAAGGATGCGGTTGAGCCAGCGCTGGATAGTCGGAAGGTTGTCGGTCAGCCCGCCATCGGGATTCTCGAGCCGAAGGCCGGTTCGCTCGACGAAATCGCCGAAGCTCGTCGCCTCCAGTTTGCCATCATACAACAAGTGGAACCAACGGCTGAGTGCATCCCTAGCATAATCGCTTTCGAGATTATCGGCCGGATCGAAGAGGTTCTGACCGCCGGTCTGGCGCTGTCCTCGCGTCAGGGCACCAAGGCTGTCGAGCCTGCGAGCGATGGTCGAGATAAACCGCCGTTCGCCCTTCACATCGGTGGTCACCGGTCGGAACAGCGGGGCCGAGGCCTGGTTGGTGCGGTTGGTACGACCGAGCCCCTGGATTGCATTGTCCGCCCGCCAGCCCGGTTCGAGCAGGAAGTGGACGCGGCGCTGCTGGTTCTGGCAGTCGAGATCGGCATGATAGGAACGCCCGGTCCCGCCAGCATCAGAAAAGATGAGGATGCGCTTCGTGCCCTCCATGAAGCTCTGCGCTTCGGCGACATTGGCACTGCCGCTTCGCCGTTCGAGCCGCTGCTGCCCATCCCTGCCGATAACGAGCCTGCGGCTGCGCCCGGTTACTTCGGCGACCGCCCCGGTCCCAAAATGCTCGATGATCGCGTCGAGCGCTGTGGCGATTGGAGGAAGCGCGCAAAGCTGTTCGATCAGCGCATCGCGCGCGGCAATGGCACGCGAGCAAAGAACCGGATTACCGTCGTCATCGCTCATCGCTTCGGAGCGCAGATTGCCGTCCTCGTCGGTAAAGACCTGCATCAGGCGCACCGGGAAGCTCTTGGCGAGATAGTCGATGACGTATTCGCGCGGACTAAGGTCGATATCGAGCGCCTCGCGTTCCTCGTCGCTGAGATCGGCGAGCCGGCGGTCGAGCATGGCCTCAGCTGTCGAAACCAGCTGCACGACCACCGAATGATCTCTACCGAGCGCTTCTTCCATAGCCGGGATAAGACTCGGCAGTTTCATCGACAGAAGCAGCTGCGAAAAGAAGCGCTGCTTTGTGCCTTCAAATTTTGACAGCGCGGCAGCCTTGGCATTGCGATTGAGCGTATCGCCGCTGTCCTCGTCGACGACTCGTGTGGCTTCGAGCGCGTCATCGAGATTGCGGTGAATGATCGCCCAGGCTTCGGCATAGGCGTCGTAGATACTGATCTGCGCTTCGGTCAGGCAGTGTTCTAGGATCTCGTATTCGACCCCGGCAAAAGACAGCGCGCGGGCGAGGTAAAGACCTTGTGCCTTGAGGTCGCGAGCAACGAGTTCCATCGCCGCGACCCCGCCCGCGCGGATATCGCTCATGAAAGCTTCGTGCGTCGGGAACGCAGTTTCGGGTCCCCAGAGGCCGAGCCTGGCGGTGTAACCAAGATTAGCGATCTCCGACGCGCCGGTGGCGGAAGCATAAAGCACGCGGGCGCGCGGCAGATGGTTCTGCAGCCGGAGGCCCGCCATGCCTTGCTCCGAGCCCTTGACCTTGCCGCGGGTCGACGAAGACCCGAGGGCGTTGGCCATCGCATGGGATTCGTCGAACGCGATTACGCCTCCGAACTCTTCGCCCGTCCAGGCAAGGATCTGGTCGAGGCGCGTGTCTTCGGCGCGCCCCGAGCGCAGTGTCGGATAGGTGACAAACAGAATGCCTTCGGACAGCGTTACGGGTCGCGCGAGCTTCCAGCGCGAGAGGGGCTGGATATCGAGCGGCAGTCCGCCAAGTGCTTCCCAGTCGCGGCGTGCATCTTGCAGCAGCGCCTCGTTCTTGGTGATCCAGATATGCCGACGTTCACCCGCGAGCCAACGGTCCATCATGACCGCCGCAATCTGCCGCCCCTTGCCCGCTCCAGTACCATCGCCGAGGAAGAAGCCCTGCCGGTAGGCTTGCCCGTCCTCGGACAGCTCAAGCATCGCCCCTTCCTGACTCGGTCGAAACTGTCCGGGTAGATCGCGGTCAAAGGCCTGGCAGGCGTAGATGAGCGTCTCGCACTGTGCCGCAGAGAGGAGCTTGTCTGCTTTCCAGTTCGCGGGCAGCAGCGGCCGGACCTCCGGAACAGGTGCCGCAACCGACCCCATTGCGACCGATTCCACCAGTTGAGTGGGATGTATCGGAGCATCAGCAAACGCGATGCGGCTTGGCCGATAGGGGAGATAGATACCTACTTGCTCAGGCACAGGTGCAGCTTCCGCCAGTGCGGCATAGCTGAGTACGGCCGCATCAGCCCCAGAGGCTGGTTTCGTCGCAAACGGTGCCGAAGGTCGGATCGCTGTCCGATGCTCCACGGGGCTCGGCAGAGTTCGCACCGGCAGGCGATGTATATCGGCCGATATTAAGGCGCGAGGCGAAAGACCCGCGAGGAGTGCATGGAGCTGGCTCAACTCGGACGTATCGCCGGTGATCGGTCGGCTTTTACCCGCCGGAACCTTATCGAACACGACCAGGCGAACGGCGATACCCGTCCCGGTGCGGGCAAACATTCGCTGCAATCGAACATCGAGCAGCAGCGAAGTCTTGTCCTGTGCCTTGGCAAAGCGCGAAGCGTCGAAACCATCTGGCATGATCGCGGCGATCCTGCCGCCACGGGCGCAGGCCCGGATTGCGCTTCGAAGATGGCGCAGCGCTGTACCGCCGTCGCTGCCGCGCTCCTCGCTACGCGCAAAGGGCGGATTCATCAGGACGACCGAGGGGATCGGGCCGCGATGCAAGTCGGCGATAAGTTCGCCATCGTAGGAGTTGATCGCGGCATTCGGAAAGATGTGTGCCAGGCTGTCGCGTCTGCCAGCATCGATCTCGTTCAGAGTAAGCGATGCGGCTTGGCCGTAGGCCCAGGTCGCGAAAGCACCATTGCCTGCAGAGGGCTCGAGCATGGTGTCGCGCGAGGAAAGCGCTGCGGCTTTCGCAAGCAGCCAGGCCAGCATCGGCGGGGTCGAAAATTGCTGAAGTTCGACTTGGGCTTCGCTGCGCACATGACGAGGCGGTAGAGCCGCCTCGAGCCAGTCGAAGCGCGCTTCCGCTTCGTGGAAGCCGGTCGTCAGATCGATCCGCGAAGATCCACGCAGCCAGAGCAGGGAGCCTATCTCGATCGCATTGTTGTAGTCGTCGATGGTCCAGGCGCTGCCCCAGTCCTGAACTCCGGTCTCGTCAGCGAACAAAGCGGAAATATCGGCTCGAGTGAGATGACGTCCAGAAGCGAGGCGCTCGGTAATTTTGACGCCGATAGCGCAGGCCAACGGAACGGCCTGAGATTGTCGGTGGGCGGGAAAAAGGTCTGACTGAAACATGGCGAAAAGTCCTCCTGATTGAGGCATCGGGACACGCGCCCTCTGCCGGATCAGGAAATCGAAAAGCCCTCTCTCCTCTTACCGCATTGCCTTACGCCGCAGCCATGCCTGGAGTTCGTCGTTCCAGTCGGTGCCTCGCGCAGACGGCTTCCGGATATGGAACGTCCGGCCATCACACGCATTAGCGGATAGGCCCCGTTCGACTGCGAGATCACCACCGCTATCGTAATCGACGAAGAGATGAAGCTCGCTCACGCTTTCGGGAATGCTGACCAGACCGAAGCGCTCATTGCCCAGTGCTGCCCAGACGGGGATGCCGGTCAAGGCATAGGCCGACATTGCGCTCTCGATCCCTTCGGCGAGTCCGAGTTTACCATCCACCGGGGCGAAGAGCCGAACGGCAGCTTCACCTAGCGAGCCAAGAGCCCGTTTGGGTTTGTCGAAACCAGCCTTCGCGCAGCTGTCCCGCGAGAGGAAGGTCCGGTGGATAGCGATCGGTCCCTCGTCGAGACTGACCGTAGCAATCATTGCGGGTAGGTAGCGGGTGCGCCCTTTGGGGCCGAGCGGTGTTCGCGGATGAAACCGAAGAGCAGAAGAGGCGGCGAGGATGCCGCGGCTCTCGAGATAGGCCTTGGCCGGGCTGGGACGCAAAGGCTCCGCTTCGCGCCAGATCCTCAACGCCGCCGCTGAAGGATTGCGTTTTTCATTCGGCTCGGAACGGACTACTGACGAAGAGTCCGAGAATAGGATGGAAGCGTTGAAGCCCTCGCGTGCCAGCGCAGCAAGCACTGCCTGCTGATCGCAACCGGCAAAGCAGTGAAAAAGGATGGCTTTGCGACCGAGCGTCACGCCCAACGATGGCGTGCTGTCATCATGTGCAGGACAACAGGCCATGCCCTTCGTGCCCGACCATCTGCCGCCTCGACTTTCGCAGATACGGCGTGCGGTCCCTTCCAGTGAGGTGGGTCTTGTCGTTTCATGAGTGGGCATGGGTTATGCGGTCCTTTTGGCTCGCTCCCCACAGCCTACCTCTGCTCTTACTGGCGTCCGCAGTACCCTGACAGGAAGCGGCGACCGCAATAGCTTGTCGTGTCTGGTCATAGAATGCATGACATATCATGCGCTATTGCATAAATTAACATGATATGTCATGTACTGCCTATGCCACGCGCTTCCAGAGCAGCTAGCGGACTGCCGCCACAAAGCCAGCGAGCTATAACTCAGCTCGGCAAGGACATCGCGCTTGCCCGGCGTCGCCGCAAAATGCCGCAGCGGTTGATGGCGGAACGAATGCTGGTGTCGGTTCAGACACTTCAGCGGCTCGAAGCTGGTGATCCGACAGTTGGTCTCGCAGTCCTTGTGAGCGCATTGCATGTGCTGGGAATGACCCAGCGCCTTGCCAGCTTGGTTGCGCCAGAGAGTGATCGAGCGGGCATAAGCGAGGACCTCTCGCGCTTGCCCGAGCGAACGCATGCAGCCAGCGATGACGAGCTGGATTTCTGATCGGTCATGACAATCGTCCGCTCCTACGTATTCGTCCATCTTCCCGAAGGTCCTGTCCCGGCGGGACTGCTGACGATGACCGACGAACCGCGCAACCAATTTGCAACGTTCGCTTATGGACGCCGGTATCTTGAGCGCCCTGACCGAATCCCCGTCGATCCGGTGGCCCTCCCGCTGCACGATGCCGGGACCAGCCGGACCTTCCGCACGGAGGAAGGGTTTGCTGTCTTCGGCGGCATCCGCGACGCCGCTCCCGATGGCTGGGGCCAATATCTTATGTACAAGGCTATGGGCGACCGTCTGCCGAGCGAGATCGACCTCATCCTTGCTTCGGGAGAACACCGCGTCGGCGCGCTCGCATTCGGGCCAACTCCGGAGCGACCAGAGCGCATCACTCCATGGGGCGATGGTCCTGCTCCGGGCGAGGAGTTCACCCTCGCCAAACTCGCCGAGGCAGCCGAACGAGCGCAACACGTCGATGAGCTGGATGACAACTTGCGCGCGCTGCTTGCTGCCGGTTCGTCGCTCGGCGGCGCCCGTCCAAAGGCGGCAACACAAATCGGCTATCAGCCCTGGATCGCCAAATTCCAGAAGCACGGCGACAGCTTTCCTGAATGCCGCGTAGAGCTGGCGACTATGCAGCTGGCCAGCGAATGCGGCCTCAACGTTCCTGCGCTCGATTTCCGGTGCGTGCTGGACCGTGACATCTATCTCATCGAACGGTTTGACCGCGTGCCGCATGGCAATTGGCTGGAGCGGCGACCGTTCGCCTCGGGACTGACCATGCTGGGTGCCCATGAAAGCGAAGTGAGCCGCTACAGCTACGCCGATCTCGCAGGCGCGATACGCCAGCAAGGGACGCAAGTGCGCGAAGACCTCCATGAGCTGTTCCGCCGAATGGTATTCAACATACTTGTCACCAATGATGACGATCACCTGCGCAATCACGGCTTTCTGTTCGACGGAACTGGCTGGCGCCTGTCTCCGCTCTACGATGTCGTGCCCAAGCCGCAGGTAGGACTGGAGCGACGCCTCGTACTGGGAGTTGGCCCTGAAGGCCGCAATGCCACGCTCGATAATGCGCTGGCCGGGGCAGCAGTGTTCGATCTCGGCCCCGATGAGGCTTCGGCAACGACCGAAGAGTTGCGCGTGATGGTTGCAGCGCGCTGGCAGCCGCTATTCAAGAAGGCGGGGTTAAGCCCTGCTGACCAGGGCCGCTTCGCAACCTGCTTCCGGCTAGCGAGCGAAAATAACTGAAACAAAGTACCAAAGTTACATTGTTCGCATCGTGCCCGGCCAAATCGAAGGCAGGCTCGGGCTTCTGAGCACGACAGACGTAAACCTTCGATGCCTGTTCGCGACCCAGCGGCATCCACTTGCTGGAGTAGCGATTTGACCCCAGGCTTGCCGTATAGACTGGAGGCATACGATGCGGCGTTTCACCAACGCTTTTTCTCTAGCGGCGGCTGCGCTGATAAACGCACTACCCTTGCCTGTGAGCGGCGGCGGCTCGGCTCTAATCGCAGCTGGAGGAACGTTGGGGGTCACGTCACTGCCTCGAAGCCGTCGCTCAATGAATCAAGCTCCGCCTTCTTCAGCCGCAACTGCGTAATCGTCTCTTCTGGTAGGCTCAAGACCGTGCACAGCTTAGAGTTCGTTCATACGTCAGAATTCGGCAATCTTGATGATTGCCGCAGGATGCAGATTATTGTTACCGGTATTGATTAGATGCGGAGCTGTCACATGCCAACTATCCAAGAAATGAATCGTACACGCCTTGCGGGCCTTTTCGAGGGACTCGCATAGAGGCCCTCTTTCTAATTATATTTCAATGCTTTAAATCGTTGGTATCCAGAAGAGGCATCGCACCAACGGTGTAACATCTTGTTTCAACTAGAGTAATTTCTGTAGTCTAATCAGAAAGCCCGCAAATCGGCCGACGCAATCCGGGTTAGGAGCGATAAATGACTGATATGCTGAATGTTTTGGTCAGACCTCAGAATGAGAAATCGAGGTATGGAGTTCTAACTCGCATCTTCAGTTCGGTCGGAAAGATGGCGAAGACAGTTCCAAAGCATGGCATTCGGTACGCTCCCACCCTCGGTCGCAGCGGCCAATCGATCGGCAGGTGCGAAGTACCAGGACTAGGGAGTGCGGGTAAGTGGGTTAGACAACAACGGTAGGTGCTGAACGGACTATCAACGCTCGTGATTATCAAGGGCCGAAAAAGCCACAACAAGATTCGTACCGCTTCGGACGATACAGTTGCCGGGGTAAAATGCGGCTTTCTCCGACCGGAATTGTCAGGTCGACATTTCCGATAGGCCAAGAACCGAGCCGAGCTTGGTGTCGCTTGTGCCCAAAAACACCGCGATCCTCGCACTGGCGGCCCACCATCGGGCTTTCTTCTCATCGCTGCGCAGTCACAGAGCCAGCGGCGATGTTATCTACCTTACTATCCAAGCACTGGCTCTTGCCATCTCTTGATGAAGGGCGAGGTAGAGAAAAGGTATCTGATATAAAAACCAACGCGAATGATATCTTGCCGACAAAAGCACAGTCGCTTTGTGGCCGATCGTCGTTCGAAGCGAAGTTCGGTGCATAGTTACGGCCGTTCCGAAACCAAAATCACTCGCGCTGCTGCTGGTGGAAGCATTAAAGTACTTTACTATTGGATGCGTGATGAGCAGGGAGAGGGGGATGTCTTATGAAACAATCAGCATTGAGGGGGCCGGCTGTTTAAGCCTTAGCGCCGAAGCAAGCGGCGATGTAGGCGCGATGCCCGTCCTGCTCGCTCATGGTGGTGGACAGACACGCCGTGCGTGGAAGAATGTGATTGGAGACCTTGCGGAAGCGGGTTTTCGCGCAATCGCTATCGATATGCGAGGTCATGGCGATAGCGACTGGGCACCCGATGGGGCTTATGAAGCACGCGATTTCGCGTCCGATCTGGTCGCCATTGCTTCAAAGATGGGGCGCAAGCCTGCGTTGGTCGGGGCTTCTCTGGGCGGAATGGCTGGTATGCTCGCTGAAGGGGACTTGGCACCCGGAAGCTTCGCATCGCTAACGCTGGTCGACATAGCGCCGCAGATGGAGATACGCGGCGTCAACCGCATAGTCGGCTTTATGAAAAAGCATATAGAAACCGGCTTCGCATCACCTGAAGAGGCATCGGAAGCCATCGCGAACTATATGCCCCATCGCCCAAGGCGATCGAGTGGCGAAGGGCTGCGCACCTATCTGCGGCGCAAGGACGACGGGCGATACTACTGGCATTGGGACCCGGCCTTTATCCTTGGCGACAGAGCGGTCGGCAAGCACGGCGAAGAACGGCATCAGCGGCAATTCGAGACGCTGACACAAGCAGCCCGGAACCTGGACTTACCACTGCATTTGATACGCGGCGGTTCAAGCGACCTCGTTTCGGAAGACGCGGTGGAGCATCTCCGCGAACTCGCACCGCATGCCGAATATACCGACATCGCCGGTGCAACCCACATGGTTGTAGGCGATTCAAATGATGCCTTCGCCCATGTCATTCTGGAATTTCTGAACCGACATCACTCCATGGAGGGAATTACCAAATGAGAGACACGCCAGCGGGCATCGACAGGGCACGCGTAGAGGAAATCCTCCGTATCGCTCCATTCCATGCGTGGCTCGATTTGAAGGTCAGATCGCTGACCCCGGAGCGGCTGGAACTCGAGATGCCCTGGCGCGAGGAAATCGTTTCCAATCCAGCGCTAGGATCTGCCCATGGCGGCGTACTTGCATCATTGATCGATCTGACAGGTTTCTACGCACTCATTGCCCGGGGGACGAAGGTGAAGGCGACCGCCGACCTGCGGGTGGATTACCATCGCCCGGCAACCTCAGGCCCGCTGATCGCAACCGGTTCTATAGTCAAAGTCGGCCGACAGATCTCAGTGGCAGAAACCAACGTTTACGCGCCGGACGAGAAATTGCTCGCGAGCGGGCGTGGCGCATATATATGTGGTGATCGTTAAGGTCGCCATCTAGGACGGGGCCTGCCAACCTAAACCAAGCGATTTCTGTAACGCAATCCAGGCCAGAGTAAGGCCGGCTCTCGCTCTGGCCAGATCCGCCCCGGCCTCGTGTTCCGCGCGCAACGTCCGGTTAAGATCCACTCGCGATATGGTCCCGGCGTCAAACCGCTGCTGGTCGAGATCGGCGGCCGTTATAGCCTGCCGATTGATCTGCGCCAAAGCCGCCAACGCCGCGCGTTGCTGCGCGAATCGGGATAGCGCGCGTTCGGCATCCTGCAAAGCTGCCAGCACCGTCTGCCGGTAATTCGCATCGGCCTCGCGGCGCCCTCCCTCTGCTTGGTCGATCGAAGCCTCGATCCTACCGAAATCGAGGAAATTCCATTGCAAACGCGGGATTGCAATTGCGGAAAATTCGCCCACGTCGAAGATATCCTCCGGAGAGGACCCGCCTAGTCCAAGAATGCCCATGAACGAGAGTTTCGGAAATTTTGCAGCCTCGGCTATGCCGATCCGCGCTGTGGCACCAGCGAGGTTGCGTTCAGCAGCACGAATATCGGGCCGCCGCGCAATGAGGCTTGCCGGATCGCCAACCGCCACCCTTTCGGGCGGCAGAGGGATCTCGCCAGCTGGCGCAATTTCGAGCGAAGGCGCACCAGGAACACGCCCCGTCAAGACCGCGAGCGCATCGAGCAAGACCGCCTCATCTGCTTGAGCCTCCGCGAGCTGCGCGTTCAACAATTCTAGTTCAGCATTGGCGTTCCCGACCGGGAACAGCGGCAACGCGCCAAGTTGATAGCGTTGATAGGTCAGAGCGAGGACTTGCCTCTGCAATTCGATCTGAAGCTGGTATTGTGCAGCTCGCTGCTGGGCTTCGCGCAGATTTACATAGGCATTTGCGACTTCTGCAGTGAGTTGGAGGCGCGCATCTTCGGCATTCGCCACGGCTACCGCCAGCTGGGCATTTGCGGCCTCGATGCGCCGTCCGGTCCCTCCGCCGAAATCGATTTCCCAATTGGCGTTCAGGCCGAGATTGTAGAGGCTGACATTGTCGTCATCTTCTTCCACCGTTGCGCCCGGCGTCCCAGGAGGAAGTTGCGGACCGTCCTGGATGTCCAGGCCCGGCAAGCGGCCCTGCACGACAGTCGCCTGCGTGCCTAGAGTGGGCAGTCGGCCCGCATCTTCCTGAGCAAGCGATGCGCGGGACTGCGCGATCCGCGCGTACGCGGCTTCGAGGGAAGGACTATCGGCGAGCGCGTCCTCGATCAGTCGATCCAGTGCCGGGTCATCGAGCAGAACCCACCAATTGGCGAGTTCCGGGGCAATATCGGACACATTGTCGTCCGCGCGAATGAAGCCCTTTACTCCGCTGGCGGTCAGTATTTCGGGCGGCCCGGAATAGTCCGGGCCAGCCGTGCATCCTGCCAGAGTAGCGGTTGCGAGCAGAATAAGAGTTGGTTTGGGGGTCACATCAGTATCAGTGCATCGAGAGGGAAACGTTCTTGGGTAGCGGCTTCAAGAACACGACCAACGGCACCGTGATCAGCGTCAGCATACCCATTACGAAAAACACATCGTTGTAAGTCATGATGAAAGCTTCACGTTGGATGGTCCGGCCAAGAACGGCCATTGCTTCACCCATGCTGCCGAAGTTCTGCGCCAAGGACTCAAGATAGCTCTGCAGCGAGATGCTGTTTGCATTCAGGGTTTCTTCCATCCGGCGGCTGTGATGCCAGGTGCGCTGGTCCTGAAACGAAGCCAGGCCCGCTAATGCAAATGACCCGCCCAGATTGCGTGCAGCATTGAAAATTCCCGACGCATCGCCAGCATCGTCCTTCGCTACCGAAGCAACGGTCGCCTGATTGAGAAACATCATTGCCAAGATCATGCCCACTCCGCGGATAAGCTGGCTTTCGGTAAAGACTGCCCCACCAGATTCGGCTGTAAGGCTTGTACTTACGAAACAGCTTACGGCCATCAGTAGCATGCCCGCGCCGACTGCAATGCGGATATCGACGCGGCGAATCATAAACGGCAAAACCGGCATCAACAGGAACGCCGGGACGCCCATCCAGAAAATGACCAGCCCAGTCTGAAAGGCGTTGTAATCCGATATGATCGCCAGGAATTGCGGGATGACGTAGGTCGAACCGTACATGACCATCCCCAACGCCAGTGCCATGATGGCAACGCTTCCGAATTGACGGCTTAGAAGCAACCGAAGCTTTAGAACCGGTTTGGCAGCATACAATTGACCGTAGATCAGCGACGCGAACCCGGCTGCAGTAATCAGGCTGAGCCATCTGATGAAAGAGGAATCAAACCATTCCTCGCGGTGGCCTTCCTCCAATACGACCGTGAGGCCGCCCAGGCCCAGAATTAAACCCGCAATACCGGCCCAGTCCGCTTGGGTTAGGTAGTCCCAGTTTGGCTTTTCGTGAGGCAAGCCGATAAACAAAAGCAAAAGCAGGCCTGCGCAGACTGGGACGTTCACAAAGAATGCATAGTGCCAGCTGAGATTTTCCGTAAGCCAGCCGCCTATCAGTGGCCCCATGACCGGGCCGAGGACGACGGTCATGCCGAATAGCGCCATACCAATGGGCTGTTGATGGGGGGGCAGGCGCTTCGCGACGATTGTCATCGCCGTCGGGATCAACACACCGCCCATGAACCCCTGGCCTGTACGCCCGATAATCATGGTCGTGAGGTCGGTCGCTATGCCACATAGTACCGAAAAACCGGTAAACGCGGTCACCGCGATGATTAGCAGCGTACGCAAGCCAAGCAAACGCTCCAACCAGGCGCTGAGTGGGATCACGACGATTTCCGCGACAAGAAACGAAGTGGCGATCCATGTACCCTCAGTACCAGTCGCGCCGATTTCACCCTGTATGACGGGAAGCGCGGAATTGACTATCGAGATATCGAGGGTCGCCAGCATCGCCCCAAGCGCGCCCGCAGCTACCGCGACCCAAGCGGTAATATCAGCATTTTGCGGCTTGAGTGTCATACCGGCATTGCCAGGTTGAGCAGACATGGCCGCGGTCATTCGGTCGCGCTCGAAATCTCGTCAAGTTCGCCGGCGGCACTACGAGTATCGATAGTCGCGACGACAGACATCCCTGGCACCAGTAGCCGGCGCACTTCGGGCGCCGCGTCTATAGAAATGCGAACCGGGATGCGCTGAACGATCTTGGTGAAGTTCCCGGTCGCGTTTTCAGGCGGTAGTATGGAAAATTCAGCGCCGGTTCCAGGAGAAATGCTCTCCACCGTTCCGGAAATCCTGACATTATCCAACGCATCGATTTCGAGACTGACTGACTGGCCAGGCCGCACGAGACCGACCTGTGTTTCCTTGAAATTCGCAGTAACGTAGATTTGCCGGACCGGCACTAGCGTCATTAGCCTCTGGCCGGGCTGGACGAATTGTCCGACCCTTACCGACAGGTCACCGATGCGCCCTGCTCTGCTTGCCTTTAACTGGGTCGAAGAAACGTTAAGGTCCGCCACATCGAGCTGCGCGCGGGCTGCATCGGCCTGCGCTCGGGTTTGCTCGATCTGTTGAAACAATGTGGCGCGGCGTCCCTTGGCGGCCGCTACAGCAGCCTGCCCGGCAGATAGCTCGGCCCGGGCCTGCGCTGCCTGTGTCAGATATTGGTCGAGCTTTTCGCGCGGTTCCGCCCCGCTCGCAGCCAGAGGGCGATAACGGTTCACCTGTTCGTTGGCGAGATCCAGAGCAGCACGCGCAGCGGCTAGCTGCGCCTGCGCCTGGCGAATTGCGGCATCCTGTTCGCTCACCTGCGATAGGATCGTTTCGGCACCGGCCAGCGTGGCCGCGATCTGCGCGCGCGCCTGCGCAGCCTGGGCCTGGTAATCGCGCAGGTCGAGCTGAACCAATGCTTCGCCGCGCGCGACCTGCCGGTTTTCCGAAACCAGCACCGCATCGACATATCCTCCGACCTTTGAAGAAACGACCACACTGTCCGCTGCGACATAGGCGTTGTCGGTGGACTGCATGTATTGTCCGTAGGTGACATAGCGATAATACCACCAGCCACCAGCAAGGACGGCCCCAATCGCTGCCACCAGAATAAACAAGCGCAGCTTGCTGCGTGAACCCGGGTCCGCGACCGGAACCTTATCATCCTCAACGGTTTCGGTAATATCCGTCATTCGCGCGCTCGTTCAACCTCGCTCAATGCATGGGTGGGGCGAGTTAGCGACCGCCTGACAGATAGTAAATTACTTTATGAAATTTAATTGGCGTTTGGCTCTGGTTCGGCTTACGAAATGCTATGGCCAGTTCTAAACTTTTAGCAAGCAAACCAGATGACCGTCGGTCGCCCATCAATGACGATGACCGGCTATTGTATCTAATGGACGAGATCAGCCGGAGCGCCAGACGGTCCTACGACCTTTCCGTAGTCGGCCTTGGCCTGAATCGGACGCAGTGGAGGATCATCGGCTTGCTGTTGCAAGAACCCGAGCTGACCCAAGCAGCCATAGGTAAACGACTGGAACTTGAATCGGCTACGATCGGCCAGGCCGTGATGGCTCTCTGTCAACGCGGGCTGGCCGAGAGAGAGAGAGCGCCGTCGGACAAACGAGCATGGAGGATCAGTTTAACATCCGAGATTGATGCGATTCTGCCTCAGCTCAGACAATCTGCCGACCGGCTACACGGCATCTTGTGGGCAGGTTTTACATCCGAAGAGAAGTCTGAGATGAAAACTTTACTCGGCCGGATTTCAAATAACCTGGCGCAACTCCCCGTCGCAGCGGACTGAGACAGATGTCCGGAGGCACAGAACAACCTATCGGGGACATTTCTCGCTTGGCGGAACTGGGTGGTATTTTCGCTCGTCACGGCGCGAAAAGTCTGGGTAATATCCTTGGAATAACGCCTCACCCTGACGCCGACATTACCCCCGAACAATTGCGGCCGAAATCAACGGTGGCCCTGCTTCGCGATATAGGCCCTGTCGGAGTAAAACTCGGTCAACTTCTAGCGACCCGCGGTGATTTGTTCTCCGACGAATGGATTGACGCTCTGGCCAGTCTTCAGGACCGGGTCGAACCGCTGCCTTTCACCTCAATCGAGCCGGTGCTCGTCGCCAGTTGGGGAGAGAATTGGGAAGAAGAGTTCACGGCCTTTGAACGCGAACCGATGGCCTCTGCTTCCATTGCCCAGACCTATGCGGCGACCTTGCCAGACGGCAGCGACGTGATCGTGAAGGTTCGTCGGCCCGGCACGGCGGCACGGCTGGAAGCCGACATGCGTCTGCTGGTGCGGCTGGCAGGGGCAACTGAGCGCCGGTCCAGCGACATCGCCCGTTATCGTCCGGTGGAGTTCCTCCAAACCTTCGGCAAGAACCTTACCCGCGAGATGGATCTTGCAGCAGAAGCGCGCGCTTGCGAACGGATTGGCGGCTATCTCGAAACTTTGGGAGCGAAGACCCCGGTAATTCACTGGCACCTTACCGGTTTGCGGGTGAATGTGCAGGAACGCTTGCCCGGCATTCCCGCCTCGCAAATCGACCGGGCAACGGACTCGGAGCATAACGCCGTATTCGCCAGACGTTATGCAGATGCAGTGCTGCGGATGATGATCCTCAACGGCGAATTTCATGGCGATCCCCATCCCGGCAATGTGTTTCGGATCGCCGCAGACAAGGTTGGCTTCATCGATTTCGGCGCAATCGGTTTTCTTAGTGGCGCGCGGCGTCAGGAAATCATTCGGCTGATCTTCGGGATCGCCGATGAGCAAACAGAGGATGTCGCCGATCTGCTGCTCCATTGGGCAGACAATCCGGCGGTGGATCGTGGACAATTCGCTATCGACCTAGGTCAGCTCATCGAAGAATTCCGCGGGACAGTGCTGTCCGGTATTGAGTTCTCGGTAATTTTCGACCGGGTCTTCGGCCTTTTGCGCGAATACCGCCTCGTACTGCCACCCGATCTTGCCATCCTGTTACGCACATTGTTAACCGCCGAGGGCTTTGTCCGTGCGTTCGCGCCGGACTATAACATCGCTGAAGAGACGAAACCCATAGTTATCCAACTGCTGTCGGAGCGATTCTCATTGGGAGCCACCCGCGACCAGCTGACCAAACTGCGTCGGCGATTGTTCGGCCTGTCGGCGTCCCTGCCTGACCTGATCGACACTGTGACCGCAATTGCCAAGACCGGCGCGATCCCGGTGAAGGTGGATCCCTCCAGCTTCGAGCAGTTGGACCGTCCACAACAGCAAAACCAGTCGGTCAAAGGGCCGGTGGTTGCCGCGCTCATCGTTTCCGCCGCGCTTCTGGCAGACCAGTCAATTGTGCTGGCCGCAATTACCCTGTCGTTCGCACTGGTCGCGCTGGTTCGCAAATGGAACTGAACCTATTTGCCTAAGCGCACCTCAGGATGCCGACGCATGTAGATTGATGAACCAATCGGAGAAAGAAGTGTGACCAGTCAAAAACCCGTCGATCCCGTTCCCGCGGCCACCATGTTGCTGCTGCGCGATAAACCAGAATTCCAGGTCCTGATGGTAAAACGCCACCATCAGATCGATTTCGCTTCCGGCGCATTGGTCTTTCCAGGCGGCAAACCCGCCGCAGGCGATGATGCGGAGCATTGGGCGGACCACTGCACTGGCTGGGATGTGCTCGACCCGACGCAGCGGGCCCTTAGAATTGCAGCAATCCGGGAAGCTTATGAAGAAGCGGGCATTCTGCTTGCCGATACCAACGATGGCACCGCTTTCGAAGGATCGTGTGATCTGGCGAGCCGCAAGGCGGTCGAGCACGGAGAACGGTCTTTCCTGGACGTGGTCCGCGAGGCAGATGTGCGGCTGAGGCTGCACGGGCTCAGCGATTTCGCCCGCTGGATCACCCCAACTTTCATGAACAAGCGCTTCGATACCTGGTTCTACGTTGCGCGCGCGCCAGAGCGGCAGATTGCGGCCTGTGATGGCTACGAAACCGTGGATGCTGAATGGCTATCTCCTGCTGGCGCCCTAGCGTTGGGCGAGGCCGGGGAACGGACGATCATTTTCCCCACCAGGCTGAACCTGGAACTGCTGGCGCAGGCAAACAGCGCACAGGACTGCATCACCCGCGCCGAGGCGCGTACGATAGACCCAGTCCTGCCGCAGATCGTTCAGCGAGACGGAAAGAATTTCCTGACCATTCCGGAAAATGCCGGTTACGGTACAGCCAGCGAGGTGGTTGGCTGACGCGGTTACATTACCCATAGGAAAGGAATGTTTTTCTTATCGGAATAGCTAACGGTTCCATGTTGACCAGCCCGCTAGGCATCGTCTGTTCTTGGTCCGCATCGTTTCTGGCTGAGGCGAGCTCTCTTTCGCGGGATTCTAATATTGTTCTTCAGGGACGTGGAGGACGAGCCCGTCCAGCATGGGTTTCATCGGGATCTGGCACGCAAGACGGCTATATTCGGTGGTGCCTTCGGCGAATTGCAGCAGATCAGCTTCCATACCGTCGTCCATTATTCGGCCCACCTTGTCGATCCATTCAGGATCGACAAAGACGTGACATGTCGCGCATGCGCACACCCCGCCGCAATCGCCGTCGATACCGGGCACATCGTTGAACAGGGCCGCCTCGCGCGCGGTTTCGCCTTCCTCAATCTCGACTTCGCGTCGTTCACCGTCGCTCGCGACGAACGTTACCTTTATCATTTCCAGCTCCGTAAAATTTCGATTTCTACAATCAACGGGCGTGCAAACGCACCGGAAGTTTGGTGATACCCCGTACCAGATTGGAAAACAGGCGCTCGGGCTCTCCGGTCACTTCGACTTTTGAAAAACGCTTGTGAATTTCTTCCCAGATGATGCGCAGCTGCAGCTCTGCCAGCCGGTTGCCCATGCAGCGATGGATGCCATAGCCGAAAGAAAGGTGATGGCGCGGATTCTTCCGGTCGATGATGAATTCGTCCGCCCGGTCGATGACGCTGCCATCGCGATTGCCCGAAAGATACCACATCACGACCTTGTCGCCCTTTTTGATCTGCTTACCGCCAATTTCGTAATCTTCGAGCGCGGTACGGCGCATATGGGTTAGCGGGGTCTGCCACCGGATAATTTCGGGCACCATGCTGGTGATCAGAGAAGGATCGTCGTTCAATTTGCGGTATTCATCAGGGTTCTGATTAAGCGCCAGAACACCGCCGCTGATCGAATTGCGGGTGGTGTCGTTGCCGCCGACGATGAGCAGCAGAAGATTACCCAGGAATTCCAGGAAGGGCATATCCTTTGTAGCTGGCGAATGTGCCATCATGGAAATCAGGTCGTTCTTCGGTTCTTCATTCACACGCTGTTCCCAGAGCCCCTTGAAGTACATCGCGCATTCGATCAACTCCTCGCGCCGTGCCTCGTATGATTCCACGATGCCCGTCTCTGGCGCCGCGGTCGTGATGTCGGACCAGCGGGTGAGCTTGCGCCGTTCTTCCCACGGGAAATCGAACAGAGTTGCCAAAGTCATGGTGGTCAATTCGACGGAAACCTTGTCGACCCAGTCGAATTCCTCACCGACCGGCAACTGGTCGAGTATCTCGCCTGCCCGCTCGCGGATGATCGGCTCCAGCAATTGAAGGTTTGAAGGGGCAACCGATGGAGTCACCGCCTTGCGTTGTTGATCATGCTTGGGCGGGTCCATTGCAATGAACATTTCCAGTTCGAGCCCGCCTTCAACCGAATGCATATCCTGGATTGCGATACCCCCAAGCTTCGCTTCGGAAGAGAATACCTTATGGTTGGTATCGACTGCCATGATGTCGTCGAACTTGGTGATCGACCAATAGGGCCCGACATAGCTTTCACGGCAATAATGAACCGGATCCTCCTTGCGGAGCCGATCGAAAAACAATCCTATGGTGTCGTTCTGAAACAAGCTTGGCCGGGCGACGTCGATTTCATCGATAGGTATCGCAGCAACCTTCTCGGCAATGTCGGCCTCAATGACTTGGGCGCCCATATCCTATCCTTCTCTGCAAGCGATGATCTCTAAGCCGACAACATACGAAATCGACCAGATTCGTCAATAAAGCTTATACTCTTTTATCCAATTGCCCCCGTTATAGGAGGGTGGGAAAATTGCCAGTAGACACCAAACTGATTTAAATCTTATAAGACTTATCGAGGAGTCAGATAGAAAAGATGCATCCGCAGGTCGATACAGCGAAGAAAGCCAAGCGCGCTCTGTCGCTTGCCCAGAACATCGTCCGCGACATCGAGGCAGGGGCCCACTCCGCTGGTGACCGGCTGCCGCGCGAGGACGAAATGCTGGCCCGTTACGAGGTTGCCCGCGCAACCTTGCGCGAAGCCCTGCGCTTTCTGGAACTTCAGGGTGTAATCCACCTGCAACTGGGGCGCGGCGGCGGCCCGGTCGTTGCGCGCCCGCAGACCGGCGACTTTGCCAACAGCCTTTCGCTAATCCTGCATTTCATGGAAGCGGACCTGCGCGGACTTCTGGAATTACGCGAGGCGATCGCGCCCGATGTCGCAGCCTATGCTGCGCTGCGCGCAACCACGGGTGATCTCAGCGCGCTCGGCGATTGTCTCAAGGAACTAGAGCGTAATGAAGCCAGCGATAATTTCGAGGAACTGAATCGCCGTTTCCATGACCTGCTTGGCTGGGCAAGCGGCAATCCGCTGTTTGGCTTGCTGACATCGGCGATGCATTTGCTGACGCGCGAATTTTCGGACGCGCTGGGGTATTCAGCACAAGAGCGAGCGGTCCAGTTGAGATTTCTGCGCCGCGTTCTCGAATCTGTGCGCACGGGCGATCAAGCGGCTGCGCGCCGGGCGATGTGCCGCCTGGTTTCTGGCTCAGCATCATATCTTGCGCAGCGCAGCCCCGAATTGGTGTCACAGCGGGTCAAATGGGGGGAAATCTAGCAGTTATAACAGTTTGAAGGTTCAAAATGGACCGATGCGAAGAGGATGAGAGAATGGCACTACAAAGCCGAATCTGTGCAATGCTGGGTATTGAATACCCGATCCTTCTGGCCGGTATGGGCGGTGCAAGCGTTCCGGCGCTAGCCGCAGCGGTATCGAATGCTGGGGGACTCGGCGTGTTAGGCGCAGCGGCATGTTCGCCCGAACAATTGCGCGACTGGATCCGCCAGACCCGCGAGCTTACCGACAAGCCCTTCGGCGTCGATACGCTGCTGCCCGCTTCGGTCAGGCGCGGCTCTGCCCCGCAAAGCGGTGGCACGCCTGAAAATCCCATGGACCTGCTAGGCGAGTATCAGCAGTTCACTCGCGAATTCATGGATCGGGAGGGCCTACCCCGGGTCGATGCTGCGGCGGCCATGCGGGCGGCGGGCGCACCTGAAATGGGAAAGGGCGCGCCGCAGCTGTTCTCCAAAGAGTTCTTCGAAGCGCAGATGGAAGTGGTTATCGAGGAAAAGGTGCCCGTCTATGCCGCTGGCCTGGGCAATCCGAAACCATGGATGGACCGCCTCCACGCCAATGGCACGAAGGTCATGGCGGTGATCGGCAAAGTCAAGCACGCCCAGCAGGTGGTGGATTCTGGCATCGACATGATCGTTGCGCAGGGTCACGATGGCGGTGGGCACAATTCCCCGATCGGCACCATCTCCCTCATTCCCCAGGTCGTCGATGCAGTGGGTGACCGCGTACCCGTTATTGGGGCCGGCGGTATTTCGGATGGTCGCGGCGTGGCCGCTGCAATGATGCTGGGCGCGGAAGGTGCATGGATCGGCACTGCGTTCCTCGCGACGGAAGAAGCGGGCATCGAACGCTTCCAGAAAGAAGCGATCACCGAAAGCGGTGATGCCGATACGGTTGTCAGCCGATCGCTTACAGGCAAGCCAGCGCGCATGATTCGCAACCGGTGGGCCGATGCCTGGGTGGAAGCGGGCAAGGAGCCCCTCCCCATGCCATATCAGTCGATGATTTCCGGGCCGGTAATGGCCTCGGGCATCCAGGCAGAGCGCAAGGACGTCATACCCGGCTTTGCAGGTCAGGGGATCGGTCTGATCGACTCGATCCGCCCAGCCGCCGAAGTTATGAAGGACCTTGTCGACGGTGCCGAGAAGGCGTTTTCATCCGCCAAAGCCTATTCGTGAACAGCAGCGGAGGTATCAAAATGAACGATGCACTGGTTCTGCCGCAAAGGCGCGCGTCAGGCCGCCACACCATGAACGGCTCGCCGGTATTTGACCGGCCGAAACCCGGTCTGTTGCAAGGCGAGTGCCGAGCGCGACGGCAAAGCGAGGTGCAGGCATGAGCGGTTCTGCGTCCCTCAGCTTCAGCGACAAGTCCGCCATTACGGGTGTTGGCGAAACCGCTTTTGTAAAAGGGGCCGAGAATACCGCAGTCGACATGATGCTGGAAGCATCGCGCCGGGCCATCGCGGATGCGGGCCTGAAGCCGTCCGACATTGATGGCATGGTCCCGCCCCCGATTTATACGACATCGGAGGAGATGGCGGCCAATCTGGGCATCGATGTGCTGCGCTATGCCTCCACGGTGCATATGGGCGGCGCCAGCCCGACCGCGGCGTTGCAGAATGCAGCCATGGCGATCGCCAGCGGCCTGTGTGATCATGTGCTCGTGACGCTGGGCTGGAATGGGTATTCGGCCCTCAGGCCAAAACCTGGTGCCCCGCCCACCCGGCCGATGAACATGAACACGCTGACCAACACGATCCAGGGCTATTATATTCCCTATGGTGTGTTCCTGCCGGTCCAGATGTATGCTTGGCTCGCGACCAGGCATTCGCAGCTTTACGGAGTAGGCGAGGATGCAATGGAAGCCGTTGCCTTGGCCTGCCGCCGTCATGCGCAGTTGAACCCGAAAGCGTTCACCTATGGCCGCGAGCTGGACAGTGAAACCTATCGTTCGGCGCGGTGGATTTCCGAACCGTTTCGGCTTTATGATTGCTGTCTTGAAACGGACGGTGCCTGCGCGGTTGTGGTCTCGCGGATGGACCGGGCGAAAGACATGCCTCATGTTCCTGTCAGCATCGCCGGCGCAGCCGAGGGGCATCCTTATCCGGCAGACGACATCCCTTCCCGGCCCGATCCGTTCAAGATCGGCCTAAGTTATGCAGCCCCGCGCGCTTTCGAGATGGCGGGCGTTCGGCGGGAGGACATGGACTTCCTCCAAATCTACGACTGCTTCACCTACGTCGTCCTTCTGCAACTGGAGGCGCTGGGATATTGCGAACCGGGCGGTCAGACGGAATTTGTCACCGGCGGCCAGATCGAACTGGGCGGGCGTTACCCGGTTAACACCCATGGCGGACTGCTAAGCGAGGCGCATGTTTGGGGATTGAACCACATCGTCGAGGCCGTGCGCCAGCTGCGCCATGATTGCGGCGAGCGGCAAGTCGAAAACGCACAGGCCGGACTTGTCACCGGCTGGGGCGATCTGGGTGATGGCAGCATCGCTATCCTGAGGAGGTTCGCATGAGCGACGAGAACGATCTTCCGCCCAAAATGCGTGCCTCTGCGCAGCAGGTGCCGCCCAAACCGAAGCCGCGCCCGCAGGATCCGGTGGAACAGGAATTCTGGAACCGGTGCCAGGACGGCCATTTGTATTTCCAGCGCTGCGGCGAATGCGGCACCTTCCGCCATTTGCCGCGCTATATGTGCGCCAAATGCGGATCGCCCGATTATTCATGGGAACAAAGCAGCGGGAAAGGCACGTTGTTTTCCTGGACGGTCACGCATCAGGCCCTGCACCCTGCCCTCGCCGCCGACATTCCGTTTATCGCGGCGGTGGTCGAACTGGAAGAAGGCGTGCGTATGGCGACCCGGCTGATCGACTGCGACCACGACAAGTTGGAGCTGGACCTTCCGGTAATGCTCGATTTCGAACCGATTGCTGCGGATTTTCGCCTGCCGGTTTTTCGCCCCGATACGAACTTGCCCGACGAAGGATAGGCCCGCAATGGATCTTGCTTATGGACCTGAATACGACACTTTCCGCGAGGAAGTGCGGCAATTCCTGGACCAGCACGGCGATCATGCGCCCGCCGGACAAGGCCGCGCCGCCCGCCCCTCTGCCGAAGCGGTCGAATGGCAGAAACTGCTGATCGAATACGGCTATACCGCGCGAACGATTCCTAAGGAATATGGCGGCTATGGGGCCGAACCCGACATTCTCAAATCACGGATCATTGCTGAGGAGTTCGCACGCGCAGGCGTTCCTGGCGGACTTGCCAATCAGGGCATCTCCATGCTGGTCCCGACGCTGCTGGAACTGGGGACCGAGAAACAAAAACGCCAGTGGGTCGAGCCGACCTTGAAGGGCGAAATCGTGTGGTGTCAGGGATATTCGGAACCGGGGGCAGGATCGGACCTCGCTGCCTTGAAAACCAGCGCACATGTCGAAAACGGCGAGTTTGTCATCAACGGGCAGAAAATCTGGACCAGCACGGCCAAACAGGCGGACATGATCTTCTGTCTGGTCAGAACCGAGGCTGACGCGCCCAAGCATGGGGGCATTTCATACCTGATCTTCTCGATGGATACGCCGGGGATCGAAGTGCGCCCGCTCAAGACCATGACTGGACACGCCGAATTCAACGAGACGTTCTTCACCGATGTCCGCGTGCCGATGGATCAAATTGTCGGCCAGCGCGGTCAGGGCTGGTTCGTCGCCAATGCGACACTGGGACATGAACGCGGTATGCTCGGCGATCCCGATGCTCTGGAAAACCGCTTTCAGGCGCTGGTCAAGCTGATGCAAGAAGAACGCATTGGTCAAGGCCGGGCCATCGACAATGCCGCGCTGCGCGACCGACTCGCCGCGCTTCAGGCCGAAGTTGCGGCGATGAAATACAACGGAATGCGCATCCTGTCGGACAATCTAAAAGGCGATCCTGGCGGCATGGCCAAGCTGATCGTCAAGCTACAAAGCTGCGAACTGGCGCATCAGATTTCGGCTCTGGCGATTGATGCAATGGGCGAAATCGGCGTCCTTTATCATGGCAGCGAGCGCGAGCGTGACGGCGGCGCATGGCAGTGGAACTACATGTTCCAACTGGGCCTGATTATCGGCGGGGGCACTGCACAGATCCAGAAGAACATCATCGCTGAACGCGGATTGGATATGCCGCGCGAACCCAAGCTGGCCAAACCTGCGCCAGCACAGCAAGGCGCAGCCGTCGCGGCTCGCCAACAACAGGGAGCGGCCTGATGGATTTCGGACTATCTCAGGACCAGCAAATGCTGCGCGAGGCAATCGCGCGATGCCTCGCCGATACCTGCCCGCTTGATCATGTGCGTGAATGCGCAGAAGGCGAGGCGTCTTACAGTGAAAAGGTCCAGTCGGCGCTTAGCGAACTGGGTCTGACGGGAATGATGGTTCCCCAAGGGTATGGCGGCCATGGCATGACTTTACTTGATGCAGCGGTCGTGGCCGAACAGCTCGCCTATGCGGTTGCTCCCGTGCCGTTCCTTGCCAACCATGTACTTGCCCCCATCGCGTTGGCGCAGGCAGGCAGTGATGCACAGCAGGCCGAATGGCTGCCCAAAATCGCCAGCGGCAAGGCGCGGATTGCGGTGGCACTAGCCGAAACTGTCGAAGCACGCAGCGGCGCAGGCGTGACCTGCGACGGCGAAAAGCTGAATGGAACGGCTTTGTTCGCGCTCGACTTTGCCGGGGCGGATGCGTTTCTGGTGGCTGATACAGGCGGCCGACTGCACATCGTGCGCGCCGATGCCGCCGGGCTTGAGAAAATCCCGCTCACGACCATCGACCGGACCCGCAGCGTAGGTGAACTGCGCTTTGAACAAGTTGAGACAGAACCGCTGGCCGATGATGGCGGGGCGACTGCTTCTCGGCTGCGCGATGCTGGGCGCGTGGTCCTCGCCGCGGACAGCATTGGCGCAGGTCAGGCCATGATCGAAAAGGCGGTGGATTATGCGGGGCAACGCGAACAATTCGGGCGGATCATCGGAAGCTTTCAGGCGGTCAAGCATATGTGTGCGGAGATGGCCGCCCGTCATGAACCATGCCGTTCGCTGGTCTGGTATGCTGCCCATGCGTTTGATGCTGCACCGGGTGAAGCTATGCTCGCTGCGTGCCATGCAAAGTCTCATACGGGCGAAGTGCATCGTTTCGTCGCTCGCACGTCCACCGAAGTGCATGGCGGGATGGGCTTTACCGATCTCCTGGGCCTCCATTACTGGTTCAAGCGGATCGGTTTCGACCGCCAGATTTTGGGCGGACCCGAAGTGGTGAGAGCCGAAGCGGCGGTGCAGCAGGGATGGACCAGGGCGGCATGATGTAAGCAATTGCGGGGACGCGCGCGAGACAAGCGCGGCCCTTCACGAGAGGAGATAACACCGTGATCGACTGGAACCTTGGGGACATCCTTGATGCGATTGAACCGGTCATGCCGAAGGATGCGCCCGCGCTGATCCATGGCGACCGGATCGTCACCTGGCCGGAAATGTCCCGGCGTTCTAATAATCTCGCTCGTAATTTACGCGAACGCGGTGCCGGCAGCGGGGCGAAAGTTGCGTTCTACATGCGTAACCGGCCTGAATATGGCGAGCTGATCGCGGCCTGCTTCAAGGGGCGGCTCACCCATGTGAACATCAATTACCGCTACGTGCCCGAAGAGGTGTTCTACATCTTCGACGATTCCGACAGCGAAGTGATCGTCTACAGCTCCGAATTTCGCGGCAACATCCTTGAGCTCAAGGACAGACTGACAAACGTTCACACCTTCGTCGAGATTGGTAATCCGGCCGACATCGCGCCTTTTGCCGTGCCGTATGAAAGCCTTACCACGCAAGGCGATGGTTCGCCGCTGGGCATAAAGCGTTCGCCAAACGATCTGCTGTTTATCTACACTGGCGGAACCACAGGCATGCCCAAAGGGGTGATGTGGCAGCATGACGATATGCGCAAAGCTCAGCTCGATGCGCAAAAGCTGCTTGGCCCGGTGCCGCAGTCGCACGAAGAAAACATCGAGCTCATCAAAGGTGGGGAGACATCACGCCGCACCCTTCCCTCTTGCCCGCTGATGCATGGGACCGGCTTCATCACGGCGATCGGTACGCTGATGTCGGGCGGTGCAATTGTCACGCTGAACGACCCGTCATTCGATGCCGAAGAATTGTGGGACACGGTCGAAAAGCATAAGGTAGAAAGCATCGCCATCGTCGGCGACGCCTTCGCCAAGCCGATGCTGCGGGCGCTCGACGACTATCCTGACCGCTGGGATACCAGCAGTCTCATATCGATCATTTCATCGGGCGTGATGTGGAGCAAGGAGGTCAAGGCGGGCCTGTGCAAGCATATCCCGCAAGTGGTCCTGATGGACAGTTTCGGCGCGTCCGAAGGGCTGGGCTATGGCCTTGCTGTTACCACTTCAGAAGGCGGCACCAACACCGCAAAATTCGGTATCGGCGAGTTTTGCGATGTGTTCGACGAGAACGACCAGAAGGTCGACGCGGGTAGCGGCGTGCCCGGCTTCATCGCTCGCAAGGGCGCGATCCCGATCGGCTACTACAAAGATCCCGAGAAATCCGCCAAAACCTTCAAGACCATTGACGGGGTTCGGTATTCGATACCCGGCGATTGGTGCCGGGTCGAATCCGATGGCAGCCTGACCCTGCTTGGCCGGGGCAGCGTCTGCATCAACACTGCTGGTGAAAAAGTTTATCCCGAAGAGGTCGAAGAGGCGCTGAAAACGCACCCTGCGATTGCTGATGCGCTGGTGGTCGGCGTGCCGGACGAGAAATGGGGACAGGCGGTGACCGCCGTGGTCCATTTGAGCGAGCGTGGCGAATTCGATGAGCAGAGCGTGAAGGACCATGTCCGTCAGCAACTCGCAGGGTACAAGACGCCCAAGGCTATCCACCCCACAACCACGGCCTTGCGCGCTTCCAACGGCAAGGCGGATTACGCTGTCGCGAAGAAGATCGCAGAAGGCAACCGGGCGGCAGTGTGAGCGGCAAGACCACCCCCGATTATGATGCGGTGATCGTGGGTGCCGGGTTCAGCGGCATCTACCTTCTTCACAAATTGCGCGATGCCGGGTTCAATGTCTTGCTGATCGATGCTGCCGCCCAGCCCGGCGGCATATGGTACTGGAATCGTTATCCGGGTGCGCGGGTGGATTCGCAGGTACCCCTCTACGAATTCTCGCTTCCCGAGCTATGGCAGACATGGTCTTGGAGCGAGCGTTTTCCCGGATGGGAAGAACTGCGCGCCTATTTTCGTCATGTCTGCGATACCCTTGATCTATGGCCGCACATGCGTTTGGGCACTAGGGTCGAAAGCGCGCGCTTCGCCCAAGAGGCCTCGCTCTGGCTTCTGCAGTTGGACAGCGGAGATACGGTCACAGCGCGGTTTCTTCTCCCCGCTCTAGGTTTCGCATCGAAACCTTATGTGCCCGATATTCCGGGCCTCGATACATTCTCGGGTGACTGGTGCCATACTGCGCGCTGGCCGCAGGTCGGGATCGATCTGGCTGGCCGGAAGATCGGCCTGATCGGCACCGGTGCCAGCGGTGTCCAGGTGGCGCAGGAGGCGGCAAAATCGGCAGATCGGCTCACACTATTTCAAAGAACACCGATTCTCGCCCTGCCGATGCGGCAGGAAACAATGACCGAGGAAGGGCAGGTCTGCGAAAAGCAGAGTTACCCAGCCATTTTCGAGCAACGCACGCAGACCAGCGGGGGTTTTGAATGCCAGTCGCTGGATGAATCGGCACTTGAGGTTAGCGATGAGGAGCGCACCGCACATTTTGAGTATCTCTGGCAGCGCGGCGGCCTGAAATTCTGGTATCACAATTTTGCGGATATGCTCACCGATCGCAAAGCAAACCGCTACGCTTATGATTTCTGGCGCGAGAAGGTCCGGGAGCGGATCGTCGATCCGGCGCTTGCGGAAAAACTTGCTCCTGCCGAACCGCCCCACCCCTTCGGCACCAAGCGGCCATCGCTGGAACAGAATTATTACGAGATTTTCGCGCAAGATAATGTCGCGCTGGTCGATCTGAAGGACACGCCGATTGTCCGGATCAGCGCCGACCGTATCGAAATTCAGGACGGGGCGTTTTACTGCGATCTGATCGTATTCGCGACGGGATTCGATGCGGGGCGCGGCGGCCTTATTGACATGAACATCACCGGGAAAGACGACCTCTCACTGTCGGCTGCTTGGGAAGACGGGCTCTGCGCCTATCTGGGCATGGCCGTAGCCGGATTTCCCAATATGCTGTTCGCTTACGGCCCGTTGAGCCCTTCGGGGTTCTCCAACGGGCCGACCGCTGCCGAAATTCAGGGCGACTGGATTTGCGACTTCCTGATCTGGCTGAGAGATAACGATATCGAGCGCTTCGAGGCGAACCCGGACGCAGAAGCTGGTTGGACCGAAATGGTCGCTCAGGTTGGCGCGATGACGCTCTTTCCGGAAGCGGATTCGTGGTACATGGGCGCAAATATTCCCGGCAAAAAACGGCAACTCATCAATTTCCCCAGCGTGGCCGGTTATGCCGCCCTTTGCGAGGAGGCCGCGCGCAATGCCTATCGCGGCTTTGCCACCACAAATCTCACCAGCAAGGAACCTTTCGCGCAATGAATGACATGACGTCAGTTAACGACCTTCCAGCCGACATCGATCCCATATGGGCCGGTGATGGTTCGCACCTGCCCGAGTGGTTCATAACCGCGCTCAGAGTGCCGCGCGAAGAAGGTTATGTCGAGATAACCGGTGCGAAGGTCCACTATTTTCGATGGGGTAACCGCGATAAGCCGAAATTGCTGATGACGCATGGTTTCCTCGCTCATGCCCGATGCTTCGCCTTTATCGCCCCATTCTTTGCCCAGGACTATGACATCGTCGCCTTCGATCTGGCGGGCATGGGTGACAGCGAGATGCGCGGTTCAGCGGGCGCTGCGGCCCGCGGTAAGGAATTCGTCGAGATCGCCGAGGCGCTGGGCTTGTTCGCTGATGGGCACAAGCCAACGATCATTGCCCACAGTTTCGGTTCCGGTGCCGCGCTGACAGCCGTTACCCAGTCGCCCGATGCCTTCGCGGGAGTGGTTGTATGCGATCTCATGATCATGCGTCCCGAAATGCTCGATGGATATTGGAATAAAGAGCGATCGAGCCCTGGCTCAGGAAATCCGGATAAACCCAACAGGCATTATCCCACCTACGAAGCAGCACGGGAACGCTATGTCCTATCTCCGCCCCAGCCGGTCGCAGAGCCGTTCTTACTGGACTACATTGCGTATCATTCGCTGTGTCGAGAGGAGGGCAGTTGGACATGGAAATTTTCGCCGGAGGTCTTTCGGCGGAGCAATAAGCCCGAGGAATGGCTGACTATGGGCAAGCGCCTGGTGCAGGCACCGGGCCGAAAGGCCATCGTGCACGGGGGCAACAGCATGCTTTTTTCGCAGGATTCAGCCGATTACATCCGCGATATAGGTGGCAACGACATTCCGATAATAACGATTCCCGAAGCCAGTCACCACCTGATGCTCGATCAGCCCTTGGCGTTCGTGGCAACTCTGAGAAGCGTGCTTGCTTGTTGGAAAAGTTCACCGGAATACGAACAGCAATGTTAGATCAGTCCTTTACTAAAACTGATTGGTCAGACATGATAAATCGATTTAGTAATTCACTATGCGGCACAATTTTTCTAAAAATTGCAAAACAATCAAAGACTTGGCGAAGGGAGATGATCGTATGAAACATATACTTTTGAGCGGTGTATGCGGGTTCAGCCTGTTGGCGGCTCCGGGTTTGGCCCATGCACAGACTTTAGACCCCGACGCAATTGATGCGGCCGATTTATCGGATCCTGGCGAAACTGGCGGGCCGGTTGAAGGCGGCGCGGACGAAAATGTTATCATTGTTACGGCGCAGGGGCGCCAACAGCAGTTGGCGGATGTGCCGGTGGCCATCTCTGCCATCAATGCGGAAACGCTAAAGAAAAGCGGTGCAAACGACATTCGCGAACTCAACCAAATCGCACCATCCCTACTCGTTTCCTCCACAGGTAACGAAGCGAATGGGTCCGCGCGCGTGCGCGGGATCGGCACTGTGGGGGACAATCCAGGCCTCGAAAGTTCCGTCGCGGTCTTCGTCGACGGCGTGTATCGCTCGCGCAGTGGTGCCGGCCTTAATGAAATACAGCCGATCGAACGTGTGGAGGTGCTTCGCGGCCCCCAGGGGACGCTTTTTGGTCGCAATGCGTCGGCAGGCCTCATTAACGTGGTGACACAGTCTCCTACGTTCAGGCCCGAGGGCTACGTGGCGGCCAGCTACGGCAACTACGATGCAATCCGAGTTGAAGGAGGAATTTCTGGCGGAATAAGCGATACAATCGCCGCGCGGGTTGACGGGGTCTATTTCGAACGTGACGGTTTTTACGATGATGTCGTCAACGGTGTCACTATAAACAATCGTGATCGCTGGCTTGTTCGCGGCCAAATGCTGTTCGAGCCCAGCGACACACTACGGTTTCGTCTTATCGGCGATTATTCCAAGAAAGAGGAGGCTTGCTGTGCATCCGAATACCTTACCCGCGATGATGCGGCGTTCGCGCGGCAATCGCTGACCGGAGACCAGTTCGACAGAAACCCGCGAGGTCCCGGCCTGACAGAACTCAGCAACCCTGTGATTCCAATCCTGATCGGGCTTGGTCAGGATCCAGCGGCATTCCAGCCCGGAATTCAACGCGATCTCTACATCACCCCGGGCCGGTCGTATGAAGGCGAGACCGAAGATTGGGGCGTTTCGCTTCAGGCAGATTGGGATCTGGGCGGCGCTTCACTAACTTCGATCACAGCTTTCCGTAAATATGGAAACAACCAAGCGGCCGATACCGATTATGGTCAAGTCGACATCCTTTACAGGGCTCCTGGCAAAGACGCGCTTGGGCGGTATTTCGAAACTTTCAGTCAAGAACTCCGCTTACAAGGCTCAGCTTTCGACGACCAGCTGGACTGGCTCGTCGGTGGCTACTACGCCAATGAGGATCTGACCGTGCGCGACAATCTTAAGTTCGGCACGCAATATGGTGAGTTCGTGACCTGCCGAGTGGCCTTGTCTCTTGCGCCCACCGCCCTGAGTCCTGGCGATCCGGGGTGCCTTGCTCCGGCCGTTTTTGGCGGCCTTCAAGCGACCAGTGCTTTCGGACCTGCGACACCTCTGCTGATTGACGGTATCCTGCGCCTGCAGGGTCTTGGAAACGTCGGCGACGAGGACAGTGCATTCTTCCAGAACAGCGAAAATTTCGCCTTTTTCACGCACAATATCTTTCACATTACCGACCGTCTCGATCTGACCCTTGGTTTAAGGTATACTAACGAAACCAAGACGCTTGCCGCCGACCTCAACAACACCAATACGATCTGTCCGGATCAGCGTGCTGCGCTTTCTCCGCTTCTGGGGACGGACGCGGGATCGCTCGCAGCGCCACTGATCGTGCTGGCATGTCAGGGTAACAGCTCAAGCGAAGTGAACGGGCTTAATCTCGACGATGAGCGCTCCGAAGATGCATTCACCGGCACCGCCGTGTTGTCGTATAAGGCGACGGATGATCTGCTTATTTATGGTAGCTATTCCAGGGGCTACAAAGCGGGTGGTTTTAATCTTGATCGCTCGGCGCTGAACAATCCGTTGTTTAGCCCGATCACTGCGGGTACAAGTGCCAATCTTCAGTTCGAACAGGAAGAGGTCGACGCCTTTGAGATCGGCCTTAAGTACTCCTCCTATCCGTTTTCGGTCAGCCTCGCTGCGTTTCGACAAGAGTTTACGAACTTCCAGCTCAACACGTTCAATGGTGCCGTCTACGTCGTTCAGAATGTCAACAGTTGTGCAAACGATTTGGGGGGCGCCGATCTAGACGATGATGCCACAACGGGATCTTGCGCTGTCGAGGACGTTCAACCTGGCGTGATCAGTGAAGGTATTGAGATCGAATCAACCCTCAATCCGGGCGGTGACCTGAGCTTGAATCTCGGACTTACCTATGCCGACACCCGCTATGAAGATAACCTAATCGGTGACGATAGCGGATTACCGCTTGATCCGGCCTTGCAGCTTCTTCCCGGCCAGAACCTTTCCAATGCGCCAAAGCTGTCGATTACGAGCTCACTTAGCTGGACCCCGCCGATCGGCAATAGTGGACTTAGCGGCTTATTCTACATCAACCAGCGCACCACGAGCAAATACAACACCGGATCGGACCTTCTGCCTGCAAAGCGACAAGAAAGCTTCACCCTTGTGAATGCCAGGATTGGCCTCAGAGGACCCGATCAGCGCTGGGCCATCGAACTGTGGGGGCAGAACCTTTTCGATATTGGTTACACGCAAGTCGCGTTCAATGCCCCTTTCCAAGCCCCTCAGCAAATCTATGGTGCGTTCCTTGCTGAGCCGAGAACCTACGGTTTGACAGTCAGAGCAGGCTTCTAAGAAGTATAATTCCGATGATCCTTCAGGCCCATCCGGCGCAAGGGATTTTAATAAAGCCCTTTACGATAGGAGCGTCAAAGAGTAGCACATGTCATAGGGGTAAGACTCTTATTTTCTCATGCTTACCCTCTCCTTAAACTAGGGGCAGCTCCATGAGCTGCCCCAATTTTGAGCGACAACTTATGACGGGCAGTATGAGCTCGTAAAAAAAAACATAAGAAAAACAATTGGGGGATGGAGATATGGGAATGACGAAGAAAGCATTTTGGCTGTCGGGTGCAGCTTTGATGGCTCTGCCGCAGGTTTCGAGCGCTCAGGAAGCGGAAACCGAAGACCCTACCGGCAACAGCAACGTCATCATCGTAACAGCGCAGCGCCAAGCACAAAGCTTGCAGGAAGTGCCGATCGCCGTCAGCGCTTTTGACGCCGAGGCGCTCGAAAGCCAGCAGATCGAAAACGCTGCAGATCTTCAGCTGACATTGCCCAATGTCTCTTTCGCCAAGGGCAACTTCACCGCATCAACCTTTACAATTCGCGGTATCGGCGACCTTTGCGTTGGCGTAACTTGCGATTCGGCGACGGCCATTCACGCCAATGGGTCGCCATTGTTCGGAACGAGGTTATTCGAAACCGAATTTTTCGATCTGGAGCGCGTCGAGGTTCTGCGCGGGCCCCAAGGTACGCTATTCGGAAGAAACGCAACCTCCGGCGTTGTTAACATTGTTACCGCGAAGCCGGACCTCACCGGTTTCGGTGCTTCTGCGGAATTTGAATACGGGAATTTCAATAGCATTGAAGCCAGGGGAATGGTCAACGCTCCCATTGGCGATACGATAGGTGCCAGAGTATCGGGCATCTATATCAAAAGGGATGGCTACACGACCAACCTCTTTAACGATTCCGATGTTGATGATCGCGATTTGTACGCGGTGCGCGGTTCACTGCGTTTTGAGCCTACGTCCGATACCACGATCGATCTCATGGGGTATTATTTTCGCGAAGAAGATTCCCGGCTACGAAATCAAAAGCAGGCTTGCCAGCGCGATCCTCTTGGCATCCTCGGCTGTCTGAATAACCGGCGTGATTTCGACATCACCAACGCCAACTCGACGATTGGCGCGGTGCTTGCGTCATCCGAATTTCTCGCAATCCAAGGCATTCCAGCCGCTCTTGGACTTGGCAGCCTGTACGGGCCGGACGCTTTTGCCGGCTTCGACAAGCCTGATGACGTCAGGACGGTGAATACGGCTTTCACACCATTCTATTTTGCTGAAGAAATACAGGCTCAGGCGCGTATCGAGCAGCGCATCGGTGCAATGACGCTGACAGCAACTGGTCTGTATCAGGATACCGAAGTGGACTCCCGCCAAGATTACTTCCTCGGCATCCAGGATCGAGCCGGTTTTGCCACGGCGCTCAACACTCTTTCGTTCTTCGGAGCGAACGGTTTGCCGACGGGCCTTGCGCCGCCCGCCCCTCCCTTCATCCCCGGCTCTTCTGGCTATTTTTCGCCAATCGTCGAAGCCCTTATTCCCAATGGACCGCAGGGTACACTTTGTACGTCCGACAACGATGACGGAAACAGGGGGTCTTTCGAAGGTAATTCGGTGTGCGGCGATACACCCCTGTCATTTGACAGGTCCTCTGAAACACGCGAATCATGGAACGCTGAACTTCTTCTCGCGAGTGATTTCGGGGGGGCGTTCAACTTCCTGCTCGGGGGTATTTACGCGAAATCGACAACTACGGATAACAGCTATTATGTGAACTCGTTCGCGCTCGACTACGCAAGCTCGATCCTTGGCTCTTTTGGATCGCTTTCGGGGGGCTTACCGCCCTCGTACCTCGCAACATCCATGTTTCGAAACAACTCCCTTGAATCGAACCTGGAAAGCTTCGGAATTTTCGGAGAGGTCTATTTCGACATCACGGATAGGCTCACCTTCACCGGCGGGCTGCGCTACAATGATGACAAGAAAGATGTCACAGCGCGGAACACACTTGCGAGCTTCCTCAATCCGTATTCCAACGATGGCGACGCATTCGATTCGCCATTCGTGGGAACTTTTGATGCAGATTTGGGAGTGGCTGGAAATCAACTGGTCCAGTTCCGGGAAGTGGGTTTCGACGAAATAACCGGCCGCGCTGTCTTAGACTATGAGGTTACTCCAGATAATACGGTCTATGCTTCCTACTCGAGAGGGTACAAGTCAGGGGGAATCAACCCTCCGCTTATTCCAATCTTCCAGGTACCTGAAAGCTTCGGGTCGGAAACGATCGACGCGTTCGAAATCGGATCGAAGAACGTATTTGCAAACGGCAAATTACAATTGAACGCAACCGCATTTTATTACAAATATAGCGGATTGCAGCTCAGCCGGATCGTTGCGCGGACGTCGGTGAACGACTCCATCGACGCCACTATCTGGGGTGTGGAGGTGGAATCCGTCATTCGTCCGGACCCGGACTGGCTCATCAACCTGACGTTGAGCTACCTTAACGCTGAGGTTGATGGAGACCAGTTCTTCTCAAACCCGCGCGATCCCGGTGGCGGCGATCCAGACGCCGTCATCATCAAAGATATCAGCAACGGTTCCAATTGCGCGGTGACGGGGCCAGGAAGAGGCATCGCGGATGCGTTCGTCGCTGGAGTCAATGCAGCTCTTGGTCTGCGCGGGCCTGAAGAATTTCCGGCTGACGGAAATCTTCCTTCCAGCGGCGCTTTCAGTATATGTGATGTCCTTGCAGGCGCGGTTCCTATGAATAGCGGGATCAATGTTTTGAGCCCCGGTGTAGAAGTGAACATCAATGGCAATAAATTGCCGCAGGCGCCTGAGATGAAGGCAGCCATGGGTGTCCAGTATACCGCCGAATTCGACAATGGCATGACCCTCGTTCCCCGGTTCGATCTCGCCCTGACAGGGGAACAATATGGCAATATCTTCAACGGCCGGGTCAACCGAATCAAGCCGTTCGTTCAGGCGAATGCGATCGTGCAGCTGAACAGCGCGGACGAGAGATGGTTTATTCGGGGCTTTGTCCAGAATATCTTCGACAGTAGCTCTGTCACTGGACTTTACGTCACCGATGCCTCTTCGGGCAACTTCACTAATATCTACACCCTTGAGCCACGGCGTTATGGCGTTGCTATAGGCGGTAGTTTCTGATGCTTTAGCGTTTCCCTTTTGCCTACAGGCCCAAGCTCCCGCTTAGCGAGGGAACCTGTAGGCAGGGGTGCGCTTAAACGATGTTGCATCGATGGCCAGGGTATCACTTCACTCTACAGTAGTGCTGATGGAATAGGGAGTGACCAACGTTGTGTTGCCTTCGGTGCGAGCGCAATTCAGGCCATAAGTGGTAGGTTCAACCCCAGTGTTGTGGCCAATCCATAGAGCCTGTTGACCAAAAACTATCAGTCCGACGTCGGCCCGGTTCGTGCATGGAGAATTCTACCGCAAAAGACATTTGTGAACGGTACTTTGTAGAGACACCTCGCCTCGATTCTGTCCGAAATTGTGACACCTACTTCGGACACCGAGAACGAAGGCGAAGAACTGACGGTGTGGAATGCGGACCCGCGCCTCCCTCTTTTCATCATATCTAACAGTTACTTGGGCAATCAGCGCGCATGGGACTCGCATTAGAGCCAATAATCAATCGAGGCCCGTACCTAAGGCCGCAGCGTCAGACAAACTGACGTGACCCCCAACGTTCCTCCAGATGCGATTAGAGCCGAGCCGCGTTGTTGCGCATGAGCGCGGTTGAAGCAATGGGCTGCGTATCGGAGCCTGTAGGGCGTAGCGAAGCAGGCCATTGCTTCTGCAGTTCGGCGGCGAACGCCGCCGGTGTTTCGTAGCCAAGGGACGAGTGTGGTCTCTCCCGGTTGTAGTCATCCACCCAGGCAGCGATCTCGACCCGGGCATGAGCCATGCTGAGGAACAGTGTCCCGTTGAGCAGCTCGTCGCGCATCCGGCCGTTAAAGCTCTCGCAGAAGCCGTTCTGCATCGGCTTGCCCGGCGCGATGTAATGCCATTCCACGCCCATCTCCCCGCACCATGCCAGCACCGCATTGCTGGTCAGCTCAGTGCCGTTATCGCTGACGATCATGCCGGGCTTGCCGCGCTCGGCGATCAGATCGGCTAGCTCACGCACGACACGGCGCCCGGAGATCGATGTGTCAGGCACTGCTGCCAGGCACTCTCTGGTCACATCATCGACGACATTGAGCACTCGCAACCGTCTTCCTGAAGCCATCTGATCATGCACAAAGTCCAGGCTCCAGCGCTCGTTCGACAGGGCCAGCACCGGGGCCGGAGCTCTGGTCCCGACAGCACGCTTGCGGCTGCGTCGTCGCCTGACAGCAAGCCCTTCCTCCTGATATAATCGCTGAGTCTTCTTCCGGTTGATCATCACGCCCTCCCGGCGCAGCAGGATATGCAGACGGCGATAGCCGAACCGGCGACGCTGGTTGGCCAGCTCGCGTAGCTTGTCTCTGAGCTCGGCATTATCGTCCCGCTTGGAACGATAATGCACACTCGTGCGATGGGCATCGATGACACGGCACGCCCGCCGTTCGCTCATCCCGTGGCAGGCCTGGAGATGAGCCACAGCTTCCCGCATAGCGGCGGGCGTCAGAACTTTTTTGCCAGACGATCCTTCAACGCAACGTTGTCCAGCATCGTATCGGCCAGCAGCCGCTTGAGCTTGGCGTTCTCGCCCTCAAGCTCCCTCAGCCGTCGGGCCTCGGACACCTCCAGCCCGCCATACTTGGCCTTCCAGTTGTAGATCGTCGCTTCCGACACGCCGTGCCGACGAGCAAGATCAGCGGTCTTCATCCCCGCCTCGGCCTCCTTCAACACGCCAATGATCTTCTCTTCGCTAAACCTCGTTCTCTTCATCTCGTCCGTCCTTCTATCAGGGCCGGACTCTAATCGAACTTGGAGGAAAATCAGGGGGTCACGTCAGGCTTCACCAAGGACGCTACGCTGATGCGGCGACTACAGCTGATTAGCCCAGCCGAGAAAGGCTCTCGGACGAAGGACACTGAGACAGGCGGAGTGGAGAACAGAAGCGCTGGATCGCCGACAATCTGAAATTTGAGCCTGCCGCCTGCTCTCGCTAAGGTGCATCGCGGCATTTGAGACAGGGGCGCCAATCACTTCAAAGATGAGAGAGCGCAGGCTGAGAAAAATCGAAATCCAAACGGTGATTGCCCGGTGATTGCTAGCCGCAAGAACGGAGCCCAAGAATCCCGTTTATAAAGTTTCAATTCAACATGTTGCTGTTTTCCTGCACTAAAATCTGGTACTTTCGCTTCCGCCGGAAATAGCACGAGGCCGCCCGGTCACCCGGACGGCCTCGCGGGTCAGAATCTCTGCGTCAGAAACGCAGGCCGAGCCCGGCCACGACCTGGTCGGTCGTCGCGTCGCCGACATCGCCGCCGATGTCGTCGTATTGCGACCGGCGGTATTCGAGCCGGCCTTCGAGCGGACCGGGCAGCTGGACCTGCAAGCCCCCGCCGAAGCGCAGCCCGTTGGCATTGTTGTCGAGATCGTCGAGCGAACCGGCGCTGGTAAAGGACTTGGTGTCGAGCGCGGTATAGCCGACCTTGCCATAGGCGGCGATGCCCGGGGTTACCGCGAAGCCGGCGCGGGCCCCGATGTAATACTGGCCGTCGGCATCGAGACCGTCTCGGGCCCCGCCGAAGCTGTCGGGGAACTCCGTCGAGCCGCCGCTGGTCGACAGTTCGCCTTCGACGCCAATGAAAGCGCTGCCGAGCGAGAGGTCGTAGCCGGCGGTAATGCCATAGACCGCCGAATCGGCATCGGCGCTCACGCTGGCATCGCCCGATTCGACGTCGAGCCCTTCGTAACCGGCAAGCGCGCCGACATAGAAGCCGCCCGGGGCCACGTTCTGCGCCTGTGCCATTGCCGGGGTGGCAAGCATGCCCGCGGCGATTGCGACCGTTGCGATTGTCTTTTTCATCTTGTTATCCTTTCGCGTGCGCTTGAATGCACGTCGGCGGCGGTTGGCGAAGCCGCGCTTGCGCCCCGCTGAACCAATCGGCG
>Ga0208560_1000013_pt1 | contig 26818 bp, 25 predicted proteins | sample Virmet3827_250_FD_185742 | JGI IMG/M metagenome (GOLD analysis project Ga0208560, IMG submission 185742) | Marine viral communities from the Southern Atlantic ocean transect to study dissolved organic matter and carbon cycling - metaG 3827_250... | ecosystem: Environmental > Aquatic > Marine >...
CTCCCTGGCCAGGCGGACGGCGCCCTTCCCGCGCTGCGTCCGACCTCCGGCGCAGCGCGTCCCGCATTGCTCCGCCCTGCTGCTCTGCGGACAGCGAACCGCGGGATCAGCCGCGCCGCTTGAAACGGGCGTAGCGCAATAGCGAATAGGGTAGCAGCAGCAGGTAGCCGGCACAGATCGCGCTGAGCGTCCACCATGGCTCGACCAGCAGTGCGGCGAACAGGAGACCCACGAAAGCCAGCACCTCGAGCCGGATTCCCCTCCGCGGGCGCAGCGAGGTCCAGCTGGGGGTGGCGATGTTGGAGATCATGAGAACGGCTATCGTGGCCAGCCATATGCCGACCAGAATGGGATTGCGAAGCTCTTCCATTCCCGTCGCCATCCACAGATAGAACGGCGCGAAAGCGAGACCCGCCCCGATCGGCGCGGGCACGCCGGTGAGGAAGCCGAGCGATTTATGCGGCTGGTCCTCCACATCGATCTGCGCATTGAACCGCGCGAGGCGCAGCGCACAGCAGATCGCGAAAGCGAGCGCGGCAAACCAGCCGAGCCGCGGCTCCGCCGACAGCGACCACAGGAAGATTATGATCGCGGGTGCGGTGCCGAAGCTGAGCGAATCGGCCAGGCTGTCGAGCTCGGCCCCGAAGCGCGACTGCGCCTTCAGCGCCCGCGCAACCCGGCCATCGACCCCGTCGAGCACGCCGGCAAGGATCACGGCGACGACCGCGGCACCCCAGTTCTCGTCGATCGCGAAACGGATGCCGGTCAGTCCGGAACACAGCGCGGCGGCGGTAACCGCGTTGGGGATCATCGCGCGCAAGGTCAGCGCGCGCGTATGAATCTCGGCGGGCGGTTCGTCCTCGGTTGCTTTCGGCCCCAGGCGGACAGCCTTATCGTGTTCGGTCATTGTGCTACACCCTCAAGCAATTGCTGCGATCCGATTTCGGCCAGCACGGTTTCACCTGCGACGACTTTCTGGCCCAGCAGGACCTTGGGATCGGTTCCGGCAGGAAGATAGACATCGACCCGGCTGCCGAAGCGGATCAGTCCGATCCGCTGCCCCACGCCGACCGTGTCTCCGGGCTTGACGAAGGGGACGATCCGCCGTGCGATCAGGCCGGCGATTTGCGTGAAGCCGATCTTCAGCCCATCGGTCCTCTCGATCAGCAAGTGCTGCCGTTCGTTCTGCTCGCTCGCCTTGTCGAGACCCGCGTCGAAGAACTCGCCGGGGATATAGACCACCCGGCGAACCGTGCCCGCGATCGGTGCCCGGTTGATATGCACGTCGAAGACCGACATGAAAATCGAAATGCGTGTCACCTGCCCCGGGGTAAGCCCGGGATGGCCGGTGCCGTCGTCGACCATCATTTCCTCGGGCGGGTCGACCTGCGCGATCAGCGAAACGAGCCCGTCGGCGGGGGACAGGATCAGCCGGTCATCCTGCGGCACCACGCGCTCGGGATCGCGAAAGAAGGCGAAGATGCCGAGCGAGAGGAGCAGGAGCGGCCAGCCGATGATCTCCCAGTCGAAACCGATCAGGAACACGAGGCTGACGAGCACCGCGACCGCGCCGAACTTGCGGCCTTCGGGATGAATCGGCGGCCATGACCAGCGCACGTCGCCGCGGCCACGATTGTCGAGAAGATCACCTGCCATCGCAAACACCTAGGGCCTGGGCCCCACGGTCACAAGGTGTCATCCCACCTTGCGCACGAACACCGCCCCCGCCGAGTATCCGGCGCCGAAGCTGCAGATCAGCCCCGTATCGCCGGCCGACAGATCTTCGTGGTGCTTGTGAAAGGCAATGATCGACCCGGCGCTGGAAGTGTTGGCATAGGTATCGAGCACCGTAGGGCTTTCGTCCGCACTGGCTTCGTGCCCCAGCACCCGCTGCGCGATCAGCCGGTTCATGCCCGCATTGGCCTGATGCAGCCATAGCCGGCGCAGCGCCTGCGGATCGATGCCAAGCCGCTCCGCTTCGGTCACGATCATTTCGGCGACCATCGGCACGACCTCCTTGAAGACCTTGCGGCCTTCCTGGACGAACAGCTTGTCCGGCTTCCCCTCGCCTTCGGGTGAAGCGCGGTTGAGGAAGCCGAAATTGTTGCGGATGTTGTTCGAGAATACGGTCTTGAGCCGCGTACCGAGGATATCCCAATGCTCTGCCGGGGCCATTTCGGCATCCTCGACAAGGACGGCGGTCGCCACATCGCCGAAGATGAAGTGGCTGTCGCGATCGCGCCAGTTGAGGTGGCCGCTGGTGACCTCGGGACTGACCACCAGCACGCTGCGCGCATTGCCCGCGCGGATGTAATCGGCAGCGGTCTGGATGCCGAAGGTCGCGGACGAGCATGCGACATTCATGTCGAAGGCGAAACCGTCGATCCCCAACTCCTGCTGGATCTCGATTGCCATTGCCGGATAGGCGCGTTCCATGTTGGACGCCGCGCACAGCACCGCGTCGACATCGGCCACGTCGCGGCCTGCCCGCTCGAGCGCATCGCGCGCCGCCTTGACGCCGATCTCCGCCATCACCGAAGGTTCGTCATTCGATCGTTCGCGCATCCGCGGCGCCATGGTTTCCGGGTCGAGGATCGGCGCCTTGGTCATCACGTGGCGCGCCTTGATCCCGCTCGCCTTTTCGATGAACTCTACCGAACTGGGCTGCAGTTCCGCGACTTCGCCCGCCGCAATCGCCTGCGCATTGTCGGCATTGAATATCTCGACGTAGCGATTGTAGCTTTCGACGAGTTCTTCATTGGTTATAGTTTCGCCGGGCGTGAACAGCCCGGTGGAGGAGATGACCGCGCGCCCGGCCGAATTCTGGTTCTGGCTCATTGCGGCTGGTTAGTCTCGCTCAGATTTTCTCGCAACCGTCTAACCGGCCCCGCCCTGCCGTCCGGCCGCTGCGCCGCGAGACGCCGCAGGCCAGACCGATGCCCCCCCTTGGCAATGACACGGCGACTCGATACCGCAGCCGCATGCCCGAACTGTCCCTCAGCCGTCCGACCAGCTTCTGTGATGCCTGCGCGATCCGCAATCGTGCGATTTGTGCCGATCTCGATGATCGCGAGATCGGCCTGCTCAACGGCATTGGCCGGCGGCGCCATTTGGTCGCAGGCGAGCAGCTGATGTGGGAAGGCGACGAGGCCGTGCTGGTGGCCAACGTCATCGAAGGCATGCTCAAGCTCTCGACGCATCTGTCCGATGGCAAGGAACAGATCCTCGGGCTCGTCTATCCCTCGGATTTCCTCGGCCGGCCTTTCGGCGAAACCTCGCCCTATGGAGTCGAGGCGCTGACCGACACGGTCATCTGCGTCTTCGAACGGAAGGATTTCGAACGCTTCGCCAGGGATCACCCCCGGCTCGAACACAAATTGCTCGAACGAACGCTGACCGAACTCGATCGCAGCCGGCGCTGGATGTTGCTGCTGGGGCGGATGACTGCCGAACAGAAGGTCGCCAGCTTTCTCCTGGAGATCGGCGAACGGCTGGGCAACGCCAAAGCCCGCGCAGGCACCCACGTCCCGCTGCCGCTTTCTCGGCAGCAGATCGCCGATGTGCTGGGCCTGACCATCGAAACGGTGAGCCGGCAAATGACCCGGCTGCGCAATGCGGGCGTCATCGACCTGCCCTCGCGCCGCGAAATCGTCCTGCAGGATCTACCCGACCTCGAGGCGCGCGCGAGCTGACCGCCGAGCCCCGCGGGCCGGTTTGTCATTTAGTAGAGGGTGGCGGTGGTGGACAGGGCTGGACTGGTAAGAGTCCAACCCTAAGTCACTGACTTGATGAAGCTTTTCCCCAGCAATCAATGAGCGTTCCGTACCAGTTGTTCGTACCGAGATCAATCGGTCAACCGATGGCGATACATCGTTACCGCAAGAGAGTTTCTACCGGCTCGCCTTCGGGAACAAGGTGCGGCGTTGACCTAGCATCACCTTGCTTTACCGACCCCGTATCACCAGACATTCTGCGGGCACTTGACAAAAGCGACCACCAATGTTACCCTATATCATATACCTAAGGTATATTCCTTGGGGCTGCTAACCTATGGGCTATCCCCTAAGGCAGTCTCTAAGGGACTAAAACCTAGTGATGATAACTACAGGTAGTCATAGTCCTTAGGTCCATACCTCAAGCTTTCCCAAGGATCTTCGGTTGGCGAGAAAGCGATTGCCACTGTTCTCCGGCATTCGCCGATCGCTCAACAGGGAGAGGCTCTGGGGGTCACTGCGACCCCGACCTCCGGAGCCTTACTGGGCGCGGTGTAAGCTGGCTCGAGGGTAGCAGGCTTAGCGCTACGACAACCCGCAAAATGGATTCATCGGTTGGCTTTGCTAGACCGCGTCGGGTGAGTTTTGCCTCTCGGGTTCACAAACCCCTTCTTCTAGCAAGAAACTCTACAGTCGCCCTGCTGGCGTACTCCTAGGCTTGCTTGCCACGTCGCTACGGGCTCGGCACCTATTCGTGCCCTCGTCAGCGGCATTCTGCTGGGCCTGGCCGCAAAGTTGAGCTTCGATCTCAGGCGCTTCTGTTCACGCAGCCGCCAGCAAACGACATGCGCACAAGCGCCCCTTTCTAGCCCCACCAATCTCAATCAGAACAAGGACACCGACCGTGACCAATCTTCCCGCAAGTCTGAAACCAACCCCCGAGGTCGTTGCACGTGACCAAGAGTTAGCCTCAGAGGGCAATGCCCTACTTGAAGAACTCAGCCGTGAATCCGGCCTGCGAGTTCGTACTAACGTCGAAACGTACAATGCAGTTACTTTCGGTCCAGATGGAACACCCGTCGCTCGCGTGCGGAATGGCCAACCTCTTCAAACTCGCGAAGAGGAGGCAGTGGCCAGAGCTCAGGCAGCCGCCAATTCAGAGATCAATCGTCTCGAACGTGATCTTCGCGACCTGATCAATCGACGCGATGAAATCAGTGGGTACGACTCCGACGGTAACCCGATGTACGTTCGTGGGGCTGCAGGGAGAAAGCAACTAGACGCGCAGATCCGGCACGTTCGTCTCGGCTTGATCAATCAAAAGCGCCTGAACGAACGGCGGTGGCGAAAAGAAGCTGCTCCGGCAGTTCGGCGAGCGGAGAATGAACGCATTGCGATGCAGGAGCTTGCAGCCCAGTTGGAGAGAGAAGGCCGTGGTCAGCGGCTAGCTGGTTGGTAGCTGATGCTGCGAACCTCCGAATACGCCCTTGCTGTGTATGTCCTTACGCAGACCCTCCATCAGGTTAGCTCTCTGGTCGTTGCGTTAGGGCTGGCCTCATGAAGTAGCGTCACGCATCGAGCTGGGACCTGTCGGTCTTCTCCGAAGATGCAGCGAGCTATCGCTTGAACTAGCTCGTTGTGGCCGAACGACTTGGTCACTCGCTATCCCGTAGCTTTCCCAAGGCACGCCTCGTCAGAAGCAACGCAAATGCTTCGCCACGCGGGTTCACTTAGCGGGTCGCATCCGATGTTAAGGTCCAATCTCTCGTACATTGTCGACACGACCCCGTAAGGGCTTGTCCAACCCCCGGAAAAACGCGGGTCCGAAAAGGCATTCTGGCGGACGTAAGGTCCTCCATCCGAACAACCTTCCGCAAGTCAGTCGATGGTGTTCGCCGAACGGATTGGCGCCATACTGCAGTGGCCCTTAGCTATCCCCGTTGTTCCTCCAGAGCCGAAGTGGCTAACGGCTCTGCGCTCACGCCCCCGCTGGTTTTCGTCATGGTCCCCAGCGGGGGCACCCCTCTCCAATGACCATGCTTCCCTATCAACCGAAAGGACGATGACTAAGAGAAAGAACCTACCGGCTCGCGTGGGCCGAGAGCGGACCTGCACCCAGTGTGGGGCCACCTACCGCTCACCGCGCAACTCTTCCCGCTACTGTTCGAATGCATGCCGCATGAAGGCCAAGCGCGGGACTGCCCCGACGGGCGGCCCCAGGGCTGGCCCCGATGGCTTCACCATCATCACCAAGGCAATGCTCATTGCTGGCTTTGTCGGCAAGATCGGCCCCACATCCAGCCGCAGCAACGATGCACCTCGCTACGCACTGCTGGTCCCCTTTGAGCACGCGCTGGACGAGCTTTCCTTCCAATTCAATCGAAAGGGCTGGGGCTATGTAAGCCGCGATGAGTTCTCCGAAGCTCTCAAGGCCGATGGCATTCAACCCTTCAAAATCCGCAGCAGCGAGGCAGCAGATCGGAAGCGTTGGCAAGACTGTCAGCGGCAGCGAATGAACCGCGCCGCCTGAGCCTCCTTAGTGGGTCGTTTTGCTGGATAGGGTACTGACCTACCTCTCTTGGCGACACGACCCATTATGCCCCGCTGAAACCCGCCTAGTTGCTTGGGTGCGCGACCTCCCTATCGGAGACCTTGGGTATGCCCTTCGAGCGTTTCCGTAGTCAGTGCTAGCGATGCGCTTGATGGCCTCCATCAAAGACTATCGGCTTTGGATTGTTGGGGTGAACCTTGCCAAGTCCGCAGACTGCAACCCACTGTTTTGGTAAGCAACGGCATGGAATATCCTCCTCGCACCGCCTTAGACCTTCTTTCGCTGAAGGATTCCCTGTCAAAGGAACAAAGCAAGCTTAAGGGGCTCATTGAGCGCTTGTACTCCGCAAACTCGATTAAGACGGATCTTCAGATAGCCAGTGACATGCTGGATTCGCTGGACGAGGCACTTAAGGAGGCGGAGCCAGCGAGCGAAAATGGGGTTAGGTCGTGGCAGGGAAATGCAGCGCTGGCGCTCATCAACTCCGCAATCATCCTTTATGTCCGCGCAACTAAGACGTCGTCGAAACATCGAGGAACTCTCGAGTTTCTCAAACACTTTTCCGACGACGAAAAAGCAGTTCATTCTCACCTTTGTTCGCTGCGGGACGATGCCATTGCACACTTTGGGCCTGGAGAGACGCTGGAGGGCCAAACATGGCACACAGAAGCGATATTCATTCCGTTGGACGTCCGAGACGATCTACGAATCCTCACGGCGAGCAGACGGTTGATAAAGCAGCGTCAGCTTCAGGAGCTTGCGAAAACGCAGATACAGACTGCGCTCAAGATCGCCGAAGAAGAAACAATGAAACGTAACTCTGCCTTCGTAGCAGAGCTGAACAATCTCAGCGCCGACAAAGATTTCATTGCCTCAACCATCCCACATCATATCGACCTAGCCGCGTTCTTCTTGTCGGAAGAAGAGGCTGATAAGGTGCTGCGCGACCGGACTGGGAAACGTAGCGGGGTTGTCAATCACTGAGGGCATCGCTGAGCCCGATGTCCAAAATATTTCGCGCAAAAACCCGAAGAAGCATGGATAGGTCAGGTCGCGCTCACTTCCCCCGTAAGGGGGGCCTTAGGCGGCAAAGGGGAAGGCCCGTCCAAGCTGGGCGAGCCATCTTCCCTGCAGCGGGTGACTACCGCCGCCGCCAGTTTACGACGCCCACAGGTACGGGCTTTGAGTCCAACTGAGTCCAAACCGCGATGAACGGAGTCCCAGCCCCGTTGCTGACCCCGCTTCTCAGACGTACAGAACTGCCTAACGAACGTTACGCGATTTTGTACGGAGGATGATATGTGTCGCGTGGTTGCGTACTACCGTGTTTCTACTGCCGATCAGGGCCGCTCTGGGCTGGGTCTCGAAGCTCAGCGTCAGGCCGTGCGGAACTTGTGTGAGTCACGCGGCTGGGAGGTGATTGACGAGCGCACCGAGGTGGAGAGCGGTAAGACCTCCAACCGCCCCCAGCTCTCCGCTGCGCTCCACCATGCGAAGGTCACGGGGTCGACCCTAGTGGTGGCCAAGCTGGACCGTCTGAGCCGCTCGGTGGCCTTCCTGAGCGCGCTGCAGGACAGCGGAGCCAAGTTCGTCGCTGCCGATATGCCCGAGGCAAACGACCTCACCGTGCACATCATGGCAGCCGTGGCACAAGCCGAGCGGGAAGCCATCAGCAAGCGCACCAAGGACGCCCTCAGGGTTGCGAAAGCGGCTGGCCGTAAGCTGGGCAACCCGAATGGCGCTCAGGCCCTTCGCAGAGCAGGCAAAGGGAATGCCGCGGCTGTTGAACAGGTTAAGGCTGAAGCCGACAACTACGCCCATGACCTCGCCCCTGTGATCGCAGACATAAGAGCGAGCGGGGTGACCTCGCTAGGCCGCATTGCGGCGGAACTCAACGCGCGCCACATCCAGACACGTAGGGGTGGACGATGGCACGGATCTAGCGTGCGCAATCTTCTGGCCCGCATGGAAGAACCTAGCGTAGTCTGATCTATTTTGCTGCTTCACTGATGAAAATGATCTTACTGGCCGCGAGATGCAATGCGTAAGCGGCGACGTAGCCAGGCACGATTTTTGGAACCGCGCCTTGTCCGTGTGATGCATCGTTGTCGCGTATCTTTGGCAGTCCACTCTTCAATGTGGCTATCAATTGATCGAAACTAGCGTCGAGATAGTCCGGCCAAAGTCTGTTGTCACGGGCGATCCTCAGGAGGTCGGTGATGCGCGCTCCACTTGGGTAGTCCCACCCTTTCTGATCGAATACAGCTTTGAATGTACTTTCCACCGCGTTCGCCGCCATACTCACGGCTTGTCGATGCTCACCATTCCGATAGTGCTTATGAGCAGCAAGAAACTCTTCTCTCGGCCCCGCAAAGCCAGAACCAGAGAGCAACAGAAGCGCAGGTTTGACCACTTCGCCATGAAGGTACTCGGAATCGGTTCGCACTAGCTGGGAGTATTCCAACTGATATCCCAAGCCCGCTTGACGCAATCTGTAGTTTATTTCGTCTCGAGCGCGATCCGGGGTCTCGCGCACGTCGTAACCCTCTCTCCAGTAGGGAGACTTTCGGGTTACGATATCAAGTCCGACACCTATGAGTTCCAGAAGATCGAGCCACTCTTCAGTGGAGCAGCTTCGCATGAAGACGAGGATCCGTTCACTAGCTGAGTCTCCCCGACCTAAGGTATCGAGTCCTCTTTCTCGAAGGTAATACTTTTCAACCCGCGCCCAGATATCGTTCTGTTCATCCCGCCCTTGTCTAAGGACATATTGCCGAGGTTTTCCGAGGGCCTCAATCGAGATTTGTTTTATTTGGACGCGAAGGTGATCTGGGATGTGGTCGTACTGATACACGTCGATCTCACCAGACTTCTCCGCATCGGCCCGCCGCTTCGAAAAAAGCTCGTAGATACTCATTTGATGCTCCTCAGTGGGAGGAGCTTACAAACAACAGCGAAAGCAAACAAAGGGGATTCAGCGGTAGAACCGTTGATAATCGTGTCAGTTGTGACTTGAATATGCTGGCATCTTTTCCACCTCCGCCCTGAGCGCATCCAAAGGCCATTCCCCATAGGCCTCCCCCTCGGTCTTCGGAGCATGCCCCTGAATGGCGTCCCTCGCCTCTGGGTCCATACGAACCGACCTAGCGACCGTCTTGAAGCGATGCCTCCAGCCATGGTTGGGCTGCACCCCTGTGATGCCGAGCGACCGAACCCACTGGGCCAGCCGTTCGCCCATCTTGGCTGCTTGCGTTGCGGTCTGGCTGCCGCCGCGTGAGAGCGCGGGATCGTAGACCAGCGGTGTAGCGTCGCCCACCTTCCCCAGCTTGTGGAAGCCTTGCTCAATGAGGTGGGAATGGATGGGCACCTTGCGCGCCTTGCGGGTCTTCACCGAACCAGCCTCTGGGGTGATATGGATGATCCACACGCCCTCCTCCTGTCGAATATCCATCGCCCGTAGCTGAGTGATCTCATTCACCCTTGCGCCGGTGTACGCACACACCCACGGCACCCAACGGCGTGCTAGTGCAGTGTACTTGGTCAGCGAGGCAGGGTGTGGCCCTGAGGTAGCCCTGAGGATCGTCTCAGCTTCGGCATCGGTCAGCCCCTTGCCCCGTGTCTGGGTTGGCTTCGGTCCACGAACCTTGATCCCCACAGCAGGATTGGACGGGATCAATCCTTGGGTTGCCGCATCAGCGAGGATGATCTTCACTGCTGGAAGGTAACTGTCCTGAACCGTTTTGACCGCAAGCGGCTTGGCGATCAGCGCCCTCACCCAACCGTCTACATTCGCTGGGGTTACCTTCGTCGCGTCGTCGTGGCCTAGGTACTCAACGAAATGCCTTACGTGAGGTCGCCACTTGGCAATCGTACGTGGAGACGATGCGCCAGAGGCAGCGTAGTCCTCGAAGAGCTGCTTGATGGACACCCGAGGGGCTGAACGCTTCGGCTCGGCTTCAAAGGAAGGTAGCGTGCCCTCCAGCGGGTCGGGGCCATAGTCGCCTTGCGCCCTCCTCTCCATCAGCCTTGCGAGTGAGAACCAAAGGTCGCCCATCTGCTGCAGCAGTGCCTCAGCTGAGCCCACCGAAAGAAGAAGGCCGCGCTCGCTCAGCAGTTGCTCTCGTTCTTCGGTCAACCAAGTGGTCGGCTGGACTAATCCGGCTTCCCGATCCTCAGGGTCGATTGGCTCCAGCTCTTCGCGCGAGAACCACCAATCCTCAGCTCGGCCAGGGTTATCTTCGTACTTCGCGACTTGCGCACGATACCACTCGCCAGCGAGAGCGCGGCACTGTCGCTGGGATAGGGTTACAGGCTGCTGTGTGCGGGAAGCTCGAAGAAGAGCGATACGCTCCTCTACGGGGCCAAGCCATGCTGCGAGTTCAGCCTTCGCCTGCTCGCGAGTCAGCTCAGCGGGCCAAGATTTCTTCTCTTCGCGCTTGCCGTAAGCCTGCCGAATGTCTGCTGGGATTTCTTTTCGGGCTGTCCAAAGGCCCGTCTTGGTGCGCCTCAAACCAACCATTGCAAATGCCATTCCGTACCGACCTTCCGTACCAAGTGGGGGAAGAAGATCAACGGAAAGTCAGTAAGTTACTGAGATTATTAGCTCTCAGGTGGCGGTGGTGGACAGGGCTTCCATCTAACCGGATCGCAGTAACAATCTGACAGAATTGGATATTTTCGCGTAGAAATTGCTGCAATATTCTACGCGTCCCCCTTTCTGTCCCCCCTCCGACATCCGCTGCGGTCCGCGCCCCTTGGCGAGAGAAGAGGGCTTCAACATTTTGTCCGATTGGACCCTGCTGGACACCTGCGCACACTCGGCATTTTTGAGATTTGTAGGTCGATTCGTACGGTGCCTCATCATTTGAGGAAAACACCATGCGATCTTCACCTACCGATATCAGCCAAGCCCTATCCTACACTGTTGCCGACGCCTGCGCGGTTACCGGCATCAGCCGATCGAAACTCTATGAACTGATCGGCGCGGGCGAAATCGATACCACCACGATTGGCCGACGCCGCTTAGTCAAAGCAGCAAGCTTGCGTAGCTTCATTGAAGGCGAAGCCGCATGAGCCTCGATCCGAAGAAGCTCATGGTCGGGCGCGACCTTCATTCTGGCTACATCAGGCACCAGGAATCGAGCGGTCGCCAAGCATACTCCGTCGAAGTCGTCGAACGGCAGAGCGGATATCTCGTCTACTTCGAAGCGGTTCGGTCGCAGGCTTGCGCAATTGCCCGCGCTTCCGCGCTGGCGGACTGTTTCGCGCATTGCGAGTACGTCGGGCAGGTAGGGGAGCCTTCGCATGTTCCCTGAAAGAAGAAGCCCCCGCAAAGCGGAGGCTCCGAACTGGCTTGGCGGCGCGGTTCGAGTTTCCGGATACCGCAATTTCTCGAATTTCTCAAGTCTCACTTGCGGCCATCGCAATCGAATGATTGCGGGAAAGGATCGGCGATGAGCAACATCTTACAGCATCCGGCAACCATCGTGCGCGCGATCCATGTGGAGCGGGTCGAGCGCGGTGTCGATCTGTGGACCGCCTCCTACGCAGGCGACGAATGGACCGACCCGATTACGTTCAAGCCAGCCCTGCCCTGGTATCATCTGCGGAATGAATTGCTGCACTGTTCCCGGCGCTGCGGCCTGCCGATTGTCCAGTTCAACGATGTGGTTGGGGAGCGTGTCGCGTGAACGCGCCGTCCCTCCACGAGATTGCTCGAGCGATGGGTGGAGAAGTGCGCGGCGAGCGCGCCTGCTTTCCGACACCAGGCCATAGCAAGAAGGATCGGGGAAGTTGGGCCTCTATCGTTCCGGGCGCGCCTGATGGGGTTCTCGTTCATTCAAGCAACGGCGGCGATCCTATCGCAATCAAGGACCAGTTGCGCGCCATGGGGGTGCTTCCTCCATTCAAGGCGAAGAACGACAACATTCCCTGGCGGCCGCCGGAACGCGAAAGCGCTCCTGCCGCTGCGCACGCAGTCAGGCTCGGCGCTGATCAGCGTATCGTCGCGACCTTCGATTTCGTCGACGGAGACGGCGTGGTGCTGCATCGCAAGCATCGCATCGAACCAGGTCCTTCCGGTCGGGATAAGACGTTTGCCTTCGATCGACCCGACGGGAGCGGGGGTTGGGTTTCCGGCCAAGGGGAAGAGCGCATACCGTATCGGCTCCGCGATATTCTGGCGGCGCCAAAGGACGAGCCGCTCTACTTAGCGGAAGGAGAAGCCAAGGCCGATCGCTTGGCAGATTGGGGATTGCTGGCGTCCTCGCATAAGGATTGGAAAGGCTTCGAATGGTCCGGCTACGTGAAGGGCCGCACGGTCTTCATTCTGCCCGACAATGACAAGACAGGCCGCGACCTTGCCGAGAAAGCGCGGGAGGGTGTCGAGAGGGCCGGAGGCACGCCGCACTTGCTAGAGTTGCCTGGGCTTCCCGAAACTGGCGACATACTCGATTGGGCCGGCACGCGAGAGGATCTCCAACGCCTTAGCTCGGCCGCTTCTGATGAAGGCGTATTCCCGACGGTCGATCTTGCCGCGCTTGCCAGGGTAAAGGCGCGCCCGAAGCGGTTTGTGATCGAGCGGCTAGCGCCAGCGGGAGAAGTCACGCTGTTCACCGGCCCGGGATCGGCGGGCAAGAGCCTCCTCGCCCAGCAGTTGGCAACCGCCGCTGCGGCCGGAAAGGAGACGCTCGGCTTCCAGATTGAGGCGACGTCGTCGATTTACGTCACGTGCGAAGATGACGTCGATCAACTCCACTGGCGGCAGGAGCACATCAGTGCGGCCCTCGGCGCGCCGATGGATAGCCTTACCAGCAAGCTGCATCTCTCGTCATTGAGAGGGAATATCGGGAATGAACTGGCCACCTTCGCGCAAGACGGCAGGCTCCTCCCGACAGGCTCCTACAAGCGCCTCGTGGCAACGCTGCAGGGCACAGGCGCGCGTGTCGCATTTCTGGACAACGTGGCGCACCTGTTCGCGGGCAATGAGAACGATCGTGGTGAAGTGACGCGGTTCGTCAACTTGCTCAACCGACTAGCGGGCGAAACCGACGCTGCAATCATTCTTCTCGGACATCCGAACAAGGCTGGAGACAGCTACTCGGGCTCGACGGCCTGGCTCAATGCCGTGCGCTCGCATTTCTCGATCGAGCACGATCCGGAAACCGACGCCCGCACCCTCAACCTCGGAAAGGCCAACTACGCCCAGAAGGGCGATCAGGTCCGCTTCTTCTGGCAGGATTGGGCCTTCATCGGCGAGAATGAGTTGCCGCCCGACCGCGCTCGCGAATTCATGGAGTCGCAGCGTGCCGCGGCGGACAATGAGCGTTTCCTAGCTTGCCTTAAGGAACTCACAAAGCAGCGGCGACCGGTGTCGGAAAGCCGCAATGCGGCGAACTATGGGCCCAAGGTCTTCGTAAGAATGCCCGAAGCCAAGGGACTGACAAGGGAACGCCTCGAGCAGGCAATGGATAGGCTGTTCCGGATCGGAATGATCGAGAAAGCGGAACTCTGGAAAGGCGTCGATCGCAAGGCAGTTTATGGCTTGCGGACGGTCGCGGACGGGGAGGCGTAAGTGACTGATTTTGTTGCGGGAAGGTTTGCGGGAAACTGTTGCGGAAAGTGCGGGATGGTTGTTCGTAAATCGTTGATTTCATTGCGGGAAGGTTGGTGTGCGGGAGTGTGTATATATAAATATATACGGGCGCGGCTTTCCGAAGCCGCCGCGCCCGGGGAAGTGGGAGGCGCGTCGTGACAGACCGCGCCCTCACCCGATTGCACACTGACGCACACGCGCGCGCACGCGAGGCTGGTGAATTGACCGACGTTCAAGTTGCTATCTGCGAGCGCATAATGCTCGGCGAAAGTGTCGTGGCCATCTGCAAAGACGAGGACATGCCCTGCCGCCGCACGGTCATGGGGTGGATCGCGAAGGACACGAACTTTCGCGATGCGTACCTCGCGGCGAAGACCATGCTTGCGGAGGCGTTCGGCGAAGAGATCGTCGCTATCGCTGACGATAGCTCCCGCGATTGGGTGGAGGGCGAGAACGGCAAGGTACTCGATCACGAGCACGTGCAGCGCAGCAAGCTAAGGGTCGATGCCCGCAAATGGGTGGCGGCGCGATTGGCCCCCAAGCGATGGGGTGACGCATCGATGATCCGAGTGGGCGAGCTCGATCAACACGCAAAGCGCCCGCGAAGCAAGGAAGAGATATTCGCTCGTCTGGCGTCGATCGCTGGCACCTTGGGCGGCAACGAAGAGGACGAAGACTGATGGATATTCTGCGCTGGATGAAGAACAGCACGCCGAAGGAATGTCGCGAGGTAGCGATGCTTCTGCTCGAGCAGGGAATGCAGCCACGTTCCCCGCAATGGCACGCCAACATTGATGCGGCGATCGAAGAGCGGGATGCGAAGGCCAAGCGCTGACGTTTTTTGAGATACGATTGGGGGCCGCGTAATCTCCTTCACGAAGGAGATTTTCGCATGTCGAGACACCCAAAAAAGACCGACGCCAAACAACTTCAGCGCGCGACTCCTCGCCGCCGGACCCTCGTGGCGACGAACGCTCGCGAAGAGCCGATAGCGCCTGCGAAAGTGTTCCCTGGCGCGACCATCAATCTCGATGGTCCGTGGAAGTCGAAACCGTGAAGGACACGCCTCCACGTGTGCCGACGATCTTCCGTCATGGCGGCCTATCGCGCTCCGAGAGCGCAAGAGCCGCAGACCGCGCTCGGCATGCGAGAGGCGCCGCCGAGCCACAGAAGCCGAAGCACTACGATCCATACTCCGAAATGTAGGAGCCGTATCATGGCCAACTCTGACAATATCATCCCCAACCAACCGACCGGCAAATACAGGCGGGTCGACGTGCCCGTGGGCGAGAGAAAGACGCTGGCGGAAAAAATGTTCGGCTATCGCCAAGAGCCGATCGAGCACGACACGTACAGCTATCATGGCGATAAGTTCTATGGTCGCCCGCACGTAGGTCAGCCGCCCAAGGGTGACGCCTGATGTGCGGCCCCGCTCTCCTTCCCGCGCTGATCGTAGCGTCTACGGCCACGACTGCCGCCGGTCAGTTGCAGGGCGCTGCGTATGCCTCCCAGATGGCCCGCTATCGTTCGCAGGTAGCAGATCAGAACAAGGCTCGGGCGCACGAAGCTGCGATGGACGAAATTGCAGCGGGACAGGATCAGCATAGGCAACTCGGCCGGGAAGTGGCTGCCCGCATCGGCGCACAGGAAGCCCGCATGGCTGCGAACAACACCGATATTTCGTTCGGTAGCGCTGCCAGGGCGATTGACGATACCAAGCTGATCGGTCGCGAGGACTCGGACGCGCTCTCACGCAACATCGAGCAGCGCGTTCGCGGTTACCAAACCGATATGTGGAACTATGAAAGCGAGCGTCGCGCATCGATCGCTGAGGGCAAGCAGGCAAAAACGGCCGGCATGTTCTCCGTTGCTTCGACCGTCCTGGGTGGCGCGACGCAGTACGCTGGCTTCAAAGCCAGCGCGAAAGGCGCCTGATGGTTCGCGTCCCGACCACCCAGGGGCGAAGCGTCCAGTTTGCGCCAGCGGACCCCAAGCCGCTGCGCTATGCCGAAGCCCGCAATCTTACGGGCCCGGCGATTGAAGGGTTCGGGCGTGCTCTGGGCCAAAGTGCGGAGGCGGTGCAGCAAATCGAAGAGCGGTACGATCGGGCCGACCTGCTGACTGCCGATAACTCCCATGCGGAATACATTGCCGAGCGAAAGCAGGAATTCTCCAACTTGCGCGGCGATGTGCCGGCGAAGCAGCTGGATGATTACTTGCGGGGGCTCGACCAGCACACGAAGGATTTGCTCGCGAATGCGCGATCGGACCGCGCGCGGGCTATGCTCAAGCGAACGCTCGACGATCGCAACACGATGGCGCGGGGCGCCTTCAATAGCCATGCGGACGAGCAGACGTTCCAGTTCGAAGATGCGGGGTTGCTCGCAAGCCGCAACATTGCGGCTCGGGAAGCGATCGGCGCACAGGATGCGGAGCAGTTCGGGGTCGCTGTGGGCGTCGGCCTCCTGCGCATAGACGAACGCGCCGCGCTCAAGGGCGCATCGGACGAGGTCCGCACGCTGGCGCGGCAAGAATTCCTCGACGAGGTTCACGGTGGGCGCCTCGATGCGATGTTCGCTGCGCCTGATCCGGATATCGACGCAATCGGTGCGTATCTCGATCACCATGGGGGGCAAATCACCCCTGCCCTTCGAAACGAGACGCTGGCGAGACTGCAGGCGCCGCTGCAGGCGCGTGTTTCGCGGTCCGATGCCGATATCGTCATGGGCTTCCAACCGGCAGGACGCGATGACGCTGCGACCCCACCAGCGCTCGCGCTACCGTCCGGCCCTCAAGGCGAAGTCGGCGAAGTGCTGAACCGTGCCGGATATTCCCCTGCGGTGGTGGCCGGCTTCCTTGGAAACTTCGATGTGGAGGGAGGCTATCACGGCGCCCTGGGCGATGGCGGTACTGCATCGGGGATCGCCCAATGGCGCCACGAAAGGCGCGCAAACTTCCGACGTCGGTTCGGGAAGGATCCGCACGAAGCGACCTACGCGGAACAGGCGCAGTTCGTGGTCTGGGAGATGAACAACCCGCAAGCCGCTGGCATGTCGAAAGCGGCACGCGATCGAATTCTCGCTGCAGGATCGGCGGCCGAAGCTGCCGAGCTTATCGATCAACACTATGAGCGCTCTTCGGGTCAGCATCGCACGCAGCGCAAGGCTGCTGCCGAGAAGTACGGCGGCGCCGGATATGAGAGTGGTCCGCGCCAGTGGGATCGCGCGCAGGTTTATGCGAACCTCGAAGCGGTCGCGGCGCGGGAGAACTGGAACCCCGAGCGCACGGAGCGGGCGAGAGCCGAGCTCGATCGCCGTATTAATCGCGACGAAGGCTTGCTGAGCGAACAGCGGCAGGACGCTGACGAACAGGTAACGGCGCTGGTGCAGTCGCTCGGGGATAGCTTCAAGTCGATCGAACAGATACCCTCGGCGCTGCGAAATAACCTCGCACCGGGCGACCTGATCGCCTGGGAGAGCGTCGCACGCCAGAACAGCCGCGCGGTCGCGCCGGTCGCGAATGGTCCGACCGCGATGGAACTGAACCTGATGCGCTTTTACGAACCCGAGCGCTTCAAGTCGCTCAACCTCGTGCATCACGCCGGGGAAGTTACCCGGGCGGAAATGGACAGCCTGCTGACGACGCAAGCTCAGATGCGGACCAGCGAAGGCAAGTGGTCGCCGCGGTCGGGGATCGTCACCGCACTGAATTACGGCAAGAAGGTCAACGAACTCGACCTGAAACCCGAAGACGAAGCCGCAATCCTCAGGATCATGGATGCCGAAGCGCGCGCCCGATTCGACGCCAACGGCGGCAAGCCGTTGACAGAGAGCGACTATCAGGACCTGTTCCGGTCAGCGACGCGCAACGTCTCGACGACGGAGCGCTTCCTCGGGATCGAGACTGGCCAGGGGGAGAGGGCGCGCTACCGCCTTGGGCTCGACAATATGCCCGACAGCACGCGGGAACGCCTATCGCGTCGCCTTCGCGCTAACGGATTGGAAGTCACCGACGAAGCGCTGCTTCGCCTCTACCGGTTGGAGCAGTAATGGCCAGCAACCCCTACGCTTACGCGGAACGCTTCGGCGGGCGCCGTCGTCGTCTGCAATCCATTCAGCCTACCGCGGATCCAATCGCGGCAGAGATCGACAGAATGCGCCGCGACGAACTGCGCAACACCTTCGAGGGGGCTCCTACGCCCGACAAGGCCGCGAAGCAGGCGCGGCTCGCGCGCGCGGCGAACGTACCCGCTATCGAAGTCGAGGGCCGCGAAGACGATCTCGAGGCGACCCTACAAGCACGTAGCTTCGCACAGCTTGCCGAACAGCATCCAGCATTCGGTGCGTTCGCGCTCGAAAACCCGCGCGCGGCAGTTTCTGCCCGGGACGATGTAGAGGCTTTGTCGAGTGTCGTTCGGGTACTCGATCCGCGGACCGTCGACACTGAGGTGCAGCCGAAGCGTTCGGATGGCTGGTCGATCAAACCGGTCGAAGTCGAGCCGAGCGTCGGCAATTTCTTCAAGGGCATTCTGGCCAACCTGGTCGGAGGGTTCGAGCAAGTGCGCACCGGCGGCGCGATGGCGCTCGATGATCTCTTGCCGCGCGAAGGATATCTCTCCGAGGCCCAGAAGCGTGCATCGCGACAGACGCAGCTGCGATCGTTTCGAGCCTCACAAGCGAATATAGACCTCGCACGCCCGCAGTTCGAAAGCGCGACCATGTCGGGGGTTTATTCCGGCGTTTCATCGTTGGCGCAAATGACGCCCGCGATCGTCGCTTCCGTCGCCACACGCTCGCCCTACCCCGCTGCCGCGATGGCCGGTGCCCAGACCGCCGCACCTGCTTACGGCAAGTATCGCGCGCGCGGCGCTACGGTTGGCGAAGCGCGCCTTGGTGCAACAGGTGAAGGCGCGGTGGAGGCTGGCCTGAGCTTTCTCCCGTTCGGCACGATCGCCCGCGGCTTCGGCACTCAAGGAACACGCCGGTTCGTCGCCGAATTGTTCGGCAAGGAACTGGCAACTGAGCAGCTGACCACGCTCGCCCAGGACGCGATCGACACGGCTATCGCAAATCCCGACAAGACGTGGTCGGAATATTGGGCCGAGCGTCCAGCGGCGGCATACGAAACGGCCGTTGCGACGCTGGTAGCGACTGGCACGTTGGGCGCGCTGAACGTCGCAGCTACCCGCTCTGCTTCGCGCTCTGAACACCGGCTGCGCGCAGAAGCGGAGGGCACACTGCTTGATCGCTTGGCTGCAGGTTCGGCGAAGTCCTCCTTGCGAAAGCGCGATCCCGACGCATTTCGCGCGATGCTCGATCGTCTCACCGATGGGATGATCTCGGATAAGCTCTACATTCCTGCCGACGCAGTTCGCGAATACATGCAATCGGAGGGGTTCGAAGAGACGGACTTCTGGCGCAACCACGCGGACGACATTGCCGAAGCGGAAGCGACCGGCGGGGATTTCGTCGTGCCGCTCTCGGAAGCCATGGCGCACCTATCGGACGGAAAGACGTGGAATGCACTGCGCGATGATATGCGCCTTTCCGCTGGTGGCTTCTCCCGGGCAGAAATGGACGCCGTCGGCGATGAAGCCAGCGCTTTCGATGGCGAGTTGTCCGACCTGTTGTCCGCCCGCAGCAAGGATCCGCGATCAACCCTTTTCGCAGTCGCCTATGAGAAACTAAGCGACGCAGGCTTTACGGGCGAAGCAGCCCGGGCTCAGGCTGAATTCCTGACCGAACGCTATGCGACGCGTGCCGAACGGCGCGGCGATGAACTCACCGGTCGCGAGTTTGATCACGTGGGCGTCGAACAGGTCCTGCCGGAGCGATTGAAGGAAGCGACCCGCGCCGATGCGCTCGATCTCGTCATCGCTGCGATGCGTGGCGGCGATACGCCGGGAGCGTCGGGGCCGTCGCTGCTCGAATGGATCGCAGCGCGCGGCGGTATCGAAGACCGTGGCGGCGACATTGCAAGCATGGGCGGCGATCGGTGGCATCGCGAAAAGGCGTTCCGCCGGCGGCTGCTCAAGCCCTTCTCGGAAGCCCAAGGAAACCTGATCGGTTCGGCCGACGATACGAACTCGCTCGACGCGCTGTTCGATGCGGCGGTCAGCGAAGGCTTCTTCCCCGATCTTGTCGCTCGGCGAGAGGCAGGGGAAGCTCTCGACAGCGCGACCTTCCTGGACGCGATCGGCGCTGAACTCCGCGGCGAACCTCTATTTCGGACCGCCGATCAATCGAGCGAAACGCAACAAATGCGCGAAGCTGGTGACGAACTGCGCCAGCTGCTCGCTGAATACGGGTACGATCCGGACGCATTGCCCGATAACGAAGTGCGAGCTTTCCTCGATCGCTTCGAGCGCGGCGAAGCGGACGGCCGATCCTACGCCAGCGGTGAGCGGGGCCGCATCCTCTTCCAGGAGGACGGCCGCGCGGTCATTCAGCTGTTCAAGTCGCGCAACCTGTCGACCTTCCTGCACGAAAGCGGGCACCTTTTCCTCGAAGAACTCCGCGTCGATGCAGCGCGGGACGGCGCAAGCGAGCAGCTACAATCGGACTGGGCGGCGGTCGAACAGTGGTTTGACGAGAACGGCGTTCCGGTTCGAGGTGGCGAAATACCCACCGGGGCACACGAACTCTGGGCGCGTGGTTTCGAACGCCGGCTGATGGAAGGCGATGCACCGTCGAAGGAACTCGCTGGGATCTTCGAAACCTTCAAGGCGTGGCTGGTGTCGATCTACCGGCGCGCCGCGAACCTCAAGGCGCCGATCTCCGACGATATCCGGGCGGTCATGGACCGGCTTGTCGCGAGCGACGAGCAAATCGCTGCGAAGCGCGAAGAGCAGTCCCTCGAGCCGACCTTCGCGAGCATGACCGATGCCGGGATGACGAAAGCCGAGTTCGACGAATACATGAACCTGGTCGCTCAGGCGAAGAACGCTGCCGATAGCGAATTGCTCGGCAAGGCGTTGGCGGGTCTGCGTGCTGTCGAAACTGATCGCTATCGCGAGCAGGAGGTAGAGGTTCGCGCGGAGGTCACGAAGGCGATCGACGCCCGGCCGCAGTTCCGCGCGCTGAGCGCTGTCCGCTCTGCTCCGCTCAATCGGCAGTGGATCGTCGATCGAATGGGCGAAGACACTCTCGGTCTGCTTCTCCGCGGTGTTCCCCCTTCCTTCAAGGGCGATGGCGCGCATCCCGACACCGTGGCTGAAACCGTGGGCCTGTCTGATGGGCGGGAGTTGATCGAAGTTCTGATCGGGATGGAACGCCGGCGGCGCGAAATGCGGGAGAACGGCGACAAGCGTTCGGTGCGCCAGGCGACGATCGAACAGGAAACCTCCGATGCAATGTCGGAGCGATACGGCGACCCCTTCATGACCGGCGAAATCGAAGCCGAAGCCCTCGCCGCGGTCCACAACGATCTGCAGGGTGAAGTCCTTGCCGCCGAAGTCCGCGCCCTCGCCCGACGCTCTGGCAACCGCCCCACCCCTTACTCGATGGCTCGCGCATGGGCTCGTCAGAAGGTGCGCGAAGGCGATGTGCGTGATCACCTCAGCGGCGCCGCGCTACAGCAGTACCGACGCGCGGCCGCGGCGAATGCGCGTTTCGCGTTCGAAGCGGTGGCCGAAGGGAACTTCTCCGCAGCTTTCCGGCACAAGCAAGCGCAACTGGTCAATAACGCGTTGGTTCGCGAGGCACGCGACACGAAGGCCGATGTGGATAAGGCTGTGCAAAGGCTGTCGAAGACCGCCAAGCGCAAGACGATCGACGGGGTTTCGCAGGATTATCTCGACCAAGCTCATGCGCTGTTGGAGAACGTCGATCTTCGAAAGCGTTCGGGCCGACAGGTCGACCGGCAAGAAAGCTTCGAAGCATGGGCGAACGCGCGTGAGGAAGAAGGTCACTCGATTGCGGTGCCCAAGTCTTTCGCTGCGACAATCGGCAAGACGAACTGGACCCGGTTGCCCGCCGAAGACCTGCTCGGGCTCGACGACGCGGTTCGGCAGGTGTTGCACCTTGGAAGGCTCAAGCAATCGCTGATCGATAAGCAGGAGCAGCGCGAACTGGATCAGCTCGTCAATGAAGCGAAAGCTTCGATGGACAATCTCGAACCGCGCAAGGTCAAAGGGTTCGAGGACCCGACGCGCTGGGACGATATCAAGAGCGGCGCGCTCGGCGTTCATGCCTCGCTGCTCAAGATGGAAACCGTTTTCGAGCGTCTGGACGGTTCGCATCACGGTGCGTTCAACCGCGTCGTATGGCAACCACTGGCTGAGGCACAGGCGCAAGAGCAGGAACTGATCGCCGAAATCATGGGCGAGCTCGAGGAACACGCACAAGCTGTACCGAAGGATATCCGCGCAACCTGGACTGATCAGGTGACTATTGGTGCACTGTACGACCCGCGCACCAAAGAGCCGATTACCGGCCCGCGCTCGAAACTAATCGCGATGGCGCTCAATGTCGGCAACGAGGGCAATGCGCAGAAGCTTGCTGGTGGTTATGGCTGGCGACAGGACGAAGTGATGCGCGTCCTCGACGCCGAACTTGCGCCCGAAGAATGGCAGTATGTCCAAAAGGTCTGGGACACGATCGAGAAGCTCTGGCCGCGGATCGTGGAACTCGAGAAGCGCGTGAACGGCGTGGCGCCGGATAAGGTCATTCCGCGCCGCCTCAACACCTCTGCGGGCATTCTGCGCGGTGGGTACTATCCGGTCGTCTATGATCCCGAGCGCAGTCGCATTTCAAGCGAGCAAGCCGAACGCAATCGCGACCGGCTGTTCGAAAACAACTACCAGCGAGCTTCAACCTCGCGCGGGTTCACGAAAGAGCGAACGGAAGTCGAGCGGCCTATTCACCTCTCGCTTGATGTGATGAACCGGCACGTCGCGGAAGTTGCTCACGATCTGACGCACCGCGAAGCAATCATGCAAGCCGACCGGTTCCTGTCCGAGCCTCGCATTCTCGATGCTGTCGACGAAACCATGGGGCCTCACATCTCTGGCCTGTTCCGGCCGTGGCTGCAGCACATTGCGAACGAATGGGCCTATGACCGGGCAGGCGTTGGCAAGCTCGAGCGCATCATGCGCGCGGCGCGGCGCAACACCACTTTCGTCGGGATGGCCTACCGCATCGGCACCATGCTGACGCAGGCGGCAGGCTATACCAACTCGGTCGAGCGCGTGGGCATGAAGTGGATCGCGCAAGGTCTGAGCGCCACGCTGCGCAACCCGCTCGCAGCGAACCGGTTCGCGGTCGAGCATAGCCACGAACTCAAGACGCGCTTTGGCCAGCAGGATCGAGACATGCGCGAGAACCAGCGCAGGCTTGCCGGGAAGACTGATCTGGCGTCGCTCGTACAGCGCTATGGCTATTCGGGCATCTCGGCTTTCGATCGCTTGGTGGCGGTGCCTACGTGGCTCGGAGCGTACAACAAGGCGATTGCCTCAGGCATGGAGGCCGACCAGGCAGTACACGAAGCCGACGCGGCCGTGCGCGAGTCTCAAGGTGCCGGCGGTGCGAAGGATCTCGCCGCTATCCAACGGGGTCGCGGTCCGGCGGGTGAACTCGGCAAGACGCTGACGATGTTCTACTCGTTCCAATCTGCGCAATATAACCGGTTCGTTCGGCTTGGCTGGGACGTGGCCGACGCCAAGCGCGGCAAGGCCTTGCTCGAGAATGCGCCAGAACTCGCCGCGCGCGCGATGGTGCTCACCCTGTTCGTGCCGGTCGTCGGTTCGCTGCTCGGCGGTCGCGGGCCGGACGAAGAGAACGAAGAGGCTTGGACAGAATGGGCGGCGAAGGAATCGCTCTACGGTCTGGCCGCGCCGATCCCGTTCGTTCGCGACGTGGTGCCGATCGCCACGAAGAAGGCCACTGGCGATCGATCCTATGGCTACCGGTTCACGCCGGTCGCCGGAATGGGAGAGTCGATCGAGCGGGTCGCTGGCGATGTGCGTAAGCTGTCGGAAGGGGACGAGACGACGCGCGCGACGCGCAACATGATCGAAATGCTCGGTTACATGAACGGGCTCACGCCGACGCCGTTCTCGGGCCAGATGGCCGCGACTGCTCAGTTCCTAGTCGACTGGTCGAGCGGCGAGGTCGAACCGGCCGACGCCGGTGAGGTATGGGAGGGCGTGCGTAGCGGTCGGATTACCGAATAAGGGCGTCTCTCCAGAAACGACACATTTCGAGAGACGAAAAAAGGGGGGAGCGATTGTCATGCGACTCCTTCGGCGCTCCCCCTTCTCTTACTTAGCGAGCCGCCTCAAAAGCGATCGCCGGTTCGCGATCCGATGCACGTGGCGGGGCTTGCCGACGATCACGTAAACCGTCCTGCCATGCCTAACTTCGAGCGCGATCATTGTTCAGCCTGTTCGGCGTGGAACTTCGCGAGGGAGGCAAGATAACCCATGCTCCCGATCGCCGAAGCGACCAATTCTGGATTGTATTCGTCGAAGAGCGCACGGCCGTCATTATCTTTGCGGAAGCCAACTTCGAGCAGCGTGGCGATCGCATCTATCATCGGCAGTATCTCGTGAACCGCATCGATGCCGGTGCCATTAAGGCGCGTGCAGGTGTTGATCTCGAACTTGTTGAGAGCCTCTTTAACGTGCGCATTCATTGTGCCGCCTCCTTCGCGCCCTTGAGGTCATCGAAAAGAGTGTTCCAAGTTGCTTGAACGCCTTCACATTCATCGCGGGCGATTTCTGCAAGGGTTGCGATCGAGGCTCCGTCGTTCATCGCCGATGCGGCATACATTATGCCGGTCAGCACATCGTGCAGCCGCCCGAGCGGATGCTCCATATCGTGAGCGATGTTGAGAGAGTTTGCCGCGCGCTCGCAGGCGGGTATCGTGTCAGTAGCCATTTATGATCTCCATAGGATCGTTGTGGTTAGGGCCGGTGTGGAAGGTACCAGCTTCCCATCGGCCTGCTTTGGTGATATCAGGAACCCATGACCAAGACAAGTGGTGATATCACGAAACGGAAACGTCCATCTCAACCCGGCACGCCGATTATGGTTCGGATGCAGCCGGACCAGTTGGCAGGGCTAGAGGCGTGGGTTCGATCTCGGGACGAGAATTTGTCTCGACCGGAAGCGATCCGGCAGTTGGTTCACCTCGGACTGGAAGCCGCTGCTGAACAGAAGAACTAGGCTCTACTTCTGCGAGATGGGCTACGTGCCCGGCAGCAAAAATCAACGCTCCAGTCAGCAAGCTCCATAGTTGTACTGAATGGAGAAATCCCGCCCTCTTCCGCGTCTTGGAGAACTTGGTCGCGCCCTCTTCCGCTTTATCGGAAATTCCAATGCGGTTCGCTTCCAGTATCGCTAGGTTGTACGAGATTGAGTTTAGGTGCTGCTGCCCCTTCTGAATACCCGCAGCGAACGAGATTGCCCATACACAGGCTGCTCCGAGAATCAGCCAAGTTGAAGTGGACAAGTCCCTGTCGGCCGTAGAATGGAAGGTAAAGGCGATCGCGGATGCGGAAATGCCCAGCAAAAACGCGTTCTGAGCGTTGAGCGCCGTTCTGTGCGCATCAACCAGTTCTTTTTGAGCCATCTGCGTATTCCTCGAGAAACTTGCCCCAAGCATCCATCATTTCGCGACGCTTGTCGAAAAAATCGGTTCGTCGATATGCCGCTTCTACTGCGTCGGGCACCGCGTGGGCCAGCGCGGCTTCCGCGATCTCTCGGGGAAAGTCGGTTTGCTCCGCTGCCCAATCACGGAAGCTAGAGCGGAAACCGTGGACGGTCGCCTTCTCGCCCAAGTCGCGAAGGGCTTTCGTCAGCGTCATATCGCTAAGCGGCTTTCCGCTTGCCGCAGGAAATACCAACTTGGTGCCAGCCTGGCGGTTCTCGAGAAATGGCCGGACTAGATCTATCGCTTCAGCTGAGAGAGGGACCCGGTGCAATTTGCTGGCCTTCATGCGCGCCGCGGGGATAGTCCAAAGGGCCTTCGACAAATCAAATTAACTATGCTCGGCTCCGCGTATCTCCCCCGATCGCGTTGCGGTGAGAATAGCGAACCGAACGGCGATGGCGCCCCACCCCTGCTTCTCGCGCAGCCGTATCATCAGAGCTGGCACGTCCTGGTAAGGCATGGACTTGAAGTTGCCGCGCTTGGGTTGCGCGGGAAGACGATCAGTGATCGCTCGCGCAAGCGTACTTTCGAGCAGCGCCCCATCCGGCCTCCCATAGCGAAGCGTGCGAGTGATAAGGTCGCGGACCCGTCGCGCCGTCTCGGGCTTGGTCGTCCAAATCGGCCGTAGCGTCTCTGCGATAGTGTCAGCGTCGATCGATTGGAGTTGGAGCCCTCCAAGCTGTGGATAGGCAAAGGTCTTCAATCGCGCGGTTGCCACCGCCTTGTTGGCTTCGGAAAACTTGGCGTGGAGAAATTCCTCAGCGGTGTCGCGGAACAGGCGTGTCATGCCGTGGGGCGGTCGAGATAGGGCCAATGGATCCCGATTCTCGAGCAGCGCCTTCTTGTATTCGCGTGCTCTCTCGCGCGCCTCCGACAATGAGACATGGTCGACACTGCCGAGCCCATAGTCGCGGCGCTTGCCACCATGCTGAATGCGTGCAACCCAGGTTCCCTGCCCAGGCTTGCGCACGTAGAGCATGAGCCCATCGCCATCGCGATGTCTTCCCGGCTTATTCAGCGCAGCTTTCACACCCGTTACGGTCAGACGCCCCATCGATCGCGTCCCCCTTTCTGTCCCCCTCTTTAGTCTGGCTGGGAGTGGACAGCAATGGACTAGCGTGGACCAAAAAGCCCGGAAACCCGCAGGCTTCAGTCCAACCATGGACAACTATGGAAGAGGCGGTGGTGGACAGGGCTGGATTCGAACCAGCGTACGCTTGCGCGGGCAGATTTACAGTCTGCTGCCTTTAACCACTCGGCCACCTGTCCACACGGGCCATTTCACTGAGGAAATCGAGGGATCGGATA